>ENA-ORXR01000251-ORXR01000251.1-marine-metagenome-genome-assembly--contig:-NODE-251-length-82159-cov-19.239017_pt1 | contig 82159 bp, 51 predicted proteins | sample MGYA00237866_ERZ511479 | MGnify/ENA metagenome assembly ERZ511479
TGTCGTCTCTATTTGTAACAAGCGTAGATCACGCAAATCTTCAAAGGCACGTAGTGTCGTCTCTATTTGTAACAAGCGTAGATCACGCAAATCTTCAAAGGCACGTAGTGTCGTCTCTATTTGTAACAAGCACAAATCACGCAAGTCTTAAAAGGCACGTAGTGTCGTCTCTATTTGTAACAAGCGTAGATCACGCAAGTCTTAAAAGGCACGTAGTGTCGTCCCTATTTGTAACAAGCACAGATCACGTAAGTCTTAAAAGGCATGTAGTGTCGTCCCTATTTGTAACATGTGCAGAGAAATTACGATATCTCGATAACAAATAACTTTGGATTAATTTCAATATCAATTAATACATTTCTGAAATCAAATGTAAATTGTGTGCCGTCTTTGTCCGTTCTTGAAACCCTTAATATCTGCGATGTCTGACGATCAATAAACACATTAATTTTGATGGTTTTCTGATCAAAAGCTCGTGGAATAAACTCAAGACGTTGGATGATTTGTCCATTGAATGAGGCTTCGCCATTGAAATAACAGTCAAACTCTTTTTGAAAAGATCGAAGCATTCTCTGAGGATAAACCGCATTGATCTGAGCCGGTGTTTGGTCTGATTTGGTAAGTGTCTTAGAAAGTGTTCTAGCTGCTTTATGGTAATGGTAAACAGTCTTCCCATCACTAGCAATTTCTTGCTCTTTCATCGAAATCCTGTACTTCTCACCTTGCACTGTTCCTACGACAGTATCTGACTTCTGTATATTACCTTTCTCTGTTGTTAATATAAAATCCACCTTCATGGATTCAAAGGATTCATATTGAGAGCATACTTTATCAAGAATTTGTTTTGCCTCTCCCATTGCATCAAATTTGGTATTGGGTATCACCGATTCAATCGGTAAGGGGTCCAATTCCAATCCTTTCTGAGCAAAGTGTGTAGAAAATGTGAGGAAAACAATAAGAACGATAGTTAATTGTTTCATATGTTTTTAGTCAAACTGTGTATTTACTTATTTGGATAGTAGTTCTTGTTTCGGCAATCTAAATTAATAAAAAAATGAGAAATTACATACTGTAATTAAGGTTTCCTTAACAAAACGTAAAAAAAAGTAATAAAGTTGCCTTTTTGACAATAATTATTTAAAAAAGAATGACTTCTCGGGTTTTTATAACGAAAAACTAGGGTGGGAACAATATTATATGTTATGCCTTGGTTGTTTTCTTGTCTTTCTTTAAGAAAATTAAATCAAGTTTTACTTAGAAAAAACCAGGGAATATATCTAAAGCTGATTTAAAATAACAAAAAAAGAGGGAACTACTAGTTCCCTCTTTCCTTATTTTTTATAATCTTATTCTTCCCTCAAATCCTCAACATAAATATCAGGATGTTTTGATGGATCGAAAGTGAAAATCTTCTCATTAAAGTTGACATTGGGTTCAATATTCTCAAATGATAGGGAATATTGTGTGCCATCACGACTAAATGCAACAACCTTCGTCATTTCATGACTTCCCTTAGCAACTGATAATCTAAGCTTGAAAAAATCAGCTTCTTCATCTTTTTCTCTAGGCTTAAATTCAATGTGATACACCAACTGGCCTTCTTCTTCAAGGAGATCTTTTAATCCATAAATTAAGTTTTGATCATATACTTTAAGCATATCAGCTGGAGATAAGAAACCTTCTTTCCCTTCTGGGTCTGGGTTGTTGATTTGTACTTCGTTGTTGTTCTTCAAATGAAACCAAACTGTATTACCATTGGAGATAATATCTTGATTTTCCATTTCAACACGGTAGCTTTCTCCGATTAAAGAGACTCTTCCCTTCTGAGTTTCCTCAATCTCCCCAGTGATTTCAAGTGTAAAATCAGTTTGTAGTGAATTGTAGCCCTCATACTTCTCCTTTACCTTGTCCAAAATCGCTTTTGCTTTTGGATCACTTTCTTCTGCCCCTAAGGCATATTGTCCACCTTCTTGTGCAATTGCAGTAAAACTAATCAGTAACGCGATTACATAGATAAATATATTTTTCATGTCAGCTCAAATTTTGTCGTCAAGTAATCCTTATGTAGCAGTTTTCAGGCTGCGAATATAAGACTATTTCTTCTTACTCTTGAGCTGTTCCAAATACCGTTCCAATTCAATTTCATCGTAGATTAATACTTCTCGTGCTTTACTGCCATTTGAAGGCCCTACAATGCCTACCGCTTCCAGTTGGTCCATGATTCGACCGGCCCGATTGTATCCTAATTTTAATCTTCTTTGTATCATTGATGTCGAACCTACTTGATTTTGGACAATCTGTCGTGCGGCATCATCAAACAGGTCATCCAAATCAGAAACACTGACTCCACCTCCAAGATCACCGTCCGAAGCATTCACCTCTGGCAAATAAAAGGGCTCCGGGAATCCTTGCTGACCAGATATGTATTCAATCACACGGTCTACTTCAGGGGTGTCCACAAAAGCACACTGCAATCGGATCATCTTGCCATCAACCGATAGTAGCATGTCTCCACGGCCAACTAATTGGTCTGCACCACCACCGTCCAAAATAGTTCGACTATCAATACGAGACGTTACCTTAAACGCAATCCGTGCTGGGAAATTCGCCTTGATCACACCCGTAATGATATTAACAGACGGTCGTTGTGTGGCAATGATTAAGTGAATCCCAACAGCTCGTGCCAACTGTGCCAATCGTCCAATCGGTAATTCTACTTCCTTACCAGCTGTCATGATCAAATCAGCAAACTCGTCAATCACCAATACGATGAAGGGTAAAAAGCGATGTCCGTTATTCGGATTTAGCTTACGCGCTACAAACTTTTCATTATACTCTCTAAGATTACGGACCATCGCCTTCTTCAGCAAATCGTATCGTTGATCCATCTCAATCGTCAACGAGTGCAATGTAGCGACTACTTTAGTCGTATCCGTTACAATCGCTTCCTCTTCACCAGGTAAATAGCCTAAGAAATGCTTGTCAATCTGATTGTACAGCGAGAGTTCTACCTTCTTAGGATCAATCAATATCAATTTCAATTGCGACGGGTGCTTTTTATACAACAGACTCATCAAAATCGTATTAATACCGACAGACTTACCTTGCCCTGTCGCACCCGCTATCAGCAAGTGAGGCATCTTGGCAAGGTCGGCAACAAACACTTCGTTGGAAATCGTTTTGCCAAGGGCAATCGGTAAATCCATTTTCGCTTGCTTAAACTTTTCAGATTGAAGTACTTCCCGCAAGGAGACAATCTGTTGTTTCTTATTCGGTACCTCAATACCAATAGTACCTTTTCCAGGAATAGGCGCAATGATTCGAATACCTAGTGCCGCCAGACTTAAAGCAATATCGTCTTCAAGGTTTTTAATCTTCGAAATTCGTACACCCGCAGCGGGCACAATCTCGTACAAGGTCACAGTAGGACCGATCGTCGCTTTTATTTTGGTAATTTCGATCTTATAATTCAATAAGGTTTCAATAATCTGATCCTTGTTTTGCTCCAATTCCGATCGATCCACCTCTACACGACTTTCACTATAATCTTTCAACAACATGGTGACTGGGTGCTCGTAAGCAGATAATGACATTGTTGGGTCGTAAGGCTCCATGTGGTTCTCGTTCCCAGCCTCTATTGTCAAATTTTCACTAGTCGGTTTAGTATTCGTCTCTAGCACTGGGATCTGAGGCTCTACTGCAGGTGGCGGAGTCACTTGAGTTGGAACAATCTCCAATTCTGCGTCCTCTGGAGTGAGCTTAGTCTTCTTCTTTTTAGCTGAGGCAGCTACACTGAAGGTCATCTGTCCGTTCTCGTCTACTTCAACATTGTCTTCTGGTTGTGCACGCGAACTAGTTAGCGCATTTTCCTCAGTACGTTGTTGTTTGGGTCGGAGTCCAACACCTTCTAAGCCTTCAGTAGTGACAGCTGTAGTAGCGGAAGCAAGAGAACGCCGTTTCATGAGGAAGCTAAGATTGACACCTAGTTTATCCTTCACCGCAGCAATCATTTTCTCGAAGGTCACGGTGTTGAAATCAGGATTGAAGCCCCAAATCACAAAGGCTAGGAGCATAAATAGCATTAACAAGCTCATACCAACATTACCAATAAACGCAGCGAACCAACTACTCAACCCTGCTCCAAAGCCACCACCCCAAGTAAATAGGGATTGGGTAAACAGTCCTGGATTGACAAAAAGAAAGGCGAAAAGGGTAGAGAGAAAGAGCACTAGAACAATACAATACAAGTAAAAATGCTTCAATGGGCGCAGCGATTTCCCTAGCACTAGACGAATGCCTGTAACAAAAGTGATTAGCACGAAAATAAACGAGGGCAAACCAAATAAACTAAAAAACTGATGTGACGTAAAGGCCCCAAAGCGCCCTAACCAATTAGCTATTGCCACATTGCCTGTCAATAATTCTGCCCACGAAAATCGCATCACTTTGTCCTGATCGATCCGCCAGGTAAATAAGTGAGAGGTAAAAGCGATAAATAAATAAAGTGATACAAGGAGACATACCAATCCAATGATCTTGATAGTTCTCTCGTCTTTAGGTATCAAATTAAACGACCGCTTTCGGGTGGTTTTCTTTTTCTTAGGAGCTTTCGCTGCCATATCTTCTTTTTTAAATGGTAACGCGCTCTGTTTATGTAAATTGCTCGAAGCTGTAAAAATACAATTATTTTATTAAAAATGCAGGTAATTCACAAGGCTTTGATTAGTCACGCTTGCTTTTAGGCTAAAATTGACCTTTAAATTGTAGAGGATTCAAGTATTGTCTTAGCACATTGATTGTTTTTATTTGGGGCTTTCCCCAACAAAAGATAAAACGCCTTTCGTTGTTTATCTTTTCTTGGGGTCGGGCTCCTGCATGCGGCGCTTCGCTCTGGTACTCCACTGCGTTCCGCACTGCTCCTAACGTCGCACATTCCATATCCCTAAGCCGCCGCCAAATATAATTAAGCGCCACTGAGTACCAAGATTCCTGATTTGTGTTATCGTTGTTTGAACGACCGTAGAGGCGCATTGAATGCGACTCAATTTGAGAAAGAGAACACACGACCCACTGGAGCGCAGCGGAGGTGGGATTGCCCCCAAATATTTTTTTCAGTACATAGAAATACGTACTACAATCTCAAGGAATAGAAAATATAAAGCTAGTCTTTCTAAGCAGTTCCTAGCATATCAGCTGCTAGACCTACCCCCAAACCGATCAAACCGTTTCACAGCACTCAGAAATCGGTCAGGCAGTTCCCCGTTGCTCGCTTGCTTATAATCGCTTGCAGAACATGGGACAATCCTATCACGGCCCGCCTTGTCTTTGTCTGTACCTGAAACCTGAACCCACCAGCGATCCGTCTTCTTACTTTTCCAGAAAACGATATCTTCACTAACTAATTTCGGATTGACCTGGTACCGTGTATATTGGCTTTGATCAAAGGGTAGATCTTGCTTGCGACTAAACACACCATCCGCAAAGTACCAAATCATTTGGGCAATCAGTTGCGCTGTCAAGCCTTTAGTGTCATATTCCGGATGATACCCAAAAATGCCAAGCGATGTTAGCTTATCACTCAAACCCGCAAAATAAGTCAGTTGACTCGCTTCTTCACTGTAAATCCCGCAAGGAGAAGGGAAGGGCGTGCCGGGCGCATCAGCATAACGAACAGCAGAGATATCAAAACTTACAAAATCAGCATCGCGAATGCTTGGTTCTGCTTCCATCAGGTTGCTCTTTATCTTACCGAGGCGCAACAACTCAAATCCGTGCTCTTCAAAGAGTTGAAAGATCGAAGGATCACTGAAATGAGTCTGAAAGCCAATCACACTTAAGTTAAATAGTCCTAGTTCTCGCTTGCTAATGAGTTGGTTGAGGTAATAGAAATCTTTGCCCATCTTCTGATAATCAAAGGTATAAGGTACTCGTTCATCAATAATCACAGCGTTGATCAGCTGTTCTTGCTTCAGATAAGCCATATACATCGGATAGGTATACGCCCTGTGCTTGCCTAGGTAAACGGGCAATATCCCAGAATCTAGCAAAGCCGCGTGAAGCAAAATCAGAAATTCTGGATTAATTTTTTTGATGTTGCCCAGATCTGCAATCTGAAAACTTTTTTGATACATACTTAAGGTATAGAGTTGCGAGCGCACTGCATCTGCTACTGGCTCGTCAATACCGATAATCGCAATTTTCACCTTGCTTAAATCAGGCATTTCATCAGTATATTTCGCAATGTTCTTCCCCCATTGGTAGTCACTTAAGACATCTATAGGAATGACATTATTTAAATTGACAGGATTTAACCAGTTTTCCAGCATAATTGATCTTTCAAATAAAAATTTATACAAATGAAATAAACCTTATTCAATTCTAATAGTTAAATCTTACATTTGCAGGAATTTTCGAATCAAATGACTGTTAAATTGGCTTATTTGGCCAAGGTTGAGCGACTTTTTAAAAAATGTCAATTCCTTACAGGAGCATCAACTATATCAGTTCCAACAAAATATAAACACCATGGATAAACTGCTGAAAAAATACAAAGAGAAAAGCCCTGAAATTGTTTTTGAGTGGCATGATGCTGAAACAGAAGCAGTTGGCTGGGTAGTCATTAATTCCCTTAGAGGTGGTGCTGCTGGAGGCGGAACAAGAATGCGTAAAGGATTGAATAAGGAAGAAGTGATTTCTCTAGCAAAAGTCATGGAAGTCAAGTTCTCTGTTTGTGGACCACCAATTGGTGGCGCAAAGTCAGGGATTAATTTTGATCCTAAAGATCCACGACATGAAGATGTGTTAAAAAGATGGTACAAGGCTGTCTTTCCATTATTGAAGAATTATTATGGTACTGGAGGTGATTTGGACGTTGATATCTCAGAAGTCATTGAAATAACTGAGGAGTTGGGACTTTGGCATCCACAAGAAGGAATTGTGAATGGACACTTTAAACCCAACAAAGGACAAACCATTAAGATATTGGGTGATTTGAGAAGTGGCGTTTCCAAAAGAATCGAAAACAGAAATTACATTCCAGATTCCCCTAAAAAATATACCATCGCTGATATGGTTACAGGTTTTGGAGTGGCAGAATCTGTCAATCATTATTACGATTTATTTCATGAGAATACCGTAAAAGACAAGCGTGTCATCGTTCAAGGATGGGGGAATGTGGCTTCAGCAGCTGGTATGTATCTGGCACACCGAGGAGCAAAAATCGTTGGAATCATTGATAGAGCAGGTGGCATCATTAGAAAGGAGGGAATTGATTTTCACGAAGTAAAAAATTTATTCCTCAATAAAAATGGTAATAAACTAAATGCCCCTAACTTGATTCCTTTCGATGAAGTCAAAGACACTATTTGGGACACTGGTGCTGAGATTTTTATCCCAGGCGCTGCTTCCAAATTAGTGAATCGTAGTCAAGTAGATCGACTAATCGCAGGAGGCCTTGAAGTCATTGCCTGTGGAGCGAATGTTCCTTTTGTTGATGATCAGATATTCTTTGGAGAAACTGCCAAATACACAGATTCTAAAGTAAGTATCATTCCTGATTTTATTGCCAATTGTGGCATGGCACGTGTTTTTGCTTACCTAATGGAGCCTAATTCCGAAACTTCAGACCAGGCAATCATGCAAGATGTCTCATCAACAATCAGAGAAGCGCTAGAAGAAGTCAAATTGGCGAATAATAAAACCACAGGGATCAGTACATCTGCATTAACAATTGCACTAGAAAAATTGATGTAGTCCTATATATGTATAACTAAATATTATTGAGGTGAAAGTCGACGGAAAATCTCTTGAAACGATATGGCTCGAAAATGAGGTCATTCATGTAATTGATCAACGTGCATTGCCACATGAGTTTGTAATCGCTCAACTCAACACCGTTGAAGATACTGCCCTTGCCATTCGTGAAATGTGGGTAAGAGGCGCGCCATTGATTGGGGTCACCGCCGCCTTCGGTATGTATCTCGCTGCAAAAGAAGCGAGTCGCACCAATGACTTCATGGCCTATATCCAACAATCTGCTGACTTACTGCTAACAGCACGGCCCACTGCGGTAAACTTGAAGTGGGCAGTTGATCAGCAACTAAAAGTGATTCATCAATCAAGTAGCTTTGCTGATAAAATCGCTCAAACGAAAGCAACCGCGATCCGCTTAAAACAGCAAGATGCCGAGGTCTGCAAACAGATTGGAGTGCACGGTCTCCCCTTGATAGAAGCAATCAGTACCGCTAAAAAAGGCGCTACAGTCCATGTACTAACACATTGTAATGCTGGATGGCTGGCTTGTGTAGACTGGGGAACTGCTACCTCACCAATATATCAAGCATTTGATAAGGGGATCGACATTCATGTGTGGGTAGATGAAACCCGCCCACGCAATCAAGGCGCACGGCTAACAGCATGGGAATTGAGTCAACATGGAATACCGCATACTGTTATCGCAGATAATACGGGAGGATTACTGATGCAGCAGGGTAGGGTCGACCTCTGTATAGTAGGCACTGATAGGACGACCCGGACTGGGCATGTGGTTAACAAAATTGGTACTTATCTCAAAGCACTAGCTGCTCACGACAATAATGTCCCGTTTTATGTCGCATTACCTTCTTCCACAATTGACTGGGAGCTGGCAGACGATTTCTCCATACTACCAATCGAAGAAAGAGATAGCAATGAAGTCAGTTTTATAAAAGGGGGTACGGATAATGGCATCACTCAAGTCCGGCTAACACCAAAAGATAGTAACGCGTTAAATTTAGCCTTCGACATTACTCCTGCAAGACTGGTGACCGCATTAATTACAGAAAAAGGGGTATGTCAAGCTTCTGAAGCTGGCCTTCGGCGACTTTTTAAGCAGTAAGCAGATTTTTTATGTATAAAATATTTTATTTTTTAGTAGGATTACAATGAAGGTTTTGAGGTTCAAACAAAGCATGTTTAAATCTTACTTTTGTTAAGTATTTTTGGTAGAGAATAGGTTTTGTGTGATTTCTAAACAGTTGAAAATTAATTTGTTATTTTGTTTTAAATCGATATTTTAAGTAAAAAAAGAATTTTGATTTTTTTACTTAAAATGAAACAATTACGCTGCAATGCCGTTGTTAGGTATCGTTTGGATACCAAATTTAACAGATCTGATTGTATGGATTTGGAACTTAAGAGTTGTATTTTTTAATTAAAAGATGTAAATTTGACCAACTTCTCAACTAAGTTACTTTCTATTCCTATCTTTCTGTCTAAAACTAACCCCTCTTTTTTGTTAAATTTCGTATTCAAAATCTAAATTAACTAATTTAGGTATTGTTTTTGCAAAGGAGTCGATGGTTATGTTTAATTTATGATAAAATGATTTAGATATTACCATAAATTATGGTTAACTCACAGAAAACTAAATTAGATATACAGTAGAAATGTTGTTATTCTTGTTTTTAGATTGAATTTGAAAACCATATTTTTAGAAAGAAAAATAGTCGTTTTGGGAAATGTTAAAGTTTTTTAAAAAAAAAAATGAAAACATTTGCTACAACAGAAAAAAAGTATACTTTTGTATTTGAATTGAAAGAAAAAATCGCAACTGAACTACTTCACATACTTAGAATTTTATAATTAAATTTAAAAAAAACAACCCTATGACAAGGAGAATTAACTCATTGTGTGCATTAGCGTTGACAATGCTATTCAGCACACTGGCAATGGGTCAGACATCTATGATCTACGATGACGCCGTAGTGAAGGATCCTGACGGTCAGCACAAGGAATGGAAAGAAGGTAAAACAAAATATCCTTCTAAGCCAAAAGACATGTGGGAACTTGGTTTACACGGAGGTTACTTCATCATCGCTGGTGATGTCAACCCTCAGCTAGGTTTCGGTGTCGGTGCTCACCTTAGAAAATCTCTTGGTTATACGTTTGCAGTCCGTTTCAACGGAATGTATGGTATAGCTAAAGGATTAAACTTCCAACCAAGTGTGGTTGGTGCGTTTAAAAACACATCACTTCGTAACATTAAGACTGGAACAGGCGACAATCCTACTAGAATTCCTGGTTATGGATCCAACTCTGCAAGAACTGCAGGAACTGGTCTTCCATTTTACTACAACTTCAAGAACACTTACATTGAAGGTGGAGTACAAGGTGTTATGACACTAAACAATCTTAAATTTCACAAAGAAAGAAACGTTTGGGATCTTTTCATCATTGGTGGACCTGTAATTCAGTACTACTCTCTTTATCATGATGCACTTGATGCATCGGGTAGCACTTACGAGCAGTTTAGAGATCTAGCTACTGGTTACGATTTAGATACCAGAGAAGATCGTAAAGCTATCCGTGATGAAATGAAAGGCTTTCTTGACGGTGAGTACGAAACATCAGGAGAAGCATGGGGTAACCTATGGAATCTTGGTGGAGAAGACAATCAAGATGAGCACAGAGTTAACTTCGGTGCAAATTTAGGTGTCGGTTTCGGTTACCACCTATCTAAAAGAGTTACTTTGACTCTTGAGCATCAAGCAACTTTCGCTGATGATGATCTTCAAGATGGTTACAGATGGGCAGAGCAGGGTGATTTCACTCGTGACGTTGACGTTCCTCAGTACACTCACTTAAGATTGAATCTGCACTTAGGAAGCGCTAAAAACAGAGTTGAGCCATTATGGTGGTTGAACCCTCTAGATGCACCTTATGAGCAAATCGCTAAGAACACTCAGAAGAAAACGGGTGACAAACTTGACGATGATGACAATGATGGTGTACCTAACAAATTGGATAAAGAGCCAAACACACCACCTGACTGTCCTGTTGACACAAGAGGTGTAACGCTTGATTCTGATAAAGATGGTGTTTCTGACTGTGAAGATAAGGAGCCTTATTCTCCTCCTGGATACCCAGTTGACCCTCAAGGTGTAGCTGATGTTCCTCCTCCTCCTGCAATGCCTGACTTGTCTGAGTACGCTAAGAAATCTGATATTCCTACTATTCCAGCGCCAGTTGTTATGGGTCCTGCAGGATGTACCGGAGATTGGTTCTTACCAATGATTCACTTTGATTTGGATAAGTACTACTTAAAGCCTGAATTCTATCCACAATTGCACCACGTTGCAACTGTAATGAAAAGATGCCCAGGTCTACAGATGGTAGTTAAAGGACACACTGATGTTCGTCTTCCTTCTCAGTACAACGTTGTATTATCTTACAAGCGTGCTCAAAAAGCAATGAACTACCTTGTAGCTAACTACAACATTGACAGAAGTAGATTCTTACTTGAATATGGCGGTGAAGAAGAGAACTTAGTTCCTGGACTTCCTGATAACCATAATATCTCTAAAGAAAAAGAGATTGCACAATACATGAACAGAAGAGTTGAATTCATGGTATCTGATGGTACTCAGTATGACATGGCAACTCCTGCCTATAATGGTAACTTCGAAAGTGTTGGAAAAGATACTCCTAAATCTTCTAGAGGAGGGACTAAATATTCTGGTAACGCTGGTTCTGGTTACTAAGATTAAAAATACACTTAAAAATTTAAAGGTCATCTGTAAAACAGATGACCTTTTTTTATTCCAAATTTTGAATAAATTTCTAGATTAGGATAATATCAGTCTATGACTAAATCGTCATGGTCTCGCTTCCTACGGTCGCGCCTGCTACCACCACTCGCGCGGGTTAAATTATCGTGTTTTCAAGGGATTGGTCCTTGTGAATAGGAGGTGCCGCATCTACGGCTATGGTTCAAATCATTGTGATGATTCTACCAAGGTGCCGCATGGCGTAATTCATAGCATCACATTGAATATTGATAATCAGTCCCGTAGAGACGACATCTCGACCTGACCTGCTGCGCAATGGAAGCCAGGTAGCGCAGGGTGTGAACCGGTGTGAACCCTGGTAATAGAAAGCCAAAAAAACAAAGCTCCGTCGGGTGCGACACCCATAGCTATTCGAAAAAGAAAACAGTGTGTTTAGCTCATCACAGCATAATGATTGCCACTAGTGCGACAATTGATAAGCTGATCGCAAGTTTCCTTTATGGTGGTTTCGATTGGCAAATACGAAAAAGAGATGAAATCACTGATCTTTGATCCATCATATTTTCGAGACAGGCTTGTGTTGTTAGCAGTTTCCTTGGTGAGTAATGGATTACTGTTGGTTAGTTTTGATTTAAACCATTCCAGTCGCCATAGTAGCCCCATCATCTGGGGACTTACCTTTCTTTGGGGTAATGGCTTGCTTAAATACTTGGCCGTGGTGGAGATGAATTCTTTATAAGGTAGATTGGCACCACTTAAGATAAAACGCTCCTTAGACACGTTGCTATCCATTAATAGGATACTTGCTTTGGCAACGTCTCGGACATCAACAAAACCAGTGGCACCAGTTGGATAGAAATTTAAGCCGTTTTCTACTTGTTGAAATAAGCGACAACTACCACTTTCCCAGATACCACTACCCAATACGATAGACGGGTTGACAATTACAGCAGAAAGTCCCTCTTCAATTCCACGCCAAACTTCACACTCTGCTTTGAATTTACTTACACCATAGTTCGAGTTGAATTTACTCTGTTTCCAATTGGTAGATTCTGTGATTAGCGCCCCATCTTCGTTTCGTCCAATTGCAGAAACTGAACTGATATAGAGTAGTTTTTTAATCTTGTAGTCCAGACACAGATTGACAATATTGGCAGTACCTTGAACATTGATGTTTCGCATCCATTCTGCCTCTTTAGGAAGAAAGGAGATGACTGCTGCAGCATGGTACACATGTGTTACGTCTTGAAATGCATCCTCTAATATGCCAAGATCCATAAGATCGCCTTCAATCCATTCTATTTGATCTGCAATGTCTGCTACAAGCACCATTGGACTAGTGGAGCGTTTGAGTGCTCTTACTTTTTTGCCCTGCGCCACCAACTGTCTTAAGATGTAAGAACCAATAAATCCTGTGCCGCCGGTAACTAAAATCATGTGATTTGTTTTTTATGTCCTTGATGAATGGCGCCACCGATCGTATCGAATTGAGCCCCTGTCACCGAAGAAAAGCAATTGGGGCGATTTAAAACCCGTAACACGCCCATCAATCCCATTAAAATCGCTTCCTTAAAATCAATGGTCTCTTTAGGTGGAACAATTAACTCAAGGTTTAGTTTTTGAGGAAACAAACTTTGTATAGACTCAATTAAATATTGATTGTTTGAACCACCACCAGCCACCATTAACCGATAACCAGATTTGGGTTTGTACTTTGTCAGTTGAACCACGTTTTTACTGATTTGGTGCGCAATAAAGTGCGTAGTCGTATGTAGCTTGTCCTCCGTACTTGCGTCGAAGGATGCGAGGATAGGGATGACCTGTGTTGCGATCCACTCATTGCTGATTGATTTAGGTGGTGGCGACTGGTAATACTCAAAATCTTGTAATTGCATCAGTAAATCAGGTAACAGTGTACCGGAAGCAGCAATCTGACCATTGAGATCATAAGGCATACCAAGCTGAGCTGCCAGGAAGTTGAGCAATTGATTGGCGGGAGCAATGTCGTAGGCGATAGGATTATCTTGGAGCAGCGATGTGATATTTGCAATACCACCAATATTGAGACAAAAATCGTATTCAGCAAACAGATATCGGTCAGCAGCAGGAGCGATTGGTGTTCCTTCACCGTTGATAGCAATGTCTTGCATCCTAAAATCATTGATGACGGGATAACCAGTAATTGCTGCTATCGCTGAACCACAACCTATTTGAGACGTGAATCGCTTATCTGGATTATGGAAGATGGTATGGCCGTGAGATGCCAAGAAATCAAGCTGATCGATATTGTGTTTAGCGATAAACTGGTTAACACATTCCGCAATGAAATGACCCAAATAGACATGCGTTCTTGCGAAGGTCATTGCATTTTGTGTAGGCAGATGCGCTAGTCTAGCTTGCCAAGTCTCTGATAACGGCATGGTTTCTCCTAGAAGGAGTTCCCAATCAAACTGGTTATTGGTTTCAGTAAATCTGCAGTAGGCGAGGTCTAGGCCATCCAAGGAGCTGCCTGACATGATACCGATGACATGATATGTGTTTGGAGGGCTCATTTGAAGTTGCTAAAAGGTTATTTACTAAATTTTATGGTGTATTCCGCAACTGCTTTAATCTGAGTAGGAGATAATTGGTTTTTATAGGGCAACATGGTTTTACGACCATTAGAGATGACATCAATTCTTTCTTCGAGAGTCAACTTAGAGGTTAGGAAGTTGCTTGCTCCGTTGAGTTGTAGTGCGCCAGTATTACCGTGGCACTGTGTGCAGTAAAGGGCATAGATTTTACTGCCAGATTTGATATTGGAGCCATTGTTTTCTGAGCCGCAACTCCATATAAGCCCAATAATCATTATAAGAATGATGGTTTTTCTCATTACGGGTCGAAATTACTAATTTTTTGGTGTTTTCTAGTGCCTAATCGATCTTTTGTTTGAGGGCAGTAAAAGGATTCTACCTGCTTGTTGACGTAGGAAGACAGGCCGAAAGCAAGACACAGTATGGGCCTGTGTCGATTTACTAGAAGCATGTAATGTAATTTAGGTCAAGGAACTCCTTGAGACGGTGGCTGTTATTCGAATAATCGTGCCCTTAAATTAAGGGGTTGGACAAGGGATGGGAAGTGATGTTTGAACAATGATGTTGGAGATTGATTGGTGCGGCCTTGCGTTGAGCCGTGAGATGGCTTCCCAACAGCATTGAGAGTGCTGGACAGCCCGGTACCGAATGAGCGAAGAGGATTGCGGGAAGCTTGTGAATGAGGTATGGCCCCTAATCATCCAAATTAAATTACAATTTTTACTATTCAATGAATTTAGACGAAATTAAGAAACTGTGTAAGTGACTAGTAATCATATTTTTAAATACTATTCTATGTTAGGAATCTGATTTATATAATTGGATTTTAGCGAATTTTGATAATTGTAGCTACGAGATATTCAATCTATCTTTATTATGTCGATAAAATGGTTTAATTATCTGAAAAAAACCTAGATAAACTAATAAAAACAACGTAACAGTAGTTGAAAATAGAGGGTGAAAAGGAAGCTGTTTTATATCAGGTTTGACAGCTTCCTCTCCTTTTTATCACCAAATAGGTTCATGTAATTTAGTATTATATTTCGAATACAATCGGTGCGATTTATTTAAAAGGGCTGTCTCTGCAATAGACAGCTCTTCTTTGTATGACAGTTTTTTGGTTGAATGTTGTACACCACTTCTGGTCCGATGCTTTTACAAAAACCATCTAAAATCTATGATTCCTTAGAAATCAATCCTTACAAACTAATGTTTTAAGGCTATTTAAAGATTTGTATTATTAGAAATAACATTAATTAAAAATTTAATCTGCTATCTTTGTCTTGCGCACTGGCATTGTTATGTATAATTAGTCTTTTGCAGTGATTTGTTTTATTGTTTTGAACTTAACAAACATTGAATTATGTACTTGCTTGCCTCAAATGTCCAGAAGTTAATCCTTGCTTCCTTAATTTTCTTCATGTTTGTTTCGCAAGGGGTTTCACAAAACCTTCCAACTCATCTGAATGGAGAAGGCTTGAAAGAATGGCTGAAAATTAACTACTATGATGGTCAACATACGACTTTAGGCTACAATACTGCAAGGAGTTATATGTACAATTATATTGATAATGATAATAATTCGCTTCTGTGTGTTTATTCTGGATATACTGTTCCTTGGACTTATGGTGGCACAGGAACTAACCCTGCACCTTTAAATTGTGAACATACGGTCCCTCAAAGTTTTTTTAGTTCAATAGAACCAATGCGGTCGGATATTCATCATTTATATCCAACTTATAGCAATTGGAACTCGGTAAGAAGTAACTATCCCCTTGATGAAATTACTGATACAGAAACTACAAAATGGATGTATCTAGACACAGATCAAACAACCATTCCCAACTCTAATATTGATCAGTATAGTGAAGCCAAACCACTGTTTTTTGAGCCAAGAGAAGACCATAAAGGGAACGCGGCGCGGTCTATTTTTTATTTCTACACCATGTATCCGGGTATAGCAGGATCAATCAATCAATCTGGAGACCCGGCAACCCTGTATCAATGGCACCTACAGGATCAGGTCGGTACAACAGAATCACAAAGAAATACAGACATTGCTCAATATCAGGGCAATCGTAATCCTTACGTGGATTTTGCTGATGCAGTAGGACGGGCATGGTTGTTTGCCATTAACAGTAATGCTCCTAGTGCTCCTTCTAGCTTCACTGTGACTTCAGTGTCTAGCGGATTGTCAGTCAACTGGCAGGACGTTACTAATGAAACTGGTTATTACGTGTATCGTGCTGTCGATGGCGTTAATTTTAGTCAAATTGCTAGCCTTTCGGCGAATAACACCAATTATCTTGATAATTCAGTAGCGAGTGGTCTTGAATACTCCTATTACATTGTTCCTTATAATAATTTAGGGATTGGAGAAACCACCTCGATCGTGACAAACTAGTCAGGTGGTAGCAGTGGACAGATTTCTGACCTTATCATCTCTGAATATGTAGAAGGTTCTTCGTTTAATAAAGGTCTTGAAGTCGCCAATTTTACTGGTAGTTCCTTGGATCTTAGTAGCTATGATTTCAGAAAACAGACTAATGGCGCAGGAAACTGGTCTGCACCTTTTTCCTTGTCTGGTATGCTCAATAACGAAGCGACTTACGTTGTTGTAAATGCTTCGGCAAGCGCTGCCATGATTAGCTTGGACTTTTGTTGACTAATTTATCACTTCCTATGAAAAGGGGAGTTTTCGTTCAAACACTACTTAGTTTACTAAAAAATAAAAGGTAAACCCATATGTGATGAGTTTACCTTGTTTAACTGTTGTCGTTTTGTGCTGTTATACTATTTCGTCAAGTACTTTCTAAATATAGTGGAGTATCGGTCACCAAATCTCACAAGAGTAATATCTTTAAAATTAATTTTTGTAGGGATTTTATCTAATTTTCCAAAGGCGTCATAGTTTCTAACACTAACACTTTTCGATGTTATTTTTACGATTGGACCGATAGTAAAGGTAGGATTCTTCAAATCTTCACATTCTACAATCACATGTATATCCTTGCCGACTAAATCACTAAAAACTGACTTCCAATTACTTAGCTTTAATTTTTGTTTTGACTTCTTTTTTAAGATGCCTTCTTTCTTTAGAATGTTGTAATAGATTTTTTGAAATTTATTACAATGAAGCGTTTCAATATGATCCATTTTTAGGAGCGCATATCCATTAAAACGAAACTCTTCAACATCATGAATGAGTAGGAAGTTTTTTGACTTTTGGACTATGATCCCACTGATATCTGCTTCGCCAATAGTAACATCTCTTTCAATTTTGACTACATCTTGATTATCAATAAATTTTTGTAATTGCTTTGCTACTTTTTTCATTATTTCTTTTATTTCTTAGGTGTTAGTGTTATACTAAATTGATTACTGGTTGTTTGCAATAAAAAGGTGTGAATACTAATCGTAAAAATACAAAAATAGCATTAAATTCAGTTTTTTCAACTGTTTGTTTATCAAATTATAACCATTGTTTTCATAATAAAATTACTATTCCTAAACTTCCAACTCCTTAAAAAGTCCTGCTGTTTCCCGTTTAAAGATTGCGCGACCAGCCAACATAGTACCAAATACCATAGCTAATACTCCTGGGATAAATCCAATATAAAACAAGTCAGGAGATATGCGCGAACGGATACGAGTCGGCATGATCATAGATGAGTCTTGAAGATATTGACTAATGTCGAATCCGACCTCTTGCATATAATAACTGATTCCAAGACCAACCGCAGTCCCAATGACTGAGCCAATCAATCCAATAATTACTGCTTCAAGGACATTGGTAAAGTAGATGCGACGCTTGCCTTCTCCTAGTGCTAAGCGGATACCAAATTCCTTGTAACGGCGTAATCCACCAAGTAAACCCGTATTCCACAATACAATAGACATAGCAAGTACGAAGAAAAAAATAAACCCTCCAGTCATCGATTCTGCTTGGTCAATTAACTCTCCTAATCCATTTTGATCCTTAAGCGTTACCATCTCAGGAGCGAATTCATCCTTAGTATTAGCGTAGCTGGCATTAAACTGATTGGTAATGGTGATCGCTTGTTTATCATCATAAAAATCGCCCTGAAATCCTAGGATCTCACCTGCTCCGTCTTCCATGTCCAACAAGTACTGTGCATCCAGGATATCTACTATGATTGCCGTTTTGTCCATCCCTGTTGCACCAAATCTGATGGTACCTGCTAGTCTAAAGCTTTTAAACGCCATGCTGCCTTCCATTGTATTGCCAAAGAAGGTAAACTCGTCTCCTGGTTTTATTTGTAGCCTTTCGGCGAATTCATCACCGATAATGGCTTCGCCAGGTTGCCGTATTACTTTGCCGGTGACTAGCGATTCCTTAATTTTCATGCGATTGAGCTCCGTGCTATTGGGGGAAAGGAGGTCATAAGCCATACCAATGGTATATCCCTGCATTCGCGTTTCGCCATTGTCGTCTGGCACATCCAATAAGCCACCAAATTTAATCCGTTTGACCCAGTCGATATTAGGATTTTCCTTTTGTAGTTTTTCTAAGAGTGGCGTGATTCCTAGTAAGGCCAGATCATTTGGTACTTGATCTTGTTTTTCAGCATAGGCGCGCGTCATGATCTTCACATGCCCTGTATCAAATCGTGCATTTTGACCGATCATATCTCTGAAGGCACCATTGATATAACCGATCATTGCTACTGTAAGCATTACGCCAATGGCAATTACAATGATTGGCAGCAAACTTCGGCTGCGATCACGAAAAATTCCTTTGAGTATAAATGAAATCATTGTAGTTTTCCTTTTAATGCAGCGACTGGGTCCATCCTAGCAATTTTCCTTGCAGGCAGATAACTAACTATAGTAGCTGCTACAACTACAAAAAATACTGTTCCTAGTACCAATGGAATCCCATAAACTGGAAATATTCTTGAGGCAATCGGAATGCCCATATCTTGTTGCGCAGCTCCAACCGCATACCCTGTTTTTGCGAGATAGGCTAGGAGAGGTGTCCCATAAAGTGCTGCTAGTACTAGAGCAAAAATACTATACATAGCGCCTTCTACAGTAAATAATCCCACTACTTGTTGTCGCGTCATGCCAAGGGAGATGTAAGTCCCAATTTCTTTCTGTCTCCTGAAAATTGATAATACTTGTGTGTCAAAAATCGCTAGTAAAGCAATGGCAAGTAACAAGAAATACATGATTGCAGAACTGGATTTTTTCATGTCTATGATGTTCTGAATTGTACTTAGTAATTCCTTTTGACTTTTGAAGATCCAACCAACCACCTCCTGGTGCTTGTATTGTTCATTGGCGATCAACATTGTGGCTTCTCCGTGCATGTTAGTCATGTCCCAGAGTCTTTCTAGGTCCATCCAGATCAATCCTCGATCTGCTGAGACCACATCACTTTCGAATACGCCTGCGATAGTAATATTTTGAGCATCGAATGTGCCATTTTTATCACGCCATCTCAACAATACCTGATCTCCCTTTTTCAGCTCATTGGAAGTCGACATCCGCTTTCCTATGATGACTGGGATATCAGTTTTACTGCTTTTGAGCAAATCGGTTGGTATTGTCAACGCATTGGCTTTATTGTCAATACCTCTAATTGTAATTGGAACCATTCTCCCTTCCGGGTAAATTGCCGCGCTTCTAATTAGTATAGGCGTAAGATTTGAGTTCTTAGGGGTTGCGCCATGGGCGTCTTGCAAGGTAAATGGGTCATATGGGTCGTACTTTTCGTGTAGCAGCTGCCCATGTCCATATTCCCAGGCAATGGTATCGGTTTTCGCTTGTTCGTTCCAGCCGTCCATCAATCCATTAAAGAAGATAATGATGACGAAGGCGAATGACAGGACTATGGCATTGAGCCAAGTACGTAAGCCAGCCCTGATCAGGTTTTTATAGGCGAGTTGTAAGGCTAGTTTCATGAGACAGAAGGTTTTGTGGCGATCCGCTCATCTTGCTCAATTTGACCGTCCCTCAGATGAATGATCCTATCGAGATAAGACATCACTTTTTCATCATGAGTGGAGAACAAAAATGTGGTATCTAGTTCCTGATTGAGCTGTTTCATTATTTTTAGAATGGCATGCGCATTAGCAGCATCCAGATTGGCTGTAGGCTCGTCTGCTAGTAGGATGTCGGGCCGTTTTACAATCGCCCGAGCAATTGATACCCGTTGTCCTTCACCTCCTGATAGCTTGGAAGGTCTTTTTTTGGCTAAAGCAGCGATCCCAACCCAATCAAGGGCTTCCATAACCGCTTTTCGGCGTTGCTCTTTAGTGTAGTCTTGTAGTAGTAAGGCAAATTCAACGTTTTCAAATACCGTATAAACTGGCAACAAGTTATAGACTTGAAAGATAAATCCAATATGCCTATTCCTCAGGTATGCTGAGGCTTTGTGGGTGAGTGTGGCCACGTCTTTCTCCATTACTACGGCCTTGCCTTCTGATGGCTTATCTAGTGATCCAATAATGTTGAGTAGGGTGGTTTTTCCTGAGCCACTAGGACCGACTAATCCTGAAAACTCTCCTTTGGTCACATTTAGATTGATGTCTCGCAGTGCAGTAAACTCACCATCTCCTACTGGAAAACGTTTTGTGACATTTGATAGTGAAATGATGCTACTCATTTTTAAAGTTTTTAAGCTTAATGATTATACACTAATAAGAGTCGAATTCCAGGTCCGCCAAAGTTAGTAGTCTGATTACTAACTGGCAATGCATTCGCTCCACTTGGATTGTAATATACCATAAAATAACTTGTAATATGTTTAAATTGATGCTGATAATTCAAAAATGCGGTAGCCAAATTTTCTTCCCATCCATAACTAAGCAAAAAGCTTAATTGATCATATGGCCCAATGGGATAATTAATCATTAGGGCAGAAATATGGTTTACAAAATCGATATCAAAAGCCATGTGTCCCCCAGTTAGAAATAGGTGTTCCCCAACGACATTCAATCCATTTCCTATTGCGAAGGTGTAATCAGTTCCTGTGGTCAACAGATTCATGCTGGTAAAAGGGCCAAAGTACTTTTGACGATTGATATAAGTGTATTCTAACCACAATCCAACACCCAAATCCCATTTACCGTCAAGCGCTACTCTGTTTTCTGGTAATTTTTCATAAAGCGGTAGACCACCGTTTAATGTCCTTGTGTCAGCGTTTCTATAATGATAGGACAGGGCGATTTCTCCCTTCGGAATTGGTGTCTGGATGCGTGTTCCGACTTCAGGTAACCATTGATTAGAATCCAGAAAATCATAGCCCCTTGGCTTTTTGTTTCCTAGCAATCCCCAAACCCAAATATTGGTGTTGTTGAGAAAATAGTATCGAGACAACAGACTATATACACCATTTGTTATTTGCAATGGGTCACGCGGATCGACCTGGTTGAACCACTGCAATGGTCGTAGGATGGTGGCGGATCCGAAATCTATTTTCTGGAGTCCAGCTCTCAATTCAAATTGTTTGGAGGTGTAGCGTGCCCATAATCTATAGAACTGCGTATCGGCGTCTCCTGTTATAGAATCAAAGGGGTACGCAAAAGCTATTGTAGTGATATTCAAGGAGCATTCGAAGTCAAATTTTCGAGAACTGTCGATCGGAGCAACCAGTTTCGCTTTAGGAAGGTAGCGGAGGCCTAAGAACAATGGAGCTGTGTTTTCAGGGCTATAATTGAGTAGGAGCGTGGCTTGTCCCTCAAGGTCGAATGTCGTTTGTGCTGAGGTGTTGAACTGGAGACAGCACAAAACGGTGAAGCATATGACTGATATTCTGTTCATTGTTGTCGAAAATCGAAGAAACCTAATAATCCAATTTCTAAAAAGGTGTAGAGCACTTGGCGAACCCGGTTCTATTTGTAAGAAATCTAATAATTTGATGTTAATATATTACTTTTTTGCTGTAGTTGCTGGTAAAATGTAAGAAAATGATCTAACTCGAAACTAGTTTTCTCCTTGCATTTATCTAAGCAAATACGCTAGGGGAACTAGAATCTTTTGTTTCAACCATCTTATACCACTTATAAAGTTATGATAGCGCACCGGATAGAAGAGGTATGAAGTGAAGCTGTAGGCTTGCAAAGCAAGGAGCAACGACGGCTGATCCTTAGAGAAGACTAGTAGCGACTATGCTTTTGCAGCCTACAGCAAGCTGAGTAGGAACGTATAGCCGGATAATGCGCCCAAATTATTAACATAAATCTCAAAGTGCATAAAAACAATGTATTACTTAGGTTACAAAAATAAAAGCCTACCTTTAACGGACAACAATTAATCACCTTAAACAAAAGGATTTGAAAAATATCATCTTTGCTTTCGTTATTCTACTTGCAGGTTGTACTGCAACAAAAAATACATCAATTCAAAAGAGTAATTCTATTGAAAAGGATTTCATGACATATCTTGAAGCCATTGCCAGTAAGGACTTTGCTAGCGGTATGGAATATCTGGTTCCAGAATTTTTCGACATCTTTCCAAAGGCTGATATGATAAAAGTAATGGAAGAAACATTCAATAATCCATTAATGACATTTAATGTTAAAAATCCAGTAATTACAGATGTCAGTAAGATAGAAACCTTAGATGATAAATTCTATTCTAAAATGACATATACACAACTATTGGAACTTTCAATGGGAGAAGAAGGAGAGGAGAGTGCTAGGGAAAAAGAAGTGAGAATTGCAGAGGAAAAGCGGTTTTTCAATCAATCTTTTGGAGAAGATAATGTAGAATACAATGAGGATACAGGTTTTTTCTTGGTTAAAACAAAGGAAGATGCCATTGCTGTTTCTAAAGATGGAAAATCGGATTGGAAATTTTTAGTTGTCCAAGAAAAACAAATGGGAATATTAAAAGAATTGATCCCAGAAGATATTTTAAAACGGTTTGAATTACTTTAAAATAGCGACTCCCCAAAGTCATTGTTGGAAGGAAATAGTTACTATACCCACAATTCAAGACAAACCCTTATCTTAGCATCGTGGTCTCTTTAATCATCATTCCTATTGTTGCAGCTCTCGTTGGCTGGATTACAAACGTCATTGCGATAAAAATGACGTTTTACCCTATTGAGTTTGTAGGGAAACCCCTGAAGAAAACACCGCACCCAGTAATTAAGGGAATTGGTTGGCAGGGGATCATCCCCGCTAAAGCTGGCAAAATAGCCGGGATATCAGTTGATTTGCTGACTTCCAAGCTCGTAGATGTCAAGGAGCAATTCAGTAAAATCGATCCAGAGATTGTCAGTAAAGAGATGCAGCCTACAGTAGCGCGACTCTCCAAAAATATTATTAATGAAGCGATGACTGACCAGATTCCACTCATCTGGAAGGTGCTTCCGGAATTTCGTAAAAAGGCGATATACAGTGCTGCGGCCAAGGAGTTTCCTTTAGTCACTAAGGCCATTATGGAGGAAGTCAGAGATAACATCACTGATTTGTTTGATCTCAAGAAGATGGCTGTCGAGTCACTAGTCAAAAAACCTGAGTTGCTCAACGAGTTATTCCTCAAATGTGGGAAGGATGAGTTTACGTTTATCCAACGTTCCGGAATCTACTTTGGGTTCCTGTTTGGTCTGATACAGATGGGTATCTGGTACTATTATCCTGCTTGGTGGATTCTGCCTGTTGGTGGTCTTTTTGTTGGTTTTGCTACAAACTGGCTCGCCTTAAAGATGATATTCGAACCCACTAATCCGGTCGGTTTCGGACCAATAAAGATTCAAGGATTATTCATCAAAAGGCAACAGGAAGTGGCCGTAGAGTATGCTAAAATTGTTGCGGGCAACATCATGACTGTCGACAAAATATTTGAGCGGCTTCTTGATAGCAAAAACTCAGATAAAATGGTTGAGATCGTAACCCACAACGTAATGAGTGGCGTCGATAAAGCTGCCGGATTCCACAGAGCGCTGATCCTGATGAGTGCAGGAACTGAAAAGTATGACGCCATAAAAGAAATAGCACTAGAACGTTTTTTAGAAGAACTCCCTAAATCAGTCAAACAGATCTTCGATTATGCTGGTGAAGCCTTAGATCTGGAGTACACCCTTCGCGAAAAAATGGCGGCGCTGGCTCCTGAGGACTTTGTGGGTGTCTTGCGCCCTGCATTCCAAGAAGACGAGTGGATCCTGATAATGGTAGGAACTGCCCTAGGCTGCGCTGCTGGGTTTTTGCAATTGGCGTTTTTGTTATAAGGATAAGTTAACAAATACTTGTATTAAGAGCCTAACTTTGCCAATGTTTTACAATGTCTTTTTATCTAAATCTGTGTAAATAAATAGCGAAGCTTACTCCGAACAGTCGATTTTTGTAAAACTTTAATCACATTTTTGTTAATTACAATGTGTAGTTTGCTGTTATCGTTCGTTTTTGCCTTGACGCAAATGGGCAAGTAATACCGACTGGATATTACGGCATAAAACAGTCAAGAATTATAAATCGGTCAGCCGACACTGTCGCTCCGGTGGTTCGCCAGCCCGGTGGTTCGCCAGCCCGGTCAAACACTGTATCGACAGCCCGGTGGTTCGCCAGCCCGGTACAATTCGGCACTCCCATGTTGATGCTTCATAGGATTTTAACAAAAAAACATTACTAATATTGAAATTGTTTAATTTCTTTTATTTTTTGAAAAATCGACTTTCCAGAGTAAACTTATTGTTAATTAATTTGCACCTCCAAAATCTGGTCACCGACCTCCGCACTGTGTATCACATTCATTCCCTTGGTCACCTTCCCGAAAATAGTATATCGACCATCCAAATGAGGGGTTGCGGAGTGTGTAATAAACCACTGCGTACATTCTGTGTCATTACCAGAGGACGCCATTCCTAACCAGCCCTCATCATTGTAGGATACCGAAGCACCAAGTTCTGAGCGAATTGTGTAGTCCAAACCGCCCCAGCCATCACCTCTAGGACATCCCGCTTGCGCCACAAAATTGGGGACAACACGGTGAAACACTTTTCCATTATAGAAGCCCCGTTTCGATAATTCTATAAAATTAATAACTGACCCAGGAGCAGCGATTGGATATAACTCAAGCGTTAGTTGACCCCGAGAAGTTTTAAGGACGACATCAATTGTATCTCCGTAAGCCTCCAGTTTATCCCAAGCGATAGGGTGATTGTAGTCAAGTTTCTTATTCGTTTTTCCGGATTTGGTACTAGAAAGGTAGTCATATGTTTTTTGAAGCTCGTTTTGCAACTCTATATCTTTCGGCATAGATAATTTAGCAATTGCGGCTTTAAGGAACACGAGACTTTCTAATTCCTGTTTGTAGGTTAAGGTAGAATCTCTCAGTACCTCAGCCGCAGTGCCGATCAACGCAGCGTTTTCGGAACGAACTGCATCCACAAAGGCAGCTTTAATTTTACCCTTAAAATAAGAAAGGTCATTGATGAAAAAGAAATTATCAAATTCAGGATGACGTCTAGTTCTAGCCAGTGCTGCAATGCCTGTCGTTTGGATGACGGTGTCTTTACTGTTGAAGATTTGTTCAATCAAATATTCAAAATTTAACGGATTCGCCCCTAATGCTTCAAGATAAGCTGATTTAGCGTAGGGGTTTGTCGCTTTTTCATACGCCATCTTAATCATATAACCATAGTAATTCGAAGTTTTGGTTTGCTTAATATTCAGACTGCTCAATGCAGCATCCATAAGTAAGCCCTTCACTCTAGCATTCGGATGTTCTTTAGCGACTTGGAGATATTGTGCAGCATTTTCTGGTTTCTTTTTTCCTTTAAAGTAAGTAGCGGCAACGATGGCGACATTGATATTTGGATCATTTAAAGCTTTAAAGAAATCATCTTTGACTTGTAAATAATCAAATTCCTGCAATCCGCGTAAGAGACTGATCCGAACCCGATAGTCCGATTCTTTTCCTAGTTCCGCTTGCATTAATTCTTGTGCTTCCTTACCTTTTGTTTTGCCAAGCGCTACAGCCAATGGTATTTTAGTAGCTGGATCCTTTATCTTTTGGTAGATGTTAAGAAGCGCCCGTTCATGGTCCTCAAGTTTTAGCCCTTTAGTCCGTTGCAAGTAGTGTGCAGCATAGAGTTTTACTTGATTCGGAATGGCAGGTGTTAATAGATAATCCACCATTTTTTTTGTGCCTTTAGGCGAATGAATCTTTCTAATCCCAAACCGATAGAGTCCTTTTGATAGTCCTAGTAGCAGCAGCGTATCAGTCATTCTGTAGGATTCTACATTGCTAAGGTGTTCTAATTCTTTTGGCGTACCAATTTTCCCAATAGCTTCAAGCATGGCTGCTTGTACTTCTCTTGACGGTTCATTTGCAAACACACGAAGCATTGGTCCTACTGCATTTTTTGATTTGAGTTGTCCTAGAGAGTAGGCCGCAGCTTCCCGAACTTTGTCACTAGGATCTCCTAGCAATTTTGACAATTCAGGAATGGCTGTAGTGTCAAGGTTTGATCCAAATGCAGCGGCAGCCAGATAACGTCTTGTAGGACTTGAATCGGAAAACAATGCCATTAATTCACGGGTGGCGCGCTTGTCTTGCAGGGTAGTGATTTCCTGAAAGTCAGTACTATTAACTGATATCTCATCCAGGGAGTCAGTGTTTTGTTGTTGCTTACAACTACTAAAGAAGATCACTAACAACAGCGCAATTGCAAAAAATCGGTTTGGACTCATAATGTGAGGGTTAAGCTTTTGCAAAGTTAATTTTTTTGTATACCCTAGCCAACATACTTATTCAATATTGTTAAAAAAAATTATCACAAGGCAAAAAGCAAGATATTTTGGGCAGGTTTACATTAATTGCAAATAGAGATTTCTAATAACCGTGTCTCTTCTTTCAGTAAGTCCTATCGCATAGGCCTTAGTAAACGAAGGGTCATATCATCTGCTATTTTGGTGCTATTCAACCCGGATTATGCAATAGAAACATCATTATGAGAAGATTAAGATCGATGTTACTCGAATCTTCAAAACCAAATAATCAGTAAATGCCTTTTGAAATGTCAACAAATTCGACCCTCATTATTTTGAATCTCTTAAAAACATTGTTATTTGTAATTATATAATCAAAACACATAGTTATGAATTATTCGTTAAGAACATTAATTTTTATTTTACTTGTTGTAATTGGATGCTCTGTCTTCTTAGTTTGCTGTAAAGAGAATACTGCTAGAGTTGTGTAAAAAAATGTTCTTTTTTTCGTAGATTTATAGATACATGACTACGAAGGATCCTCTATAAACTTAATAAGTGCTTTAATGTCCATCGGTCTCCATACTACCCTCTCTACTCAACTGCCAAAAAAAAGAAAGCTTTGGGGTTATCTGTTATTGGCATTACTGTCAACCTTGTGTTTTTATCCTTCCGACGGGCAAACACGACTAGCAGACTCTATTTCATTGGTTGAATTATATGACAATGCTGGTGGATCTGCTTGGATTAATGTCTGGGATCTCAATCAACCTATGGACAATTGGTATGGAGTAGTGTTAAGTAACGGACGGGTACTTTGTCTGGATCTGGATGGTAATGATGCTTGTCAATTTGGTGGTTCTAACGGCGGTAATGGGTTACAAGGAACCTTACCCAACCTAAATCTTACAGAAGCCGAATTCATTAGTCTAGCATCCAATGACCTGACTGGAAATATCCCTAATTTTACGAATACCCCAAAGCTGATTTATCTGATACTAAGTTATAATGACTTTAGTGGACAGATACCCAACTTCCCTAGTTTACCTGGGTTGGGAAGCCTAAACCTGACTGCCAATAATCTCACTGGTCCCATTCCAGATTTTTCAGGTTTGCCGAAACTACAAAGCATGTATCTCCAATACAATAGTTTGTCTGGTTCGCTTCCAGATTTCACAAGCCTTCCGGATTTAATTAATTATTATGTTTTTAATAACGAGCTTACTGGCTCTATTCCAGATTTTGTAAATATTCCTAACTTAAGGATTATCAATTTTAGGCAAAATCAATTGAATGGCAATATTCCCAACTTTTCAAATATCCCTAAGCTGACCCATGCCTATCTTAGTCTAAATCAATTAACAGGTACGATTCCTGACTTTTCAAATATTCCTTTTCTTGGAGTATTCGATGCCTCTGATAATGCACTTAGTGGTTCAATTCCTAACTTTACTAATCTGCCGAATCTATACGACTGCAATGTACAGTTGAATCAACTTTCGGGTCCAGTACCTAATTTTACCAATCTACCGGCACTTGAAAAATTTAATGCCAACTGGAATCAACTTTCTGGTAGCGTTCCTGATTTTAGTAATACTATTGAAGTAACTCATATTCAAATAAGAAATAATCAACTAACAGGAACCCTTCCACAATTCAATAGTGTACCTTACCTAATAGTACTGGATCTGGCTAACAATATAATCAATGGTACTATTCCAGATTTTGCAAATTTGTCTGTGTTGGAACAACTCAATCTAAATGACAATAACCTAATTGGAGGTATTCCTGATTTTACCAACTTACCACAATTGAATCAACTAATCCTAGGAAATAATAATTTATCAGGTTTGATACCTGATTTTTCAAATCTAACATCGCTTAGCTACGCTGATTTTCGGAGGAACAGTCTCGTTTCTCCAATCCCTGATTTCACTAATCTGCCTGCACTAACCAACTTAATATTAAATGATAACAATTTATCTGAACCAGTACCATCATTCTCTAACCTTCCGGCATTGGAGAATCTTAGAATTCGAGATAACCAATTGACCTTTGAAGATTTGATTGATTCAAGGGTTTATCTTGATGCCTTATGCAATTCTAACGGGGGGGATTATGATTATTCACGCCAAGATTCTATTAGTTTTTCGCAAGCTGTAAATATCCCGCAAGGGACTTATTATACAATTGATTTAATGGAAGATGATACAGTCACTACAAGTACTTATACTTGGTATAAAGACAATGTGTTTCATTCAACTTCGACTACAAACAAATTCATAATACCAGATTTTCAGCAATCTGATCAAGCTTTATATTGTTGCAGCGTCACAAACCCCAATGCACCATCACTGACCCTGAATGCCTACTGTAAAGCACTTTTTTTTCAAGGCAATTGCCAAGTTGATGCAGTTATTACTAATATTACCTGTGGATCACCTAACGGCGAAATCCAGCTCACACCATCTGGGGGAACAGGACCCTACACCTTTAATTGGTCTACTGGTGTCTCTGGTCCTCTGCTTACAAATGTCCCTCAAGGAGAATACACAGTAACAGTAACAGACAATGCAGGATGTGTGCTCGTTGAATCCTTTATTGTTACGCATCGAGAAAAACCAGTCATTGAGTGGGAGGGGTCGTATGGTGGAACATTGGAAGATCAACCGTTTGCTGTAATACAGGCCTCTGATGGCAACTTTATTACTGCAGGGAGAAGTATCTCACAAAATGGTCAAATCTCCAACCCAAAAGGGGGTTACGATTACTGGATCACTAAGCTTGCGCCTAATGGCACACTCATTTGGGAAATGTCATATGGTGGGTCAGGCGAAGATGATGCGTTTTCCATTGAGGAAACTGCGGATAAGGGCTTTATAATAACAGGTAGATCCATTTCTAATGATGGAGATGTTACTGGTCTTAATGGATTGTTTGATTATTGGGTCATAAAAATTGATGTCAATGGCAATCTCCAATGGGAAAAAACACTAGGAGGGACAAGTACAGATTCTGCAAATGATATTGTTGAAAACCCAGATGGCACTTTCGTGGTCGTCGGCCAATCCATCTCTGATGATGGTGACGTGTCAAATCCACTAGGCAATTACGACTTTTGGCTGGCACAACTTGACGCTGCTGGCAATTTATTATCGAATCAATCTTATGGAGGAAGTGGAAGTGAAGATGCCAAATCAATTACCAGAACTGATGACAATGGTTATGTGATTGCAGGTGTTACGCTATCGATTGACGGACAGATTACCAACCCGAAGGGCGCTGTGGACTCTTGGGTGATTCGAATTGATAGCCTTGGGACACTCTTATGGCAAACAAGCTTAGGCGGAAGCGGAGATGAAGATGCTTCCCATATCACTCAAACTCAAGATGGTGGGTTCCTGTTATTCGGGTCTACAAACTCAATAGATGGTGATGTTTCTGTTGCTCTTGGTGGTTCTGACTTTTGGGTGGTTAAACTCAGTGCTAACGGAACTATTGAGTGGGAAAAATCATATGGAGGCACCAGCAACGAATTCCTTACTAGCGGTTTTCATAAATCAGACAATGAGTTTATCCTTGTTGGTTACAGTAACTCTGTTGATGGTAACATCTCAAACCCTAAGGGAAATTCTGACTATTGGGTCGTCAACATAGACAGCTCGGGGAACATTATCTGGGAAATATCATTAGGAGGATCTTCAAATGAAACAGCACATGGTGGCTGTCAAACCAATGATGGTGGAATAATGATCGCAGGACGTTCCCACTCCAATGATTTAGATGTCTCCAACAACTTAGGGGACTTTGACAATTGGATCGTTAAACTAAACACCGACTACCCTATGGTACCGTTTGGTTACCCTTATGATAATGGAACAGGGAACAATGATGGTGCTGTAGAAGTTATTACAAATACAGGGAGTGCTCCTTATGCTTTAAGCTGGATCAACACTTCTACTTCTCCACCAATCTCTGGGTCCGTATTTCCAGGAGATGGTCTAGACACATTACTGAACCTCGCCAATGGCAACTACGATCTACTTGTTGCTGACGTTTTGGGCTGTGTTGGTTCTACCTCATTTAATATTTGTGATTTAACGGTGAGTTTGAATGCAGTATTTACTACTTGTTATGAAGACAATGGGGCTATCACTGCAACTGTTGCAGGGGGTAGCGGAACTTATAATTACCTTTGGTCTACTGGTGCCACGGGCACTGTGATCTCCAATCTCGCGCCAGGAAGCTATACCTTGACTGTAACCGACGGCGCAGGCTGCAACAAGGTCGTGAATACAGTGCTTTCTTTTCAAGGAATACCAGTGATCGAATGGCAAAATGCGATTGGTGGTTCTGGGATTGATATTGGGTATGCTTTAAGGCAAAGTTCAGATAACGGAATAGTGTTTACAGGTTTTACTGAATCCAATGATGGTGACATCACCGTCCAAAAGGGATTTCGAGATTTATTGGTTGGGAAAACGGATCAGTTCGGTAATCTATTATGGCTAAAAACCTATGGCGGTACGGAAGAAGATCTAGGCACAAACCTCATACTAACTGATAATGACGAAATTTATGTTATAGGTGGATCTAGGTCAAGTAATGGTGATATTTCTTCTAACCTTGGGAAATCAGATGTGCTTCTAATGAAACTAGACAACGTTGGTAATCTTATTTGGGAAAAAACATACGGTGGCTCGGAATCTGAAGGTGTCAATGAAATACTAGAACTTCCAAATGGAGATTTGCTTATTGGCGGTATTACCAAATCATCTGACGGTGATGTTAACTTTAATAATGGTGGCCAGGATATTTGGATGATAAGAACAGATACTGCTGGGAATTTACTTTGGCAGAAATCGTTTGGAGGTCCTGGCTTTGAGTTTGATTATGATATTATACTAGAACAAAATTCATTTGTAGTAGTGGGCTCTTCTGATACAATCGGGGGTGATGTCAATACAAATGCTGGACTCAGTGACAGTTGGGTGTTTCGATCAGATTTGCAAGGCAATATTTCTTATAATAATTCATTTGGTGACCAATTTATAGATGCCATTAGATCAATACAAAAGACAGATAGTGGTTACTTGACATCAGGATACACTCATACTTCTAATCACAATTCACTTTACGAAATCATCGAATGGGATGACAACTGGAATATGATCTTTCAAAAGACTTATGGAGGAACAGATCTAGACTTGGCATTAGATGTGCTTTCTGCAGCAAACGGTGATGCAATTGTAACGGGATATGCATCGTCTATTGATGGAGATGTCGTCGGAAATCACGGCGTAACGGACAACTGGATTTTAAATTTAGATGGCAATGGTGATGTCAAGTGGAAAAAATCACTTGGAAGTACTGGTGAGGATAGAGGCATAAAACTGTTGTATACCAATGATGGAGGTTTCATATCCCTAGGGTATGCAGGTGCAAATGATGGTGATGTCTCAGGTTTTCATGGTGCTGTAGATGTTTGGATGATTAAATTTAATAGACCAGATCCTATCGTAATGGCCTGTTCCGTTTTAGATATTGGAACGGGAAACAATGATGGTGTCGCTGTTATTTCTACTTCAGGAGGTGTACCACCTTACACGATTGCTTGGGAGAGCAATACTGGAGTTACAGATACTATTTTCAATCTTAATGGACAAGATACCATTACTAATTTACCTGGAGGAACAATTGATTTCACTGTGATTGATCTAAATAACTGTATTCAAAATTGTTCTGTTTCGTTTTGTGAAATTAATCTTGATATCACTGCCCAATACACAGATTGCTATGAAGCAACTGGACAACTTATTCCAATAATAAACCCAAACTATTCCTATCAATGGTCAACTGGTGCTAATACGCCAAGCATTTCTAACCTGGAAGAGGGTAGTTACACCGCTACTATTACAGACAATACTGGATGTTCCCAAACATCGTCTCATATAGTTTCTTATAACGGCTTTTCAAGGTTAATTTGGGAGAAATCGTTAGGTGGTACCTCAGAAGACCATTTGACTGATGGTGTTCAAACTAATGATGGTGGGTATATTTTTACTGGTAGATCAAGGTCAAACGACATAGATGTTTCTGGAAATCATGGCTTGTCAGACATCTGGGTGGTCAAAACAGATGGGCTAGCCAATATCCAGTGGCAACAATCATATGGAGGTAGTGTCAACGATCGTGCTGAATCCATTCAACAGACATCAGACGGCGGTTACATCGTTGCCGGTAGAACCTCGTCAACTGATGGTGATGTGATTGGTAATGATGGGAATATCGATTTTTGGATCATCAAGTTAGATAATATTGGAAACCTCCAATGGCAAAAAAGTTATGGTGGAACAGATCAAGAACAAGCTTTTCAAATACAACAAACTACAGATAAAGGGTACATCGTTATTGGACATGCTAATTCAACGGATGGTGATGTCTCACAAAACAACGGCTCAAGCGATATCTGGGTGCTAAAATTAGATCAAACGGGTAATCTTGAATGGGAACGGTCCTACGGAGGATCGGGATTTGATTTTGGGCATTCCATTCAACAAACAAATGATTTTGGATATATCTTTACTGGTCGTTCCTTCTCTAATGATGGAGACATTTCAGGAAATAAAGGGGATGAGGATTACTGGGTCGTTAAGATAGATGATATTGGTACCATTCAGTGGGAAAAATCACTTGGTGGTGCCTTAGATGACGTACCGCATTCCATTATTCAGACGAAAGATAACGGATTCATAGTCGCAGGATATTCCAACTCTAATAATGGTGATGTTTTCGGTAATCACGGAGGAAGAGACTTATGGGTTGTCAAACTAGATATCAGTGGTACCATCCAATGGCAAAATGCACTAGGAGGAACTGGAAATGAAGAAGCTCGTGACATTGTTCAAACCTCTGATGGGAACTATCTCATTTCCGGATACACCAATTCGCTGAACGGAGATGTGACTAATAGTTTCAACAATACTCGATATTGGCTTGTAAAATTGTTGTCGAGTGGTACACTTGACTGGGAAATGACAGTTGGAGGCCAAAATGGTCTGGGCTACGCATATCTTGGCATTCCCTCAAATGATGGTGGATATCTTTTCGGTGGTCAGACGGACGCAACAACTGGTGATGTTTCAAACAATATCGGCGATTACGATTTTTGGTTAGCAAAAGTAGATCAAGTAGATTCCTTTGAAATTGATGCTATTCAAACTGCCCCCATTTTATGTGCAGGAACGAATGCGGGTGAGGCCACTGTAACGATATCTGGCGGCTATCCGATTTACTCCTATAATTGGTCGAACGGTGGTGTTAATCAATCAATTACAGGACTTTCAGCAAATACTTATGTTATAACAACTACTGATGTCAATGGATGTCCTGCTGTAGATTCTGTTATAATCGGAGCACCAAGTGCGCTTAGTTTTTCTACCACAAATGATTCAACAAATTGCAATACTAATACTGGTAGTATTACTGTAAATGCGAATGGTGGTGTATTACCTTATCAATATAGTATTGATGGTAATAATTATCAAACTGGTAATGTATTCAATGCGCTAGGAGAAGGTATCTATTCCGTATATATTCTTGATGGAAACAATTGTCTAGATTCAATTCAGACTACAGTAAGTTCGTTCTTGGGTGCGACTATTAATTCCATATCAGTAACCCAAGCAACATGCGGTTCCACAAACGGAGAAGCAACGATCAATGCCACAGGCGGAACAACGCCACTAGAATACAGCATCGACAATAGTAACTTCCAAGTATCCAATCAGTTTGTAAACCTAGCCCAAGGCAGCTACACCGCTTATGTTGGGGACGTGAATTCATGCATATCGACTGCCTCATTTACAATTACCCAAGCCAATGGCCCAGCGATTACATCAGTATCAGTAACTCAAGCAAGCTGCGGATCAAGCAACGGAGAAGCAACAATCAATGCCACAGGCGGAACAACACCACTAGAATACAGCATTGACAATAGTAACTTTCAAGTATCCAATCAGTTTGTAAACCTAGGACAAGGCAGTTACACCGCTTACGTAGAAGATGCGAATTCATGTGTATCGACTGCCTCATTTACAATTACCCAATTCAATGGTCCTGCGATTACATCAGTATCAGTAACCCAAGCAAGCTGCGGATCAAGCAACGGAGAAGCCACAATCAATGCCACAGGCGGAACAACACCACTAGAATACAGTATCGACAATAGTAACTTCCAAGTATCCAATCAGTTTGTAAACCTAGCCCAAGGCAGTTATACCGCTTATGTGGGGGATGCGAATTCATGCGTATCGACTGCCTCATTCACAATTACCCAAGCAATTGGTCCTACGATTGATTCAATTACCACAGTAAATACAGATTGTGGATTAACTAGTGGTAGTTTAGAAGCCTTTGTAAGCAGTGGCACAACACCTTTGCAATTTAGTATCGACAATGGCACTACAAATCAAGCATCTGCCTTGTTTACAGGGTTAGGGGATGGTGTCTATACCGTTTTAGTAACTGATGCCAATAGTTGTGTTGAAACAGCTACTACTCAAATAATAAGTAATGTTCCACCAGTAATTGATTCTATTACAATAATTGATGCGCTATGTGACAATAATTCAGGAGAATTAACCATCCATGCTGCTGCAGGAACACCGCCAATTAATTATAGTATTGATAATGGTACAACCTTTCAAACCTCTAATACTTTTACTGGATTAAATCCAGGTCAATATGCTGTAGTTGTGAGTGATGCCGGTGGATGTACTGCTACAATGCAATCCGATTCAATTCGGTTTTATAGTGGCCCATCCCTTCAATTCTTTCAAGGAATCACGGATACCTATTGTGGACAAACTATTGGTCAAATTTTAATTTTGGCAAACGGAGGAACACCACCACTGGACTACAGTATTGATGGAGGGTTGACCTATCAGCCTTCTGATTCCTTCCCAAATCTTGCGCAAGGCAACTATACACTAGTCGTAAGAGATGTGAATGGTTGTGTTGATACCAGAGCCGTAATAATAGACGATAACCCAGGACCAGTGTTGAGCGGCACGAATATCAACCAACCTGCTTGTGGCATGTCAAATGGATCAATAACAGCGCAGGTTACTGCCAACGGTGTCCCTCCATTCCTATATAGCATTGATGGAGGGCCATTTACAGCAAATAATACCTTTTCTTCTTTGCCTCAAGGAGCTTACACTATTGTGCTGGAAGACAGTAAGTTGTGCTATGATACAATAGTAGTAACATTAACGGATATCTTCGGACCAACGATTGATCAGGTTCAAGTCACAAACTCGACTTGTGGTAGTTCAAATGGTGGACTTGTTATTGCTGTAAGTGGCGCGACACCTCCATTTCAGTATAGTATTGATAATGGGGTAAACTATCAAACTTCAAATGTATTTTCTAATCTGATGCCTGCAGTTTATACTATTGCTGTTCAAGATGCAAATGGCTGTATCTCAAGTGCACAAGAAACAATTCTTGATTTGAACGGGCCATCTATTGACTCTTTGGTCGTTTCGGATGCTGCTTGTGGGACAAATATTGGTCAAGTAACTATATTTACATCAGGTGGCGCTACTCCAGTTATTTACAGTATTGATAATATCAACTTTCAAGTGTCCAATACATTTGCTGGATTAATGCCAGCAGCCTATACTTTTTATATCAAAGATACTAGTAACTGTTCGATTGATACTGCTTTGGTTATCATTGACTTACCTGGTCCAACCATAGACAGTGTCACCATTGACCCTCCTGACTGTGGTATGGCCAACGGTGTCCTGCAAATCAATACCAGTTTCGGAACTGCCCCACTAGAATATAGCATTGATAATGGCACTACTTATGCTGGAGGCAATCAATTTACTAACCTTTCACCAGGTGTTTATAACATATTAGTGCGAGACTCAAATGGTTGCCTCGCTACAATCACCGCAACCCTTGTAAATCTAAATGGTCCAGCGATTGTCGGAATTACTGCAACACCAACCGATTGTGATGCTAACACTGGGTCTCTATTCGTACAAACTGTAGGCGGAACCACGCCTTACAATTATAATTGGAGTACGACACCTTCTCAGACCACTGAATTGGCGACTGGATTAGCCGTAGGCAATTATGTGGTCACAATAACTGACGCTAGTGGTTGTCAGATAACAGGACAACAGGCGGTAAGTTTTTCCTATACAGTTCCCGCAGACCTAGGACCAGATCAAGTGATATGTGGCGCTACGACTGTAGTTCTAGACCCTGGTGTTCTAGGCGGAAATGCTGTTTGGTCAACAGGAGAAACGACACCTACAATCAATGTTTCTTTAGCTGGTTCTTATAGCGTTACGATAACCGATATCTACAACTGCAAATCTGTCGATTCTATAAACATTACAGAAATTCCATTTGCCCCAGTAGCCTTAGGAGATACGACAATTTTGATCGGTAACGCAACTCCATTATCTGTTTCCGGAGGGCTTCAATATGACTGGTGGCCTGGTACTGATTTATCTTGTGTCTCATGTCCGGATCCTGTTGCAACTCCTACAGACACTACGACTTACTTTGTTGCTGTTACTGGCACTGGTAATTGCGCTGATACACTATCTGTAACTGTTAACACCATAAAGTCATTAGATGAAATCATTACTGTCCCAAATGTGATTACTGGTAACGATGATGGTGTCAATGATGCATGGATCATTCCAAACATAGACCTCTTTCCTTATAATCGGGTCACTATTGTGAATCGATATGGTGATGTTATTTATACAGCCAATCCTTACACAAATAATTGGCGTGGTGAATATAATGGGAAGCGTTTGCCACAAGGAACTTACTATTATGTTTTAGAGTTGGATGTGAATCAATTTATACGACAAAGCGGAACGGTGACACTATTACGATAGGAAAATTGAATATTTCTGATATAAATTATGTTTAATAGCTAAAACTTTATTAAATTCAGATAATATTATTCCAAACTAAAGACTAATTCATAATGAGATCGAATGCTCCACCCTCTATTGTTAGAAATCTTACACAATTGATTTTTCTACTAAACACCACTTAACCATTCTTTTAAAGTTATTTTTCGTTTAATTAATATAGAAGCATTAATTAGAGAATGGTTCTCATCGTATCTTTTTTCAAAAAGAATCACTTTGAACCGCTATTAAGTTTTTAATAAGCTTTTATCGAGAACTGAAGACTCAAGATAATTACACAAGAGCTTATTCTACCAATCCCTAAGGCTATTTGCATCCTATGCTAGAAGATATCTTGCTAATTAGTAAGTATATACTAACATCCTTCAACCTATTGGCCTATGTATCCTAATCAAATAGCTTACCTTAATAACGACGTACAGTCAAAATTTAATTTTTTATTTAAAGTATTAATTCTTTCTCTTTTCATCTTCGGATGGAATAGCAATAATGTCTACGCTTGTCTAGCGAAGACAGGGAAATTGAATGTTGTTAACTCCCATATACAATGGACAGGGAATCCTGTTATTTTATCTGCAATCCCTGCGGGTGGAAATGTAATTCCTGGTGGATATTTAACAACTTATGTTCTTACAGAAGGGCCTAATCTGGTGATTCAAAAAACAGCAGCTTTTCCAAGTTTTAACGTAGCGATGCAAGGCTCCTACAGGATACATATACTTATATATAATCCATCGACATTAGATTTATCGATTGTAGTTCCTGGTGTTACGACTGGTTTTGATATCAATGCCCTTCTTATACAAGGAGGAGGAAGTATTTGTGGCGCTTTAGATGTAGCTGGTGCAAAAATATTGGTGTCGACTTGTCTAGCAGATGCTGGAACGCTAACTATTGATAATCCAATTGTCCAATCTCAAACTGGGACAGGTACGGTTATGGCATTGCCAGATGGGAATTCAAATGTTCCAATAGGATATCAAGCAATGTTCTTATTGACTAGTAGTCCTGGTCTTGCAATTCAACAAACATCGAGTCAGCCTCAATTTACTGTCAGTCAGTATGGAGATTACAATATTCACACGTTTATTTTTGACCCAGCAACCTATGATCTGTCAACGATTATTCCATTTCAAACAACTGCTGTAGACATTGCTAATAATCTATCTCCTAATGGTGGAACAATTTGCGGTTCTATTGACGTTGTTGGAGCAGGAGTGACAGTCGCAGAATGTGGTGTGTTTGCAGGAACAGTTACCATGGGCAGTCCCATTTATTATTTAGTGAATGGAATGGCGGAAATTACAGCGGTATCTGATGGGAATGCATTGATATCAAATGGATACGAAACAACTTATCTTCTTTCCTCTAGCAGTAATGTCATAGAGCAAGTGAATACTATCCCTAAATTTACAGTAAATCAGGTAGACAATTATAGGATTCATGCTTTTCTTTATGATCCAAATACTTTTAATCTAGCTAGTATAATACCAAATAACACAACTACGATAGACGTGTTTTACCAAACTTATGCTGGAGGTGGTCTGATATGTGCAGATTTGGATGTGATCGGTGGTGTTTCTTTAGTAAAAGAATGTGATGCTGATGCAGGAACGCTGACGGCTTGGGAAGCAGTTACCTTGTTTAATGGTTCTCAGGCTATTGTCTCTGGGTTGCCAGATGGCAATACTAATGTTCCGGCAGGGTTTCAGTTGAAGTTTATATTAACAGAAGGACCAAATAAAGTATTACAGCAAACAAGTAATTTTCCTAGTTTTGTAGTAGATACTACTGGTGTTTATCATATTCATACCTTAGTGTATAATCCATTAACCTTTGATCAAGCTTTCTTGATTCCAGGAGTAACAACAGGATACCATTTAGATATTTATCTGATTCAAGGCGGTGGTGCTATTTGTGGTTCGTTCGACCTTACTGGCACTCAAACAATTGTTACTGAATGTCCCGCTTTTGCAGGTACCATTCTTATTGATCAGCCTAAAGTGCCTTTTCTGAATGGCACCGCCAATATAAGCGCAACACCTTTGGGCAATGCAATCGTACCACCTGGATTCCAAACTGTTTATGTATTGACAACTGGGCCACAAAATTATACGATCCTTCAAACCAGTACTAACCCTGGATTTACTACAACACAAACGGGAAATTATGTAATTCATACATTAGTTTATGATCCAACAACATTAAATTTGGCAACTATTGTTCCTGGAATCACCTCCGCATTAGCAATCAACAGTCAGTTAGTGCAAGGAGGAGGAACTATTTGCGGATCCCTCGATGTTGTCGGTGCCTCTGTATCCGTGTTTGATTGTATAGCAGACGCAGGCACGATTTCAGCAGATTCCACCAATATCATTTTAGTCAACGGATCAACAGTATTAAGTGCTACGCCAACTGGAAACGCGGTAGTACCACAAGGGTATTTAACTACCTATTTATTGACTTCAGGTGCAGGTTTAGTCATTGAGCAAGGAAACAATATCCCTGTATTTACAGTCACTCAAAACGAAAGTTATACAATACATACGCTTGTTTATGATCCGGTTACGTTTGATCTTGCTATTATAGTGCCAGGCATCACGACTGGGTTCGATGTTAATGCAATGCTGATTCAGGGGGGCGGAACTACTTGTGCGGCCCTAGATGTTGCTGGTGCCCCAATAGTGGTAGCAGATTGCCTTGCTGATGCAGGAAGCATTACCATTGACAACGCCATTGTATTGTTAAAAAGTGGTAGTGCTACCGTCACAGCAACACCAGATGGAAATTCCTTTGTGCCTACTGGATATCAAATAACTTATGTACTTACAGAAGGTGCTGGTCTAGTGATCTACCAAGGCAACAGTATTCCTGTATTTACAGTGAATCTGGTTGGTAATTATACCATTCATACATTAGTACATAATACTGCTACATTAGATTTATCAGTGATAGTTCCAGGTGTAACCACTGGATTTGATATCAATGCCTTATTGCAACAGGGAGGCGGAGGAATTTGTGGTTCCTTAGATGTAACAGGAGCTCCTGTTCAAGTGACAACCTGTGAAGCCTTTGCAGGAACTTCTACTGCAGTAAATTCTAATATTATATTTAACGGTACAGCAGCAACAGTTGCAGCAACACCTGATGGAAATGTAAATATACCTCCAGGATATCAGTTGACCTATCTTCTTACAGAGGGTTCAGGATTAGTTGTTCAGGTAATTTATTCCTTACCTTCCTTTGTCGTTACAAGTGTAGGCAATTATAGTATTCATGCGTTTGTCTATAATCCGGTAACCTATAACTTATCGACGATTTTTCCGGGGGTAACTACAGCGGGTGACATTAATGCTAGAATCACACAAGGAGGAGGAAACATTTGTGCGTCTTTAGATGTTGTGGGAGCACCAATCAAAGTAAGCTTGTGTGAAGCAGAAGCGGGTACATTAACCGCCAATGACTCCATTGTTACCTTGTCCGGACCTAGTGTACCCATTGGAGCGAATCCTGACGGAAATGCGGTAGTAACTCCAGGCTATTTATCGGAGTTTATTTTGACGAAAGGGCCTGGATTAATAATTGAACAGACAAGTGCTACTTTCCCATTGTTTACAGTAACTCAAGCTGGAGACTATACCATTCACACATTGATTTATGATCCTGCAACGCTTGATTTATCGACGATCATTTTAGGAACAACAACGGGCTTTGATATTAATGCGCTTTTAATTCAAGGAGGTGGAAGTCTTTGTGGTTCATTAGATGTCCTTGGCGCTCCAATTCAAGTGATAACACCAACAAGTTGTTTAGCTGAAGCAGGAACCCTTCAAATCAATGATGCAGCTGTAGAGATAATTAATGGATTTGCAGTAGTTGCTGCAACACCAGGAGGAAATACAATTGTTCCACAAGGATATCAAATTACATATGTACTCACTGAATCACCAAGTACGATAATACTACAAACAAGTAATTCCCCTTCATTTTCAGTCACTGCAGTTGGTAATTATACGTTGCACACTTTGGTTTATGATCCTAATACCTTGGATCTAAGTACCATTGTATTCGGTACAACGACTGCACTAGATGTTAATAGTCTGCTAATTCAGGGAGGCGGTACAATATGTGCGGCTCTTGATTTAACAGGTGCTCCTGTCAATGTCTCTATTTGTCCTGCTGATGCTGGAACGATAACAAGTGCTCAAGATACTGTTCTACTGTTTAATGGAGCCAATAATGTAATCGCCAACCCTGATGGAAACGAGGTAATTCCACCTCAGTATGAATCCCTATATTTATTATCTCAGGGAACGAGTAAAGTGATTCTTCAAACGAGTAATTTACTACCAATTTTTACAGTTACCCAACCAGATAAATACGCCATTCATACCTTAGTCTTTAATCCTTTAACTTTTAATACTTCTTTAATTGTCAACGGAACGACTACGGTTTCAGATATCGAATCACAATTTTTACAAGGAGGTGGTGCGATTTGCGGTTCAATAGATACCATTGGTGCTGAGGTTGTGGCTATTTATCCTAATTGTCCAGTTGAGGCAGGAAGTATTACTGCTAATCAATCTACTGTTGTATTGTCTAGTGGTACAGCTTCGATAGGCGCAACATTGGATGGAAATCAGGTCGTGCCCAGCGGGTATCAAATCACCTATCTACTTTCAAATGGCCCTGGCTTGATTATAGAACAAGTGAATACTGCCGCTTTATTTACGGTAAGCACATCTGGAAATTACATCATCCACACCTTGGTATATGACCCTACAACGTATAATCCTACTACCATTGTACTAGGAACAACAACTGTGAATACCGTAGAGATGATGTTCATACAAGGAGGTGGTACGATATGCGCTTCTGCTGATTTGCAAGGAGCTGCTGTAGTGGTGAACAATCCTGCTCCATGTACAGCGGATGCGGGAACACTAACCGCAGGGCAGTCACCAGTAGTAATTTCAGGTGGTTCCGCTAGCGTAAACGCGACACCAGATGGGAATCAGGTAATACCAACAGGCTACCAGCAAATCGCTTTATTGACGTCGAACGGAGTGGTGCAGGCTGGCAACAATATACCTCAGTTTACTGTGAATGCAGCGGGTAGTTATTCGATACACCTACTCATCTATGATCAGACTACTTTCGATATTACCACGATTGTCCTTGGTACGACTACTATTAATGATATCAGTCTACAGTTAATCCAAGGAGGTGGCACGATATGCGGCTCAATAGATTTACAGGGTGCCGCTATTGTTGTGAACAGTCCTGTGTGTACAGCAGATGCCGGGTCTATTACGCCAACCCAGTCACCAGTAGTGTCGTCAGGTGGTACTGCGACCATAAGTGCAGTGCCAGATGGTAATCAGGTAGTGCCAACTGGTTATCAGATGGCTCATGTATTAACGAAGGGAGCAGGTCTTGTGATTGAGCAACTCAATACATCAGCCTCCTTTACGGTGAATGCCGCAGGGAGTTTCGTTATTCATACCTTGATTTTTGATCCTAATACACTTGATTTATCTACGATAATTGCAGGGACAACAACAGCTTTTGACGTTGAAGTCCAGTTATTACAAGGCGGCGGCAGTATCTGTGGCTCGTTGGATATGCAGGGCGCTGCGATCATAGTGAATGTGCCATCATCTTGTTTAGCGACTGCAGGAACGATGACAATCAATCAATCTCCAATTGTATTAGTTGGAGCGGCAGCAAATGTCGGTGCTACTCCAGATGGTAATGCTGTAATTCCTTCAGGTTTTCAGTCTTTGTTTCTACTCTCTTCTAGTCCAAATGCCACCATTGAACAAACTGGAACATCTTTACCGATTTTTAGTGTTTCTGCTGCTGGAGATTATGCTATTCATACTTTAGTCTATAACCCATCTACCTTTAATCCTGCGACTATTGCCAATGGAACGACTACAATTGGAGATCTCGATATCCAGTTTATTCAAGGAGGAGGTTCAATATGTGGAAGCTTAGATATTGGTGGTGCAAGTGTTATAGTGACCTCATGTAATGCAAATGCAGGAACAATCACAGCCAATCAAAGTCAGGTCGTCTTAAGTGGCGCCGCAGTTGCAATTGAAGGAACGCCAAATGGTAATCAAACTGTTCCTAGTGGCTTTCAGACTGCTTATGTATTAACAAAAGGCGCTGCATTTGTCATAGAGCAGATCAGTACTTTTAACTCTGTATTTACGGTAACTTCTACTGGGAATTATGCAATTCATACCTTAGTTTTTGACCCCAATACGCTTAATTTGTCAACCATTGTATTGGGCACCACTACTGCCAATGATGTGGATGCACTACTAATACAGGGAGGCGGAAGTATCTGTGGTGCTCTTGATATGACTGGCGCTCCTGTAACAGTAGTTCCGCTTTGTAATGCGGATGCGGGTACTATAACGATAGTCAAATCCCAAGTAACACTATCTGGTGGTACTGCTGTTGTAGAAGCTACTCTAGATGGCAATGCTGTAGTGCCTTCAGGTTTTCAGACCTTGTATTTATTGTCAAAAGGTACAAACTTAGTTATCAAACAAACAGGAGCAATGCCAATGTTTACAGTTGATTCGGTTGGTTCTTACATCATCCATACGTTGGTTTATGATCCCGGAACCTTCAATCCAAGTACAATTATATTAGGATCGACAACAGGCGCTTCGATCGCCAATTTATTGATCCAAGGGGGCGGCAGTATCTGTGGCTCGTTGGATGTGCCAGGTGCTGGTGTCACTGTTACGGAATGTGTTGCTAGTGCTGGAACTCTAACTGCGAATGCAACAACTGTAATCCTTAACGGATCCGCTAATATCGGAGCCACTCCGGATGGTAATACAGTTGTCCCACCAGGTTTCTTTACTTGGTATGTCCTTACTAGTGGAAGCAATCAGGTAGTGGAACAGACGAGTTCTTTTAATAGCTTGTTTACGGTAAGCCAATTAGGACTGTACACGATTCACAGCATTGTATTCAATCCTAATACTTATAACCCTAATGTGATGATTACGCCTGGTGTGACTACTGGATTTGATATTAACGCTGCATTCCTTTCTGGAGGCGGTTCAATTTGTGGAGATTTTGACCAAGTAGGCGCTGAAATCAATGTAGTAACGCCACTACAATTGAATATCAATGTATTGTTGGAAGGTGCAGTAAACTTATCACAGAAGAACAATCACAAGCAGCTAATGAATACGAATTTAGCGGATAAACAGTTGTTGCCAAATCAGTCTACAGCCAACAGCATGACAAGCATTACTAATTCGTATTATGATGCACCCTACCACTACAAAGGAACGGCACTGGAAAACAGTTTTGGAGGTGGTAACTACCCACCAAATGCTGTGGATTGGGTACTAGTCACTTTGCAATCTGATATCGCAGGGACGACTATTATAGGTCAAGGACTTGGATTACTATTAAACGATGGTACGGTTGATATGGTGGATCCATTACCTGAGTTGGAGCCACAACAACAACTACAAGGTGTTTATATTAAAGTAGACCACAGAAATCATATGGCTGTTCTATCTACAGTTCCAGTTTCTATCATCAATGGTGCGCTGAGTTGGAATTTCTCTACGCAACAGAGTTACACTGGACATCATGGTGTTGGTGCTAAGGAAGTTCTCCCTGGCGTATTTGCCTTGTATGCAGGTGACGGTGACCAGGTGGGGGATATTGTCTCTTATGATGTAAACGGCGCTGACAAGGCACTCTGGCATGCTGAGAATGGCGTATTTAATCAATACTCAAATGCAGATTATAACCTTGATGGAGATGTGAATGGTGCGGATGTCTTGTTATGGCAAAATAATAAAGGGTACTCTTCACGAGTTCCTAAGTAAGTAGATTGATCTGGGGATTGTCATTAGACTTGAGTGTTGTTGCTCAAGTCTAATGGTGATCTTTTTGTTGTAAACATAATTTTTTATGTCATTGACGTTGTTTCTGCTCAACGTTTAACCTGGGTTATTATTTAGTATAATGAAACGTATTTATCATCGTCCTGTGTAGATAGATACCGGTCACTTGGGGGGATGTGTATGCAGTTACGAAAGGCTTTACTTACTTACTTAACTTACAGGAAAACCTTTAGTTTGAGGTCTGCCTGCTGCGCAACGTAAGGCAGGTCTCAGAATTTAAGGTTTTCCCGTAGGTAAAGCCTTACATGTTACTAGGAACGATTAACCACAAACAGCCTAATTCCCAATACCCAAATCCTAAATGAGCTCTATTTTCTTCTTAAAGTTACAGCTCGTCGATTCTTGCTAAGACTACTTTCCTGTTTGTATTAGAAATTCCGTAAAAGACAATCTTGTTTCCGAAGCGGGCAGTATTTCCGTATTTCACGTCTTCGCTTGTTCTCACAATATCGAAACTACCTTTTTTGGAGTCCACAATTGCGTATTGGCTGAAGGAGCGATGGTTATTACCTACCTTTGAAGTGATTAAGTACTTATTGTCAGAGACCTTCTCTTTCACAAGTGCACAGGATGTTTTACTTAAAAAGGGTTGGGCAAAATGTCTACTATCCCATTGAACAATCTTTCCGTCTTGTCCCAATTTCATAAAGCATACAAGCCCACCATCTGGACTTCCTACCAATAATAAACCACCATCATCAAGTGGAATTGCGAATTCGAATTTCTTGAATGGTGTATTCTCTCCAGAAGGTACTTTTTCTTGTATTTCCGTAAAGTCAATACCTTCTGAGTCAACTGGCATTGCATCGGAAATAATATCACCATTCTTTTCGAAGGATACAAAACCTTCCTTCACTTTTTGCTTGAGCATTACAGGCCTGTCGAAGATGGTTTGATACTTACCGTCTCCTTTTTCTATTACGGAAAGTACGACCAGCTCTTGATTAACCATCCAATTTACTTTATACGGCATTTTATAGATGTCTGAAGAAATAAACTTTCCATTAAGGTCTAGAATGACAACTCGTTTGTTTTGAGGAGCCCAAATTTCATTTGTGTTTTTATAGGCTCCCATTCCCCCTGCTTCCGAAAGACTAATAAAGTAACCTGTTACTTTTCCCTCCATATTGTGAACCCATCCAATGTTGTCAGGGAGATAAGCTTGGTCATACTTTTGTTCCACTTCGTTCAATATTTCTCCTTTTTCATTAAAGAGGATGAATTTAAACTCACGAAGTTCATTCCATTTTTTTGTTTTATCCTTTAGAATTTGCCTGCCAAAGACCCCGAGAATTTTGTCATCGTGTTGAGATCTTGAATGGAACTCCTTATGCTTCCACCAGAGTGTATTTCCTTCCTCGTCAAGAGTAGGAAGTTCCTGTTTAGATTGCTTAAAATCCGAGCCGTCCTTATACCATGTTTCCTTCTGCCAAATCTTAAATGGAGATTTATGGTTTGACATGCCTTTACCATCAAGTCTTAATTTCTTATAATCATGAGGAAGGGCATACTTATCGGTTCTATTGAACCCTTTTTCTTTCGCATAGTCGTAAACGGGTATAATATTTTCAACTGACCCATCTGAAACCATAGCAATTCCGGAGGAATCTGGTGTTCCGCTATCAGATAATTTGTAGGAACGATAGATTAAAAGCCCTTGGGTGTTTCTTGAATGTTTCTTGATACGTTCTTTATCGGGCGTGGCAAAACCGATCTCGATGTTCTTGTTATTTTCTTTCAGGTAAAGGTTCGTATTATAAATCGTATCAGCGGATGTGATTTTGAATTCAGTTTGTGCGAATGTTTCGATAAAAGACAATGTTGTAAATAACAGGGATAGGAATATTGTAAATTTCTTCATGTTTTAAACCGTTTGTTTAGGTGTTATTAAATTAAAGGTGGAATATAATGCAAATTTAGTGCAAATAAAAATCTTAATGCATTCGATATCAAATAGTTAGATTTTTGAGACTCAAGTCCCTAAATTCATTCGTTCCTTGGTTAAAAAACAGGCCTTACATGTTACTAGGAACGATTAACCTAGAACAGTCTAATTCCCAAAAACCAACACCTAATTCCTAACATCCAAAACCCAAACGATCTATGGGGCGGGCAAGGGGTGGTAGGTGATGTTTGAACGTATGTGAGTGCCGGACGACCCGGTGCCGAGGCGGAGCGGCTAGTGTTGTTTGGTGCCGAGGTATGACCCCAAATCATTTTTCTAAACTATGAAATCGTACAACAGGTTAATTATGGTGTTTCTATTGCACAATGCGGGTTAAAATAAATATTAACCATATATTTTCTGCTACGATCAATATTTTCATATATTAGCAATATTAACCAGAAGAACGATTTTTATGTTTAGATCCTGTTTCTTCATTATTTTCCTATTGCTTTGTGCTTGTAGTAGTGAAGAACAAAAAGTTTCACCAGAAGTTGATGTTGATACTTACTACCATGTGCTTGTAACAGGTCAATCACTATCAACGGGTTCTTGGGGTGTCTCTTCCTTAAGTGGTTCCTACTCTGACAGTCAGCCCTATTCAAATTATATGCTTTCTCAATCCTCGATAGAAGTAAATCTTCAAGGACCGTTGGGTTCAATTGCACCTCTTATTCCATTGGTTGAACCTTATTACGAATTTGCAATTAAAGAGTTGGTTGAAACTCCGATAACAGGTATTGCTAATACATTTGCTGCATTGGACAATCCCGTAAACCCATCTTACAGTGTTGTGGCAACTGGCCATGGTCTTGGTGCACAACCTTATTCGCAAATAAAGAAGCATCCAGTTACTACTTCTCCTCCCTTCTTGCAGCGGTATGAAATAGGACAACGACAAATTAGCCAAGTTTATAAGGAACTGTCGACTAATCCTGACTTTCCAAATGCTGAATATCGTCCTGTGGGCATTGTGGTAATACATGGAGAAACGGATCAATTGCTTGGTAATGCGTTACCTTATGAAGGATATTTAAATGAATTGCAACTGGATTACGAATCGGATATGATGCAGTTATTAAGCCAAAATAATGAGCCTTCTATTTCCTCGTTACCTATGTTTGTTACACAAATGAATTCAAGAGGACCAGCTGAAATGGCGATCGCTCAACTGAATGCCGCTAGGAATAATCCAGAGATTTATATGGTGGGCCCGACCTATCAGTACACCTTTTATGATAAAACTCACCTACATGGTGCTGCGGAATACCGTCATTTGGGAGAGCAAATAGGAAAGGTGATGTACGAAGTCAGCATCTTAAATAAAAATTGGAAACCACTGATGCCAGAGGAGATCAGCTATAGTAAAAAATTAGTTAAGATTCAGTTTCATGTACCAGTAGGTGCACTGACCTTTGATGCCCCGTCTCACAGTATCGATTCCCTAACAGATTTGAAGCATTATTATAAAAATTATGGTTTTGAGTATGTAGATGATTCTAATAGCGCTCAAATTGTGCCTGAAAGTGTTATAATAGGGTTTGATAAAAAATCTGTTTACTTTTATTTGGACAAGGAACCAATTGGAACAAATCCTAGAATTAGGTATGCAGCGCAACAATATCCTGGAATTGCCTCAGGCGCTTCAGCTGGATGCCGATATGGCGATGTCAGTAGAGGGATTCCGTGTTATGGTGGAAACTTAAGGGATAGTGATGCTCTGGTTTCTCCTTCGATTGATGGACTCAATAAACCGCTTTATAATTGGTGTGTTTCTTTTGACGAACCATTGCCACTTTAGGAAAACCTTCCGTTTGAGTGACCCAGATTTAATGTCTTTACAAATCACTCAAGATTCCTGAGCTGTGGATTGTCGCGCATGTATTGCAGTTTACTAAGAAAGAGAGCACCCATTTTGACTGCTCGGTCTTTGGCTTCCTCCGTTTTTTCTCCTACGAAATAAGCATCAAGTGTTTCGGCAAACAGATTGATCCAGCGATCGAAGTGCTTCTTTTCTAAAGGAAGTGTGCTGTGCTTAGAAAACGGGCTGCCCTGATAGTCTTTTTTAGCGAATAGCACAGTGTCCCAAAAACTGTACATGCGTTCCATATGGACGGACCAATCATTGCCAGGGATGGCTGCAGCAAACACAGGGCCGATGAGCGGATCGATTTTTACCTTTCCGTAGAATGCATCGATAAAAATTTTGATGTCAGATTTGCTTGTGATATCATTCATGAGTTAACTAGTAAATTTGAACGCAAAGCTAATAACAATTATGGCATTGCAAATCCAAGACATATTTTTTTATAGCGAAATATATAGTGTAAAGAACAAATGAGTACAAACTATTGTTTAAATGTTTAATCCGAGTTAACCAATTAAATTGTACCAAAATGGAAAATGAAAAAAAGTTATCTAGAAGAGAGGCCGCCAAGCTTTTTGCAATCGGAGCCTCTTCAGTTTTTCTTACAAGATTTTCCAATTTCGAAACTACTCCATCGATGAAAAAAAGAATAATTCCTTGTTCGAATGAGAAAATACCAGTAGTCGGTTTAGGAACCTGGCAAACATTTGATGTAGGAGATTCTAAGGAAGAGCGCCAGCCGCTCAAGGAAGTTTTAAATGTGTTAATCGACCATGGAGGTTCCGTAATTGATTCCTCTCCAATGTATGGCCGTTCTGAAAAGGTAGTGGGTGAGCTTACTAAGGAATTGCAACTAAAACAAAAGATATTTGAAGCCACTAAAGTTTGGACGTCAGGACTAGATGAAGGCATCCAACAGATGAATACGTCCATGGACCTCATGCACGCCCGACCAATGGATCTTATGCAAATTCACAATTTAGTAGATTGGAAAAATCATTTGGAAACCTTGACAAAATGGAAAGAGGAAGGTGTTATTCGGTATATCGGCATTACACATTATCACGAAGGAGGCTATGAGGAAGTTGAAAAGATAATGCGGAATGAAAACATTGATTTTGTCCAAATTAATTATAATCTAAGCGTACGAAATGCAGCTGAAAGAATCCTGCCACTCGCTCAAGATAAGGGGATTGCGGTATTGATAAACCGTCCTTATGAAGGTGGTGCGCTGTTTCGATCCATTAAAGGCAAAACACTTCCTGTATGGGCAGCCGAATTTGACGCCAAGACTTGGGGGCAATTCTTCCTTAAATTTATACTGGCAAACAACGCTGTCACTTGTGTGATACCAGGTACGTCAAAGGCAAAACACATGAGAGATAATGTTCAGGCGGGATTCGGTAAACTTCCTACGCTTGACCACCAGAAGCAAATGATTCAGCTGTTAAATGGTTAGTAATTTGCTTCAATAGTGATGTAAAAAAAACAGATCGTAAAGGCTTTCCATTACGATCTGTTTGACCATCTACTTTTATTATAATTTGTAATCGTTGATCGTCATCAATTAATTACAGTATAAAGATAAGGTTATGGCAAGTGTAATTTATTGACAAGTGTAGGCTATTTGTGATTTTAAAAACTATAATGTGTTGTGTGAGTATTTGGTAATTTGGATACGATATAGGTCCTTTTCTAGATCATCAGAAAAGATGCTTCATCTATTGAATGGTTTATAATTCGCCCAATGATGCAATAAAAAAACAGATCGTAAAGGCTTTCCATTACGATCTGTTTGACCATCTACTTCTGTTATAATTTGTAATCGTTGATCATCATCAATTAAATTACAGTATAAAGATAGGGTAATGGCAAGTATATTTTATTGACAAAAGTATCACTTTTGTGATTTTAATATTTATAATGTGTATTTGGAGTTTGACGTTTTAACTGTATAATGTAATAGGAAAACCTTAGATTCTGAGACCTGCCTTCCGTTGTGCAGCAGGCAGGACTACCTTCCTTCGGTCAGCAGGCAGGCCCTTCGTAACTACCTACTCTCATCCACTCAATACACTTAAGGAGTCCTGTAGGGTCTTAAAATAAAAAATCAGAAACCAGTCATAAGACCAATTCCTGATTGTATGTAGGTGTTGAGTTGTTTTTTATTTGCCTTGTGATGTTTTAAGAACCTTTCCAATAAAGTTTGACTGACCTCCGGTTTCCAATCGAATAAAGTACGTACCTTCTGAGAGCGAAGACATCTCCAACTCAATTGCATTGAGTCCATGATTCAGAGCTGTGTTTTGAGACAACACTTTACGTCCTAGTATATCAGAGATAATGACAACTGCTTCAGGAAAATTAAGTACGCTTTCTACTTTAATTGTCAGCACATCAGACACAGGATTAGGGTAGATTTGAAGTGATGATACTGTTGGGGAATGGTTTTTTGTATTATTCAATATGAGATCAAAGAAAAAACTCTCCACACAAGCTTGCTCATCCGTTACAAGTGCGGTGTATTGCCCGACAGGGAGATTGTTGATAGTTTGTCCCGTATCTCCCGTGTTCCAGACCACTGAGGCCATTCCGCTGCCGCCTGAGAGGTTTAAAGCAATCGAGCCATCAGATTGCCCACTTGTTGGATTTGTGACAGCAGGCGTAACGACAATGCCGTCCGTTCCTGTTACAGTTGCTTGACCGACGATAGAATTGCCAATCGCATCAGTAATCGAAACCTGATATGCGCCAACAGCCAACCCCGTATTAGAGGAACCAGTATTTCCGTCGCTCCATAGGAATGTATACGGTGCTGTGCCCTTCAATAAGTTGACATGAACGGCTCCATTAGCACCACATTGAGCTGGAATTGCTGTAGTTGAAAAGGCAAAGTCTTCTGTGAAGTAAACTGCAGCGGCGGCTCCTTGAATAGGAACTGTCATTTGTCCAGTACCAAAGCTTGCATTAATCGTTCTTAATTGTACGTTTTCGACAACGACCTGGATGATACTCACCGTGTCTCCTGTAGGCAGATCATTTTCTGTACCAATCGTCCCGGTGAACAGGTTGATAGACGGTTGCTGGATGACCTCGTCGATGAGGTCGGTTTTTGTAAACGCATTATGAATCAAATTAGTATCTGCTAACCGAGAAATTGTTAAATACTCATTGATACCTGGTATTTGGGTGCTGTCTAGTGTTACTTGATTACTGACATTTATTGGAGCCATGATTCTGGTATCAAAGGAAAGCGCATACAGATTGAGAAGAGAGTCTACTCCGTTTTCAAGGGAATAGGCAACTGCAAACTCACCACTGACGCCTTGCGGAACTGTTATGATCTCAGGCACCAACTGAATAGGGCTAACTGCTTGAACGGTAGGCGGACTGTAGGTGGCCCACTGATTGCTGTAGTGCTGAAGGATGATAGTAGTATCGGATGCACTGATGATGCCGTCTCCGTTGGCATCGACGTGTTTGAGGTCGAGTCCGACGTTGGTGTATTGGCTCCAGTCTGGGCCAGAGATGGGCTTAAAGCTGTTGGTGGAGGTGTTTCTCGCTGGTCCTGTGGCGCCAAAGTGTAGTCCGATGTTGTGGAGGTCGTGGTGATTCACAATGCCGTCGAGGTTTGTATCGCCTGGCCAGATGCAGGTAGAGTCGATGGTGACTAGAATCGAATCTGTTACAATTGAACTTTGACAATTGTCTTGCATTTGCAGGATATAATTACCCGACTCAATGACTTCTATTTTTTGGGTATTGCCAACTATAGCCCCATTCAAAGACCATGTATAGGACAGCATACTGGGATGCCTAGCAGCTATTGTGTCAAAAAGACATACTATAGCTAGACTATCTAGGGTTGATTGTACATTACATTTTGGAAAAAAGTAAACTGTATCTGAACTCAAAATCAGATTTCTCCAATTAGAGGTTGGATCAGTAATTAAGGTGTTTTCAATGTAACAGCGATAGTATCCTTCATGCTGTGGCTGATAAAAATTGGTTCCTTGAATAACATCGAAGGTTCCGTCATCAATATACTCCCAGAAATAAGTGTTTTGAGTGGTATCTCCTCCTGGATTTACTTGTAAATACCCTGGATAGATTTGATTTATTGGAATATCGCGTTGCGGAGCATACCTTAAACCAAACGAAGGTAGGTTTTGTGCTATTCCATTAAATGTTAAATAATTACCAGATATTAACGTATTACTAAGCGAATTATACACAGTAAAATCAGGAACAGAACCAGATAAAAAATTGTTTGAAAGGATTAAATTAAATAACGATGTTTGACTGGATAAATCAGGGATAGTGCCAGTTAATTTATTGTTGCTCAATTCCAATTGTTCTAGATTTAAATCAATGAAATTTGGAATAGTATCTGAAAGTTCGTTGTCTCTTAAATTTAAATTTATAATAGCAGTATTAGAAAAATTAGGAATTGATCCTGTGAGCTGGTTGCTATGTAACTCCAATATCCTAAGTGAATCATTAGAAAAGTCTGGGATAGCACCAGTAAGTTGATTAGAAGAAAGCTGTATCGATCTGACATTATGCAGATTCGAAAAACTAGGAACACTGCCAGTGAGTAGGTTGTCTGCAATAGAAAAGACTTCTAATTTCTGTAAATTAGAGAAGTTTGGTATAACACCTGATAGCTGATTAAAACTCAAATGTAAATAAGTAATATTTGGTAGATTCAAAAAATCTGGGACAGAACCTTGTAAATTGTTGAATAATAGGTTGAGATTTTCAAGAAAAGTCAAGTTTGAGAAGTCAGGTATTGTACCAGATAAATTATTAGAGTTTACATCTAAAGAAGTCAGATTAGATAAATTTGTAAAATCAGGTATAGTACCAATGATCTGATTGCTTCCTAAATTTAAATCTTTAAGATTCGTAAGGTTTGAAAAATTGGGTATTCCCCCAGCTAGCCAACAATTTCTGAGATCCAAAGATTCTAATGAAGGCAGATTCGAAAAATCAGGAATGTAACTGAATAATTGATTACCGCGAAAATGTATTTCTTTTAGGTTGCTAAGGTATGAAAAGTCTGGCATTTGACCATGAAAATCATTTTGATCTATGGCAATTACCTCAAGATTAGGGAATCCACTAAAGTCAGGGATTTGACCATTAAGGAAGTTTCGAGTAAGAATCAATTTTTCAAGGTTTGGAAGACTGATGTCTGGCAAGTTTCCTTGCAACCCAATGCCTCCATAACCTGTTAAATCACAGTTTGGCTGATGATCTAAATCAAGACAAACAACACCTGAACCATTAAGCATCACTCCTGTCCACGTTGAAAACGGAGCACTCAGATTCCAAGTTTGTGTCCAATTCGGCCCATTTGTCGATTCATATAGGATGACAAGATTCATAGAATCATTAGCTAATGGTCGATCTTCTACTACAAACACATTCAGATATGCCGTATCAGATACGGCTCCATTGCTCACATAATACTTAATGGTGTCTCGTCCTAGCGAACTAGGCGTGTAAAGGTAATCTCCAGTACTGGAATAAACCGTTATAGCACCGTGGGTGAGGGCAACAGTATCCCAACCAACAAAAGACCAGGAAGTGGTCAATAGATAATCATTGTCCATGAGATTTCCCGAAAGGGTAGTATTTAAATTAAGCACTCCCCAATCGTCCATGGCCCAGTCAGTTTCTGGGGCAATGACTACATTTATAAGAATGCTACTAGTATCACAAAGTATAGGATTTCCAAAATCACAAATATGGTATTGAATAGTATCCTTGCCAATAAAATTTGGATTAGGGGTATAGGTTATTGTTCCATTGTTTTGGATCATTGTTCCATGGGTTGGACCAGAAATAGTGATTAGGGAGCTTGGGTCTACAGCATTGTCATCATTATCATTTTGCCAAGGTTTGATACTTGTAGGAAAGTTCTCTAATGTTGTAATTTGATCAAATAGAGCTACAGGAGCCTGATTATTCGTACTATGCATCCTGAAATACCCTGAACTAACACCGCGCACCGCAGGATTCCCACTTTCCAACACCTGAATCAGTGCCGTGTTAGAAAAGACCTGAGGCACTAGCCACCCCAACTGCCCTGAAGCGTAAGAATGATTGACCGCAATGTCTTGCCAAGAAATACCTCCATTTACTGAGTATTGAATGTCTACAGTCGAAATTGACAATCCTGTATCCCAACTGATTAGGGTGGGATTGCCTCCGTAAAGCTTAGTTCCTTGTGCTGGAACAATATTGGTGATGGTAACGCCCGTCATCCCCAGTCCCACCTCATTCCAAGCAGCTTCGACATCCGCCACCATCGCCGGTGTAAACACGGATAAGCTGTTTGCTGTCGCTACCGAGTTATCCCTTAAATCAATATAATCTGAATAGGGTTGCAAGTAAAACAGCGTCTCGTAGATCAGTTCCGTTGCAGCAGCAATACCGATGCCGTTGACTGAAGAGCCATTGCCAAAAGCGACCAAGTGAAACCAGTGACTGTAGACCATGGAGTTAGTATGCACGCCCCAATTATCTGTAGGGCCGTAATGCCAGTGTGTTCCCTTGTAAACGGAAGGTGCGTTATGACTGTTGGGGTCAGCCAAATTACGCAGTCCTTGTTGGTTGGGGATACCGTTCGTTTGTGTGATCTCAGCGCCTACTTTCCAGTCTGCGGTGCCGTTGACGTAGTGTTCTACTAATTCTCCGAAGATATCACTGTAGGCTTCTTCGATGGCGCCGCTTTCGCCTCCGTACTGGAATCCGACGATCTGGTCGAGCATGGCGTGGGTGTACTCATGTCCTACAATGTCAAGTGATGTAGGGGAAGAAGTGTTGGTGGTGTCGCCAGTCCCATATCCTAGGAAGTAGCCATTCCAGAAGGCGTTTTGAAAGGGATATCCGACAAGCGCGCGGAGTTTTCCACCAGTACCATCGTAGCCATTTCTACCTAGTGTGTTGTTTAGGAAGTCTACCGTTTGCTCCGTTCCCCAATGCACGTCCATTGCAGCCTCATTGTTTGTGAAGGTGGTTGATAGGCTAGTAACTGCTTGCCCGAAGCCATTGTAGGATCCAGTAAACTTTCTGGTTTCTATGGTAGGACTGTGTAGCTCATAATGATGTTGATGATGCTTGCACGTCACGTTCTGATTGCCGTTGTAGTTTGTAGGGCCGTCTCCTTGCACATAAGTGTGTTTTAGTAGGGAGTTTTTTTGCAGGATGGCGCCTGTATGCGCATTGACATACACCTGTTGGTGGTCGTGTGGCTCGATGCTGTAGACTTTAAACTTCCATGCGAGATTGTATTGCTTTGAGGCGGTTTGCTTGCTAGGGATAATGACGAGTTCTCCTTTCGGGAAATAAGAAGCAGCGGGGTTACTCGTTACTTTTTGTAACTCAAGTTCCATGTCATTGCTTTGCCAGGCGTATTTGATATTCGGGTTGACTATTTTAGCGAGTGCTTGTTTTTGGGTGAGTGTAGGAGATGAGTTGATTGTTAAACCAGCTACCAATGTGCCATTGATGGATTGAAGGCTTCCCTTATCTTCGTGCAATTGGAGGTATTGCTGTTCTATTGGAATCCCCTTCCATGTTTGCTGATATTTGTAGTGTGTTCTGCCGTTTTTGCTTTGCTGGACGTCTATTTTCACAAGGTCGGAATTAGGCGTGTCGCAAAGGCTGTGTTTGTGTCCTGTAACGAATTGCTCGGCAGTCAGTCCTAGGTTTTGGTTGAGGGTGACTAATTTGGTAGCGCTGTTTTCGCTTGCGTGTTGAGGATTTAGAAGGGATGCCTCTAATAACGATCCAACTGGATTTACTTGAATCTGTGCTGTTGCGAGTGCTGCAAACAATAGGGTCGTGAATAATGTTGCTAACTGTTTCATTAACTTGTTTTTGGTTGTCATTCAAATCGTATTACAAATAACGTCACAATTCTTTAAAAAAAGTTTTACGATTTTGTTATTTTGTGATTTAAATAAAGATAATATGACATCTTGATTACAACTATAAGCGAAAAACAAGTCCACAAAGATGAAAGATAACCGACTATTTATAATGTTACGGAATTTAGACGAATATGAGTTTGCAAAATTGGAAGAGATGGTTGTGTCTCCGTACTTCAATAAAGATAAGAAATGTACGCTATTATTGCAACTCGTCAAGCCTTTTCATCCAGAATATGATGATGAGAAGTTGACACGGGAATGGCTTTTCTTCAAATTATTTCCTCAAAAAAAGAAACTCACTTCTTCCCTCAATACGACAATGACCAAGTTGCAGTCATTAGCAGAGGAACATCTGATTCGGCAGAAACTGAATGATCGATTTTTGTATAAAAATCATTTGTTACTAGATAGTTTTTTGGACAAAGGGTTGAACAAACAGTTTCAAACGCATTACAAGGAAACAATGAACCGGTATTCCAACATGAAGCGAAAAGACTCCATGAACTTTTTTGAGCAATATTTGATTGAAAAAGATTATTACCTGTTTAACAAGTCTGAAAAAGGTAGGAATCGAAGCATTACAACAGCTTCATTTTCCAATCATTTGGACGATTATTATCTAATTCAAAAATTGACTTTTGCTTGTGAACAAGAGAATCAAGTTAATATTTCAACAAACGAAAGTACTACTGCTGAGGAGTTGATTGAATTTGCAATCGACAAAAAGGAGGATAATTTAGAAATCAGCAATAGTGTTCCCAGAAGTCATATGAGTATGCTTCTTAGAAGAATGTTGGTATGCTTGAAACAACCAAATAACGAGGCTTCTTTCGAAGAATATTTTACTCTTTTTTTAAACACAGATTCTACTACAGTAAACAGAGACGAATACAATGAGTTTTTTGTGCATACGATCAATTATTGTATCTACAAAATCATTGAAGGTAAAGGGGAATACAGAAAAAAGCTGTTTGAACTCTATAAAATGATTGTGGAGTTTGGATTAATTTACGTAAACGGTTTTTTGAATTTAAATCGTGTTAAAAACATTATCAGTTGTGCGGCACAAGTTGGTGAGTTGGAATGGGCGGCCTCTTTTTTGGATGAGTACAAAGGTTCTATTCACCCAGATCAGTACAATAGTGCCTACCATTTTTATAGGGCAACGATATACTTTTATCAGCAACAGTTTGAGGATGCGATCGAATATCTGAATAAAATTGAAAGTGACCTTGATAAGTACTATTTCCTCAATCGGACTACGCTTTTATTGCGCTGTTACTATGAAGCAAAAGAGCCATTAGCCTTCAATAATACTTGTAAGACATTTAGGGCAAATCTCGGTAGGAATAAAAAGCTAACGACCAAGGAGAAACGGATCTATGGCACCTTTGCTCGCCTTGCTTATTTCGTTCACCAGTACAGGGATGGTTTTAGTAAAAAGTCAAAAGCTAAATTGGAGGAAATGGTAATGAACGCTAAGTTCATTAGTCATCGGCAATGGTTGCAAGAGAAGTTGGATAAGTTGCGGTAAGTGCTAGAATAGTTGTCCTCTGTTTTTAAAATTTCTAGCACATTAGAACATAACAATGAAATTCAAATTAAGACCCATACTTTCTGAAATTAAAGAATTCTACCTGAAACCAGTTTCCTCAGCTCGGTTTAGGGAATATATCGCCAAATTAGAAGGTGACAAAAAAGGGGATTTAGTACTTCCTATATCAGGATACAATCCAATGGCAAAAGAACACATTCTCCGCAAAATTGAAGCGTTAGAATCGCTAGATGCTGAATGCCTAATGGAGGACACAATCCAAGCATTTAATCAAGAAATTGATAACAATAGTGAAGCAAAAATTGAGGTGGTGTTAAACATAGCTGATGACTTGAAAGGCGGATGGACCAATCATTATACAACAGATTTTGATAGTAAATTCAAATTAAATGCACTAGTTGCTCGGAAGTTTTGTGCACCTTACTTGTGGACAAGTGAAAATTATGATAAAAGCCTCATTCAAAGCAGAACAAGAGCATATCTAAGCCGTACCTTGTATTGGTTAACCAACCCAAAGCCAAAAACACTTGAAGAGCATCTCAAGCAAGAGATATTCGTTTTCAAGAATAATAATCTAGAGGAAGATTGTAGCGTTATGAATATGCAATTTGAGATCATTGAAGCCTATAATCAAATGAACAAGTACACTGAGGCGTACGATTTGATCTTCAATTTTTTTATGGGGATACCGCTTCTTCAGCGTTAGGGTATAAAGAATATGGGATAACAGCGGTAACAGGATATTATTATGCTAAATATATAGTGCCTGACCGAAAACTCTAGTTTTTAAGCAATGAACGAACGACCTGTTACTTCCGGGAGCCGGCCCAGTTAAAAGTGAGAGGTCTTTACTTTTTGAAAATCAATGTTTTACGACTTTAAAAAACCTCTCACTTCTGATAGAAGTAACAGGTTACTCGTTCTTTATTGATTATCTAATGCGATCTTTTCTACAAATAATCTAAAATTATTCAGCTGTAAGCTAAAGAAATGGAATATTTACCAGAATATTTGTGCTAACAATTTCTTATTAAAATATTGATAGTCAACGATTATTGTCTTATCGTTCAGAAACTATATAGCTTTGAAAAGAGAACAAGAAAACCGCTAGTATATTTAATCCTCAAATGGACCTTAGAGCAACACTTTGAGCACTACGCATTGACGAACAGAGAATCGCAAGCCTGCTAGCCAAAGGAAAGACGTATAAGCAAATAGGAGAGAAGCTATTCATTTCGATGCCAACTGTAAAACGCATGCTAGTAACATTTACAAAAAATGTAAGGTCAGTAACCGACGTGAATTAATCATGTTGATTACAAGCTGATTAACAATTGAATTTAATTATCTTTGTTGTATACTAATTGATCTATTTAAAGATTCTTTATTAACAACAAAAAATTAAAAAAATGAGTAATCCGATTCAATGGGTTGAAATTTCAGCCACCGACTTGGAAAGAGCCAATGAGTTTTACAAAAAAGTCTTTAACCTTAAGACAGTATTGATAGAAATGCCTGGTTCTAAAATGTACATGTTTGGAGAATCTGGTAAAATAGGTTCCTCTGGATGTTTGGTAAAGTCTGAAGTGAACAAACCTAGTGCTGATGGTTCAATTGTTTATTTTGCTTGTGAGGATGTTGCGGTAGAAGCGGCAAGAGTTGAACCTGCAGGAGGAAAACTAATTGTTCCTAAAACTGACATTGGTGAGTTTGGATTTTTTGCTCAATTCATTGATACAGAAGGAAACAGAATTGGGATGCATTCTGAACAATAATGGTTAAAATAATGGATACCATGCCATGGGTATTGCTAGTGGCAGGTATCATTTTATGATTTTAGTGATTATGCAAAATCAGCAATTATGAAAGTAGAGGAATTTTATAATAACATCAGTGCAACGTACACAGATTTACTCGACCGAGCCGTTCCCAAATATCGAGAGATGTTAGGAACGATGTTTCACTATTTGCCTAATGACTTTAAACCGCTTAGGATATTAGAACTTGGTTGTGGAACGGGGAATTTGACCGAATACATTATAACTGCCTACCCAGAAGCACAGCTCACTGTAGTCGACATTTCTGCAGAGATGTTAGCCGAATGCCGATCAAGATGTAAGACAAGCACCACAATAACTTACTGTCAATCTGATTTTAATGATCTTGCGTTTGAAGCCAATTCCTTTGATTTGATTATCTCAAGTATTGCCATCCATCATTTAGAAGATTCCAACAAGCAATTATTGTTCAATAAACTATATTCCTTCACAAAACCGAATGGCATCTTCACGTATGTTGATCAGTGTAAGGGTAAAACAGACGAGATTTACGCAAAGCATATGGCGGCTTGGAAAAGGGAAGCGTTTAAACTAGGATCGACACAAGAAAACTGGGAAACATGGATGGATCATCAAGAGCGACATGACTATCATGCACCTCCTAAAGACCAAATACAATGGATGGAAAATGCTGGTTTTAATAATATCGACGTCCTTTGGAAAAATTTGTTGTGGACGGTGTTTTATGCTGAAAAGACATAGTGAAGAATAAAAAACAAATCAATGAATTTAAATCAAGACATAACCAACTATATCCAAGGAGCCAATGACCAACAAATCATGCTCCTTGAGGAACTGCGCCAATTGATTCACAATACTATTCCTGGCACTAAAGAAGCCATTAAATGGGGATTCCCAGTTTTTGGTTGCCCCAAAGATTATACGTATCTAAGATTTTCGAAAAAGCACATCACACTCGGCTTTTACAATATCGACAAGATTGATGATCCGGATAATTTGCTGGAAGGCACAGGCAATACCCTCCGACACATAAAAATCAAAAAGAAAGAAGATATAAACGAACAAGTAATTAGCAAATGGCTGAAGGCTATAGTGGCGTAAGAGCGAATAAAAGTGATAAAAACGTGACGTTAGATACCAGTAAACTAAGATTAACAGTCCTCATATTAATATCACTGTTTTGCGTTACCTGCCAAGACAAGTCAGTGCCAAAAGGAAAATGGGAAATCGCAGATCACAGTGACACACGCCTAGCATTCAAGCAAATCCTCTTTACTGATTCACTCACGTTGGTTTTTGATCAGGAAGGGATTGAATTCAAGTATGAGAAAGAAACGCATGATAAGTCCTTAGTCTTAAGGAATAAACAGGATACCATTACACTAACGATTATACGAATTGAAAATACGTTACTAATTGACAGTATTCGGTTTCATCTAGTAGATCTGAACAGAGAAGACCAACAACCAAAAATAGAATTGTTTAATATTCCTGCTGATGATATCCCGCTTGATCAACTCACCTCCTACAGTGTAGGCTCTCCTGGAGTTCCCCGAAGATTGAGGTGTATTTTAAAATTTTACAAAAATAGGATTGGCAAACTAACTATTTCTTACGATGGATCTAATGCAAGTTTGGATGATTTTTACTTGATGGCAGAAAATTATCGCTGTCAATTCCCGCCTTCGATTATTATTGATAAAAGTATTAGTTATATCGAATTTCAGGAATTAGTAGATCGAATAAAGCTGATAGGATATTACCGTATTAATGTCATTACAAATTCTTTGCAACCTAATGAATACCAAGGATTTTATCATAAAATTGATGTTTGGGAAGGCGATGTAGAAAGAATTTTAACTAAAAATAGTGCTTCATCACCAATCCAACTTCCGCCACAACCGCTACGCCAAACTAAGCAAGACTTCATAAACGAGTATAAAAGCAGCATTAGAATTGACAAATTGGATTTAAGCAAGATCGATTCTGTTAAACAGGCACTTACACAAATGGATGCAGTGCTAGTGCTTGCGTTTGATCGGAATATTCCTCTAGAAGATTACTTTAAAACAAGGATAGCAATCAATAGATTGATTAGGGAAGAAAGAAATAGAAGAGCTTTGATTAAACTAAACAAAGAATTTGTAGAGGTACCTTTTGAAGTAAAAAGAGCAATCATTTTGACTATTCCAAAAATTATTTACCAGTAAAATAAAGCACCTAGAATCTATTTCGGAAAGAAAATATCGAAAACAGTTCTAAACCTCCTGTCATTACTCAACTAATAAAATGTACAAGTTGTTCCTGTTGAAATGCTGTCTGTTGATTATTTGTAGGGTTCTTCAAAAATGTAAGCTTAAAGATAGTTCCTTGGGTAGATGTCTTTAACAGCTCAATTTTGCCGTTATGTTTTTCCATGACTCGTTTGCAAATTGACATGCCTAATCCAGAACCTTTATACTCTGTTTCAGCATGAAATTTTTTGAAAGGTTCAAATAGGTTGACCAGATAATCCTGTTCTATACCAATTCCATTATCAGAAATAAAGAGTTCAATATTACCTGACTGATTTTCGGTAGACCAAATTCTGATTTGGGGTTGGTGTTCCTTTTGATCTATTGGTTGATATTTAATAGAATTTGAAATTAGGTTGTTAAAAAGTGCTTTCAATAAGACTTTGTTGCCGAGTATGACTGGTAAATCTTCTGATTCAATAATAACATTTCCTGCTTCCAAATCATAATGGTAAGTTGAATAAACGAAACGGATAATTTTGTTTAAACTAATCGCTTCAAATTCAATTTTCGCAGACTCTACTTTATGAAACAGCAATAAGTCATCAATTAGTGTCTGCATTTGTTTCGTTGAGTTGGTGATAAATTCAAAGTATTGTTTTTCGTCTTCGTTTTCAAAACTTAACTTTCTAGATATCAATTCTGAGAAAGATCGAATTGATCGCAACGGTGCTTTTAAGTCATGCCCCATGATATGACTAAAGGTTTGAAGCTCTTTTGATTTGTTGACTAATGATAGATTAAGTTCCTGTAGTTTATCATTCATAGATTTTTGATCTGCCAATGATTTGCTCAAGCTATTGTCTTGCCTTTCCAGAAAGATTGCAAAATACTGAAAGACATAAGCAAAACCACTAATTATCAACAAGGTACCTATGGTGTCTGCCAACGAATGATACTGATAATATAGTATGAACAATGCCAATAAATAACATCCGAAGTACGTATACCTGAAGGCTTTTTTATCAATGATCAAAGAGAAAATTCCAAGCATTAGACATAATTCAGCAAACATAGCTGAAAATGGAACTGCCCCAGTAAACGTAAGGAGGAATCCTAAGGGAGGGATAACACAGCATGAGATAATTACTGGCAACCGAAATTTGCCATTGAATATAAGAAAGGTAGATAATGACAAAAAGAATATAGTACTAAAGCCTATTACAACAGGGACCATTTCTCCTTGAGACAATGCAATAAAAACGGGTGGTGTAAGAAACAATATGAAAAAGATATTGAATATTCTGATTGTATTGACCCTTAGTTTGTCTAATCTACTAAATGTATGTTGTTGCTTCTTGATATTATCTATTTTCTTCATTCCCATTAGTATAAATAAACTCGAATGCTCGATTAGACTTTTAGACACTCTTCTATTAAGTCTTTTACTTAATTGGGGATTAAATGTTTCAATTCAATTTATCTTTCTTTTGACGAGAATCCTTCATATATATGGCGTGTTGTGACCAGTCAGATTATCACTTTGGTTAGTTTGTTAATGGTATGTGTAAACTAAAATTCGAATAAACTACGTTTCAGTTGATAGTTGTTGAGGTAGAAGTCTTTGTTTTTAGGTGAAGTCTCCAACTTGTTAAACTTGACGGAAGTTATAGCTGTTTTCACTTTAGAAATTAAATTTAATATACAACAGTTAGTTTTAAACCTTGAAATCTCAGTAGATTTGTTACATCTAATTAGGTCGAAAATCAATAAACCGCCAACAATTTTGTATATATGGAATAGGTTTTGGCGACCTGGCTTTATATCAACCTCCGATTTGCCAACACCCAAAACCCAACCAACGAACACCCATTTTAATTCTTAATGTATGCTACAAATACCAGGACTCTACATTGTCGAAACCAAGGAAAGAGGGAGAGGTGTATTCACTTCAACAGCATTGAACAAAGGTGATATGATTGAAATTTGTCCTTTGATAATCATTCCCCCAAAGGAGGTCGCTCAAATACACAACACTATCCTTCATGACTATTACTTTTTTTGGCCAAAGCCTGTGAATTCTGCTTGTATTGCCTTAGGTTTTGGTTCCTTATACAACCATAGTCCTTCTAATAATGCCGCAGTATTTATGGATACAGAAACTAAAGAAATTGAAATTCGAGCTTGCAAAACCATTGAAGCTGGGCAAGAGATTTTTATTGATTATAATGATGGAAACAAAGAAGCGCTTTGGTTTCAAGTCACCTAGAATGAAATGCTTCCACTTCCATTCTAAATACAGCTAGGTATAAAGATACCAGTCTGCTGAATGTATTCACAGGGAATGCCTAACTTGTTTAATACAGGCCCTATTTGTAACCAATCCCTAAAACCGGTTCTACCCAACCTTGCCGAGTAATGCCGCTGTAAGTGTTTTGCCTGTTCCAGGACTCCCGTAAAAGAGTGTTCTGTAACCGGGTTTTATCTTTTTTGAAAGTTTCCAATCCGCTTGTTGAATGACTTTTGAATGTGTTAACCATCTCCCAATTGAGTTGATTTGATCTTGGGTGACTTTGTCCAGAACAAGATCGTCCCATTCCAGATTAGATTCGAGTCGTTCTGCTGGAAATTTAAAAGAATATTTAGGCAATTGATAGATACCCGTTGTCAATAGTTCAAAAACGTCTTGATTGATTTGAAGCCGACCACTCATTGGTGGGTCGTTTTGTTCTGGAGGATTAACCCAAAGAATGCTATCCTTTGCAAACCAGTGTTCCTCATTCAACAATTGAGTAATCTCAATCCGTTTTTGAAAGTCCACTCCAGCCAATAAAAAGAGGACCGTTTCTCCAGTTGGTAAAAAACCACGGTGCTGTTTACCCCGAATACCACCCAATTGCGGAAGAAATCCATTAGGAGGTAACAGCTGATCCATGAAGTCCGGTTTAAGGAATGGCACCATACGAAGCAATAGAATGCTCAACTCATTAGAAGAAAGCCGCTTCTCTTCCAGAAAACGATTTTCGGTCTCTGAAAATACCCAAACAAGGGACAGTTAATCACTTGTGATTTATTGGTATATTCGTATATCGATAACTAAGCTTTAAATTTTCTTGCCAAATAACGTATTAGAAATTTGTTATTTAAGAATATATAGTTAGATTTACAACATGAAATTGGTTGACCAATTACCGACCAACCAAAATAACACCCTTACGATGCTAAATAATTTACAGAAGATAGTAATAGAAAATCCAGTAGATATAATTATCAGACAAATAAAAACACTGATAAGTTCTGGTGCATTAAAGCCTGGAGAGAAATTACCATCAGAGCGGAAACTGGCAGAACATTTAGGGGTTGGAAGAACTCAGATTCGGGAGGCCATCAGGAAGTTGGAATTTTATGGCATATTAAAAACACTTCCACAAAGTGGTACTATAGTCTCTGGAATTGGCATTGTTGCATTAGAAGGGCTGATTACAGATGTGTTGCAATTAGAAGAACATGATTTTAGATCATTGGTCGAGACAAGAGTTCTTTTAGAAAAACAAACTGCTTATGATGCCGCAAGTAGAAGGACGAAGGAGGATATTGTTCAACTTGAAGATGCTTTAAGAGCTTACAAAGATAAAATTACGGCTAGTGACGTTGCCGTTGAAGAAGATTTACTATTTCATATTAAGATTGCAGAAGCAGGCAAAAACAACGTATTAAAATCACTTTTGATGATTATTACTCCTGATATTATCAAAAATTATAATGAACTACGAGTATGTGATGGATCTGTTTTAGAAAATACTCTAAAGGAACACCAGGAAATTTTGGACTACATTGTAAAACAAGATTCCAAAGCTGCTGCAAAAGCAATGGAGAAGCATCTTAAAGGAGTGCTAGATTATTGTAAAAAAATAGCTTGAATTTTTAAGTTCAAGCTACTACATAGCTAACTAATTAAAGTTACCATATAATTCAAATTAATGGCGCACAGATTTTGACGGTCACGTGCACCAAATCTAAAAATTCATTATTTCATCACCTTATAAAAAGGAATAATAAAAAATGAAAGCTAAAAATAATTCATTTAGACTAAGAATCTTAGTCTCGGACAATCTTTTTATCGCAAAATCACTAGCATTTACTGTTATGTTTTTTGTGTTAAGCTCATTTTCCGTCCTCCAAGCACAATCAACTGTAACAGGAACTATTCTTGATTCTGATGGAACACCTCTTATAGGAGCAAGTGTTTTGATTCAAGGAACTGCAACAGGAACCATCACGGACCTCGACGGGAATTTTACAATTTCCGCTAAACCAGAGGATGTTCTTATGGTAAGTTACACAGGCTACAAGGATCAAGTCGTACAAGTAAACAATCAGTCAAACCTAGCAGTTACACTCCTTACTAATGCAGAATTACTAGAAGGAGTAGTAGTAATAGGCTACGGTACGCAGAAGAAATCTCATTTGACAGGATCAGTATCCAAGGTTACTAATAAGAAATTAGATCAAATCGCTGTTGCAAGAGTTGATGATGCGCTTATTGGTCAAGTGTCTGGGGTTAACATCCAGGCAAGTTCGGCAGAAGCAGGTGCGGCTCCTACAATTACAATTAGGGGTTTTGGATCTATTAATGCAGAATCTGGTCCCGCAGTTGTCGTTGACGGCCTAGTCGTAGATGCTGATTTTCTAGGAAACCTGGATATGAATGATATCGAATCATTTGAAGTCCTGAAAGATGCGGCTTCTGCTGCTATTTATGGTAGTGAAGGCTCAAATGGTGTAATTTTGATTACTACCAAGAATGGTGAAGCTGGAAAAACTAAATATAGCTATGAAACTTTCTTCGGTAGGAAAACAGCATTTCAAAGTGAAGGGTATAAGAAAAGTGTTGCTGATTGGGCTGAAAAAGAATTAGCTGAATCTGGTACACTCACTAACAATACACTTTATGCGCAAGAGCTAGTCGCTTTAACTGGAGTTGACAGAGATTGGCAAGAGGTGTTTTTTGATGGTGGAAACATTATGAGTCATTCATTTTCTGCTAGAGGAGGAAGTGAAAGTACAAAATTTAGCGCATCCTTAAGAACACTAGGAGATGGTGGAGTCGTAATAACTGATGATTACCGATTGTATTCTGGAAAGTTAAAGATGGATACTAAAATAACAGAAAATTTGAAATTTGGACTAAGTGCTACACCATCTTATTCTAAGCGTAGAGCATTGCCAACATCAATACACAACCCTATTAGACAATCGCCATGGTTGCCTATTTATCATACTGAAGAAACATTACAATACGTTAATACAACTGCTTATCCAGATGTTGTCGCAGGTGATTATTTTCTTGAAAATCATCTAGTGAATATTGATATTGATACTACTGATGAATTTGGTGCTAGTAGACCACGTACCTCTGGAGACATGAACCCATATGCTCAGTATGTTGAAAGAGAACACTATGAGTATAAAACTAATTTGTTGGGTTCTACCTATTTAAGCTATGATATTATCGAGGGTCTTACGGCAAGAACTTCACTTGGTGCAACTATAGAAAATCGTAAGAGAACAAGATGGAACGGTACAAAACATCATGCACAAGCAAGTAGAGCATCTTATGAATTACAAAATAGATTACGAACTAGGTTGATTTCCGACAATACATTATCCTATAATAAACAAATCCAAAAACAGGAATTTAATGTATTAGTTGGTGCAACTTTCCAAAAGAGAAGATCTGAAAACAGTGTAGTTGAAGGAACTGGTTACTCTAATGATTTACTTAAAAATTTACAAGGAGCAACTACACTTTCTGATTTTGAAGAAATCAACGCTGAAAAAAATAAAATAGGGTATTTCGCAAGAGTCAATTATGCTCTTGACAATAAATATCTATTGAATGCTTCGTTTAGAAGAGATGCGAGTTCCGTTTTTGGTATAGACTCTAAATGGGGTAATTTCCCAGCTGTTTCTGTAGGTTGGAATGCGCATAATGAAAACTTCTTAAATCAAACTGAAGTAGTTAGTAGATTAAAGTTTAGAGTAAGTTACGGACTTACCGGAAATGAAAATTTCAGTGTGGGTGATGATATCATTAATGCATATCCTTATCTCGCTTTGTTAGACAATGCTAATGCCATTACTGAGGACGGTATCACATCAGGTATTGTGGCTCGTAATATTGCAAACACAGTGTTGCAGTGGGAAGCTTCTAAGGAATTTAATCCCGGTATTGATTTTGGTTTTGTTGGTAACAGAGTTACTGGATCATTCGATTATTACAGAAGAACAAGTGATAAATTACTCTTAGAAAATCCTGTTTCATACGTCACTGGCTTTAATGGTGGTATCGTGAATTTAGGTGAAGTTGCCAATAGCGGCTTTGAAGTCGAATTGAGAACAAAGAATGTAACTAAAGGAAAACTTAAGTGGAATACGATAGTAATTGCATCTACAAACAAAAACGAATTACTTAGTTTTGGTGAATCAGATGGTGCATTACTCGAGGATGGATTTGGTAGAAACTCACAGTGGATAAATTCTGTAGGTCACCCAATCTCTTCTTTCTATGGCTATGTTGTCGATGAGGAATTAGCTAATGAATATTGGGATTCCCCATATATTCCAATTAACGGTGTCGCAGAGGATGTTATTGTTAAAGATTTAAATGGTGATGGTTTAATCACTGATGAAGATAAGACTATTCTTGGAGATCCATATCCAGACCTAATCTGGAGTGTTACCAATGAATTTGGATATAGAAATTTTGACTTTTCTTTTATGATTCAAGGAAGTCAAGGTGCTGAAGTCAAAAATATTGGAGATCAATACTTCGGTACACATTGGCAAGGAAGTACCTCCGATGAGCAAGCAGTAGTTGACGCAGGAATTATAACTGATGTTTCATTCCTCCAACCAAAAGTATTGACGAACGATGTCGTACAAAGTGCTGGATACCTCTCATTGAGAAATGTAAATATTGGGTATAATTTTTCTGATGAAAAATTAACAAAAATTGGATTGACTAGTATCAGACTTTATGTAACTGGTCAGAATTTGATTTACAGAACTTCTGATGATTACAACGGTTTCAATCCTGAATACATTGATACCAATAACAGTCCTAGAGCATATGGCTCGCAAAGAGCTGGTACTCCTTTATTTAGAACCATTACTGCTGGTTTGAATGTTAATTTTTAATTTAAAAAGAATAGTGATAATGAAATATTTAAATATATATATAATTTTAGTATCTATTGGGTTGACGCTTAATTCCTGCAAAAAGGAATTCTTAAATCCTATACCAGATTCAGCAATCGTTGAGGAGAGCTTCTATCAATCAGATGAGGATGTGTTAGCTGGTTTAATAGGTGTATATGACGCCCTTCAAGGTGTGAATGAGAATACAAATACCAGTCTTGTTACTTCAAATAGAGGTGTTCAATTCGAGTATATGTTGTCAGAAATGCGTAGTGACAATTCACGAACTGCAACATTGGAAGGAACAAAAGCCGACTTTCATCGATATAGAGTTGATGCTAACAATGTGCAATCTGAAGATTTTTATGAATCTATGTACAACGTCATTTTTAGAGCAAATAATATACTGAAATTTATTGATGTCGCAGATGCTGACAATCAAACTAGCTATACTGCTGAAGCCAAGTTCTTGAGAGCTTTCGCGTATTTCAAGTTAGTTCGATTGTTTGGTGATGTGCCGTTGGTAACCGAAGTTGTAGGAGCATTAGAAAATGATTTACTTTTTACCAGGGTTGCAGAAACGCAGGTTTATGCACAAATCGTAGCAGACTTACAAGAAGCGATTGCCAATTTAGACAATTCCTACAAATCTAGAGCCTCTAAAGCGGCAGCGCAAGGTCTGTTGGCAAAAGTATATTTAACACAGCCAGATCGTAAATATGCAGATGCTGCGCAATTGTGCTTAGATGTTGCTGGCGGAGGATTTGCTTTACAAGATACATTTCCTGATGTTTTTTATAATGAATTGAATGACGAAATTATTTTTGCGATTCAATACGAACTAGGAAATCCACTAGAAAGTCAAAGCTATTCTTCTGAATTTACTTCTGCATTCCGAGCAGGAAGAGAGGATGGACACAATATTGTTAACGACAATCTTAGAGCTGATTTTGATTCAATTGGAGGAAACAGAACAGCCGTTTCCTATACTACATTCGGTAATTCACATGAAGTGACCAAGTTCTTACCAGGAGGGTCAGACATTACTTCGAATCCGCCTGACTATGGACCAAGTCCCCGAGATGCGGGTAATGATTATATCGTTCTACGATATGCAGATGTATTGCTTATGCACGCAGAAGCTATTATGGCAGGAGGAACCGAAACTACAGATGGTGCGGCTATAGATTCTTATATGATGGTAAGAGAAAGAGCAGGTTTTGATCCAATAGCTGATCGTCCTTCAGTCCTTTCTAAAGAGGCATTGCTTGCTGAAAGACGGGTAGAGTTGGCTTTTGAAAACCAGCGTTTCTATGACCTATTGCGATTTGGAGTTGCTGATGCCGTACTTAGTGCGCATTCACTCGAAATGGGTTACTCTAGTTACAATGCCAGAGCATTATTATTACCAATTCCTGCAAGAGAAATTAATTTAAGTGGAGGGTTATTAACACAAAATCCAGGATACAACTAATATTCTAGATATATTTATACTAGAGTATGATTAATATTATAATTTAAAATAATAATAAAATGAAGAATATTTTCAAAAGCACTACTTTTCTATACTTATGTGCACTAGCAACAATGTTATTTTTTGGTTGTGAGAAAACATTTGAATATGATTTACCAGATTCTAACTCTAAACCAGACACAGTATTGCCAACAGCAGACTTTTCCTATATTCCAGATGTAGATGATTTTAACACGATTGATTTTACAAATTTATCGTTTGAATCTACTAGATATCAATGGGATTTTGGTGGAGGAAACACTTCAACTGAAAGAGATCCTTCTTATACTTTTCCAGGAGAAGGGATTTATCCAGTAACCTTAACTGCAAGTGATGGGAATAATGCTTCAGATGCAATAACTATTGATGTTGTTGTTGAAGATGTATTTGTAGCCATTACACCTACCATCATAAATGGTGACTTCAGTGATGGACAAAATGACTGGAAATTCTCAACCTTTACAGGCGGTACTACAAGCCCGTTCAATTCTAGTAGCGATGGTTCAAACTTCAACTATGATGGTACTGATAATGGAGCTAAAACAGCAGGAGCAAAATGGACTATGTCTACTTCCGCAGGTGCTTATCTAAGTGCTAATACGCGATACGCCTACCAAGAATTGGTCGTTTCTCCAAGCACAGATTATATTCTAGAATATGAATACGCGATTAAGATCGGTGGGACTCAGGCCCCAGGCGACAATAGAATAATTGGAGGAATCATAGATGGTCACTTTGCAGATGGTGTAGATGCTATCATTAGTCATGACAATGCACCACTATTAAATCATGTTGGAGATATTGATCTTGGGAAAGGTATCTTTACTAAAGTTGAAGAAGAATTTACTTCAAATGCTAGTGGAGAAATTTCTATTTTGATATTTGGAGTTACAGATGTAGATGGATATGTAGATAACGTTAAGGTATACCCAAAATAGTATTATTCCAAAGTTAAAATAAAGAATGAGGATACCTTATTGGATTCTAATTGCTATTGCTAGTCTAATGCTCAGTTGTAAAGATAATCCTGACCCAATATTTATAGATAGGAGTGATGATGTTCCTCCTCTTGTACTAGGGGTTGACTATTTTCTGCCAGATGTAGATCTGAACAACTGGAAAGTTACGCTACCAATAGGGAACCCTACTGAGGTAGAACCTCCTACTATACTAAACTATGCAACAAGTAGTTTACTTGAGGATTTTATGTTCAATGATTCTACTGATGGTGCTTTAGTATTCTATACTTATCCTGGAGCTTCCACTACCAACTCCTCTTATTCAAGAACAGAATTAAGAGAGCAATTAGTACCGGGTAGCAATAATGATAATTGGACGTTTGCTCAAGGCGGGAATATGAATGGCGTATTAAAAATGGATCAAATTTCAAAAGATGCTTCTGGTGATTATCATAGAGCCATCATTATGCAAATCCATGGTAGATTAACTGATACACAGAAAGACTTAATAGGGCAATCTGATAATAACGCTCCTCCTGTTTTAAAGATTTATTGGAATAATCAAAGAGTTCGGGTGCTAAGAAAAATACTGATAGATACAAGCGCAACAGATTTGGATATTCTATCTAAAGCGGCCTGGACTGATGAAGGATTCTGGTTTAATGAAGTTGTTGGTTTTAACGCTTTCAAGCTAGAAGTAAAGGTTTCTCATAGTCGAATGGAAGTTATCTTAAATGATAATGAAAGTATGGTATTCGATGATATCCATATGCAAAAGTGGGGCATTTTTGAAAACTATTTTAAAGCAGGTAACTATTTGATCACAACGGATCAAAATGCTTTTGCAAGAGTTAAATATTATGAGCTCAAAGTCGAGCATTAAAGATGTTTATAGTTTTTTTCTCATAAGGTTGAGGAATATGGGCCTCAACCTTTTTATTAAAAAGTATGAAGTTGGTTATACCGAATAAAGAAAGCGGTCCAACTAAAGAGAACACCATCCAACTTGATTCAGCTAAGATATCTTAGACTGGAGTACGAAAACTGGTAAAATAAAGAAATTAGAAATTATGAAAACACACAATGAAATAAAACCTACCAAACCCTATTTCATAGGAGAGAATACCCCTTGGGAAGAAGTCGGACCAGGATTAAAAAGACAGATAATGGGGTATGATGGCAAGATAATGCTTGTCAAAGTGCAATTCGAAACTGGTGCAGTCGGTCAGCTGCATAAGCACTATCACTCCCAAGTAACCTATGTAGAAAGTGGAGAGTTTGAAATGACAATTGGTGATGATGTCAGAATAATAAAAGGTGGAGATTCTTACTATATTCCAGTAAATGAGATGCATGGTTGTGTCTGCAAAAAGCCTGGCGTATTAATCGACGTTTTTAGTCCCGCGAGAGAAGATTTTTTAGGTCAGGAAATGTTTGATTTATAATGGCAAATACAATTTCAAAAAACGTAGGAGGTCTTAGATGGTGGGTAGTCGGCTTAATCGCACTAGCCACTGTCATAAACTATATCGATAGGCAAGCATTAGGCGTATTATGGCCCAATATTGCAGCCGACCTCTATCCAAATGAAACTGACGATGGTAGAAAAGAAATCTACGCTTGGATTACAGGGAGTTTTATTTTCTTTTATGCTATGGGGCAAACCATTTTCGGTAAGATTTTCGACTGGATTGGAACAAGACTAGGATTTGCTTTATCAATAAGCGTTTGGTCTATTGCCACAGCACTTCATGCATTTGCAAGTGGCGCATGGTCTTTCGCCATATTCAGATCAATACTCGGGGTCGCGGAAGCAGGCAATTGGCCTGGCGCTGCAAAGGGTAATGCGGAATGGTTTCCAACTCACGAAAGAGCCTTTGCGCAAGGACTGTTCAATTCTGGAGCAGCTATCGGTGGTATTGTTGCCATTCCTGCTATTGCATTGATGACAATTTACTTTAGTTGGCAAATCATTTTTATTGTTATAGGGTTGATCGGTTTACTGTGGTTGATTCCTTGGCTTCTGATCGTAAAGGCACCACCTGAATATCACCCCAATATTTCAGAAGAAGAACGCCAATATATTCTTACGGGACAACAAACATCAGATGAGGATGAAGTACCTGAAGAAAATGCATATAATCCGACGACAGCACAGTTGCTAGGACATAAGGAAAGTTGGGGCGTTATCATTGCCTCTGCTGCGATTGATCCAATATGGTGGTTGTTCGTTGTATGGATTCCAATTTATCTGAATGGTGTATATGGTATGGATGTCAAAACCATTGGCTTGTACGGATGGGTACCTTACGTAGGAGCTATGTTTGGTGCTTGGTTCGGCGGCTTATTAGCACAGAATAGAATTAAAGCAGGCTGGGATGTTAACAAGACTCGTAAGTGGGTGATTACGCTGGGATGCTTAATCATGTTCCCTTCTTTCTTTGTACTAATGAATCCTGGTTCACCAACGATAGCAGTTGTTGTAATGGCTGTGATCTTGTTTGGATTCCAAACAGCAATCGGAAATGTTCAAACGCTACCAAGTGATTTGTTTAACAAGAATACTGTGGGTACATTAGCTGGAATTGCTGGAACAGGCGCCAAGTTAGGTGCATTTGGTTTGACCATCTTAGTGCCTATGTTGACAGCGGGTAACAATTACACACCAGCCTTTTATGTTGGTGCGGCGCTCACAATCTTAGCGTTGTTTGCTGTCTGGGTATTGATACCTAGAGTAGAGCCAGTAAAAAGAGTAGCTCTTGATTCGATAAATATTTTGGATCAAAAATAGATTTAATAAAAAAAAAAATTAAAAATTAGATATGAAATTAGAAGGAAAAATAGCAATTGTTACAGGAGCAACTAGTGGCATTGGATTTGAAGTTGCAAAACATCTTTGTGAACAAGGCGCTACTGTGATTTTAAATGGAAGAAATGATGAAAAGGGGGCAGCTTGCCTAAAAGAGCTGACAGACAAAGGGTATAAAGCAGAATATCTTGGTTTTGACGTAACCAATGAAGAGCTTGTTAGCCAAAACATAAAAGCGATTGGTGATAAATTTGGTAAAATCGATGTCCTTGTAAATAATGCTGGAGGCTTAGGCGGAAGAATGAGATTTGAGGAGATGACAACTGAGTTTTACAAATCTGTCTTAGCGCTAAACCTCGATTCAGTTTTCTTCGCTTCCAGAGCAGCTATTCCATATTTAAAGAAAGGCACGCATCCAACAATCATTAATTTTACGTCTAATGCTGCTTGGAATGCTGGTGGTCCTGGTGCTGGAATGTATGGGACATCAAAAGCTGGTGTAAACACGATCACAAGAGCGCTAGCAAAAGATCTAGCAGAATACGGCATTCGTGTCAATGCAGTCTCTCCAGGTACTATTGATACAAATTTTCATATCGGAATAAAATCTACCAAGCCAGAAGTTTTTGCCTCTTGGGCCAATAATATCATGCTGGGTAGATTAGGACAGCCGGAAGACGTAGCGTCAGTAGTTGCATTTCTAGCAAGTGGTGATGCCGCTTTTATCACAGCTGAAACAATTCAAATTGGCGGAGGTCAAGCCTTGGGGATTTAAACAACCACAATAAAGTAAGAATGAAGAAAGTAGTAACCTTCGGAGAAATCATGCTAAGATTAAGCCCTCCTGGCTTTAAGCGATTCTCTCAAGCAAATAGTTTTGATGTAGTCTACGGTGGAGGAGAAAGTAACGTCGCCGTTTCCTTAGCGAATTATGGATTGAATACACAGTTTGTCACTCGACTACCCAACAATGACTTAGGCGAATGCGCACTCATGGAAATGAGGAAACGGAATGTCGGTACACAGTATATAGTGAGAGGCGGCGAGCGTCTAGGAATCTATTTCTTAGAAACTGGAGCAGTGAGCAGAGGGAGTAAAGTGGTCTACGATAGAGCACACTCCAGTATGTCTGCTATCACAAAAGGAATGGTCGACTGGAAATCTGTTTTCGATGGCGTAGAATGGTTTCACTGGACAGGGATTACACCTGCCATATCACAAGGTGCAGCAGATGCCTGCCTGGAAGCCATCCAAATGGCCAACAAGCTAGGAGTAACAGTGTCAACAGATCTCAACTATCGCAAAAAACTGTGGAAGTATGGAAAATCTCCTATGGATGTGATGCCAGAATTAGTCGCCGGCTGTGATGTCATCCTAGGAAATGAGGAAGATGCAGAAAAGCACTTCGGACTGCACCCAGAAGGTGTAGATGTTACTCATGGAGGCTCCGTAGACGGCAAAGCTTATTTGTCAGTACTCAAGCAATTGATGGTCATGTTTCCTAGGGCAAAAAAGGTGATTACAACATTACGAGGATCGATCTCTGCATCTCACAACACTTGGTCAGGAGTACTGTATGACGGTAAAACACTCTTTGAAGCGCCTGAATACAATATTACGAACATCGTAGATAGAGTGGGGGGCGGAGATAGTTTTATGGGGGGACTGATATATGGCTTAATCAAATTTGAGGGAGACGATCAAAATGCACTAAACTTTGCAGTAGCAGCTTCCTGTTTGAAACATACTATTAAGGGCGATGCCAATCTGGTAACCGTAGCTGAAGTAGAGAAATTGATGGGTGGAGATGCTAGTGGAAGAGTGAGCAGATAGCTGTTTTTAATCAAGGAAAATTGAGCAAATAAAATGGGACGTTTTACCAGAATACAAGTAGCCAATATTATGAAAGAAACCGGATTAGTTCCGCTATTCTTTCACAATGACATAGAAGTCGCTAAAAAAGTAACAAAAGCCTGCTATGATGGCGGAGCAAGACTCCTAGAGTTTACAAGCAGAGGTGACTTTGCACATGAAGTCTTTGGAGCATTATCCAAGTATTGCAATCAAGAACTCCCTGATATGGCAATAGGCGTAGGATCTGTAACGGATGCCGCATCTGCTTCAACATATATGGCACTAGGGGCTAATTTTGTAGTTACTCCAGTCCTCCGAGAAGACATTGCTCTAGCCTGCAATCGAAGAAAAGTAATGTGGTCTGCTGGCTGTGGCTCACTTACTGAAATCTGTAGGGCAGAAGAGCTCGGCTGCGAAATCGTCAAACTATTTCCTGGAGGGATTTATGGTCCTGGGTTTATCAAAGCTATCAGAGGACCACAACCATGGACAAGTGTAATGCCAACTGGTGGTGTATCTCCTACAGAAGAAAACTTAAAAGGGTGGTTCGATGCAGGAGCTACTTGTGTTGGGATGGGATCAAAGCTGATTACAAAAAGTGCGGTAACGAATGGCGACTTTGAAGGCATAAAAGCAAATTGCGAATTGGCCCTGGAAATTATAAGAAAAGTCAGGTCGTAGTCTTTCTAAAATTTGGAAACAATATTAACAATATATTTAAAGCGCGTTTTGAAATCAAAATAATGAACAAAATAATCAACACTTTAATAATAGTTTTAATTCTAACTTGCTGCTTCTTGCTAAATAGTTGTTCCAATACTGCTAATAATCCAAATCAAGAGGACACTCAAAAAAAGACCTATCCAAGTGATGTTACACCATTTTTTGATCATTGGAATTTGATTTTAGGGGATGGATCTAACGCTGGTAAAGCCACCAATTTTGAAAATAAAGATTTCTTTTATGCTGAAAATGATGGAAAAAGTGATTGGGTAGTTTATAGAACACCTAATGCTGGGAATACCCATGGTACTTCCAACAATACAAGAACCGAATTGGCCCAATTGAAAAAATGGTCGCCAATGTCAGATAATAAAATGAGTGCCACACTCAAAGTAATGAATGTCGCGACCACAGGCGATGCACGCGTCGCAGCTACTTTCTCTGTAGTTATTGGTCAGATTCATAGTGCAGATGGACACGAGAACGAACCACTAAAAATATTTTACAAGAAATTCCCTGGCCATACCAAAGGATCGGTATTCTGGAATTACGAAATTAATACCGCTGGCGATGATAACTCTGGACGATGGGATTATTCCTATCCTGTTTGGGGCTATGACTTTGCTGATGTTGGGACTGCCAAAAACACGTACCCACCAGGACCTAAAGATGGTATCGCGTTGGGAGAAGAATTGAGTTTTGAAATAGAAGTGAAGGAGGGCATTATGTCCCTCCAATTCACTAGCAAAGGACACGAAACTAAAACCTTTACTAAAAATCTCATTTCGTCTGAATATGCAAAACGTTCAGATATGCCAGAACAAGTCAAAAAATTATTTGTACCAATCGGTCAGGATGGCGTAGAACGTAAAAATGCTTATTCGAATGAAGGTCTCTTCTTCAAATTAGGGTCTTACAATCAAACAAATGGAAAAGATCCTGCAGTAAATAGAGTCTGGTGTTCTGGGGCTGAAACACATGGGGGAGATGTTCAAAAACAATATGCAGATGGTAACTACGCTGAAGTTTGGTTCAAGTCAGCCGATTTAAAGATTAGCGACGATGCTATATCGAATCAAGGGTACTTTCAAGCTAATGATGGTCTAAGTAAAAAAACTGTTCATCCTAGCGAGGTGATTCCTTTCATGGATAAATTCAAAATGCTAATGGGAGATGGTACAAATGTAGAAAATCTAGTTAATTTTGAAAACAAAGATTTTTTCTATACAGTTATTGATGGCACTAGGCGATGGGTAGTTTATAAAACACCAAACTCTGGAGTCACTTCAAAAAACTCTAGTAATACGAGAACAGAACTCCACGAAAAACGAGAATGGACTCCTGAGCAAGGAGGAAAACTGACCGGCACCTGCAGAGTCATGCAAGTTTCCACGTCAGGAGATGCGAGAGTCGCAGCATCTTACTCCACTGTAGTTGGGCAGATTCATAGCGGTGAAGGTCATGAAAATGAACCTTTAAAAATATTTTACAAGAAATTCCCAGGGCATACCAAAGGTTCCGTCTTCTGGAATTACGAAATCAATACCGAAGGCAACAATTCAAAAAGATGGGATTATTCTAGTGCTGTTTGGGGGAATGATATGTCTGTTATAGGAAAAAGCAAAACCGACTTTCCTCCCGAACCTTCTGATGGTATAGCATTGGGCGAAGAATTCAGCTATGAAGTAAATGTCTACAAGGGCATCATGTATCTCACCTTCAAGAGTGAGGGACATAAAACAAAAACATTTACTAAAAATCTCATCAAATCTGAATATACAAAGCAATCAGACAGACCTGCTCAGGTCATGAAATTATTTGCTCCTATCGGACAAGATGGGACGGAACAAGCCACTGCCTACAAAGGAGAGTTGATTTACTTCAAACAAGGCGCTTATAATCAAACGAATGGAAAAGACCCTGAAAAAAATATGGTCTGGTGCGCTGGAGCAGAAACATATGGTGGCGATATCGCCAAACAATATGCAAATGGCTGTTACACAGAAGTATGGTATAGAGAAGCAACTGTAGGACCTGGTACACCAATGAAGTAGTAGCTTCTTTGGGGGAGTCTGCGTTAATCTGCGTAATCCATGGTGATTCTTTTACTTTTTTAATAGCGAAGCGCGCGGTAAAAATAAAACGCTACTTCTCATAATTCTCCACTGCCTTTTTCAACTTCTTTATCATAATTTTCCGCAAATGTGACGGTTTCAATACTTCCAAGGCGTCTGCAAAACTAATTAGTAATCGCTCCAGTTCAAAATTATGACTAACGCGCATCCTGAATACCGTACTTTTATCGTCTCGTTCCTCCACAATCTCTTGAGAGTGGTGAAGCGGCTTGGTTTTAATGTACGGCGCATTCAACGCATCGGCCCAGAACTCAACCTCTATGATTCGATTGTTAACCGTCACTCCGATAGTATCTTTATAGTAGGAATCCGCATCAAAATCAACCGTTTTATAGCTTGTTGACAAGGACATTTCTATTTTCTCAATCCGGTCTAGCGCAAACACGTATATTTTATCATGATCTTCCCGTCGTCCTACCACAAACCACCTGTTATTGTACTCTTTGAGAATATACCCATGAAACAAAAAGGAACTGGCGGTACGCGCTTTGAACGATCGATACGTCAGCTTCAATACAATTTGCTTCAATATTGCTTGATATAGCGTGTCCAAATGCTCAAGCCCCTTCAGATTTTCGTTTTTCTCAATATGAATAATAGGCGCCTGGTTTCCAGTACGATGAATCTTGTCTTCTAGCTTTTGGATCACCCCATTCAGCTCTGTAAACAACGAAAAATCCTTAAACTGGCGTAGCATTTCAACCGATTCCGACAGCACATCCATATCATTTGCCGTCAAAGGGATATCGGTGATCGTAAAATCATCGTCCGCATAAGTGTAGTACTTACGCTCATAAACGATTATCGGCGCATTGTAGCCTAGTTTGTCACTTCGCATGACTTGGATGTCCAACTGGGTAGTCCGCTTGCTCACATAAGTATCCTTGCCTTCAAACTCATACAAGGCATCAGAACACGCATCCATCAAATCCTGTAATGTCCAACGCTTTGTCCTGTTTTGCAAGCATTTGTCTAATGTCTTGTAACGAATCAGCGCATGTTTATTGGTAGCCAAAGATCTATAGTTTAATTAGCAATCCCTAAAATTACAATAATTGATGGTTATCTGAAATTCTAAATTAGGATCATTATGGGCCGTCCCTTGCTATTTCATACGCAAGGGTCGCGCCCTTCCATACTCGCAAGTCTGCTCGGTACTCCATTTCATTCCGCACGCCTCCTTGCAGTCGGCCATTCCAGACCGCTCGTCCAACCCCTGAATTACCAGTGCTTAAGTTATCTGGTTCAAGTGCTTTCGACTACGCACTCAAAAGGTACATCGAAGCACTGAAAGTGTAATAAAAATGCTGAAAGTATGCATGCGAATACTGAAAGTATCGCATTTGTCAGCCTAGGGTGCAACCGGGTAAAACCCCGGGATTAATGCACCTTCCCTTAGAACAGTAGCACTGAAGTGCAATAAAAATACTGAGAGCATGCATGCAAATACTGAAAGTATCGCATTTGTCAGCCTAGGGTGAAACCCTGGGATTAATGCACCTCCCCTTAGAACCGTAGCACTGAAAGTGCAATAAAAATGCTGAATGCATGCATGCGAATACTGAAAGTATCGCATTTGTCAGCCCTGGGTAAAACCCTGGGATTAATACTAAATACTCAGGACTCTGTAAGTATCCAACCATTTAAATCACTGGATACACTTAAACACTTTAAGCGCTTAATAGCCGCTAAAAGCACTTAAGATATACTCCTATAGGAAATTATCAATTGTTTAAGGAACTAATTTTGTATAATTTGCATTATACTTGTATCACGATTTATGCAAAAACAGGAAAAATGTGACATATGTCGTTGTTAGACAAGTTGAACAAACCTTACCCGAAATATCTCATATAATACGCTGTAAGTTAGTGAATTAATAGGTGTCGTGCTTTAACT
>ENA-ORXR01000252-ORXR01000252.1-marine-metagenome-genome-assembly--contig:-NODE-252-length-81607-cov-6.113247_pt1 | contig 81607 bp, 72 predicted proteins | sample MGYA00237866_ERZ511479 | MGnify/ENA metagenome assembly ERZ511479
AGCTGGTTTATAATTTTTCATTAACAAATAATTCCGCTAGTGATTGAATCAGGAAACATTTCCATGGCGTATACTACTCAAATAGGCCATAGAAAGATGCGGTGGGCATTATTTTCCGATTTACCAGAGGTTATTCATGTCATGAGCCTCTACCGTACGGACCCTGCGTGTAGCCGTATCAAGTGCTTCACTGACATTAGCGGGCAGAACATTCGATGAAGGCAAGCTGTTTAACAGGCACTCACTTTCACCGCAGAACACAACCAATCTTTCACTAGTTTGGGCTATTTTGGTCTGCCCCGTGTTTCCAAAAACACCACGGCTGCAATAGAATTTCAAGTCAACAGAAGATCACCTGTTACACCACACGTACCGAAGCCACGCTTAGCTTTAACCTTTACGGACTACTTGAACACCACGCTATTCGCAAGCACTCAAATTATCGATCATCAAGTCTGAAGCAGGAAATAGCGCTGTCTGTGGAGACAGTTCATTACCTCCTTCTGGTGCAGATATCAAAGCAAAGTATCTGAAGACGATGCTACCGTCCTCAACAAGAATCATCACATCTTCAGATCCGTCACTGCCAGGAAGAACGCTGTCGTTCTGTATATCGTATTGATCAGCACCTCGAGCGACGATTTGCTGGTTTCGAATTATGTAGCAGTCGCGCCCATTACCCGTATTGTCTCCCAGATAATCAAATTCGGTTAACTGGCCGTTGGGTTCGATTTGCACATATACCACGTCAACACCCTCGGAGGTAGTCTGGGTCAAATTCCAGAACCCTGCAATACTACTGGTATCGCTGCTTGGACCCACTGGTACCTGCGTATCTTCCGGAGACTCGTCTGGCGCCTGGCTGTCGTCATCTGCGGGAGTCAGCTCGGTCGGTTGATCTGGCAGATCGGATGGATTTGCAGATGGCGACGGCTGGTCGTCGCTATCATTTTCGATGTCATTCGTATTTTCAGAGCTGCAAGCACTCAGACCGACAAGCATCAGCCCGATGATGGAATAGTTACAAGTCTGTCGTTTAAATCGGTGCATTAGCATCTTTCCAGCCTTAATTTATCTGCCTTGGACAGGCCAGCTAATTTTCAAGCCAGCCTGTTGTTCCAATCCCGTATCAGGTCCTACCAGAAGCCGTCGTAATTAGGGCTGTTGTCGAAAACAGTATTGCCCAACAGACGGACCTGGCCGTTGCTCATGATGCCCGTACCAAAGCTGTGAGATACCGTAGTCAGGGAAATGTATCCCGATGCCGAATCCTTGAAAGCGATGCCAACACCTGGACTGGGTGCGATATCGCCACCTGGAGTAAGACCCAGAGAGCCGGACCTACGATAACCAGAGGAGTTGATTTGAGAATCGGTGATGACCACTTTGGAATCTCCAAGCACGTGGATTCCGTAATTGACGTTGCTGTCAACCCTGACGTCGTCGAGAGTCACGCGTGCCGCTCCGCGTATCTGGATGCCATCAGTCCAGTTACGACTGACAATGTTGCGAATTTCAAGAGGAAAACTACCATCAGAATGCACAATGATACCGGGCTGCTGCTGACGCGTATTGTTTGCTTCAGCATCACCGCCACCCTGAAAAGCTTCGACAACTGCATCCACACCTGGCGCAGCCTCTAGAACGGTGACGCCGTTACCCATAAGAAATACTTGTTCCATAAACCGTCCTGATGTGACGATCATCACTCTACCGTTATCGCTGACGCCAGAGACTCCGCCCATGATGGTGCCGAATACCTGATCACCGTCAGTGTCTTCGTCAGCGCCCAGTAATCCATCACCATCGTAGTCCTGCTCGCCTTCCACCAGAACTGTATGGTTTGCGAAAACGCCCCCGGAAAAAAGAATCGTAGCGGCTGCAAGCAGGCAAGCTGGTTTGCTTGCCTGCCCGATGCGATGTGATGAAACAATGGTGTTGGGTTTGTTGCAATTCTTGAACATGTACATTTCTCCTCTGTGCTTATTGTCCACTTTGGTTTAAGGGACAAGCGCTTGTTCAGCTTTATTGGGGCATATCGGCAATTTCTGCCGTTGACTTGTAACCGAGGGTAGTCTCGAACAGGGAAAGGCCACCTCATCGAATGACTATACGCACCAACAGCCAGCAAAGTTGCACAAGTGTGAAGAAAATTAATTATTAGAATTTAACGTGCGATGGACTAAGGCGGGTTCAACCAAACGTCAGGCGTACTCAGTGGTGCAGTCAACGCGCTGAGGAATAATTCAAGTTGCTCTATTTCAGTCACACTGAGATTCAATGGCTCCAACTCATCACTGATGAGAGTCGAGCGGGCAACGTTATAGTGATTGAGTACGGATGCCAGATTATCGAATTGACCGGTATGCATGTATGGAGAAACATTGGCAGTATTTCTCAAAGTTGGTGTTCTGAATGCTGCAACTAACTCGATACCTTGAGTCTTTACAAAACGTAGCTCCGCACATGATTGCTCATCCGCAGCCGCCTCTTCACCCAGGCAGTTGAAGGGATCGTCTAGCAGTTCGCGAACACCGTCAATACGCCCACGGTCAGTCGGGAGTTCATTCTCAGGGAAAAGTCCGGTATTGTGAAATTCGTTGTTGGTAAACAGTGGCCCATTGTGACAATGAACGCACTGCGCTTTGCCGATAAACAGTTGTAAGCCCTCTTGCTGATCTGCAGTGAGAAAAGTACCTGCACTACGAATATCGTTGTTCGACAGGGCATCAGCGTACTGGTCAAAAGCGGTGATTCCCGGTTTTAAACGCCGCTCGTAGGCCTCGATTGCACGCCCGATATTGGCGAATACATGATTGACAAGCTTTCGATCTGAGGCGCTCATTTTCGACCATGATTTTAGTTCAGAGCGAGTCCCTGATGGCCCGGCTGACAATGGAAAGCGTGCAGTATCTGACAGGTCGGGAAGTGGCGAAAACACGGCTTCGTAGCGCTGTCGCAGCTGCTCATCATTGTTGATTCTGTGTGCGTACATCGTACGGGTGCCACCATGTTCACGAGGGTCCTCTAACGGTACTAACGCCTGTGACCATAAACTGTCCCGACGCCCATCCCAGAACAGCCAGGGGCTCCAGGCTGCGCCCACAATCGTCATACTTTTGCGTGTAGTTTCGCCGATAGCCTGTGATTTGCTCAGTCCATCAGTAAAGTTCAGCGACGGTTGATGACAGACTGCACAAGAGACTTCGCCATTAGCGCTCATCCCTCGATCAAAGAAAAATAATTGCCCTAGCCGCGCAGCATTATCGTCGTCAGCGACTGTATTTCCCGGTGACTCAGGGAGTTCTGGAAGGTTTGCAAGTCGCAGCGTATCGATGACAGAACGTTGCGCCTGCGTCCAATTGATTGAGTCGGCAGCTATCTCTGGAGCAGCCAGAATCAATATCATTGAAAAATAAAGCATGCGCAGACACATCATTTGATCTGTCCGCTTGGATGTATCACCTGATACCAACCAGTGCATTGAGCAATCACGCTACAGCATCAAATTAAAGGTCACGCTATCGTTGAAATTTTCTGTGTCGATGAAGTTGAATGTTGTCGTCCAGTGTCCAGGCATTTGAAACTTGAATCCTTCAACGCGATACTGCCCCTCTCCCAGTGATTCTGTGACTCGAGGCGCCGTGGGCAAGCCGTGATCATGCATGGGCATACCACCTTCCACGGTAATAGAAAGCCCATCTATCGGCGTTCCATCGACAGACAGCACAGTAAGCCTCCACTCGTGAATTGTGTTGATCTCAATAGGTCCAGCCATGCTGTTGAAGGATACTTCGTAGCGACCCTTTTCGGAAAGTTTAGTGGTGGATGTGTCAATGACTGGCATCGATTTGTTATCAGCTGCTTTTGCCTGAAAATTGACGCTGAAATACAGAGCGAGCAAAGCCAACAACCAAAATGCGGACCCGATAAATATAGAGTTCGGTGACCAATGACGATCCAGTTGTTTAACGGTACAACGCAAATTTCCAGGGCCGTCATACTGGTGTGGATGGCCGGTTTTTTTCGTTTGCATGGAAACGCTCCTGCATGTTGTCGCATTGATAAAAACCAAGCGCCAGATAATACCCGATTCCAGCCAAACGCTCTGTGGAATATCGAGCACATTTAACAGAAGATAAAAAATACGAACGCCTGCAACTTTACAAGTAGTTGGTGCGTACATCAATTAGAATACCAACGTACACCACCAACGGACTTAACGCCAATGCGTAACCGACTACCCTTCGCTTCAGCGGCTTTAGCATCTCTGGTGCTAGCCCCAGCAGTAGCTACAGCATCCTCACATGCCGAGGCACCTTATATAAAATCTCGCCCCAAGGTTGATGCCACCGACTTCTACGTGTTCAACAGTTACGAGGCCGGACGCGGTGACTATGTCACGCTGATTGCTAACTATCAGCCGTTGCAGGACGTTTATGGTGGTCCTAATTTCTTCACGATGAACGACAAGGCAATCTATGAAATTCACGTTGACAACGACGGAGATGCTATCGAGGATATAAGCTTCCTTTTTAATTTTGATAACTCTCTTGCTAACGGTGAAGCAGGTCTTGCACTGCAGATTGGTGATCAAAGTGTGCCAGTCCCGCTGAAAAATATCGGCAGTTTGGGTAACTTTGACAATCAGAGCGTGTTGAATGTCAACGAGACCTATTTTGTCGGAATGGTAACGGGAGATAGAAGATCGGGGTCACCAGACTGGATTGTCAGACCAAATTCAGGGCTTCGTATGTTTACAAAACCGTCCGACAACATAGGAGGAAAATCTTTTCCTGCCGGTTATGAAAATTATGTGAAGGGTCTGAGTAATACAGATGAAATATACTACGATGTCGAATTTGCACAATGTCCAGAGGGTGCTAACGACGGGCGAGTTTTTGTTGGTCAGAGAAAAGAAAGTTTTTCCATCGCACTAGCTGAAGTATTTGATCTCGTTAATTTTGCTCCTCTGGTAGATGCCTTGCCCGATGATCCCGCCAGAAACGATCTGAAAAACAAGAATATTACGACTCTGTCGCTGGAGGTACATAAAGACTGCCTGACTGGCAGTGGTAACGGAGTTATAGGTGCATGGACTTCGTCAAGTGTGCGTAGTAGCGAGACAATCAGCGACGACCCCAGCTTTCGCAATCCCTCCATCTTCTCGGGTGAGTATCGTCAGGTGTCTAGATTGAGTAATCCGCTGGTCAACGAAGTGGTCATTGGTTTACCTGACAAGGATCGGTTTAATGCCAGTGAGCCCATGGATGACGCTCAATTTGCCACCTATGTGACTCATCCGACCCTACCAGCCATACTGGATATTCTTTTCCGTGATGCGGTGGGAGCCACATCAAATATCGCCCCGGCCAATCTTCCTCGAACTGATTTGGTCACCGCATTTCTGACCGGATTTCCTGGTGTCAATCAACTCACTACCGTGACTCCATCGGAAATGCTAAGGCTTAACACACAAGTCCCAGCCACAGCACGGGATAGTCAATCGAACCTCGGCGTCGTAGCCGGTGATCTTGCCGGATTTCCGAATGGGCGTCGTCCCGGCGATGATGTTACTGATATTGCTTTACGCGTCATGATGGGAGCGTTGTGTCACCCGATAGCCGTTGATCTCGACGCCAACGGCACAGCAGGTGATGCTGGCGACGTACTGGGTCTATGCGACATTGCTGATGCACCCGTTGGAACAGCTGCGTTTACAGATGGTGCTCCGCAGAACTCTGGGCAGTTCTCTGATCGATTTCCCTACCTTGTGACACCAGTAGCCGGATCAACAGTCGATGGAGGAATGATGGATGACGGTGGCATGACGGATGGTGGCGGAATGATGGACGACGGTGGAACGATGGACGACGGCGGAATGACGGATGACGACGGAATGATGGACGACGACACCGGCGGGCTGGCTATGTGCCCGACGGATGCTGAGATAGTCGGCAATCCGCAATCAAGCACGCAGATCGAGTTGCAATGGGACGCCTTCCCAGGCGCAGCCGGAGGCTACGACGTTTCCATAAACGGCTCTTTTCTGACAGAGACAGACACTACCGGTCTTGAAGTAGAGGGCCTGGATCCAGGTGCGGGATATTTGTTCGAAGTTCAACCTGTGGATGCCGATGGCAACACTATCGCCTGTCGATTTACCGTAACCGTGACGACCGATCCAGTTTGACCGATCGGTAGATGTTTTCAAAAACGTGCACCTGATATTTTCCTGACGAACAGCCAACTGCGTATCTCTAAAGTAGCAACAGGTAAATATCAGGCAGTTTGCAGCGACGAGCGCCGCAGCCATCAAATGTCTGCAGATCATCGCAAATTGCTCTCTTAGGTAGTCAAGGACGCGAAGCATTTTTTCGACGCCACTGATCTACCGAAATTCAGGGCCCATAGATTACATGTAACCCATCCGGCCAGCCGTCCTCCAACCTTTGAAAACCAAAAATTTACGGTAACAATACATTTGACTGTATCACTTGAAAACCTAGCAATGCCATTGATGACGGTGTCCTTGCCAGTAACCGCTAACGCCGCGAGCGCTAACAACAATGATTCGGGGAACGATGCTTCAGTACCCACGTCAAAACAACCTACCATCACTTAGTTCGTGAGCCAAAGCGGTGGTGAGTTTGATCAGAACCGTAACGACTTCGACATACTTCTGAATGCTGTTAAAGCATCAGGCTTAGCCTTTGCACAAAACAACAGGGACGAAAACATCACTCTTATCGCGCCCACTGACAGAGCCTTCATTCGTCTGGCCAATGATTTCGGTTACACAGGTGGTGATGAGAAAGGTGCATTTGAAGTAATAGTTGCTGCTTTGACTGAGCTGGGCAGTGACGGCCCTATTCCGACGCTGACAAATGTGCTGCTGTACCACGTAACCCCTGAAAGTAAGACGCTCAAAGAAATTACTGATGCGGAGACAGTTGATACGCTACTGGCTGATGCCAGTCTTAGTTCATTCGGCGTTTTTTTGATCGACGGTGCGCCACAACTCCGCGAGCCGGCACTACTTGCCGGAAGTAGTAACATAGGCGCAACCAAAGGTATCGTTCACACGATCAATAGAGTACTGATACCTTTGTATCTTGCTCCGGTTAGTAGACCCTGCTATTGCATAAAATTTCGGCCCAGAACCGCTTCGCTGCTTCTATAGCAGCATCTAAGTACCGGAGGCGGCCCCCGCCGTACTCATTTTTCCTGGATCTCATTTAGAATGACTAAACTCAATCCAGTAAAAATTCCGTGCGGCGCCTTATATACTGCTCTATAAGCTTCTGGACTCGAAATTTTATGCAATAGCAGGGTAGAAATAACTAGAAGTTCAACGGGTAGTGGAAGTCCAACGGCACGATCTAGTAGCATAAGTTAGATGCTGTGCCGTTGGAGTAAAATCCCGTTAATCAGTTTTGTGATGACACTTCCTTAACAGCAAAGTACGAATCATTGGCACTGTCCTGTAGCGGCTCTGCCACTTGCATAGTGACGACTGTGGCACGTTGGTCGGATATGTTGATTCTTCCAGCAGTGTGTCTTTCATCTGGAAATGTCTGCCCGCCCAAGGCAGCTAGCAGCATATTAGCTATTGTCGCTCGACTACCTTTTCCATAACCATGATTCAGCGCTTGCAACGCTCGCATTCGGCCCTCGACACCCTCTGCAATAGTCTTGTCCCGGAGATGCTTACCTGTTTTTTCTGATGCAAATATCATGTTGATCAGCCTTCACAAATTCAACGAGCGGTGCCTGCTCAGATTGGGATTATCGGCAGCTGTTGAGGGTAATTGCAGCTACATGAGCTGGAATAGAGCAAACTGATGCATAAAAGTCGTTAGTTTGTAGCAAATTAGCAGCTCAGCACCTGCCGAAGCCTGTTTTTCTCCGTTACTGTGCATTCTCAGAGTCAACTTAAGAGAATGTTGGCTACTGATCAGAAGCCATACGAGCCACCATCTTTACGTGGGTCAGAGCCACCAGCGTAACCGCCAGCATCGAGACGATGAATAAGCTGGGCACCACCAAAACCGAATGCCAGGTCATTAGCTTCAACCTGTATTTCATGGCCCATATCGGTGAGGATTTGCAAGACTATCTTATCCATGGCCTCCTCGCATGAGACACCCAAGCCTTCAGTCACTCGCCAGCGTGGTGCATCAGCGGCGCTCTGAACATCCTGTCCGAAGAGCTGTGTTCGTAGTGCCATCTGAACATGTCCTTGCGCCTGCATCATTCCACCCATGACGCCGTAGGCCATGATGGGGTCAACCTTACCCATCAGGAAACCCGGAATAATAGTGTGGAAAGGACGCTTATTGCCAGCCACCTCGTTAGGATGTCCAGGCTCAAGCGAAAAGCCACAACCGCGATTCTGCAAATGAATACCTGTGTCAGGCACGACAACGCCTGAACCAAATCCATCATAGTTTGACTGAATATAGGACACCATCATGCCACTCGAATCGGCTGTGGAAAGACAAACCGTACCACCTTGCCCGGGGGAGCCACTCTTGAAATCTTGCGCTTTGCCAGGGTCAATAAGCCGCGCTCTGGCCGCCAGATAATCGGTGTGCAGCAAATGCTCGGCCAGGACATCGTTCATAAAGGCCGGATCGGCGACATAATCGGCAGAGTCTCTAAAAGCAAGCTTCATCGCTTCGAACATCAAGTGCAGGCTTTGCGGATCATCCGGGCCTTTGCAATCTCGAATACCGGTATGTGCCAGTATTCCAAGGGCCATACAGGCAGCTATGCCCTGCCCGTTAGGTGGAATTTCGTGCAACGTAAATTCATCAAAAGATTGCGAAATCGTTCCACACCAGTCAGGCTTGTTGTTTGCCAGATCTTCTATGGTTATAACGCCGCCATGCTTGCTCGAATCTGCAACCATTTGCTCGGCAAGATGTCCTCGGTAAAAACTCTCGCCCTTTGTTTCAGCTATGGACTGCAGGGTGCTTGCGGCAGCCTTACTCGTAAACCGCTCGCCGGCACGCGGTGCATGACCAGCAACAAGGAAATGGTCTGCAAAACCGGGTTGCTCCTTGAGCTCATTAGCAGCGCCACCCCACAACTTACCGATGATGGGAGAAACAACGAATCCGTTCTGCGCATAGTTTATCGCTGGTTCGAAAAGCTTTTCAAACGGTAATTTGCCAAATTTTGCATGCAACTCAGCCCAGCCTGCCACGGCACCGGGCACTGTGACCGTATCCCAACCTCGATCAGGAATGCCACCCATCCTGGTAAATCGTTCTGTAGACCATGCTGCAGGTGAACGACCCGAAGCATTGAGACCGTGCAATTTCTGCCCATCCCAGACAATCGCAAAGGCATCCGATCCCAGACCGTTGCCAGTGGGCTCTACCTGCGTCAGCGTTATAGCCGTTGCCAGCGCAGCATCGACAGCATTGCCACCTTGAGCAAGCATGCTAAGGCCAGCTTGTCCTGCCAGGGGCTGAGAGGCAACCACCATGTTGTCGGCCATGGTCGCCGAGCGTTGGGAAGCGTACGGAGGTGGGGAAGGAAAACGCACGTAAGAGTCTCCAGGTGTCGGGTTATTGTACTGACAAATATTCCGCTTCAGGATAGCAGTAGAGACGGCGCTTTTACAGCAGAATTTCCTCTAACCTCGCCGTCTGACGCGCCCTCACCGAACTTGATACAACACAACCATTATCTGCGCTTTTCTCTAAATCGACAGATTCACGTTAATCGTCCGGCAGCGTTATAATCGCCAGTAATCACAGGAGCTTAATTGCGTCATGACATCCCCCATCGACAACTCCGGTACACCGGTGTCGCTAGATAGTGCGTTTTCACCCGTTTCCAGGCAGCAATGGGTCGACATGGCAATCGCAGGACTTGGCAGTGACAATAATGATGCGTTGCAAGCCTTAAGACGCACAACGCTTGAAGGCATCCCGCTAGAGGTTCTTTATGACTCTATGGACACCGTTACACCGTCGCTGGGTGAGAGATCCAGCAGCGCGCTGGATAACCGTCTTTGCGTCAGAACCAGCGACGCCGATCTGGCCTCAAATAATATTTTTCAAGGTTTGCAAGGTGGCATTCACTCTATTGAGCTACATGCGCAATCGCCAGACTATATCGCCACAGCGCTGTCAGGGGTAAAGCTTGATCTTGCACCTGTTAGCCTGAGAGCAAACCATGACTATGAACAATGCACGCAGGCTCTATTAGCGTTGGCCGACACACAAGATCTGGAAAACGGTGAGTGTATCTTTACCTTGAATGTAGATCCTGTCAGCAACGCTTTGGCGAAAGGCACAGGCGATGCACAAATGTTTAACGAGCTCGCCAGGATGGCCAGCTTCACAAGTTCCACAGCAGCCCAACTGACATCTTCAAGATGCGTACTCGTTGATACCGCGTTACATCACAATGCCGGTGCCTCAACCGTTGAAGAACTCCACGCAGCCCTGGCCACCGCCACCTTGTATCTGGAAGCACTGCTCGATAACGGAATGTCACCCAGGCCTGCATCTGAGCAGATAGTTTTCCAGATTGCTCTGGATGCTGATATATTACTGGGCGTGGCAAAAATCAGAGCATTGCGAGCGCTGTGGCAGGTTGTGCTTGCCCACTTTGATACCGACAATACGCTCCCGCATCACACCCATATTGTGGCAGAGAGCTCTCAGCGTTTTCTCAGTAAGCGCCAACCGTGGAACAATCACCTGCGTAACCTCTGTGCTGGCACAGCTGCCATGCTGGGAGGTGCTGATACATTGATGGTGCATCCACATGATGTGCTTCACCGTGCAGATGCAAGCGCTGACACAACCCTGGGAGAGCGCATGGCGCGTAACATGCCTATCATTCTGGAACGTGAATGTGGACTTGGCCATGTGCAGGATCCAATGGCTGGATCCTACGCGATTGAAAACCTTACCCGGCAACTGATGCAGCACGCCTGGCAATCATTGTCGTCCACCGACACGGGCGAAGGCTGGGTAAGCGAGTTGCTCAGTGGACGCTGGCAAACCCGGCTGACAAACACGCACAAGCAACGCATTACACTGATGCAACAGGAGCAGCGTATTGCTGTTGGCGTTAACCGCTTTGTACAAGCCGACGAGCTCTTTAACGCCACATCTGATCAACCAGAAGGTTTATCGACAAATGCATTCTCATCTTCAAGTGCGTTAAAGGCTGTCAGAGAATCACAGATTTTCGAGACGGCTGCACTGTCGGAGATTTCATCATGAGTCGCTCAGCATTCAGCTTCCGTCAAACACCTCTAGGTGTCGATGCTGGCAACTCGACAGATAAAAGCCCTGAAGCCACACTCACTCGAAACAGAACACCTGAGGGCATCAACTTAAAATCCAGCTACACCGACGAGGACAAACAGACAGCCGGTTATCGTCTGGATTATCCAGGCATAGCGCCATTCACCCGTGGTCCCTACCCCACCATGTACACCACCAAGCCGTGGACGGTAAGACAATACGCAGGCTTTTCAACGGCAGAAGATAGCAACGCCTTTTACAAACGAAACCTTGCAGCTGGTCAGAAAGGACTATCCATAGCATTTGATCTACCTACACATCGTGGCTATGACTCAGACCACGAACGGGTCACCGGTGATGTTGGCATGGCAGGGGTCGCTATTGATTCTATTCTTGACATGCAGATTCTTTTTGACCAGATACCATTGGATCAGATGAGTGTCTCGATGACCATGAACGGTGCTGTTCTGCCTATATTGTCACTATATATATTGGCGGCTGAAGAGCAAGGGGTTGAACCCGTAAAGCTTACCGGTACCATTCAGAATGATGTTCTCAAAGAGTTCATGGTGCGTAATACCTACATCTATCCGCCAGCACCGTCGATGAAAATCGTCGCGGATATCTTTGCATTTACCTCTCAGAACATGCCGCGCTTTAACAGTATCAGCATCTCCGGTTATCACATGCAGGAAGCAGGCGCGACGGCGGACCTGGAGCTTGCCTATACATTGGCTGATGGCGTTGAATACATCCGCACGGGTATAGCTGCCGGCATGGACATCGATAGCTTTGCTCCACGCTTGTCGTTTTTCTGGGCTATTGGCATGAATCACTACATGGAAGTTGCGAAGCTGCGAGCTGCGCGACTGCTTTGGGCAAAGCTGGTTCAGCAATTCAACCCCAAAAATCCTAAATCGTTAAGTTTGCGCACCCATTGTCAGACCTCTGGCTGGAGTCTGACAGCACAGGATGTCTACAATAATGTTACGCGGACCGGTATTGAAGCTATGGCCGCCGTGTGCGGACATACCCAGTCGCTGCATACCAATGCCTTCGATGAGGCGTTGGCGTTACCCACTGATGTTTCTGCCAGAATTGCTCGCAACACACAACTACTGCTACAGCATGAAAGCGGTTTGTGTAATACCGTTGATCCATGGGGCGGTAGTCACTTCATGGAAACACTCACGCGCGAGCTAGCCGATAAAGCCTGGCAGCACATCGGCGAAGTAGAACGTGAAGGTGGAATGGCGAAAGCCATTGAAGCAGGCATTCCCAAACTTCGTATCGAGGAGGCAGCGGCAAACACTCAGGCAAGAATCGATTCCGGCGAGCAAACCGTCGTGGGTGTTAATGAGCTGGTACAGGATAAAGAGGCATCAGTCGATGTACTGAAAGTAGACAATGCGAAGGTTCGTGAGCAACAGATTGAGCGCCTGAACGCATTGCGTAGCGAACGCGATAACGTAGCGCATGAAAGAGCCTTGAACGCGCTAACACAGGCTGCCAAAGAGGAGTCTGGAAACCTGCTTGCGCTTTCAGTAGATGCAGCTCGGGCAAGAGCGTCGGTGGGCGAAATATCGCTTGCACTTGAGAAGGTGTATGGACGCCACACAGCACGCATTCAATCCATTCAAGGGGTGTATCTGAAATCCATGTCCACAAGCGAATACCTGCCAAAGATCAAAGCGCGTGTCGAGCACTTCGTTGAGCATGAAGGGCGTCGCCCACGCATTCTCATTGCCAAGATGGGGCAAGATGGTCATGACCGAGGTCAGAAGGTTATCGCAACCGCCTTCGCCGATCTGGGTTTCGATGTGGATATTGGCCCCCTGTTCCAGACACCCGATGAAGTTGCCGGACAAGCCGTAGACAACGATGTTCACATCGTAGGTGCAAGCTCTTTGGCCGCAGGACACCTGACGCTTGTGCCTGAGCTTAAGGCTGCGATGGCTGCAGCAGGCAGAGACGATATTCAAATCGTGGTCGGTGGCGTTGTACCCCCACAAGATGTTCCCACCTTGCTGGAGGCTGGCGCCGCAGCCGTATTCCCGCCGGGCACAGTCATCGCCAAAGCGGCCATATCACTGCTCGACTCACTAGGTCAAAGCCTTGATCACCCTGCCTATTCTGATAATGCAGCCTGATGCCACGACAAGAACTCACTGCCCAGACAATTGCTTACGGTGTCCTGGCTCGTGAACGCGCCATGCTTTCGCAAGCAATTACGCTAACTGAATCGAGCCTTGCTCGCCACCGTGATAAAGCTCAGGATGTTTTACAAAGGCTATTGCCACGCACCGGCAAAGCCATGCGCATTGGTATCAGCGGTGTGCCGGGGGTGGGTAAAAGCACTTTCATTGAGGCGCTGGGATTAAAACTCATTGGCATGGGACACAGAGTGGCCGTGCTGGCCATCGACCCAAGCAGTCAGCGAAGCGGTGGCAGTATTCTGGGGGACAAAACCCGCATGGCCGAGTTATCGCTGAATGAGAACGCCTACATCAGGCCCTCGCCTACTGGCGGTCATCTGGGTGGTGTAACCCGCGTAACGCGTGAGTCGCTGTTGTTGTGCGAGGCATCTGGTTTTGATGTCATTCTGGTAGAAACTGTCGGCGTGGGTCAATCCGAAACCGTGGTATCCGAAATGGTGGATTGCTATCTGGTATTGATGTTGCCCGGCGCAGGTGATGAGCTACAAGGCATCAAGAAAGGTGTGCTGGAGCTTGCCGACATCATCGCCGTCAACAAGGCAGATGGAAGTACTCTCAACGATGCCAAACACGCAAGGGCAGCCTATCAACGAGCGCTGTCCATCCTTCAACCGAGCGGTAGTTGGCAACCCAAGGCCATGACCTGCAGCGCTGTCACCAACGATGGGCTGGACGAATTGTGGCAGGAGGTACGCAACCACCGCAGGCAACTTATTGACACCGGTGAGCTGGTGACTTTACGCGAGCAACAAAGGGTCAGCTGGATGTGGTCTATTGTTGATCAGCTGGTGCGCGCCTCTTTGCACGAACAAGAGGGTTTACGCCAGCTAATCAATGAGACAGAAGACTCTGTAAGGGCACAGAAGGTAACATCACTTCAGGCTGCTAATGCACTGTTGAGCGCGTGGCGTGCGTCTTTTCCTGCACCAGCACCCAAGGTGCACTAACCACGCACCAGAATTCAGGCTCACGCTTTGTCCAGTCGCGTGCATCATCGTCACTGGCACGGCTTACCCGGCCTTCATCCGCCCACGTTTGCAGCAAGGTGACGTTGTCTTCGATCAGACAAACCGCCGCATCGATAAGGTCGATTTGCACCGACACATGAATGACCACGCCTCTGGCAAAGTGCCGCACCAGCTCTGCCCAGGCAATAACACCTGTCTCCTGATTGAGTCTTTCTACCAGAGAGGGTTCCGGCATTTGCTCTTCATTCATCGGTAGATCTTTATAGCCGTCAGAGGAACTACTTCATTTCGCGAATGAATTCGTCAGATCGTGCGATTGACTGGTTCATGCGCTCAATCAGAATGCCGATATCGCCCTCCAGCTCAGTAAACTTTGTTTGCATGGAACCAACAGCCTGTGCATTAAGATTATGTTTCAGGTACAGAACGTTGTCACGCATGGTGGCAAGTACGGGCCGCATACTCGCCTCTGCATCCTGCATGGTTTTGAGCATTTCCACATACCGGGCTTTTGTATTCAGCAATTTGGATTCACTATCCCTGCGCAATACAGCATCGCTGTAAGTTTCTATCTCTTCAGCCCATTCAATGAAAAGGTCATCTGCCACCTCCTGAACCTCAGCTATTTGCTCGGATACCTCTTCCGCAGCATCCTCACTATCTTCGTATTCGTCATTTAACTGGTCGTAGGCTTTCTTGAGCTTGGTCTCCTTGATTGTCATGACGGTACCAAATCGTTCCAGCGCATCCTGAAACTGCTCCTGAGCGTCCTCTTGAGCGTCACGCGTATCCTCAACGTTATCGATCAGAAGATCGCGCTTATGAATACCCACCTTTTCAAGCGCATTATATTTGATGGTGGTGCAGCCGGAAAGTGCAACAACAGCAGCCATTAGTGCCGCGCGAGTGATAGAGTTCATCAAAAGTCCTGAAGCGTGTGAATATTACGCAAATGGTATCACGCACAGCCCGCCCTGCAGCCCCTGTGGCAACGGTTCCACGCCCCTGCTACGACTTTTTAGAAAACACATAATCACAGCCGTTCAGCAAGAACACCTGGCAGACCACGTGAACAAGATATTACCCCCATGAATATTCGAGATTCAATCCGCACGATTCCCGATTTCCCCAAGCCTGGCATCCAGTTTCGTGATGTTACTACCCTGTTTGGTGATGCACAGGCCTTTCGCATGGCCATCGACAACCTGCTGCATCCCTATGCCGGACAACGCATCGATAAGGTGGCAGCGCTGGAGGCGCGTGGATTTATAATGGGAGGCGCTATTGCCCACCAGTTGTCGGTGGGTTTTGTGCCGATTCGCAAGGCTGGCAAACTGCCCGGCCCGCGCATGAGTGAAAGCTACACACTGGAATATGGCGAAGCCACCATGGAGCTGCACGAAGGTGCACTTCAGAGCGGCGAAAAAGTGCTTCTCGTGGATGATCTCATTGCAACCGGTGGCACCTGCGAGGCGGGTATCAAACTCATCAGACGCGCAGGTGCGGAAGTGATCGGGAGTGCATTCATTATTGATTTGCCAGAGCTTGGCGGCCGCGCAAGAATAGAGGCGCTCGATGTGCCCGTAACTGTGCTGGTGGAATTTGACGGCGATTGACGGGAATTGCGGGAATTGCGGGAATTGCGGGAATTGCGGGAATTCGGGTGATCAGCTCAGTGCGTTCTAAGAATTTCGAGAACCGATTTACCGTACCAGGCCTTGCGAGGTAAGGCCTCGATAGACTCAGGTGTGGCAGCGAAGGTGGCTGCATTGATGACCCGACGAACATCCGCTCGCACTTTGTCTTCCTGCTGATCGAGCTGCATTTGCATTTTTCTGGCCTCAGCTTCTGAACCAACGCGTATGTACGCCCGCAGTTTATCAAGGGTCTTGGGGCCTATTCCCTTGACTTCCTGTAGTTGATCGACATGTTTAAACTTACCGTTCTGCTCTCGCCATTGAACGATCAATGCCGCTTTCGCCGGACCGATACCTGGCAAAGTGTCTGCAAGTAGAGCTGCATTGGCTGTGTTGATGTCAAGCAGCTGGGAGGGCGCATTATCTTGTTTTGCCGCAGATAGGGTTTCAAATGGAAGCAATAGAAACAATACCAACGCGAATATGACATAACGCATAACGACATCCTTGTCGTGTTGTGAATAAGCTGCCTAGTTTGCACACGTCAAGCTGTGGCGCGCAAGCGATGTTTTGCGGATGGCTATGATTATTTACAGTAAATAGTATTCCCGCCCTGGCACAAAGCCACGGAAAGTCATTTCACTTCAACCGCCCACCATGCTGAGGGTCAAACAGATGAACATTCTCAGGCGCTATGGATAATCGGATTGCCGGTCCGCCAGCGCTGACTCTATGCACACCCGCCAGACTTACAGTGAAAGCATCATTGGCGCCTTCCAGCTTCCCATGCAGCAAAGTATTAGCCCCAAGCGGCTCAGCAAGCGCGACATGAAATTGCAGTGGTCCATCCTCATCGACTAGCACGTGCTCGGGACGAATACCTATTTTCGCCCTGGCATCGACTGCACTGTGCAACGGCAATTGCGCCCCGCTTACCAGTGTCGCAATCCCACCAGACACCGCCGCATCAATAATATTCATAGATGGGCTACCAATAAATTGAGCAGCAAACAAGGTCTGCGGATGCTCGTAAACATCCAGCGGCGTGCCGATCTGCTCAGCGTTTCCGGCGTTCATGACAATCATACGGTCAGCCATGGTCATGGCTTCAACCTGGTCGTGGGTAACGTACAGCGAGGTAATACCCAGCTTTGATTGCAGCTCCTTGATTTCAAGGCGCATCTGCACCCGCAGCTTTGCATCAAGATTGGACAAGGGCTCATCGAACAGAAAAACTGACGGCTCGCGAACAATCGCACGCCCCATGGCCACACGTTGACGTTGACCACCTGAGAGCTCTTTGGGTTTACGGTCCAGGTACGGCTCCAGCTGTAATAGCTGAGCAGCATCAGATACCTTGCTGTCTATTTCATTTTTTGACAGTTTGGCAATTTTCAAACTGTAGGCCATATTTTGACGCACAGACATATGCGGATATAGCGCGTAGTTCTGAAACACCATGGCGATATCCCGATCCATCGGCTCCTTATCGTTGACGCGCTCATTGTTAAAACAAACCTCGCCCTCACTAATCGTCTCTAATCCTCCCACCATGCGAAGGAGGGTTGATTTTCCACAACCAGAAGGTCCGACGATAACGATAAATTCACCATCCTCAATATCAACACTTACACCGTGAATAACGTTGGTGGGGCCAAAGCGTTTTTTTACATTCTTTAGTTGAACGGTTGCCATCGTTTTTTATTTCTCGCTATCCACAAGACCACTGACAAACAGTTTTTGCATGGAAACCACAACAATCACCGGCGGGATCATTGCCAGAATGGATGTCGCCATAATCACAGGCCAATCCGCTGTGTCATCTCCGGAAGGGAACATCTGCTTGATACCCATGACGATGGTATTCATATCAGGCTCGGTTGTTATCAGTAGCGGCCATAGATACTGATTCCAGCCATAGATAAACAGAATGACAAACAAAGCCGCGATGTTAGTACGACTCATTGGTACAACGATATCCATGAAAAAACGCATCGGCCGAGCGCCATCTACGCGTGCAGCCTCTGCAAGCTCATCCGGTATCGTCATGAAAAACTGTCTGAACAGAAACGTGGCCGTCGCCGATGCAATCAATGGAAATATCAGACCCGAGTAGCTATTAAGTAGCCCGAATCCCGCCACCACTTCATAGGTTGGCACAATGCGCACCTCCACTGGAAGCATCAGCGTTATGAATATCATCCAGAAAAACAGGCTCTTTCCAGGAAAACGGAAGTAGACAATGGCAAACGCTGAGAGCAGGGATATGATGATCTTGCCGATAGCTATTCCCATCGCCATAACCAGCGAATTTAGCAGCATCGTGGAGACTGGAACGTTAACTCCCGAAAACAGAGCTCTCTTGTAATTCTCCAGAAAATGATCACCCGGCAGCAACGGCATGGGTGGAGTTACGATGGCCTCCTGAGTTACGGTAGAGGCAACAAAGGCGAGCCAGATCGGAAAAAACACAAAGAATATCCCAATTAGCATCAACACATGTGTCAACCAGAGCGAGCTGCCCTTTTTCTCCACCATGCCGGGCAATGGATCGTTCTTTATCACCGCTGTATCCCGCGCATCGCTCATCAGTAATGCACCTTTTTCTCAACAAACTTGAACTGCAGGACTGTCAAGGTGCCCACCACCACAAGCAATATCACTGACTGCGCAGCAGACGAACCAAGGTCCTGACCAACGAATCCGTCTTTGAATACCTTGTAGACTAAAATGGTCGTCGCTTGCTGTGGACCGCCAGAGGTAATCGTATGGATGACGCCGAAAGTTTCAAAAAAGGCGTAAACGATATTCACCACTAGCAAAAAGAATGTGGTTGGTGAGAGCAACGGCAAGACGATGGTAAAAAACCGTCGCCAGAATCTTGCACCGTCGATGGCCGCAGCTTCAATGACCGAACGTGGTACTGCCTGCAATGCCGCATAGAAAAACAGAAAATTGTAGCTGATGCGTCCCCACGCTGACGACACCACAACAAGACCCATGGCTTCCGTCTCGTTAAGCACATGGTTCCAGTCATAACCCAATTGGCCAAGGTACCAGGACACAACACCGACGCGTGTGTTGAACATGAACAACCACAGTACACCTGCGATCGCTGGTGCCACGGCATATGGCCAGATTAACAGCGTTCTGTAAGTGCCTGCGCCCTTGATCAGGCGATCAGCCAGTACGGCCAGAAACAATGCAGGCACCATCGAAACGATGGTCACCAGAGATGAAAATATGGCGGTAGTGACAAACGATGCTCGATAAAATTTATCGGACAGGAGGTATTCGAAATTATCCAGACCTACAAACTGTGTGGATAATCCGAAGGGGTCAGGAATAAACAGTGATTGCCAGATAGCTTGACCGGCAGGATAAAAAAAGAAGACTGCCGAGATCAGTATTTGCGGAAAGATAAGGCACAACGGCAGTAACCAACCGTTGAAGGTTACGCGTTTTTCCATGTCAGTAACTCACCCTTGTCTGCCTTAGGCTATCGCTGGCGACCTTGCAAGAGTGTAGCAGCGACAACCGCGTCGCTGCTGCACTTTTGCGGCGCGAAGCCTTGCTTGTTGTTACTTACTGGCTCTTCTCAAAGCGGCGTAGTAACTGATCACCACGCTCGACTGCACTATCAAGCGCTGCCTGGGCTTCTTTATCACCCGACCATACAGCTTCCAGCTCTTCATCAATAATGCCGCGAATCTGGTCAAAGGAACCCAGACGCAAGCCCTTCGAATTCGCTGTCGGCTCTTTGGCGGTCATCTGGATGACGGCAATATCAGTTCCAGGATTTGCATCATAGAATCCATCAGCTTTGGTCTTTTCACCCGCTGACAACGTGATGGGCAGATAGCCTGTGTCCTGATGCCATTTGGCCTGAATATCAGTTGATGAGAGGAAGTTGAGGAAACCTGCAACACCTTCATATTCCGCAGCCTCATGACCCTCCATCACCCACAGCGATGCACCACCGATAATGGTATTTTGCGGGGCGCCCTCTACACCTTCCCAGTAGGGCAAAGGCCTTACTTCAAAGTCAAATTGTGCCTCTTCTTTAATACCGGCGTAGCCAGCTGAAGATTCAGTAAAGAGTGCGCAGGTGCCAGCACGGAAATCTGCACCACCTTCGTTGCGGCGCCCCTTGTAGATGAACTTGCCATCTTTAGCCCATTCACCCATCGTCTGGATGTGCTGCACTTGCACAGCACCATTCAGGCTGAGCTCTGTATCGGCTCCGGAAAATCCGTTGTCTTTGGTGGCAAACGGTATGTCGTGATAAGCAGACAGATTTTCTAAATGAATCCAGCTCTGCCATGCGGTAGTCAAAGGACACTCGTGTCCGGCCTCTTTCAGATCACCCAGAACTTCCCCGACATTTTGCCAGGTAGACAAGTCGACGTTTTCATCGATACCGGCGGCCTTGAGAGCATCCTTGTTAACCCAAAGTACCGGTGTGGACGCATTGAAAGGCAGGGATAGCATCTGACCGTCTGTTGTGGTGTAGTAGCCTTTTACAGAACCAATGAAGGCATTCGGATCGAAGTCGGCGTCGGCCTCTTCCATAACCTCATACACAGGCTTGATCGCGCCTTGTGCGCCCATCATGGTAGCCGTACCCACCTCGAAAACCATCAATAAGTGAGGTTGCTCGTCTGCTCTGAATGCCGCTATCCCTGCATTGAGCGTCTCGGAATAGTTGCCTTTATGCGACGGTACAATCGTGTAGTCGGACTGACTGCTATTGAACGTCTCTGCCTGCTCGGCGACCAGATCGCCCAGACGCCCGGTGAACGCGTGCCAGAACTGAATTTCTGTCGCTGCCACTGCAGGCACCGCAATACTCGACATCATCGCAGCCGCGATGCAACTCAAAGCAAATTTCTTCATGTAAATTCTCCGATTTTGACCAGTTGTGTAACAGGCGCCCAACGCTTGACGACACAAGCTTGAAAGCTCGGGCTACCTAGCCGCCCACCCTTACATGAATTTAATCAGAGTGCAAACGAATTCATTAAACGCAGGGCTCCGTTCTTGTCAGCCAGAAGTCACGACAAGCTCGGGCGTTGCACGGCTGCCAACGCTGGGACCACGGCTCCTGCGAGCGTGCCGAACCACCAGCAGAATGGCCAATTGAGTGCCAAAGATCAGTGACGCCAGCCACAGATGCATAGGCTGAGAAAAAATGGGGACGTGCAAACGATCCATGCTCATACCAATGGCTACGGCCCCTGCCAGACAGGCAACCAGCGCGATGCTCAGGCGGCGTAGAAGTACAGAGTTAGAATGCGTAAGAACCGAATAGGCCAGCCAGGCATTCAGCGCAACAAGTGGTATGGACAAAAACTTGTGCAAGGTAAACACCACTGGCAGGTTATCCACCCACAGATGGCGGTTGTCATGATCAAGACTGCGCGCAATCAGATCCATCGCCTCTCGCACTTGCGTACCCATCACCAGTTGCAGCAAACCTGCCGCCATGGCAACCAGCATCAATGGATAAAACATGGCAGGCATACCCTCTACATTGATGGATTGATAACGATGGCGGCCAGAGCCAACCAGCGCGGCGATAACGATTCCTACAATCACCTGCGCTAATAACATGTGGATGGTTATCATGCCCACCATCAGATTACTGGCTACTACCCGCGAGCCCAGCCACCCTTGCACCCCCACTAGAATAAAGCCTGCTAATGCGTACCAGAACACTCTGGGCTCTGCACGGCGGTAAGGGATGGAAAAGAGCAAGGTCAGCAGTATGGTGAATCCGGTGACAACCCCTAACAGGCGATTCAGATACTCCGTCCATGTCTTGCGAACGTTGAACGTCGTTTCAGCATATCCGCGATCAGCATATAGTTGCTGATAGTTTGCAGGAAGCTGAGACTCGTGAGTGGGTGGCACCCACTGGCCAAAGCATGTGGGCCAGTCAGGGCAACCCATGCCAGAGCCTGTGGCGCGCACGATTCCCCCAACCATGATGAGTGAATAGATTGTAGCGAGTGTCAGTGCTGCGCACCACCAGAATCGACGCTGTGTTACAAGGCTTGGCATAACGTTTTACAAAAGAGCTGTGAAGGCTGACCTTTACGGTTGTCAAGGATACTACGCATTACGGATCATTCGCAGGCGCGGATTGTATGTCATACACTGTTAGACGGTGAACTTTTATATGACAACTACGCACTCACTATTCATGAATACTCGAAGAATGCTAATGCACGTCGTCCTCAGCGCCCTCACCAGCATTTTTTTGCTGAGTTTGACACCCATTCACAAGACACAAGCGGCCTCAACAGCCGATGACAAAAGCGTCAAGGAATTTGCTTTTCCAACCTTGGACGGTTGGCAAGAGCGTAGTTTTGAAGGTAACTCCCGGTATGAGCTGGTAGAGGAAGACGGCATTCGGGTACTTAAAGGCTACTCCGAAAAGCAGGCCTCTATCTTTTACAGGGAAGAGAAAATCGATCTGCGCAAGACACCGGTTATCAACTGGTTCTGGAAAGTTGATCGAACATTCTCCAACATCGACGAAAAGGCAAAATCGGGCGACGATTTTCCAGCCCGCCTGTACGTCGTGGCGAAGGTCGGCTTATTACCCTGGAATACGGTGGCTATAAACTACGTATGGTCATCTGAGATACCTGTTAACGAGGTCTGGCCCAATCCGTTTACCGGCAAGGCAAAAATGGTCTCAATCCAATCCGGTAACACCTATGTCAATCAATGGACACAACACTCGCGCAATGTCGCAGAAGACTTCAAAACACTGTTTAACCGCGATATAGAAAAGATTAACGGCTACGCCGTTATGGTTGATGGTGACAATTCGGGGCAAGAGGCGACTGCCTGGTTCGGCGAAATCTCATTCACAGAATCGGCGCTTTCGCAGTAACCGCGTCCACGCTCTGATCTGGCGACAGCTTCAACGCTCATATACTATAGTAGTGAAGCCTGCCAATATTGAGAGATGACCTTGGATAGACGCCAATTCCACAAGCTCTGCGGTGGTCTGATGAGCGGTGCTGCCAGCTTGCATATGACGCAAAGAGCCCGTGCAGCAAGCTCTGAAGCACCCTTCCCCCAAAGCCAGCTTATCTACGAAGACGAAAGCCCGGTTACACTGAGTTCCCTGCAACCCGGGGTTGCCTTCATATTCAGCTACCCCTATGTCACTACGCCGTGTTTTCTCGTGCGCCTGAACCGCGCAGCACCAGCCCGTGGCAGTTGGCCCGGAGGGCTTGACGGGGATCAATCTGTAGTCGCCTTTTCAGCTATCTGCTCGCACAAGATGTCACATCCTGCCAGACCCATCAGCCACATCGCTTACCGAGAACAGGAAGTATCTTTCTATAACTCGGACGGTGAAGAGCAAACGCGAGATGGCGTCATCAGTTGTTGCTCTGAGCGCAGCGTGTACGACCCCTCCAGTGGTGGTGACGTATTGTCAGGACCTGCAACCGTACCCCTGGCGGCCATTGCCCTGAGCAGCGACGAGCAGGGCAATATCACTGCAACCGGTAGCTTTGGTGATGATCAGTACGACCGCTTTCTGACCAAGTTCGGTTTCCGGCTTGCCATGGAATATGGTGTCAGCGATATACGTGCCCGTAGCGGTGAACGCTGTCGTACTGTAAGAGCCGATACCTTCTCAGCCCAGCAGGTTCTCTGTTGAGTGATTCCCGTGCCATCAAGGCGCTCAAAAAGCTGCCCCTGTTACAGAGCATCGACAATACCCTTTGGCAAACCCTGATCCCGCACATCACATCCAGAACGCTGGCAGAAGGAGAAACCCTGTTTGATGTCGGCAACGAAAGTCAGAATCTTTACATGGTTGTTGATGGTGAACTGGCGTTGCATATGCCGTCAGGTGCAAGCGGTGAAACGTTTTTTCTGCAGTCCCGATTCAAGGGTGACACCGCGGGTGACTTTGCCGTTCTCAACGGTGGCAAGCATCTGGTCACAGCTGTAGCCGTTAAAAAAAGTCGCATTGCTCAGTTTCCACGCTTTGCCTTCGAAAAACTTGTCGACATCGAGTCCGGCGTTCTGGCTCACGTCTATGATGTCGCTGCCGAACTATCACGTCGGGTCATCCTCGCAAAGGGATATCTTGATCTGTTCGGTGACATCACCCATGGCACCATGAATGCGCTGTTAGAGAAAACCTCTATTTGTCACTTCCATAGCGGCCAGACGCTCTTTGAAGAAGGTAATGAACCTGATGGCCTTTACGTCATTGTGTCTGGCAAGCTCATCGTAGAAACAACCGATGAACACGGTGTGACACGGCGACTGGCGGAAGTTGAAGCGCCAGAGACTGTTGGTGAGCTTGCTCTGTTGGCAGACACACACAGAACAGCAACCGTTATCGCTGCCCGCGAATCCACTGTCGCCTTGCTAGGGCGAGCGGATTTTGATGAACTCATAGCACAAAAGGCCAGCATGCTGATGCGTCTGGCCAGACTGGTTGTTCGTCGGCATATCGCCAATACTCGCGAGGAATCAGTAATCGCCGCCGATCGGAACTTTGTAGTCATACCACTGGATTCTCGACTGCCCTTGCGCCGCTTCATACTGCAACTCAAAAATGCCATGCGCGAACTGGGCTCGACACTGTCCCTTGATTCACGCAGTTTCGATACACTTTATGGACGCACGGGCGCATCGTTAACCGACTTTGATGACGTATTCAATTCTGCCATTGCCGAGTGGCTGGATGAGCAGGAGAATTACTACAACTCATTGATCTATGTTGCCAACAAAGACTGGACAACATGGACTCGCCGATGTGTCAATCGCGCCGATCGTATCATTCTTCTAGCCAGTGCAAAGCTTGACAATAGCGCAGATCTGCGCGGTGTCGAACAACAACTCAATGCCTTGTTTGATGGCGCGCGAGTTCGCCCGCAAATCGATCTGGTGCTTCTACATCCGATTGAAACAATCGCGCCACAATATACGGCCCGCTGGCTGGAACCGCGTGACCTGGACGCCTATTACCATGTGCGCCTGAATGACAATCTGCACTTTGCAAGACTTGCACGGCGGTTGACAAATGTGGCAAGAGGGCTGGTGCTCAGTGGCGGCGGTGCTCGTGGTTATGCCCACCTGGGCGTGCATAAACTCATTGAGGAAAAAGCAATACAGCTTGATTATATCGGCGGCTCCAGCATGGGAGCGCTGCTGGGTTCCTCGATGGCGATGGGCCATAGCTATGCGCATATCAGGCAACTGTCATCAACGTTCGCTAACAAACGCGCCTTGTTTGATTACACCCTGCCGCTGGCATCATTAATGAAGTCAACCAAGCTATCGCAGTTTTGTCAGACCGTGTACGGCGAGCAGCGTATAGAGGATCTTTGGGTACCTTTTTTCTGTGTCTCAGCAAACCTGGCTGATGGCAATGAGGTGGTTCATGATCGAGGACCGTTGTGGAAAATTGTGCGCACCACCATCTCTCTACCCGGCGTGTTTTCGCCAGTACCCACAGCAAATGGGGATCTGTTGATTGATGGTGCTGTGCTAAACACGTTTCCCGTAGACATCATGAAACGTCGACTCGGCGGGAAAGGATTTATCATTGGCGTTAACGTGAGTCAGATATCCGAGCAATTTAACTACTACGATTTCGGCACTACCTTATCTGGATGGCGGGTATTTCTATCCAGAATCAATCCGTTTGAATCCGCTATTAAAATTCCACGAATCGCCGAAACCTTGCTGCGCTCCACCGATATTAAAACCATTGAAGGTCTTAACGATGCCAAGCTGGCTCTGGATGTTCTCGTCGAACCCAATGTGCGGGGAATTTCGTTACTGGACTTCAAATCCTACGAGTTTATAAGCCAGATCGGATACCGTGAGGCCTGCCGCGTGTTTACCAGACATGGGCTTTGCGATGTGGAACTTGAAGAGAATGATGAGTTACCAGACGAACACGGTGCTGCTGCGGCCGCCGGCTAAAACTCACAACCAGGAGTCTGTCCAAGAACCCGGGAGTCAGCACGAGAACAACTAATGCACGTCTGTCATCTGTTCGCGCAGAACAGGAATATCGCTCTTATCTCTGCCTTGCGAAGATCGGCTACCCAACGCCTGTGATATTGTCTGCGAATCGGACGCCAGCGTTCGCGCAACATCAAATGGCGAAATACCCTCGCGGTTGGAAATTTCAGGATTGGCACCGTGCTCAAGCAACAGGCTAACCATCGGCAGGTTTCGAGAAGACACTGCATGGTGTAACGCAGTATTGTCGTACTCATCTTTCGCGTTAACGTCTGTTTCAACAAGCGATAGCAGGACAGCCGCCGCCTCTACGTAGCCGTTATCAACAGCGCGCAATAGCGGAGTAAAACGGTACACATCCCGGACTTGCGTATCAGCTCCTTCACTGATCAGCCACTGCAACAGACGCACGCGACCTTTAGCCGCTGCGATAGTCAACGCTGTCCAGCCGTTGGAGCCGATGGTGTTGATGTCTGCACCGTGCTCCAACAACCACCTCGCAACGTTCTGATGACCTCCCAGCACGGCAAACATGAAGGGCGTGCCCTGTGTGTCTGTTGCTTCGTTAACATCTGCACCTGCCATGACCAGTGATTTCGCCAAATCAAGATTGCCCGTCTTCGCAGCTACCATCAATGCCGATTTTCCATTGCTGGAAGTAACAGAGAGTAGCAAGACAGGATCATTCTCAGCGAAAAGCTCTTCCAGACGCTCGGCATCGTCGTTGGTAATAGCGTTCGTCCAGGCCAACCTCGATGCAGCTCTCAGCTTGGCTTGGGATGTGCTGTACCTGGGTGCAACATTCTTATCGACAAACATCGCCTCGCTACTGGCAGATACGACCAGAGAGGCAAAGAGAACAGCCAAAGGAGAACTGGTTCTTATCACAACGAGAGACTCATCATCAACGCTCTCACTTTATTTTTAACAAACAATCGCTGTTGCAACCTATCCGAGGGCACGCTAGCAGGTGTCGGAACGGCATCTAATTGACACCAGGCCGATGAATTCAGATTAGCCGCTTCACGCACAAACTAGAACGTCACAACGAATATCTGATGAGGTGGAGGTTATCCGCTTGGCCGTTACCAGACAATGGTACTTTACTCCCTGTAAACTTCTTGTTACACAAGTCTTTAACTGAAATTAAGGGAACCCACAACGTCTTTAAAAACAGTGTCGGCATCGTAATGCCCCGTCATTCTTATAACTGCATCTCGGCTCAGAGACTCATCCAGCAACTGCCTGAAACCTGCCCGCATACTGTCCGTGAGTGGTATTCGCTGCTGGTAAAGCACGTTGCAATACTCATCCCCAATAAATAGAGGCAAATCAGCTTGAGAGCTCAACATCTTGATGGTATCGAACTGTGCCGAGCTATGCCCGGTAGCAAATAGCAGGGTGCCGCGACTGCGCTCTATGGGCGTTGCTATGTCGATACCAATTTCGATGAGTGAACCGTTCGTATGTTCATGCAGATCTGCGTCGATTTCTACCGCGAAAGGCCCGGGTGTAAGCTTGCCATCTGCAAGACAAGGTGCCTTTGCACTGAGCACGTAAAACATCGCTGCCTGCCATTCATCGTTGTCGATTTGTACTGGCACACAACTGACAGTCACATTGGCGTGGTGAAGAGCAACAACAACATCATCAGGGAATCGTTCGAAGTTGACAGTCAAATTTCACCTGTTTTTACTGTGGAGGAGTGCGGTACAACAACACCCTCCAGAACATATCAGTTAAATGAATTGAATTACAGAATTTGAGATAAAAAAAGGCGCTCTTGTTACTACTAGAGCGCCTTTTTATTAGCAAACACGCGTTCGCCCACGCCAGGTGGGACTAACTACTGCGCAGTCGCCTCGCGAGTGTTAACGCTGGCGCCGGTGTCTACATCTTCATCCAGAAATACAGCCTTTCCCTTCGCCACGGAATCTTCGGCCCAGATATTGTGATGCTGTCTGGCCCATTCCTCTGATACATAGCCGGTTTTCATACCCTCGAACGCGCCTTCTGTACCCGCGGTGCCTATATAGACATGACCTACCGCCAGAGCTGTCCATCCAAGGGAAAGAATTGCATGGATAAGATTAGCCTGCTGCATCTGCGGGCGCGTACCTTCTATTAGAGGCATCCAGCCAAGCCAGGAGGGGACGGGCAAGTTGTAGATGGGCACCAGCATGATAAGTCCGGTAATGCTAACAGCCAAACCGACCACCGCGACAACCCAGAACCAGACTTTCTCACCACCGTTCATACGACCAGCGTCCGGGTGTTTACCGGCCAGCATGCCTCCACCCTGCTTGAACCATTGCACATCGACCTTGCTGGGAAAGTTGTACCAGATCCAGAGGACGATCATCAGCACAACACCAACTGAGAATATCGGGCCCAGGAGATTGTGGATAGTGATTGACGCCTGCGCCCACCAGGAAAATCCTGCCTTGCCTAGCAGTGGTATCAGTAGGGTTTTACCTATGAGCATGCTAAGACCTGTAATCGCCAGAGCGATAAACGACACAGCAGTTATCCAGTGCACAGCGCGATCAAGACCATTCCAGCGCTTGATTTTTCTGCCTGATAGCGATTTTGCATCCAGCTTGCTTTTACCGTGAATCAGATGAAACAGAATTACCACAGCCAACATGCCGAGAATCACCCAGGGCATATATTTAGCTACAGGACCGTCTCTTAATTGCTGCCATTCGACACCACCCGGTGCAATCAGAATACCAGCCTCAGAGCCACCGGTTGAGGTTGAACCGCCAACCCCCTGCTCTACTGCACGCCACATATTGGAGCGTGGGTTCACGGCTGAGCCAACATCCTGAGCGACGGCGTCACCGCCTAGCCAGTAGAAAGAGTAACTGGCTAATGGCAGGACGATGGCCAGGGCAAGAATACCTGCCAAGCCTAACCACGCCATACGTTGCTTGCGTGCCGGACTCATTTTCGAGCGCGGTGCGGGGTCATCGACCACGCCGTGCTGCATTTCATGCGACATGCGCTTTACCCCTCAGTGTAAGCAGTTTCCCAGCCCCATGTCTGAGGTCGGCCACCACGACGCAATACACGTTCCCGGTAAATGTCGGCAACTTCATCGCCATCTCCGGCAATCAATGCACGCGTGGAACACATCTCGGCGCATAACGGCAGTTTGCCTTCGGCAATCCGGTTACGGCCATACTTTTCGTATTCGGCATCGGATAAATCCGCCTCATCCGGACCACCTGCACAAAAGGTGCATTTGTCCATCTTGCCGCGTGCTCCGAACGAGCTTTGTTCGGGAAATTGCGGAGCACCGAACGGGCAGGCATAAAAGCAATAGCCACAACCAATGCACAGACTCTTGTCATGCAGCACGATGCCATCATCGGTAGTGTTGAAACAATCCACCGGACATACCGCCTGACACGGCGCGTCGGTGCAATGCATGCAAGCTACCGAGACAGATTTTTCACCAGGCGCGCCATCATCCAGTGTGACAACACGGCGTCGGTTAACGCCCCAGGGCACCTCGTTCTCGTTCTTGCAGGCAGTAACGCAACCGTTGCATTCGATACACCGCTCGGCGTCGCACAAAAATTTCATTCTAGCCATTACGATGTCTCCTTAAGCTGCGCTTATTTTGCAAAGTGAACACTTGGACTCTTGCATTTGCGTTACAGAGTCGTAGCCATAAGTCATGGTGGTATTGTCTGACTCACCCCGAACGTACGGTGCTGCACCTTCCGGGTATTTATCCAGAAGATCTTCACCCTGATAGTGCCCTCCAAAATGGAAAGGAGTAAACACCACACCGCGCGCTACACGAGCGGTCACCATCGCCTTGATTTTTATCTTGCCACCCTCGGGACCTTCTAGCCAGACCATCTGATCATTCTTGATACTCAAATCATTGGCATCAGACTGATTGATTTCCACGAACATGTCCTGCTGAAGCTCTGCAAGCCAGGGGTTGGATCGCGTCTCCTCGCCACCACCTTCGTACTCCACCAGTCGACCACTGGTGTGAATAAGCGGATAGTCCTTCGAATAGTCTTCCGCCTGAATAGAGCCATAACGGGTAGGCAGACGGTAATGCGATTTTCTATCCTCGTAGGTCGGGTAATCCTCTACCAGATCACGCCGCGAGGTATATAGCGGTTCACGATGTACAGGCACAGGATCAGGGAATGTCCATACGTTGGCGCGAGCCTTGGCGTTACCAAACGGTGCACAACCATGCGCGATGGCTACCCGCTGAATTCCGCCGGAGATATCAGTCTTCCAGTTCTTGCCCTCGGCGGCAGCCTTTTCATCGGCAGTAAGATCATCCCACCAACCTAATGTTTTGAGCATGTCGGCGGTGAACTCCGGATGCCCTTCTTCCAGCTCGTTGCCAACCGGATAGGAGTCCTCTGCAAGCAGATTGACACCGTCCTTTTCCACACCGAAGCGTGCACGAAAGTTAAGACCACCTTCAGCTACCGGTTTACTGGGGTCATAGAGATTCGGCGTACCTGGGTGCCCCATTTCTGCGGTACCCCAGCAAGGCCAGGGCATACCAAAGTATTCGCCATCAAGTGGACCACCTTCAGCTTTCAGTGTGGTGGTATTGAATGTACCGCGATGCTCCATATGAGCCTTGATGCGTTCCGGGCTTTGACCGGTATAACCGATAGTCCACATGCCCCGGTTGAATTCGCGCGTAATATCTTCGATCAACGGCTCATCGTTATTGACTTCGATGTTCTTGCAAAGCTCGTCACCGAAGCCGAGTTTGGCGGCAAACTTATACATGATGGTGTGATCGGGCAACGCTTCGAACAACGGATCGATGACCTTGTCACGCCACTGTAGCGAGCGGTTTGATGCGGTTACCGAACCGTAGGTTTCGAACTGAGTGGTGGCTGGTAGCAGATACATGCCGTCTTTTCTATCAGGCAGTACCGCCGTATGCGTTGGGTAGGGGTCGATAACGACCAGTAATTCCAGCTTCTCCATCGCAGCTTTCATCTCAGGCCCACGGGTTTGAGAGTTGGGTGCATGTCCCCACAAGACCATGGCGCGGATATTATCCTTCTGCGCGATGTTCTCCTTGTCTTCAAGGACCCCGTCTATCCAGCGAGATACCGGCATTCCTGCCGTGTTCATCGGTTGAGCATCGTTGTCGCCGGCTTTCTCATAAGAGCCTTGGTCGAAGCGGTTTTTAATCCAGTCGTACTCCAGATCCCAGACGCCAGCCCAATGCTTCCAGGAGCCTTCGGCCAGACCGTAGTAGCCCGGCAGTGTGTGCGATAACACGCCCATATCGGTTGCACCTTGCACGTTGTCATGACCGCGAAAGATATTGGCACCGCCGCCGGAAACTCCGATATTACCTAGCGCCAGCTGCAGCACGCAGTAGGCCCGTGTGTTGTTGTTACCGATGGTGTGTTGAGTGCCGCCCATACACCAGACAATAGTGCCAGGCTTGCTTTCTGCCATGGTCTGTGCGGCTTGCTTGAGCTGCGCGCCGGGCACGCCTGACACGCGCTCCACCTCTTCCGGAGTCCACTTGGCGACTTCTTCACGAATGTCGTCCATGCCATAAACGCGCTGTTGAATGTACTCTTTATCTTCCCAGCCGTTTTCGAATATATGCCAAAGCATGCCCCAGACGATGGGTACATCGGTTCCGGGACGCATCTGAATAAATTGATCAGAGTGCGCGGCCGTGCGGGTGTAGCGCGGATCAACCACGATCAGCTTCGAGCCCTTTTCCTTGGCCATTAGCACATGCTGCATGGCAACTGGATGCGCCTCCGCAGCATTGGAACCGATGAAAAACATGGCCTTGGACAACTGCATATCGTTGTAGGAGTTAGTCATGGCGCCATAACCCCACGTATTTGCCACACCAGCAACCGTTGTCGAGTGGCAAATACGAGCCTGATGATCAACGTTGTTAGTGCCCCAGAGACCGGCAAATTTTCTGAACAGATAGGCCTGCTCGTTATTGTGCTTGGCAGAGCCGAGCCAGTAAACAGAATCCGATGATGACTCCTCGCGGATCTTGAGCATCTGATCGCCAATTTCGCTTATAGCGGTATCCCAATCAACGCGTGTCCATTTTCCATCGACAAGCTTCATGGGGTATTTGAGGCGACGCTCGCCATGCCCATGCTCGCGAAGCGCTGCACCCTTGGCACAATGTGCACCCATATTAATGGGCGAATCCCAATCAGGCTCCTGGCCGGTCCAGACACCATTTTGCACCTCGGCTATAACACCACAGCCCACGGAGCAGTGAGTACATATAGAGTGAACCTGTTCGGTCTCTACACCCTCTTTTGCGTAGTTTTCAGCAGCCCGCGCCTTTTTTAACATGCCAGGGCCAGCCGTAACGGCAAGTGCAGCACCCCCTGCGGCAATTCCTGAATTCTGCAGAAAAGTACGTCGGTTGATAGATACGCCTAACAGTCCGTGACCTGTTGTTGCAACGTCTGGCGCTGATCCTGATTCCGCAACCCTTGCAACTTTGCGTTTTAGTTTCATGGATATCTCCTGATGATCATTAGGGGGCTGCGACTAGGATCGCGCACGCTTGTAGTATTTTTTGACGTAGTCATTTAGCTCGTAGCCTTTGTCTTGCGTTGATAACACAGGCGTCTCAGCTTGAACAGCAATGTCGCTTGCGGTGCCCACACCTGTAACAGCCACGCCACCTGTCACGGCTGCACCTTGCAGAAAACCTCGTCGATCAGCGTTGATGAACGCAGGCTTTACCGCCTTTTCTTCTTGTTTATCATTCATGTTCGTATCCTCTGGTAGGGCTCTGGTAGGGCTTAGTGAAAAGCTTTATTTACTTGTCTTGATAGCCATTTGTGGAGCGACGTTCATGTCAACTTTGCATCCGTAAAAGCTGATCTTCAAAATCAAAGAAACTTTCGCCAAAAAAACCGACAGATCGGTAGAAATGTGCGCATCTGGCGCCCTGCATATCACTGAACAATCGCTGCACCCAGGGTGCGAGATGATCTGCGAAAAACGCCTGCTGCGTGCTTAAGGATATTTCATCGCCGTTGCGGATTATGATCGCCATGGCATCGCACAGTGCGGCGATGTGATCCTCGGATTCCACGACACCAGCCTGACGCTCGATGCCCAGACGCTTGAGGTCAGCGCGCAACACGGCAACCGGCTTTTCCATCAGGAATCCGGTGATGTACCAGGATCCAAACGGTACCAGCTCACCTCGACCGACGCCGATAAGCAACGAAAAATACTCATCACGAACCGCTTGCACATCGGTTTTCTGAGCCGCCTGCTTCATAAGCTGCCATCCCATGGCCAATGGACCGTCACTGGCGTCGATTTCACCAATTTCCCGCAAGTTCTGCAGAGTAGCTTCATCGGGTTCGCTGGCCAATAAGCGGCCAAGCAGTTCGTAAACCGAGGCTCGTACCAGCTGCGTCTGGTCTTGTTGAAATTCCTGTTCACTTTTTACGGGAATGGAATTGCGCAGCGTCGGATGATGTTCAGCCATAGCGTTCATTTCACAAGTATCAGCGATGTTTTTCAAGAGCTCAACTCTTGTCAAAAGAAGGTACTACGGTCGCATAATGTCAGACATAACAGCCTGAGATTGCCCGTCATTCATACAAAGCGCCAAAATGTCGCACTGGCTTGGGCGTGGCCAATGAAATATTTACGCTTCGCTGTCATCAGACTGGTGCACATCTATGCCCTTTCGATCATCCTCGAATATATCTCTTACTCGACAATCTCCACACAGCTTGAAGCGACGAACCGCCTTGGGATCATCAAACATCCAGTGGCCCGCAAGTTTCGTGGTCATGGCATCAATCATGGAGCGCGTAGTGAAGGGCTTGTGGCATGCCAGACAATGAAACGGCTCCTCGTCATGCAAGGTCTTTATCTGTCTTGCACTAATGCTATCCCAGGTGTATTGCGGGGTAAGTGTTATTGCACTCTCCGGACAGGCGGCCTCGCATAAACCACATTGCAGACAGTTGGCTTCAATAAACCTTAACGCAGGCGTATCCTGGCCATCCAGCAGCGCTTTAGCCGGGCAGCTTGACACGCAGGACATGCACAAGGTACAGGCCTGCTTGTCCACTTGCACGTGTCCAAACGGTGCGCCTGATTGCAACGATACGCAGGCATTTAACGGGTTGATCTGTTCGCTTAGGGCATCCAGTGCCAGCCTTATTGTCTGTCGCTTATCGTTGTGGGTGGCAAAGTCCGCAGCTTGTAACGTTTTCAGTGAAGAGTTTTTCCAGTGCTCAGGATCAAGTGCGCTGTTTGCCAATAACTGGCTGTCACGTATTGTCTCACTGCCTACCAGCGTAACAGCCTCTTCATTGATGCCCAGACCTTGCAGCAACTCGTGCAGCAATGCCATTTGACCAAGCAATGTGTGACGATTGGGGTCGCGCTCCGAGGCATCACTGAGCAAAACCACGCGGCATGCCGCTCCAGCGAGCATGCTGAGCCAAAAATCTACACCAAAGGCTGAGACCTCCTCTACCTCCAGCGTCAGAATGTATGGGGAGAGCTGTGACTCATTAACAAGTGTTTCATGGGATTCCGTATAGAGCAACACGACACAAGCATCGTTTGAAGCAAGCATGGCCCTGGTCCTGTCGATGGCATTTGCAGGTCGAGGATAAGCGTAGCTCATGGCGCCGCTTGGGCAGAGCGTTGCACAACTCCCACACCCTTGACACAAAAATGGATCGACGCTGACACCTTCACCCTTCGAGATGATCGCACCGGTTGCACAGACATCGATGCAGGTGGTACACCCTGTTATTTTGCTACGACTATGGGCGCAAATACTCGGGTTGTAATCAAAATACCTTGGCTTTTCAAACTCACCTTCCAGTTGCGACAGCTCATCGACCGCCAAACGCGCCTGCTCGGCGTTGAGTGCATGCTTATAACCGAACGGCGGGAGAAAAACGCTCATTAGCGGCTTCTCCGACAGGTCGATTACCACATCAAAATAACCTGACTCAAGATAGACCGAGACGCCCAGATCGAAGTCGGTTTCCGAACCGCCCGGTGCTGGCACTACCGCTTTGAATTTCCCCAGATAGCCATCCAGCGATAATCCGGGTACTGTGAATACCGCTATTCCATCATCGGTCAATCGCTTTTGAATCTGATTGATCGCTGGGTCGATCTCGACAATGGTTAGTCCGTTAGCTGCCAGTGCAGTTGCCAGTTGTAGCGCTTCTGATACATCGCCGACAACCAGTGCATGACCCCTGGAGTCATACTGGATTTGCGATGTAGCCTCGCCCAGTTGTTGCTTCCCGATAACCGACTCGGTATTACGTACCACCGATACGATGTGTTCTTGTTCAATCATTGCTCGTGATCCTGTCCATTTTCGTGCATGTTCTGATGGCTATCAGCCAGCGCCAGGGTTTTTACGATCAGCTCGCAAGTCGTTCTCGGAAGCTGCCTGTGTCTGATTTTGTTCGACACCCGACAACGTGGTAGCACTGTCAGCGAGCTCCGCGGTCGCTGGCTCTTTCGCAGGTTCCTCAGTGGGTTCCTCAGTGGGTTCCTCAGTGGGTTCTTCAGCAGGTTCTTTAGCAGGTTCTTTAGCAGGTTCTTCGGCGTGTTCTTCAGCCGGCTCTTCACCAGCCTCTTCCGTGACCTCTTCACCTTCAGACGTCTTTGAATCAGACGTTGTCTGCTGTTCAGATTGCTCTTCCAGTGCAAGTCGCTCCTGCTCCTCCAGTTCAAGTGCCTCAAGGCGCTCACGCTCTTTTCTGGCGATATGCCATTTCATATCCGACGTTACCGTATCGCCCAGTGGTTCGAAAACCGTGTAGTCCCCGTCGTAATCATTCAGCCCGTCTCGCACATTAAACACAGGCTGCTGAAACACATGTCGTAGCGCAGCCTTTCTTAACGCAGCACTAACCCCTTTATTAAAAAAATCGCTTAAATCGCTGTCAGAGGAAAGGGAATTGATGGGAGGCATATCGTCATCTGTCAGCAATGGCGCGTCCTGCTCTGCGACAGAGGCCTGCCTGGATGCGGGATGGGCTTCTTCCCCAGGCCTGTCAGATTCTTTGAAACTGCCAACATCCAATGAGAGCAACTCATCGGATGTTGGCGGATGGGCGTCGGCCTCGTACAGTGCAGAAGAATCCGGGTTAACGTCAGGGAAGCGCGCCCCCGCATCCACTAGAGAAGGGTCAGCAATAGGATGCAACGATTCTCGTTTGCGCTCAGACCAACGATCCAGGAACCCATTACTGCGCGACTTATCCCTCATTCTGATTTTCCGTATTTTCGCGATCGCCTCTTGGCAAAACCGAGTTTTCCGGCTTGCCAACATCCTCAGACCAATTACGTCGTTTACGTTTCTTGAATTCGCGCGGCTGATAATGCGTAAGAACAAAACGCTCCATATACCGATAAAGCTGACTGGGAATCGGAGCACTAAGCACCGGAGAGTCTGTTTCTGCTGAAGCGCTAGCGTCGTCATAGTCCACTGTCACTATCGTGGGTTGCATCTCGTGCACAGCCGTATTGCCGCTTTCCATGTCATCTGTCTTGTCGCGGCATATGACGTATACGAGAGGCTTGTCTCCTATCAGGGCGTGCCAATATCGTTCACAAGCATCCTTATAGAGAGTGACCTCAAAACCGCTCCAGGCAAACAAGTCTCCTTTGTCACTTTTCCCCACTGCTATACCTTCTTTGGACAAGGCCTCACCGGCCGCCAAGTGCTCACCAATGGCTACAGTGTGCAAATACCAGGAAGGCAGTGACCAGAAAGATCGGCTGATGATGCGCCGTTCAAGGATGAGAGTAGCAGGCAAGGCAAGGCGAATGGGTGCATCCTTGTCGATGAGAACAGGGTCAGGATTCTTATCGTTGGTAATGTCAGGTGTGTCGCCGCTCATCAAGCGCAATCCAGATTGCCGAAGACCTTTACTATTGCACGATGATCATAAGTGTTGAAGCCTTCATTCACACCAAAACGACATCTGAATCAGCCAAATAACCAAATAATTTGTCAAACCCATACCAATTGCGACATTTTGTCGCAAATAGATGTTGCAACCGACGTTTAGATGCCATCCTCTAGCTGACTTGACGCAGTCACACTCTTACAGTGTGATGAGTAGCCGTAGACATGCTGGACAAACGATGACGCAGAGCGCTTTTGCACCTCCCCAACCCGAACTCAGTGACGAAGGCCTTTTACCCGCTCATCCGGTAGTTGCCGTCAATGAGTTTGGCGAAAAAGTCGATGCGCATATTCCTGGAGAGCTACCGCTGACGATTCGCGTTGATGGTATGGAAGTAGTCACCTTGATGACCCTTGGCACTCAACCAGAGGCGTTGACACTGGGTTATATACGTAACCAGAAGCTGATTGAAGACATTACACTCATTGCTTCCGTTATTGTCAACTGGGAACAGGAGGTCGTGGACGTCACAACTCACGCTGGCACCGGCATTGCCGACTGGCAGGAAAAAATGAAACGTCGGATCGTGACGAGCGGATGCGGTCAAGGTACGATTTTCAGTTGTACGGTGGACAAGCTGTACGAAGTGAAGTTGCAAACACCCTCACTCAAGCAGTCCGAGATATATGCGCTGATAAAAAACGTCAGTAAGCTTAATGATGTGTATCGCGTCTCGGGGGCGGTACACGGGTGTGGTCTGTGTACGTCTACCGACTCGATCATGCACATTGAGGATGTCGGGCGACATAATGCAGCTGATGCCATTGCCGGGAAAATGTGGCTTCAAGGAATTGATGGCGGCGACAAGATTTTCTACACCACAGGAAGATTAACCTCGGAAATTGTCATGAAAACGGCATTTATGGGAATTCCGGTTCTGCTGTCGCGCTCAGGCGTGACTCACATGGGGCTGGAACTGGCTCAGGAAATCGACATGACCATGATTGCCCGTGCAAAGGGTAATCATTTCATGGTCTATAACGGGTCGGAACACCTGAGCTTCGATGCCGTCCCTCCGGCGCGACGCAATCCACCGCTCACTAAAGGTATGAAGGATATCGCTTCATGATTAGCCAGGTCATCACTCTGCTCGAGATGGACCACTGATATCGTGAGCTCTGATGTCTCTATGCCACCGTTTAAGGAGTACGGAGAAAGAGGCGCGGCATCAGCTTTTCTGACGGTGCCAGAACTTGCGCAACTGCTGCATGTCAACGAGAAAAAGATCTATCAGCTTGCCGGATGCGGCGAAATTCCGGGAACCAAAGTAACCGGTAAATGGATTTTCCCACGTCGTCTGATTGATGACTGGCTGCTGGAAAACAGTCATGGTGGTGTCATGCACGATCGCTTGCTAATGGCCGGAAGCGATGACCGTCTGGTCCATCAAATCTGCAATCATGCCGCTATCGACTGGCAGCAACATGCACTCGTCAGCTATAGCCCAGCAGGTACGCGACACGGCTTGCGCATGCTCGACACCGGGCGTATTGATGCCTGCTTTATCAACTGGGGAGCAAGCGAGGACAGCGCAAGGCGTCATCTTGGCCTGCTGCGCTGTTACCGCAATCATGCGAGTTGGGTCATCGTGCGCTGCCTGCAACGCGAGCAAGGCATGATAATCAAACGACAGCCAGATTTTTCCGAATCAGACACAGACATGCAGAAAATCGGTCAACTGATTACCAACAAAGACTTGCGTTGGGCCATGCGGCAAAATGATTCTGGCACCGAACGTCTGCTGGAGGATCTCTGTGCAACGTGTGGTCATAACCTTGCCGAACTTGAAATATCAACTCACTGTAATAGCGAAACAAGCGCAGCGGCGGCAGTTAACACCGGCGTTGCTGATGTGTGCTGCGGGCAGCGTAGTACGGCCGCAGAATTTAATCTGGATTTTCTAAATGCAGCGATGGTGTCGCTGGATCTCGTCATGACACGAAAAACCTACTTTCGCACCTTGATGCAAGATTTCATCAAACGATTGCATGACGACAAAGCGCTGAGCGACGCTGCAAAACTAGGCGGCTATCAATTACTTTCTGAACCTTCGCTAATAACTGCCGAAGCCTGAACGAAGCCCGCTAGCCCACTTGCTGAAAAGTCTGGTCAAGTCCAAACTCCTCCGATCTTTCGATGATGGTTCCCATTGTACGATCGAAAACTCTGAGTACCTGTTCCTGACGAATGGCCAGCGCATTGATTTTCTCAGCCGTAGCGAACTGCATTTCCCGTCGCATTTCCTGTCGCGCTAGTGCACTGTGCCGATAAGCTATGAAGGTATCTTCACAGCGTGCAGCGTCGGGTCTGGAATCTTTGGGAAATAATGTTGTGTAACCGACATGTGGAACCCGACCTTCGCTGACAGATTTTTTCAGTTTCCTGTCGCACAGAATACCTTTTAGAACACGTTCAGAGAACTGTTCGTCATCGACATTGCTGTCATTGAACAAACTAATGAGCGTGCTTCTTTCGACAGCATCAAGCCGATATTCGTAAGCAAGAATGGCAAGATTTTGAACTGCGTACATGTCCTGGTACATCAGCACAGTCTCGATTATGGCAGCACCAGCGCTCAGTCTTACGGCATTAACATGATGTGGACGTCTTGCATATTTGGGATCACTGACACTGTCTTTTATCTCTATGACCAGGCGCTTGAGCAGCGGTCGCACAATACTGCCTCGATCGCGTTCCGCCCAATAGATGCGTGCTCCGCTATGCCGCCAATGCCCATTCATAAGTTCAGGATCGCGAATACCTTCCTCGAGCGATACGACAGTATCGAGCAACTTGATGACGATACCTCCCAGCGTGTAGGGTTGTTCGACCTCTGTAGCCCTGACCTTCATGTTAGTAAACCGGCCGACATTGTATTGCACCTGCGGCGACAGAAGGTGAGGTAGCTTAAGCGTCAGATTAGCCTTGCTGGCACCTGCTGTTTGCACCGCTGAATCGGTGAGTTCGGACACCATGGCAGCAATAGGACCACCGAAGCGAAATTGTATTTTACGTAGCGAATGCCCGTATCCAGTCACACGAGTGGAACCGTCCTCCACGACATCGTGCAACATGGCAAGCGTAACCACTAAAGGCTCCAGCGCACGCCCCAGGACCCGCTCGGCAATCGCCGATATACGAAAAGCGTGAGCCGCCATGGTGCTGAGCGATTTACGTCTACCCTTTTCAAGAGAGCGCATCATTTCGAGGCTGGCGATATGCACCGCCTCGATGGAATTGGGGGCCTCGGCCACCACGAAGTATTCCATGACTGGCAAATTGATATGCACCTCATGTACAGCTTTTCCACGTCGACCCGACAGGCGTTCGCGTTTGTCGTGATCCTCCAGTACATCACGAACCGTCATGATCAAGGTGTTGCGCAAAGGCTCCCTTAGCGCATAGTGATCCACACCGGTTAAAGAGAATGCTGTGTTGGCGAGTTTGTAGTCTTTTTCAAGAAACGGCAGCTCCGGGAATTTTGCTGTGCAGTCCACGCCAAGCTCTGTCAGTTGCTCACGTTGCTCGCCGTCGAGAAAACTGATGACCTTGTCACCTGCAGCACGTGCGGTGAGTCTGAGTCGGCTGGCAAATACAGCCGCAACGGCTGTCGCGATTTCAGCGTTGGGAGGCTCTGGCAGTGCCGTATCATTGGATACGGCAATTTCAAACAACTTGATGTAATCAGCTAACTGAATGACAAGACCTGCTACCGAATCGCCAAACCAGGAATGCAGATAGGTGTCGTCAACCAGCTCTTTGTCCTGAGACGAGAATGCACTATAGCAGTAGGCCTTGCCGTAGGCACCCTGCAGCATGGCAGCGACGATAAGATCATGCGATATTGTTTGCATGCCTCTACCGTGGCTTCCATACAGTCGTACGCCCAACAGCATATTGGCGGTAAGCACCGATGCATGAATTGTAGGCTCCAGCTTGGGTAGCCGATTGGTATTAATGAGTTTGCGACGTCCCGTAGTACCAATATCCAGTTCGTCAGGATCAATGGTATCCGGATCGATATCCTGGTTTGGAAATAGCTCTGCTGCCAGTAAATCCCGGCCGCGCAGGGTTTTGAACAATTGGCGGGGCAGCGAAGACAGAGGCACGAGGTGCTCTACTTCCTTCGCGATCCAGTCTCGACTCAAGGTGCCAACGATGACACGCTCCATATCGGAGGTGCCGGCCAGAACTCCGTAGGCTCTGACTAGCTTGACAAGATCTGTGAGCGGGTAAGCGCGCGCCACGATGTGCAGGTATCCGTAAAAAAGTAAAAAGGCCAAACAAGCTTACGTGAACTACTTAAGAATTGCGTTAATGCTTGTACAAAGTAATTTACGTGCGGAGCATACCAATACAGCGCCCTTTTGAAACAGAACTTGAAGCTGCCATCTGGACGGTAATGTTTAAGTTTTACTGCAATTTTCGAGAAGGTTCAAGTGGCAGGCAGAGTAAGGGTAAATTTACTGCCTTGACCGACCACAGATGACACGGACATATCGCCGCCATAACGCCGAACAATACCGTAGCTGACAGACAGTCCCAGCCCCGTTCCCTGCGCTTTTCCTACGGTAAAAAAGGGATCAAAGACGCGTGGCAAATACTCGGTTTCAATACCTCTACCTGAATCTTCAACGCATAATCTTATCTTACGATCACTTTCGTCAACCATGGTGATGGTAATTTCACCGTTGTTGTCAATTGCCTGAATTGAGTTGTTGATCACATTGATTAACACTTGCTGAAATTCCTGCCGATCAATCAGCGCCTTAAGCTTCGGCTCACCGATTGCTTTCACTACTATTTGTCGCCCATCAAGTTCATGTGACAACAGCGTCAGGGTATCGCTCAGCAACTCATTCAGCTCCACAGAGGGAATGTTCTGCTCTCTGTTTTCGATCAGTAGCCGGTTCACCGATGCAAACTCAATGCTGGTCTGCTCGCCGGAGCCGAACGCTTGCTGAATACCAGGATGATTTTCCTGCACCGATCGCGAATACTGCAACAGGCGTTCGGTGATCGATCGTATGCGGTACACCTGCTCGATGATCAGATCGATTTCGGTTCGTACAGAATTTTCCTTTTCGCCCAGATCGGCAACAAGCACATCCATATTGCCAAGAATGACAGCCGTTGGATTATTGATCTCATGGGCAACGCCCGCCGTCAGCTCCCCTAGCGCTGCCAGCTTTTCAGCATTAGCCAATTGCCGTCGAGTTTGCTCCAGCATCTCGATAGAGTCCTGCAAGCGCGCATTTTGCTCTTGCAGTTCCACCGTTCGCCTCTTGACTTTCTCCTCAAGCAGGATCGCGTCATGTTCGATTCGCCGTCGGTGTCTATCCACATTATCCAGCATGGCATCGAACTGATAGGCCAGTTCGCCAATCTCATTACCAGTCGCCATGGGCCCTATACGTCGGTGTTCGCCGCGTGCAGTAGCTCGGACAACAGAGGTGATGGCTTCAATCGGCGTAAATATGGAACGCGCACCTAGTATGGCAGCTGCCCCAGCGGCAACACTGCCAGCCAACACCAACACCGACAAGGCGGCAATAGCCTTGAATAGCTCGGAACGGAAAGGCGCTTCCGGATAGCCAGCATACAGCATACCCACACGCCGACCACCCACATCGGTAATCGCCTCGTAAGCTGATATATACCAATCGTTAACTACAAAGGCCCTGTTTACCCAGATCTCCCCGCGCTCAAGCACGGCATCACGAACCTCCTGTGACACCCGCGTTCCGAGGGCTCGTGACTCATCAGCCAGCAACACATTCGTGGTTATGCGTACATCATCCAGAAACACGGTGACAGTGCCAAGACTGCCGGGCGCAAGACTACCCGGCCCGTATACCAGATCGCGAATTCGGTCGACAAACGCAAAATTCCGGTTAAGCAATAACCCTGCTTCCAGAATAGCTATCCGGTTACCCATCGAGTCATACACCGATTGCAAGGTACGAATAACCATGGCGCGATCCTCGGCTTCTCGCATTGTCGGTGCGGCGCGCGATGTGTCCACAAGCGGTAGCGTCACATCTGCTGCGTTGAAGCCCCTTTGACGCTTCCATTGTTCAGCGGTGTAAATTTCAATACCACTCACACTCGTCATTTCGCGGGCGGCCATCATCTGCTCGCTCAGCGGTGACTGACGAAATCGATGGGGTTGCCAGCCCTCATCAGCAATAATCTGTTGTCCATTGCCGCTGATCAGATTGAGAAAATCGAACTCCCCCAGCCCGCTATCAAGCACCAGCAGTTCATTGAGCCTTTCAGTATCGCCGCCTGCCAGCGCTGAAACAAGTTGTGCGCTAGTGGCCAGCGCCAGCAACTGCTGCTGCCCGTTTGCTTCGATGCTGGAAAATCCGTCGCGAGCAACGCGCAAATCAGTATTGACTTTGGCAAACAATTGCTCGTAGGTGTAATTACTGGACCAGCGGTACGCAAGCAACATCACGGTGCCACTTAAGAGCACCAGAGGTATCAGCACCAGACCCAGGAGCCTGTATCTGAGATTGTTATAACGCTTCACAAATGCAAGGCAGGCACATCAGACGACATCAGATTGTCGATGCCAAAGTGCTTGCTTACGCTCGAGCGTCTTACGCGATACGCCGAGTATTCTGGCAGCCGCTGATTTGTTATTACTGACAGATTCGAGAACCGCCTCGATATGCGCTCTCTCTACTTTGTTCAGATCGTAGTCAAGCGGAAATCCGGGGCCCTGCCACTTCATGCTACGGGATTCGGCTACGAAAAAATCTGCTGGCAAATGGCCAAGCAGAAGCGCACGCTCGACGACATTGCGTAGCTCCCGAACATTGCCAGGCCAGTGATATTCATTTAATTTCTCCCAATCTGCATGCATAAGCTCGACAGGGGCAAGTCTTAACATTTGGGATATTTGAAGCATGAAGGCGTTGGCGAGCAACTGGATATCATGGCCACGCTTGCGTAACGGAGGAAGTGATAAGGGCAGTGCACTCAGCAGGTAGAGAAGATCAGCGCGAAACTTCGAAGCATCAACTAAAGCTGACAAATCGGCACTGGAGGTCGCCAGCACGCGCACGTCAAGTGCTGTTTCGGTTATTCGGTCGGGCGATGGATGCTTTTTACGCTCCAGCACCTGCGCCAGCATGGCTTGCATGGACGCTGAAAGCTCCTCGACATTCTTCAGGATAAGGGTGCCTTTTTCGGTATGTGCCAACAATCCTTCCTCACCGAATAATACCAGCTCCTCTGTATCGGCCAGCAGCACTCCACAACTGATCGACAGACAAGGACCTTGACGACGGCTCATGGTATGCACTGATTTGGCAAGCAGACTTTTGCCAGTACCCCCTTCACCTGTAATGAGCACGGAGTTTGTCGAAGTCGCAACCTGTCTGGCCTGCATCAGCGTGTGTACGACTATCTCGCTATCACCAATAAAGCCCGCATCATTCTGCAATTGATGCAACTGCAACCTGAGTAAGGAATTTTCACGCAGAATTCTGCCACGAGTCAGGGTGCGACGAATGGAGATTATCATCTGTTCGCATCTGAATGGCTTCATGATGAAATCATCCGCACCGTTGCGCAGTGCGCTGACCGCCATATCAAGATCTGCATAGGCTGTCATGTAGATAACATGAGTTCGAACACCCCGTTCACGCAATTTACCCAGCCAGTGGAGACCTGATAAACCGGGCAAGCGGATGTCCACCAACAGCACATCGAAATGATAACGCAGCCGTAAAGCCTCACCCTCCTCTGCGCTGCCAGCGACTTCCAACAATGCGCAGCGTGACTCGAGGGCCTTTTTCAAAAAATTCCGCATGCCGGGCTCATCATCGACGACCAGAATGGCGGCCGAGCGCAAAACTTGCGAAAACTCTGCATCCTCGGCTGTTTGCATCTCTTCTTCTATTATCGGTGAAATTCTTGTCACGGTGCGGATCCGGGGTGGTTTCGATTCTTCTTGGGGTTCTCTTCAGGTTTTTTGGAGGCCATCTTTTTCTTTAAGTACACCTTTGTTACTTTTTTTAAGATTTTCCCGTTAGTAGCTTTTCGTGTTTTCGGCTTATAGTCACAAAGATCCTGAATACTGCAATCGGGACATTTGGGCGTGCGCGCAAGACACACATATCGACCGTGCAAAATAAGCCAGTGGTGCGCATCGAGCAGATATTCCTTCGGCACGAAACGCAGTAGTGCTTTTTCCACAGCCAGAACATTTTTGCCCGGCGCTAGTCCGGTTCTGTTGGATACCCGGAAAATATGAGTATCAACAGCCATCGTCAATTGCCGGAATGCGGTGTTGAGGACCACATTGGCTGTTTTCCTTCCCACCCCGGGAAGTGCTTCAAGCGCCTCTCTGTTGTCGGGCACTACACCTGCGTGCTCTTCACACAGAACGCGACAGGCCTCGATCACATTTGCAGCTTTCGTATTAAAGAGCCCAATAGTGCGAATGTAAGGCTTTAGCCCATCAACCCCGAGGGCAAGAATCTGCTCCGCCGTGTTGGCAACTGGATATAGTTTCGCTGTTGCTTTATTAACACTGACATCGGTCGCCTGAGCAGAAAGTATAACAGCGACTAGTAATTCAAACGCTGATGAGTACGCCAACTCGGTTTTGGGCTCCGGATTAGCCTCACTCCAACGACGGAACATTTCTAGACGTTTGGTGTTATTCATGCCCCCAATATAAACTACTGAGCCAGTGTTTAAGTCATAGCCTTTGAGAGGTAGCCATGTGCGGTCGAGTTAATGTCTCAGACCATGAGGGTTTACGCGCCCTTATGGAAATGATGGGGATGCAAGTCTGGCCGATTGAAGCCCCCAGGTTCAATATAGCCCCGTCAATGACCATCGATGTGATTACCATGGCCGATGATGATACTCACAGTCTTGCACTGATGAGTATGCATTGGGGATTCACAAACAGACATCGCCACAGTAACAAACGATATCTAATTAACGCTCGCTCCGAGACTGTATTCCAAAGACCCTCCTTTCGCACATCGGCATTGAACACTCGGGCAATCGTGCTTGTCAACGGATTCTATGAATGGCAAACATCTGTTGATGGAAAAAAACAGGCGTTTCACATTGCCCACGCCAACGCGCCTGCCATGGCACTGGCAGCCATATTCCAACCTTCGGCCGAACCCAGAGAAAAGCCAGTCGAAATAGCCTTCGATAATATAGACCAGACCCAGCAACTCTCCTTCGGGTTCTTGGACGATGAGAGCGATGCCAGAAATGCCAACGATGCGAGCAATGCCAACGATGCGAGCGATGCGAGAGTAAGTGCAACACGGCAGCCAATGACGGAAATCCGGCACAGGCCTGACCACGATGTTTGTCTGCTGACTCTATCCGCCAATTCTCAAATGAGCGCAGTTCACCATCGGATGCCATTACTACTTGATGTGGAGCAGGCGCAACGCTGGCTACGTGAAGGTTGTGAAAGCCTGTTGCATGCGTATTGCGAAGCATCTGCAAACACGCCGCTAAAAATCACGCGGGTAGACGGCTTCGTCAACAGTATCGCGAATGATGGCCCAAAGTGCCTCGCTAGCACAGGTATGTCAAACAAGCGTCATTGATTGCGCAAGCTTGTAAAGTTTGTATATTTAGAATATCCGGAACGTTTAACGAAAAATCAATTTACAGAGCGTTCAAAAGACCTCTGAGCAAATCAAACGTGCTTGCATCTTTTTTGTGTAAAAATTGTTTTGTTGACTCTAATCGCCCTTATAGTGGTGCTAGCATACTGATGCAAGGCATCTTTCATAGACATACGAGTGCTCCAGGGATTATTTCATGAGCACCCGGCAAACAAAAGTCCAACCTCCTTGCGAAACGGAATTCGTTTTACAACAGGTGATCGAATGTATCCGCGTATGCAAGATTCAGAGAAAGAGCCGATGTTGAACAACGCCGAGCGGCAACAAGTCAATGCTGCGCTCGAGGCAATCCTTGCGACCGATAAATTTGAAGCAGCACCGCAGATGTCAGCGTTTTTGCGCTACGTTGTAGAGCAAGCAGCAAACGGCCACCAAAATCGCATAAAAGCTTTTACCGTTGCAGTAGATGCGCTTGGCAAACCTGACAATTTCGACCCGCAAAATGATCCCGTGGTGCGTGTCCTTGCAGGCCGATTACGTGCATCGTTATCAGCCTACAACGATGAGAACCCCGATGCAGCCTTGATGATTACGATGAAACCAGGCTCCTACGTACCTGCATTCCTGGCACCACAATCAATTCGTGATAACGCCTTTGGCAATGGGTCAACTCTGGCAGCAAACGGTAATTCTTCTGACGCGCTTGATATCGATCTATCGAAAGCTGATGACACAACGGATCAGAACTCACAGACTGACGAATCAGCTGCGCAGATCAGCAACACTGAAAGTAAACATGAAAAGGATGTATTTGCTACTGGATCGAATTTCGGGTTGAAAGAAAAAACACCGGTCGGTTCAGGCGATTCACAGCCCACGGGACTCTTTGGCAACTTGGTGACCATGATTAGCGGAGCGCCGAAACGGGCATTCGCGTTGGCCTTAATCGTTGCAGTTGCGTTTGCCTATATTCAAAAAAGAGAAAACTTTAATGCAGAGCCAGATATACAAGCCGCGACTGGAGCGGCTACCGCAAGTGGCTCAGCACGCTGTCGACCTTATGCACCATCAGTGCTTATTAGTGCTGTCGACCAGGGTATTGCACTTGAGAACAACCTGAATGCCCTCGTCAGCGGCGTCATATCAGAGAGTGAGGAGGTAGACGTCTATCGAATACTGGACGAGGAGCGCGACACAATTTTCTGGCCGGAGGATTACATTCTGACATTGAAAACGCTGGATCTACCTGATGAGACGCGTGTCAATATGCAGTTGATGGAAGCGACAACGGGCAGAATTGTCCACTCGGAGGCAGTCGCACTCAACGAACTTGCTACTGAACAAATCACACAGCAAGAGCTGGGAAAACTTATTAATGCCGCGCGCTTGATCGTCAGCGAATCTGGACCTCTTCTCAAGGATTATGCTGCTAAAGAGGTGACGAGGTAGAGATAAGGACGATCAGTTCAGCAATCTGATCAGCACGATATCGACTTGCGCCTATGTCGCTCGGCCTATACTGGCCTAGGATCAATCGTTAGCGCTGACTGTTAGTGGTGGCGGGGTTGCTACGTTTTCACCAGCCTCGCGGCTTGCGGCAATAGCGGCTATATCCAGCAAATGACTGTCTCTGACAAAGCGCTCAAAGCTAATCAGCTCGGTCTTACCCAGCTTCTGCGTGACCACGGCATCAAGCGGCCCGCTGATGCTAACAACATAAGCGTTTAGATCAGACGTTGGATCATTCGCCAGCTCCAGGTAGATCCTGTAGAGATCCATCAGATTAGTCAGACGCAACAAGTCCAGATCAGGGCCGCGCTCACAGGCGATTTCTACAATATTGTTGAGCAATGAGACAACGGAGTCTATACACGGCAACTCTACGGCCTGTTTCTTGTTGCGCTTGACGTTGGTTAGCCGGTTTTTATGAGCTAATTTGACTTTTTCGTCTATTGTTTGCATTAAAGCTCCAGAAAACTATCAGCCTCAGGTTGGTCACCGTGTGACTGCGTACGACATGCCCCTGCATACCAGTATGAGGATCGTGAAGTACTCGAAAAGCGCACTAGAATTGATTTGCAGAGGCAAATGTCCTGGAAAAGACATATCGACTCATTACACAACGCAGATGCTTGTCAGACAAAAATCATACATCAAAGACACGTTAAACATTGTATCTAGCTCACAGGTCAACCTATTTCAGCCGTAAGGAGACCGAAAATCTGACCTGCATTAGCAAAGGCACAGTAAATGTGCGATGAATTCAAATCAGGGTTTGTGAAATAGCAAGGCAGCTTTTCAGTTCCGCCAGTACGGTATGGCATGAGGGGAGCTGGCTATTCAACCGACGAACAATGCTGCAGGACAGGATGCTTGGACGATGATCGACACGTATAGCTCTGTCCTTGCACGAGCAATTGGCTAGTGACCGATAGGCAAATTGGGAGATCTGCCTCTACAATGAAAACTAACCGACTTTTTCATTACAATTATCTGACAAATCGCAGTTAACGATTGTGGTTACGAAGAGGAAGGGGAAAAGACGCTGATTCGGGATGACCAAGGGAGCCGCATTCGGTACGTTTAATTTCTACCGCTCAGGCCTCTGGATCAGATGATTTTCTGATATACCAATGCCGGGAGCGTGACAACGTCATATTTTGGGGACCCTTTAAGATATGAGATTGTTATTCTCGGAAAGGTTCCTAGTACGACGAATTGTTCGCCAAATCTGGATGGATCTCATCGGCAACCTCATCAGGGTCCACACCATGAATCAACAGCACCTCTCTAACGGTATCGATATCCGATAAAATCTGATCGACCCTTCCAGGGTGATCGAACTCGTTCACGTCGTTAGCTTTGGGCATATAGCAAAATGCGGTTTTCAGCGCCTGTAACGCCTGATCGTCTATTTGGCTCATGGGGTCAATGTTTTGTGCAAAGCGGCTTAGTTAATAGCTACGCAGTTGTCCGACGAGGACTCCCTGAAAACTGACACGATCGACAGCATAGTGCATGGTTTTCATTGTGCTGTTTTCAGGAATGAGTTCTAGCATCCCGTCTTTGACATTACCCAGACGTTTTAGCGTTGCTTCTTGAGAATCAATGAGAGCTACTACGATATCACCTGCACGGGCGGTATTCTGTTTTCTGAGTATGACGGTATCACCGTCGAGAATTCCCACATCAATCATGGACTCTCCGCTGACACGCAGCGCATATCTGTCGGGCCCTATGAAGAATGCAGCCAGATCCAGATAATTGGCATCCTCAATGGCCTCGATAGGCTGCCCCGCAGCAATTCTACCCAGCAGCGGAATTCGCAGGTTAGATAGTCCGTTTTCGCCAGCTTGAGAGCCTGAACCGTCGTTTTGTCCACGAATTACAGACGAAAGCTCGATAGGCAGAGAAATGGGACGACCGACGTTGGAATCACCCTTGAGGTGCGAGACAGTGCCAGGGTTATCGGACTTGAGGTATGGGACAGGCAACCGCCTGACGTTATGTGGTTGTTCTGGCATGGCTAAACCGACTATTCGTAACCCCCGCCAGCCGTTACCCTGTCTCTCCAGCCTGCCTTTGCCTATAAGTGACTGAACATACCGATGAACCGTACCTTTGGACTTAAGGCGCAAGTTGGCTGCCAGCTCCGCTATAGTGGGTGCAACGCCCTCTGCCCTGATGTGCCGCTCGATTGCCGCCAATACTCTGGCTTCCAGATGAGTGAGCGATTGGGGTGTGTCCATAAACGTTCTCCAGATGTTCTCATTAATAATAGAGAACGTTTGGAGAAAATTCAACGGATTTTGCAACTTTTGGCCGATAGTTGCATGTTCGAATCAAAACAGTGATTTTACGTTGACTAAACCGAAAATCGTTCCCGTTGAAAACGCAAGCTGTCAGACTCTGCCGGATTGGTTTCCCTCACACTTAAAAGCGATAAACCCGGATTTTGACTCTCGTATCGTCTGCCTCCCAGATGATGCCCAGTGGCTGCAAACCTCACTCACGGGAATTGAATTGCGGGTCATGGAACTCATACCGGGAGCTCGCCCGCGTCTAGCGCTGCAGCTGCGTATCAATCATGAACACGAGCCCATTGAGATAGGTGATCATCCGGATCTGGAAATTCTTATTCAGAAAGGGCATTTAAGTTCCAGAATCGGGCACTACCACGCTAACTGGTACTACCGCTTGCCACAGGTGAACGGGGATGGTGTGCCGGATCTGGAATACCGACGTGCACAGTCAATGGACCCTGCAGCGCCTGCGTTGATGTATCTGGCTGTCGGTCAGATGCAACAAAGTGATACCCGATGGCGACGCATAAATACAAGCGATGAAGCCAACTGGTTTCCCGGCCCTGTCGATGGCACTGATGTATTACCCCTGCACGGACATGGATCCGGAAACGTCATGCTGGTCAGATGGAATGAGATGGCTGCATTCAAAACACGTATCGATCCACGTGGTGAGGAACTACTTGTTGTTAAAGGTGCTGTCTACGACGCACACGGCTTTTATCCAGAGGGCACCTGGATACGAAACCCAATCCCCGCCTGGCAGTCATGGGGAGCTAAAGCCGGCACGGTTGTCTACTATAAAAACGGCCACTTCACAGACTCAGATGCTCTGTCGTGAGCCAGACACCCTCTCTGGAAGACTCTGTAGCACTGAGCGCCTTTGTTAAAGACTGTGCAACCCAGCTAGGGCTAACGCACTGCGCTGTAACCGATACCGACTTGTCCGAGCACGAAACACATCTGCTCAACTGGTTGGATGCAGGCTTTCATGGCACCATGGACTATATGCACCGCCATGGTGCGAAGCGCAGTCGCCCGGCCGAACTCGTGCCGGGTACAGTGAGAATAATCTCGGTGAGAATGGACTACTACCCGCCTGATACCTTGGATGCATGGACGGTATTGGATAACCCTTCAAAAGCCTACATATCCCGTTACGCCCTAGGTCGTGACTATCACAAGGTACTGCGTAACCGACTTCAGAAGCTGGCAACAAATATTACTGAGCATTACGGTACGTTTGGCTATCGCGCATTTGTTGACAGCGCGCCAGTGCTGGAAAAAGCGATAGCGGAAAAAGCCGGATTGGGATGGATCGGCAAGCATAGCAACCTCTTGGCAAAGGATGCCGGGAGCTGGTTTTTTCTCGGCGAGCTGTATACCGATCTACCGATGGCTATCGATAATCCGGTGCTTCAGAATCACTGCGGCACCTGTACAGCCTGCATGCAAGCCTGCCCGACGGATGCCATTGTCGCACCTTATAAAGTAGATGCACGTCGTTGTATCTCATACCTTACTATCGAACTTAAAGACAGCATCCCTGTTGAATTCAGACGGGCAATGGGAAATCGTATTTACGGCTGTGATGACTGTCAACTGGTATGCCCGTTCAACAAATTCAGTCATCCCAGTACTGAGCCTGACTTCTGCGGCAGACATGGCCTCGACAGTGCAAGCCTTATAGAGCTGTTCAGTTGGGATGAAGCCACCTTTTATAGCAAGATGGCAGGATCCGCTATCCATCGTCTAGGCCACGAACGCTGGATACGCAATATTGCCGTAGCGCTGGGCAACGCACCAACAACACATGAAGTGCAGGCAAGCCTTGCAACACGACAGCATGACGACTCCGTTTTAATACGTGAGCATGTGCAATGGGCGATAGTTCAGCACCGGGCCTCCGACCCAAGTATGGCTTGAGCGCCGAACCTCTCGGTTCTGTAACACTTGCTCCTATAGAACCGTAGGTTGTTGAAACAACAGGCCTCGAAATGAGCACAACAGTGCCTATTGAAATTTTGAAGGGATTTAATTCCCATCATTTTAAGCAACGTATCACGTTTTACTTTATCGTCTGATTCTCATCAAAACAGGTAAGGTATCAATGGCTCTTGAACATATGAACGCTCGTTGTTGCGAATTGAAACTATCGGCAGTTTCAATAGTACTTAGCGCACTGCTTTTTAACAGTACAGCCGTGTCTGCACAGGACTGGTGTGCCGGTCATGTGACTGATCGCAACAAGCGTGTAGTGCAAAAAATCGCTAAGCCCGGGTATCTTGAGCCCTACATCGATCCAGCCTTTAAAACTCGTATACAGCGTGTCACTGATTCCCCGGCAGGATCTGCACGTCGGACTTTATACAACACGATGCAGCCCTGGAATGCCGATGAGTCACGGCTTGTTCTTCTACATACAAACAGTGGAGGCACGGGGCACCATCTTTATAACGGGAAAACCTATGAGTACATCAGGGCCCTGGAGTTTCTGCCAGCCGACACTGAGGGAATCTATTGGGATGAGCAGGACAGCTCAACGTTGTACTACATACAACGGCGACCCAGCAACGATGCTTTTTTTGGCAAACTCGTAAGGTACAACGTCAATACAAAATCAAAATCCGTAGCGGCCGATCTGGATTCGATTTGCGGTAAGCCCAGCGAGCGTCGTGGTATTACAGTGAAAGGCGGTGACGACATTCAGGGAATTCGTAATAACAGAATCGGATTACGCTGCAATAATGATCCGGTGAATCGCAATTCCTCGGATATCACCTTTAACGTCAATGTACGAACCGGAAAAATCAGCCAAACTTTAACGATCGATCCTGCCAAAGCGCAGGGTTCTAATAATCACGGATTCCGGCCAGATTTAGGAGCTGCGCCTCTGCCAAGCGGTAAACGCGTTTTCGTTCAAAATAGCGTGTTCGATACCGATATGAATTTTCTTTATAGTCTCGACAGTGCGTTTGACGATTATAGCGCGCGCAATGGCCGTAAATACTTGCTACCCAAACCTGAACACACCGCTATGGGTCAATTACCCAACGGGCACGATGCAGTTTTTTCTTCTCAATATGACGCACTGAGAAACAGCTGCGACAATGATCGAAACGGTGGTGTAGGCGCTCTGGTTGCACAGGATGTAGAAGCTGGTTCATGCCAAGTGTTCCTGGGCATGAGCAATGGATGGGGATACCCATTAAGTGGCATTCATCCTTCGGCGCTATCACAGAAGAATCCAGGTTGGGTTACGACAACAACTATTGGCTATGATGATCTTGAATACCTGGAAAACGGACGCGAAGCACCCGTATTGTTTTCCGAACTTACACTTACCAGAGCAGATCGCGATAATCCGACAACCTGCCGGCTTGCGCATGTCCGAACCGTTGCTAAAAAAGCGAATCGTCTGGGTAATTACCGTGACGGCTACTTTGGAGAACCGCATGCCGTCATGAGCCCCAGCGGCTCACGCGTACTCTTCAACTCAGACTGGTACGACTCAGGCACTGTCGATACCTACGCCATAAATCTGGGTGATTCTGTTGATTCTGTTGATCCTGTTGATTCTGTTGATCCTGTTAATTCTGTTGATCCTGTTGATCCTGTTGATCCTGTTGATTCTGAATTTGATCTGAAAACAACGGTGCGTATGGATGAATCACCGAAGCGTGTGTACGTGGATTTTGTAAACACCAACAGGGGTCCAGAAGATTACGTAACAATAGCTGTTGCCGGAACCCCAGAAAGGCAACTCAAAATGTGGTTCTACACCAACGGCACTCAGCGGGTAGATGGAAGTCGACCTGAAAAAGGCCGACTCGGCTTTTTGCAGCAGTACGTCGGAATCGGTGATTTTGAAGCCAGATTATTCATTAATGGCAATCGGGATGAAGCTGTGGAACGGGTTATGTTTACGGTATCGGAAGAAGTCGTTGTTGAGCCGCCAAAGCCTGAAGCAGACTACCGCCTGCAAAAACAAGTTCGTATGGAAGAGTCTCCTCCGCGCGTTTATGTAGACTTTGTTGATTCAAACCGTGGAGGTAACGATCGCATTACGATAGCTCCCGCGGGAGCGCCGGACAATCAATGGAAAATGTGGTTTTACACGAATGGCTCACAGTATGTAAGCGATCGAGGACCCGAAACAGGCAGACTAGGATTCCTGCAGCAGTACATTGGACGTGGTCAGTTTGAAGCCAGACTGTTTATCGATGGCAATAAAGACGAAGCTATAGAACGGATATTTTTTACCGTCCCCTGATAATTGCCTGCTTTAAATCGACTCTGTCGCTGACAATTGTCGGCGACAGATTGAAAAATACAAAATCCTCTCGACTCTGTAACGCTAAGCGATTTATTCTTTGATACGTAGAAGAATAGGAGATTCTCGACCATTCAAAAGGCCAAAATTCAGATTATTCTGGCAAATCAATTTTATAATTCGCTCTATTAATCTAGCGCTTCTTTGTACTTTGCTATATCGTCCTTTGCTTTCTTTTACATCGCAAGGGATTCGTTCATGGCCGCTTTTACATCAGCTAGTAACACGATAAAAATTTCTACAACCGCGCTAACGCTCAGCACAGTGCTGCTTGGCAGCACCCCAGCAATGGCTCAGGACTGGTGTTACGGCAAAGTGACCGACAGAGACAGTCGAATCGTTGAAAAAGTCAGCAGGCCTGCACACCAAAAATCCTACATTGATCCGGCGTTTGGCACACGCGTGACGCGTGTCACAAATGCACCGACTGGTAGTAATGGAGAGGCACATCGGACTTTATACAATACTGTGCAACCGTGGAATGCTAACGAAACGCGGTTGATACTCAACCACACCAACCAGCAAGGCACTAGCCATCATCTGTATGACGGAAAAACCTATCAATACTTGAAGCCTTTGCCGTTTATAGCGGCTGACATAGAGGGAATCTATTGGGATGAAGGGGACAGCTCGCTTCTGTACTTCGTTCAAGCCAAGCCTAGTAACGATGCACTTTATGGCAAGCTTGTAAAATACAATATTGACACTGGAAAACGTACGCTGCTAGCTGATCTTGATCCTCTATGCGGTGCACCGGCCAGCCGCGGCGGTTTAACTGTTAAAGGTGGTAACGACATACAGGGAATGGCGAGCAATAATATCGGGTTACGATGCCAGAATGATGCAGCCAGTCGTAAAAGTTCAGACATCACTTTTTATGTAGACACCAGTTCAGGAAAAATCAGCTCGACTGTCGCTCTGGACCCTACTAAACCTCAAGGTTCCAATTCGTTCGGATTTAGCCCGAACGTTGGCAGTGCTCCCATGCACAGTGGCAATCGAGTGCTTGTGCAAGACAGCGTTTTCGACGCTTCCATGAATTTTCTGTACAAGCTCGACGGTGCTTTTAATAACTACAAAGCAAGTGATGGCCGTCTTTATCCAGTACCTAAACTCGAACATGCCGCTATTGGTCAATCCGCTAGTGGCCACGATATGTTTTTTTCATCGCAATATAATCCAATGAAAAACGGCTGCGACGGCGACGAAAACAATGGTACAGGTGCACTGGTTGCACAAGACATTCAGTCTGGTGCATGCCGTGTCCTGATAGGCTCAAGCACCGGTTGGAATTATCCTTTGAGTGGTACGCATGTATCGGCTGTGAGCCAGAACAACAGGGATTGGGTAACGTCAACGACCATCGGATACGACGAACTGAATTACCTGAACAATGACGGCAAAGCACCTCTTTTGTTCTCTGAGCTTTATTTAACTAAAGCAGATCTGGACAATCCTACCAGCTGCCGCATTGCCCACCTGAGAACAATGGGGAAGAGTGCAAGCAAGGTTGGCAATTACCGCAAACCGTATTTCGGTGAACCACACGCCGTGATGAGTCCAACAGGTACGCGCGTATTATTCAATTCTGACTGGTACGGCTCAGGATCTGTAGATACCTACGCAGTTGATCTTGATGTGCCTGGCCCCAATGGAGTTTCCGTTAGCACCACTATCACGGCCGACTCAAGTACACCAAGCACTGCAGGTACAACAAGCAACTCAAATAATTCGAACAAACCGAAAAATACAAATAACACAAGCGACACTGATACAACAAACGTTGCCAGTAGCACGACAAATTCAATCCACCTTCTGGAGACACAGGTGCGAATGCAAGAGTCGCCGCCGCGAGTGTACGTAGATTTTGTAGATACCAATAAAGGCGTTGATGATCGCATTGCGATATCTGTAGCGGGTACTCCAGATAGCCAGCACAAAATGTGGCTTTTCACCAACGGTTCGCAAAAAATCAAAGGCCTTGGCCCGGAAACAGGCAGACTCGGTTTTCTTCAACAATACATTGGCCGTGGAAACTTTGAAGCCAGATTATTCACGGATGGTAATTTTGATAAAGCCGTAATGAGGAAGTCGTTCTCTATACCCTGATCCGGACTATGCGTGAAGTACTAAGGCGCTCCGCCTGTTTCTTCCGGAGGATACGGGATGGTGCGCCTCACTTGGTGCGCCTCACTTGGTGCGCCTCACTTGGTGCGCCTCACTTGGTGCGCCTCACCTGGTGCGCCTCACCTGGTGCGCCTTACTTGGGGCGCCTCACTTGGGGCGGCCTTACATGGGCAGCCTTCTACGGGGACAAGATCAAATTTCGTAAATAGCCCACGCTGGAATTTACGTGTTGCTTACCAGCGGAAGAAATTCAAGCAGCAACAAGGTACGAGACTATTTCAGCAATTTTTCTCACAATTTCTTATGCATGAACACAGCGTGACCGCTTGCTTCGTCAAACATATATAGCTCAAATCCATATTGCTTGTACGCTGCGACAGCATTAGCATTTCCGGTTAATACCTCTAGAGTCACCTTGCAGCAACCACGTGAAATAGCTTGCTGCTCAACGAAACCCAACAAGGCCTGCCCTGTGCCCTGCCCGCGCGCTACATCGTGAACATATAAGTCATGGATGTTGATCAATGGCTTGCACGCAAATGTAGAGAATCCTGTAAAGCAGTTGGCAAGACCTACCGCACGCCTTCGTCCATTTTCATCGACATGCCAGGCAATGGCTGAAAATGCGCCGGGCGTTGAGGCCATCGCAGACGGCAAATTGTGTACCACATATTCTGCCAATGGCTCTGCGCCCCCCATAGGATGCAATGCATAAGCTTGCAGTAGAGAGACAACGGCGTCGCTATCGGTCTCGTTACTCCAGTCTGCCAGGGATAATTCCAGCGTGATCTTCATCATTTAGCCGTGCTCATTGTGCTGGCTACTCATTGGGAATCTTTGTTGCGGCGCCGCAGCTCAGCCAGGCGTTCTCCTATTTTGATCTCGAGGCCTCGCTTAACAGGCTCGTAGAATTGTTGCGCTGGCAAAGTATCGGGAAAATAGTGTGCGCCTGCAGCAAATCCATCGACTTCATCGTGAGAATACCGATAATTCTGACCATGCCCTAGCTCCTTCATAAGTCTTGTAGGTGCATTACGCAGACTCATGGGCACCGGTTGATTGCCTTGCTCCTTCGCGAAAACCATAGCCTGCTTGAACGCCAAGTATACGGCGTTGCTCTTGGGTGCACAGCTCATGAAAACGATGGCATGTGCAATAGCAAGATCACCCTCCGGGCTGCCCAGCCGCTGGTAGGTGTCCCAGGCATACAGCGCATATTGCGAAGCCCTTGGGTCAGCATTGCCAATATCCTCTGATGCAAAACGTAATACGCGCCTGGCGATATACAAGGGATCACAACCGCCATCAAGCATGCGACAAAACCAGTACAACGCAGCATCTGGATCAGAGCCGCGCATACTCTTGTGCAATGCCGATATCTGATCATAAAAATGATCACCCCCTTTATCAAACTGACGAAAACTATCACGGGTGACCTCTTTAAGCACGGCCTCGTCAATAATGCGTTTACCATCTTCAGTCCGCGCACAATCAGATGCCAGCTCCAGCAACACAAGCGCATGTCGCGCATCGCCATCTGCCGTTGCCGCTAGTTTGTCCCGAAAGGTATCATCCATTCTGAGCTCTTGCTGGCCAAGACCCCGCTCTACATCCTGCAATGCACGATCTATGACTTTGCGCAAATCTGTCTGTTCAAGGTGTTTCAACACATAGACACGAACTCGCGAGAGCAAGGCATTGTTCAATTCAAACGAGGGATTTTCAGTGGTGGCACCCACAAAATATAATGTGCCATCTTCTATATGCGGTAAAAAGGCATCCTGTTGAGATTTATTAAATCGATGAACCTCATCAACAAACAGCACGCTGCGTTGAGCGTTTGTCTGCAAGCGATCACGAGCTTCAGCAACCTTTTCTCGAATATCCTTTACACCTGCAAGTACCGCCGAGATACTCATGAAATGTGCATCGCATTGATGCGCCAACATGCGTGCCAGTGTCGTTTTGCCAGTACCTGGTGGCCCCCAGAAAATCATGGAATGCAGGCGATTATGTTGAATGGCCTGCCTTAGCGTGCTGTCGGAGCCTAACAGATGCGACTGACCAACAAACTCGTCTAGTGATTGCGGCCGAAGCCTGTCGGCAAGCGGTCTGATGGAATCATCGACACCAAACAGCTCCAGCGAATTACTCATCCAGACCGATGACATCCACACCCTCAGGCACATCGAAGGTAAATAACGCATCATCAAACTGTATATCTTTTTCAAAATCACTGATGATTATTTGCGTTGCCTGGCCAAAATTGTCACGTAATTCGAAGGCCGCAATGGTAGCGCCTTGTAGTCCGATAAATACCTGCTCAAAGTCAGAGCTTTGCGTTATGGGTGTGAGCCCGAACCAGTCTATTCCGTCTGATTTACCCAGCGTCTCAATATCAAAACCATCACTCAATGGACCAGCATTCATCAACAATTGTAGTGGCGTGCCATTGATACGATCATCTATGTCGTTTACCGTGACTTGATCTAAATCCTCGTCATACATCCAGATTCGTTCCCCGTCAGCCAGAATCAGTTGGGGTTCGGGTGAGCTGTACTTCCAGATAAACCTTGCTGGACGCTTGAGTTTAATGGTGCCGACGGATTTACCCAAGGGCTGATCGTCAGTATCGTACAAGGTCTGTTCAAAACTTGCCTCGAAGCTATCCAATGATTCGATGAACTGCTCAAGCGTTGCGATGGGTTCTGCAGCTGCCTCATCAGCCAAGGCAGTCCTTGGCATCAGAAACAGAAAAACCGTCAGTAACATTGCACCACTTGCAAACGCGACGTAGGCGAATATTTTCGCAGCATCAGGGTAAGGCTCTGTTGCAGCGGAGGCTCTGGAAACATTGTAGGGACTATTTTGCATGGGCATATACCTTCTCAACCTTTTCTCTGTTTTGATAGGGATATCAACACCTGGTTACAAGGGTGCTGCATGTACCCAGCACCCTATCCCGGAGGTGGTGCCAATACCTCACGCGTGCCACTGCCTGTTACCTGGCTGACAACGCCAGCGGCCTCCATCTCCTCAACCATACGAGCTGCCCGGTTGTAACCGATCTTCAGGCGCCTCTGCACGTAAGATATTGATGCTTTACGCGACTCCAGAACTATTGCCACTGCCTGATCGTAAAGCGCATCGGACTCACCACCATCACCGCCTTCAGTTTCGCCACCAGAGATACCCGGAATGGCAACCTGGCTCTCCTGCAGAATCTCTTCGATGTAGTTTGGCTCACCCGTCTGCTTTATGTGAGCAATGACATTTTGCACTTCGTGGTCATCAACGAACGCACCGTGCACACGAACCGGTAATGCAGTCCCGGGCGGTAGATACAACATGTCACCATTACCCAGCAAAGACTCAGCTCCACCCTGATCGAGAATAGTCCGGGAATCAATTTTTGAAGACACTTGAAAGGCTATGCGTGTGGGCACATTCGCTTTGATCAGGCCGGTAATGACATCGACCGAAGGCCTCTGCGTTGCCAATATCAAATGAATACCGGCAGCACGGGCTTTCTGAGCGATACGCGCAATCAGCTCCTCCGCCTTCTTACCCACTTGCATCATCATGTCGGCAAATTCATCGACGACAACAACAATAAAAGGCATAGGCTCAAGCGTTGGCGGTGGCCCTGAAGGGTTCAATGACAGCTCTGCCTCATACAAGGGGTCGACAATTGGTTTCCCGAGCTTTATCGCCTCATTCACTTTCTTGTTATAGCCGGCTATGTTGCGCACTTTCAACGCTGCCATAACGGTGTAGCGACGCTCCATTTCGCCTACACACCAGCGCAAGGCGTTAGCAGCCTCTTTCATATCGGTGACCACTGGCGATAGCAGATGTGGAATGCCGTCATAGACATTAAGTTCGAGCATCTTGGGATCGATAAGGATCAGTCGGACGTCCTTGGCCGTTGCCTTGTACAGCAAACTGATAAGCATGGAATTGACCGCCACTGACTTGCCAGAACCCGTGGTCCCTGCCACCAACAGATGCGGCATACGCCCAAGGTCCGCAGTGACTGACTGGCCGCTGATATCCTTGCCAAGCGCCAGCGTCATTGGAGACTTTTTCTCGATGTACTGATCGGATTGCAGCATCTCGGTTAGTTGAACGATTTCCCGGTGATCATTGGGAACTTCAATACCAATTGTGGACTTACCTGCTATGACCTCGACCACGCGTACGCTGACCAGTGACATAGAGCGCGCGATGTCCTGAGACAGGCCGGTAATGCGGCTAGCTTTGATCCCCGGCGCCAGCTCCATCTCAAAACGAGTAATCACAGGCCCTGGATGCACGGCCACAACCTGCACGGTAATTTTGAATTCAGCCAGCTTCTCCTCAAGCAAACGTGACAAGGCTTCCAGATCCGATTCGGAGAAGCCTGGCCGCTGAGGTTCGGGCGCGTCTAACAAAGACAATGGTGGCAGATCGGAATCCGGAACATCAAGAAACAATTTGGCCTGCTTTTGCTCAACCTGCCGGGCCTTGATCGCAATTTTCTTCTTCTTCGGCGCAGTATTAACTGTAGGTAAAATTGTCTCATGTGCTGGTGCCACGTTTGCAGTAGTACCCTCACGCCCAGAATCAGCTTCATCCAGCGGAGTATCTATTGAGCGCAACGCCGTCGCAGTTGCACGATCAATCGCATGAGTCTGATCAAACTCATCACTGAGCAAGGCATCGGCCCCGACCAGAGACTCACCCAGCACGTCAAATTTATCGGCCGGACGTACGGCTTTTCCCGCCTTGCTTGCAGTCTTACCAGCAAACTCCTGAGATGCCCTGGCTTTTTCACGCGCCATAGCCAACGCAGCCCCCATGCCAGTAGCAAGCGAGCCTCCCGATTCATCTTGCGATTCTGTTTCCAACAGCGGGTCTATGTCGTCAGTGATAGCGGATTTACGTGATAGCAATGTACCCTTACGCCTACCGCCAGTGCTGTTTCCTCCAGACGCCTCAAGCTCTTGTGCTTTAAGTCGTGCATCACGTGCTCTATCAGCTTCGAGCATCCGGCTATGCTCATCATGCGCCTCTGAAACAACATTCAGCCGATGGCGTAGTCCGTCAACAAAGCCCACAACGGCCCCACCCACCATCTCGATGAGTTGAATCCACGAGGTTCCGAAGGCCAGCGTCAGACTGCTAAAGAACACGGCGAGTAATACCAGGGTGGTGCCCAGATGCTGCAGAAACGGCACAAGTCGCCATGCCACCGCTGTACCGAGGATACCGCCACCAAAAGTGCCTTGTGGCAATGCACCTTCAGAAACCCCAAAATGAAGATCGGCCAGACCACTTGCGCTAACAAGCATCAATGTCACACCAATAATCCTGACGAACATGAAGGGTCGGTATGCATCTACTGATGGACGGTAATGCCGCACCAGCATCCAGCCAGAGATAGCCATCACAAAAGGAATGAGATAGGCCATAAACCCGAAAAGATACAAAGAGACATCGGCAAACCACGCACCCGCGCGCCCCACACTGTTTTGCACCGTTGCGCCGATGCCGGTATGGGACCATCCCGGATCTGCAGCGTCGAAGCTGATCAGAGCCAGCACAGCGATAAGCGCAGCAAACAGGCAAATGATGCCTGCTACTTCGCGAAGCAATCTGGCCATGTGACCCAGCGAGGTCGAGCTGGCGATGGAGCTGGCCACAGCGGCGCGTGTTTTGGCGTTACTCGCACTTTTGCTGATTGCGCCACTGCTTGCCCGACGCGATGCTGCCGAGCTGCGCCGACTGGCAACTCGTCCGGCGCCAGCGGCCGCGCTCTTGCGGGTGGCTGGCGCTTTCTTGCGACGTGCTGCTGCTGCGCGTTTCTTGGTTGCTTGAGCCAAAAAAACTGTCCTGGTTAAAGCCGGCTAGAATCCGGTCAATCGAACCTTAAAGTGTAGCAGAGGAAAATAGCCCTACCTGTCCCGTTTCCCTGCTTATTAAGGGTACTATGCCCGCCCTTAACGAATAAGTGCGCAAAAAACCACGGATCAAAACATGTCAGAAGCACGTCATTGCAAATTGCTCATTCTTGGCTCAGGACCCGCTGGTTATACGGCGGCTGTCTATGCCGCCAGAGCCAACCTGAATCCGGTACTCATTGCTGGCATGGAGCCCGGTGGACAGCTAACCACAACCACCGAGGTGGACAACTGGCCAGCTGATGCCATGGGGGTGCAAGGGCCAGAGCTGATGGAGCGGTTTAAAACGCATGCCGAGCGCTTTGACACAGAAGTCATCAGCGATCACATTCAAAACGTTGACTTTGCCAGCCGCCCCCTACGATTGACGGGCGACAGCGGTAATTACACCTGTGACTCGCTTATCATATGCACCGGCGCCAGCGCGATGTATCTGGGCATTCCTTCAGAGGAAGCTTTCAAAGGGCGTGGTGTGTCAGCTTGTGCAACCTGTGATGGATTTTTTTACAAGCAACAGAAAGTGGCGGTCATTGGTGGTGGCAATACTGCGGTGGAAGAAGCCCTCTACCTTTCCAATATTTGTAAAGAGGTGGTTCTGGTGCATAGACGAGACACGCTACGGGCAGAGAAAATCCTTCAAGATCGGTTGTTTGAAAAAGAGAAGAACGGCAATGTTCGTATTGCATGGGATCACACTCTGGATGAAGTGCTGGGAGATCAATCCGGCGTCACCGGAATGCGAATAAAACACGCTAAGTTAGGCGTAACCGAGGATATCGATCTTATGGGTGTATTCATCGCTATTGGTCACAAACCGAATACCGCATTGTTCGATGGACAACTTGACATGGCTAACGGATATATCCGGGTCACCGGAGGCAGTGAAGGCGATGCCACAGCGACAAGTGTCCCAGGGGTCTTCGCAGCAGGTGATGTCATGGATCACGTCTATCGGCAAGCGATTACCTCTGCAGGCACAGGGTGTATGGCAGCACTGGATGCCGAACGCTATTTCGAAGCAAATAAGCCCGTTTAGAATTAATTGTACTGTCAGAACATTTTCGCATCACTCTCTTTGCGAACTCTCTTTGCGAACTCTCTTTGCGAACTCTCTTTGCGAACTCTCTTTGCGAACTCTCTTTGCGAACTGACTTTGCGAACTGACTTTGCGAACTGACTTTGCCAACCATCTTCGCCAACATTGGTGCCAATTTGCAAACTATGCCGTATACAGGCTCATGAGTAACCACATTCAAATTGAGGTGCGCGACAGCTTACTGGATGTAGGCGCTGCACAATGGAACGCTCTCAACGATGACGGCAATCCGTTTCTTCGCTACGAATTTCTGCATAACCTGCAATCCATGGGTTGCCTTGGTGAAAAAACCGGTTGGTATCCGCGCTATTTCCTGCTTTGGCAAGGTGAGGAGCCAGAGCAGCAGCTCGTAGGTGCTGCAGCCACTTACATTAAGACAAATTCCTATGGTGAATTCGTTTTCGACTGGTCGTGGGCCGAAGCTTACGAACGCAACCAGATGGACTACTACCCAAAGCTTGTGTGCAGCATCCCTTTTACACCGGCAACTGGCAGGAGGCTGCTGACCCGCGCTGATCAACCGTTTGGGTACACGGTGCGGCTACTCGCGGCAGGAATACGACAATTTGTCCTGACTGAAGAGCTATCAGGCGGACACATATTGTTTCTTACGGAAGCTGAAAGTGAGGCATTGAGTGGTGCCGACGCACAAATAGACGAAGAGCAGGCCATTTTGTCGCAAAAACAAACTAAAGCCGACGAAGACTATGACGATCAGTCGCAGGAAAGTGCAAAGAGGCGCGGTACCGACTATTTGAGACGCATGGATTGCCAATATCACTGGCACAATGACAATTACACCGATTTTGATGACTTTCTGGCACGCTGCACGTCAAAAAGGCGCAAGACAATACGTCGGGAACGGCGTCATGTTTCCGACGCAAACCTGCGTCTTGAGCAGCGTAAAGGCTCGACTCTCAGCGAAGAGGAGTGGCAGTGGGTGCATCAGTTTTATACTTCAACATTCGATCGCAAATGGGGAAACCCATCACTGACACGGCGCTTTTTCGAAAAAATCGGCCAACAAATGGGCGAGCAGATACTTATTGTGTTTGCCTACGCCCCCGACGACAAGATGCCCGAATGGCCGGTAGCGTGCTCTATCATGTTCATTGGCACCAGCACTTTATACGGGCGCTTTTGGGGTTGTCGAACTGAGTTCAACGCATTGCACTTTGAGGCCTGTTACTATCAGGGCATCGAGTACTGCATAGAGAACGGTATCCAGAATTTTGAACCCGGTGCGCAAGGTGAGCACAAAATTACACGAGGCTTTGTACCCACTCTGACTCGCTCTGCTCATTTTATCAGTCACCCCCAATTTCGTGACGCAATAGAGAATTTTTTATCTCATGAGACACCGCACGTGCAACAAAGGTGCAAGGGCCTGTCGGATTTGCTACCGTTCAAACAACCGACGTTGAGTGTTTAACAAGCTATGCCTATCCCGTTTCTGGCCCCTGACGACGATCTGACACCATTTCCGTCGGTGAGCAGTGCCTTGAATGAGCCAAACGGATTGTTGATGGCAGGTGGCAACCTGAGCCCTCAAAGGTTAATGGCAGCCTACAGAGCAGGGGTGTTCCCCTGGTACGAGGCGGGCGAACCCATATTGTGGTGGTCACCCGATCCGCGCTGCATCATATGGCCTGATCGAATACGAATTACCCGAAGCCTGCGCAAAACCCTTCGCAGTAACAAATACAAGATCACTGAGAATCTGGCGTATCGGGAAATCATGAAGCAATGCGGCGCACCGCGAAGCGGTGGCACTGGCACCTGGGTGACTGATGAAATGATCGATGCCTACTGCAAACTTAATAAAATGGGAGTCGCCCGTTCTCTAGAGGTATGGTTGGGACATCGATTAGTGGGTGGGTTGTATGGCATACACATAGGCAGCGTCTTTGTCGGTGAATCCATGTTTTCCATCGAGCGTGATGCCTCCAAGGTAGCCTTGGTTCATTTGGCCCAGTGCGGAAAATACGAGCTGATTGACTGTCAGCTGGAAACGGATCACCTGATCAGTATGGGCGCTGAAACAGTCAGCCGCAAAAAATACATTGAGCTACTCGGTGTGCATGGCGGGTTTGAAACGCACTACTTGATGCCTGAGTTGAATAGCGCCAGCTAATCTACTTTTCTACAGCGGAGCGACGCCCTGATGAGCGTGTCCGCCCTTCGATGCTACTGGATGTGCGCCAGAATAGCGGCCTTCACATCCGCCAGTTCTGCATTGACCGTTTGCACAGATTCTTGCCCTCGAATGGCAATATCCGGATCCTTCAAGCCATGACCGGTCAGCGTACAGGTAATCAGGCTGCCTGCCGGAATTAGACCAGATCTGACATCTCGAAGTGCACCACAAAGTGATACAGCCGAGGCAGGCTCACAGAAAACGCCCTCTGTGCGTGCCAACTCTGCCTGTGTTGCCAGTAGCTCATCGTCACTGACCTCATCAAACCAGCCACCTGATTCATCGATCGCCGCTTTAGCCAGATCCCAGCTTTGCGGATTGCCAATACGGATCGCTGTTGCCAGAGTTTCCGGGTCAGGTACAGGTTGGCCACGGAGAAACGGTGCTGCCCCCTTGGCTTGATAGCCCACCATGATGGGCCGTTTGTCGGTCATGGGATTGGCCAGATAAGGACACTGACCATTACATAAAGTACAAGCGGCAGTGTTGCGTCCGCAGGCCTCACTGTAACCAATCCAGTACCCAGAGATGTTGCCGGCATTGCCTACAGGAATGCAGTGGTAGTCGGGGGCACGGCCCAACGCCTCAACGATTTCAAACGCCGCTGTCTTTTGCCCTTGAAGCCGAAAGGGATTTATGGAATTAACAATAGCCACCGGCGCTTCACCAGCGACTTCTTTTACCAGTCGCATCCCGTCATCGAAATTTCCCTTGATTTGCAGGACGACAGCCCCGTGTGCAATAGCCTGTGCCAGCTTGCCCATCGGAATTTTACCTTCGGGGATCAACACGAAAGCTGTCATGCCAGCTCTGGCTGCATAAGCTGCTGCGGCTGCCGAGGTATTTCCAGTGGATGCGCATACGATAGCTTTTGCGCCGTCCTGGGCCGCCTTGCTAACAGCCATCGTCATACCCCGATCCTTGAAGGAGGCGGTAGGATTAAGACCTTCATACTTTACGTAAATATCAACGTCGATGCCTGGCTTGCGCGTAATATTCTGCAAACGGATCAGTGGCGTGTCGCCTTCGTTCAGTGAAATGACAGGCGTATCATCACTCACCGGCAAACGGTCCTTATAACGATGAATAAGACCTTGATAATGCGAGGATGAGCTTGAAAAATCAGTCATGGTGCGTTTATTGTTGATAAGCCATCAATATGGCCGTGATAAGACGGACTAGTTGTTGCCGGTTCGATATCGACAATCTAACCCAGGTTTACTAGTGCCAACAGCTTATCGGCTCAGCTGTCAGGATAAGGTCTCGACACGTAGGCGAACCACTGCGTGGGTAATACTGTCGAGAGCCTGAATACGTTCTATGGCCTGCTCTATTAGTCCTTCCCGAACACGGCGAGTTAACAGGATGATAGGAACCACAGGCACCTCCGTGTCAGTCTCGAGAATATCGTCATGCGTTTCTGGCTCTTTTTGCAAGATGGCCTCGATGCTGATACCCAACTCGCCAAAGATACCGGTGATATCAGCCATGACACCTGGCTGATCCAGAGCCTGTATTCTGAGATAGTAAGCAGACTTGTAGTCGATTGTTTTCAGCATGACGTACTGCTCGAGCGCGTCGTGCTGAAACCCGAGTGTAGGCACCCGATGATCCGGACTGGCATCCAGTGCCCGCACCACGTCGATGATATCGGCAACGACGGAGGAGCCCGTGGGCTCAGATCCTGCACCTGGACCATAGTACAAGGTTGGACCCACCGCATCACCCTGCACAAGAACAGCGTTCATCACGCCGTTAACATTAGCCAGCAAGCGTTTTTCAGGAATCAAAGTAGGATGCACACGCATCTCTATGCCATCATCGCGCCGTTTCGCCAAACCCAAATGCTTTATCCGATACCCGAGCTCATCGGCAAACCCGACATCTTCCCGGCTTATTTGACTGATGCCTTCGGTATGAACAGCATCGAACTGCAAGGGCATACCGAACGCTACTGATGCCATGATGGTTAGCTTGTGAGCAGCATCAATGCCCTCTACATCGAACGTCGGATCGGCCTCCGCGTACCCAAGCTCCTGGGCCTCTGCCAGAACATCCGTAAAACTGCGACCTTTTTCTGCCATCTCCGAGAGGATGAAATTTCCCGTGCCGTTGATAATGCCGGCAATCCATTCTATTCGATTGGCGGCCAGACCCTCGCGAAGTGCTTTTATGATCGGAATGCCACCGGCGACGGAGGATTCGTAGGCAACCACAACGCCCTTTTTCTGAGCTGCAGACAATAGCTCATTACCATGGACAGCTATTAATGCCTTATTTGCTGTAATGACATGTTTGCCATTGGCAATGGCCATATGCAGCAAAGACAACGCAGGGTCGTCACCGCCCATTGCCTCGCAAATAATATCGATACCGGGGTCTGAAACCAGCGATTGTGCATCGGTCGTGACTCGAATATCGAGCGCCAAGGCCTCGGCTTTGCCTTGATTGCGAACGGCGGCCGCCACTAATTTGATCGACCGGCCAGTACGACGCTCGATTTCGGCAGCATTGCGCAACAGGATGTTGGCCACTCCCTGACCCACTGTGCCCAGCCCAAGTAGGCCAATCGTAACCGCTTTCACGTAAATCTCCTGACGATAGATGTGCTGAATGGTTTTCAGTCAGCTCCAATGCCCGCTATTATAGCGCCATGAAAATGCATCTAGAGACTTCTGATCAAAACCTGATCAGCAATTACGGCACAGGTGTTTTAAGCATCAATGGCCAGGACTTCACAACTAACATTCTTATTACCCGCACACGGGTGGTTGAGGATTGGTTCAGCGGCTCACTTAGCGAACTGAGCGTAGATCACTTTGCGCCTTTATTCGATGGCGTAGAAACAGATATTCCAGAGATAGTTCTGCTGGGTTCGGGCACGAATCATGTCTTCCCGGACTTCTCACTCATGGCAGCACTGAAACAAAAAGGTGTTGCCCTGGAGGTCATGAATACCAGAGCTGCCTGCCGGACCTATAGTGTGCTGGTCAATGAATATCGTCCAGTGGCTGCGGCCTTGTTTCAGATCAGCGAGTAATCTTATCAATCGTAAACGTTGATTTTTGTTTGCCCTGATGCAAAAAAGGCTGCGTCTGATTTCCCAGACGCAGCCCATGGTGTAACAAACTTAAATCGAACTACATGATTTTATGAATGTTCAGTGCGACGTGCAGCAGCTTCTGCCTGCAATCGACGAGTACGCTCCATGTCAGCTCGGCTTGTCGCCTCGCTGGCATCCGTTCGGATAGACGGTGCTTCTACCACATCTGCGTTGGTATCAAGAATAACGCGATAAATGATTGCACCTACTACAGCACCTATAATAGGAGCTGCCCAGAAGAGCCACAACTGTTCCATAGGCAACGTAGCACCATCGCCGAAGACGCTGGCAATCAGTGCCTGTGACGTTGAACGAGCCGGATTAACACTTGTGTTAGTAATGGGAATACTCACCAGGTGAATAAGCACCAATGACAATCCGATTGTCAAACCACCCATGGCAGCAGACGCACGCTTGGCAGTAGCACCCATGATGACTACGAGAAACACTGCAGTTAAAATAGCTTCTGTCAGGAATGCTGATGTCATGCTATAACCACCGGGCGAACCATCAACTCCGAAACCATTCGTGGCAAACGTTCCAGCCCCGGCCGTTATGGCGAAATCAGCCCGCCCGGACACCATGTAATAGATCGCCAATGCACCGAGGACACCACCGATTACCTGAGCGATAATGTAGCCTGGAGCCTTGACGATAGAGAAACGACCGCCTGCAACGAGGCCAAGGGTAACTGCCGGGTTGAAATGTCCACCTGATATGTGACCGACCGCATAAGCGCCAGTTACAACCGTCAAACCGAATGCCAAACTGACACCAAGGAAACCTAATCCCAAGCTGGTGCCATTGCCTCCGGTACCAAAATCTGCTGCCATAATTGCAGCACCACAACCTCCCAATACCAACCAGAAAGTTCCAAACACTTCTGCAGCCAATGCTCTTGCGTACATCGTCTCCCTCCTTAATACAGTTTAAAGTTAAATTTCGAGTACTAATAAATAGGTACCGCGCACATCGTTATACAGGCACGTGCTTAAACAGGAGCCCCTTGGCTACGATAACCGTGAACCAAGTTACACTTGTCTAGCGCTTTTATCTGTCAATAACTGTTGCAGGCGTGCATCTATAAATCAGAGCTGATCGTAACAGCCAGCTGCATAAAAATTCCTTTTTAAAAACTGTATTGCCCTAAGCTTCACAAAAAATAACTCTTAAGCGAGAAACAGGTTCTCTGCTGAATAGCCACTGCCTTCAAGTATGCGACGCAGTCGCTTTAAGGCTTCCATTTGAATTTGTCTAACCCTCTCACGAGTGACACCAAGCTCCTGCCCTACTTCTTCCAACGTGCTCTTTTCGTGGCCGTGCAAGCCAAAACGCCTTACCAGCACTTCTCGCTGCTTGGACTCCAGCTTCTCCAGCCACTTATTAATGTTGGAATTAACATTTTCATCTTGCAGCACCATGGAAGGGTCGATATTGTTTTCGTCCGGAATGATATCGAGCAATGGTCTCTCGCCATCTTTACCTATAGCTACATCTACCGATGACACACGATCGCGCAGCCCGAGTAGTCGAATAACATCCTCGACAGGGCGTTCAGTTAATGCAGCTATGTCCTCAGCCGTCGGCTCTCTGTCAAGAGATTGCTGGAGACGTCTTTCTGCCTTTATGTACACGTTCATTTCTTTTACAACGTGTATGGGCAAGCGAATAGTGCGCGTCTGATTCATCAGACCACGTTCAATGGTCTGGCGTATCCACCACGTAGCGTAGGTGGAAAAACGAAAACCCCGCTCAGGGTCGAATTTCTCAACGGAATGGATAAGTCCAAGATTGCCTTCTTCTATCAGATCAAGCAAGGCCAAACCGCGATTCATGTATCGACGAGCAATTTTTACGACCAGGCGAAGATTGCATTCGATCATCCTGGCACGTGATTTCTCACAGCCTGCTTGAGCAAGGCGCGTATATTTTTTTTCCTCATCTGCTGTTAGCAACTCGGAGTGTTCGATCTCCTTTAAGTAAATACGCGTTGCGTCCATCTCCTTGCGGGACAAATCTTTCAATTTGCTGGCGGTGATTTTCTCACCATCTCCCTCTTCCATCGCCGCAGCGGTTTCAGCTGCATCCGCCTCGCTACCCGCCCTCCAACCTTCACGGTTGTCGGTGGTCATTGTAAAACTTCCCCAATGCTGTGCCATGATGGCGCTCTCTTAATCTTTTCTATATATTAAAGGAACTTAGCGCAACTTGCTAATCCAATTTCGCTGTTTTACATTTGTTGTAACGCCAAAGCGTTACATGGTGAATTACTACTGCAAAACACCAGTTCAGCGTGGTGTCAAAAAATCTATAGGATTCAACAAATTACCGCCTTTGCTAATCTCGAAGCGCAGAAGGGGTTCATCGTTGGCATTAGCCCCCAGACTGGCGATAGGGTCACCTTGTTTCACCGAGTCTTTCATGGAAACAAACAAATCCTGCGCATTTGAATAGATACTCAGGTAATCATCATCGTGTCTGACGATGACAACTTTGCCCACACCGTCAGGTGAACGGGCCACCCAATCGACAACGCCATCGCGTGAAGCAAAGACTTCTTGCCCGGGAAGTCCGACAATTTCAATACCTCGACCATTTGGGCGTTGTACATCGTACTTGCGAGCCAATTTTCCGTTCAAGGGCCACTGCCAGCCACCTACATACTCCGGCAGATCGCTGCTAACGCCGGTAGTGGTGGTAGGCAATACAAAGTTTTCATCATCAATGACTTCCTCGACCGGAAAACCTTGCCGCTCTGTGTACGTTTCCGGTGCCCTTGCAACAATTGCAGGAACCTGAGCCGGATTTCGGTTGTAGCGTTCGCGTCTGGGCAGGCTACGAGAGTTCAGATTGCTCGCAATAGCCGGTATCGGAACAGCCTGACGCGTCGGCGCGGGTGCTGTCAGGGCAGAGTCAGTTGTGCGAGGGTTGTCCACTTCGGGCAATGGCGCGGCACTGCTGGCCTGCTGCGTGCCACTTACTGGCTGACGAACATTCAGGCGCATACCCGCATATACGCCTTGAGCTGCACTCGGATTGAGCTGATTTAGCGCGCTAACCGATGTGTCGTAGCGATACGCTATCGTTTCCAGAGTCTCGCCCGCACGCACCACATAGCTGGATGAATCGAGATCGAAATCGAGCGCGCTTAGGCTACCGCTAACATCGGGCATCGAAATTGACTGACAGCTGGCAAGTACAAGCGATATAACGCAAAGGCTGATTTTTGGCGGCAATCTTGTCATCTGCGGGCGGGTCCCAGACACATCTGAATACGCCAGATGCGTCAATATATTTACGCGGAAACAGAGTGTAGCCTGTATATCAGGATTTGCCATAAAGAAATGGTACAAAATTCACGTCACTTTCTTGACGCGATACAAAACCCGCGGCAGTGCGTGTGATGATGGTCAATGACTGCACCTTCGATTGCTCACCGACCGGGACAATCATGCGCCCGCCTGGTGCAAGTTGCTCGAGCAAGGGTTCAGGCACTGTTCGCGGCGCTGCTGTTACCATTATGCCGTCGAAAGGTCCATGACTTGCCCAACCCCAACCACCATCGCTATAACGTGTATTGATATTATGATATTGCAGTGAACGAAATCGCAGGCGCGCTTTATCCAGCAAGCTTCGGATGCGCTCTACGCTGAAAACCTGATCGGCAAGATGCGATAGCACAGCGGCCTGGTATCCCGACCCGGTACCTACCTCAAGTACGCGATTCAGAGGCCCCTCTTCCATCAGTATTTCACTCATTCGAGCGACGGCATAGGGTTGCGAGATGGTCTGACCTTCACCGATGGGCAAGGCAACATCCTCATAGGCACGCGATGCAATAGCCTCATCGACGAACATATGTCGAGGCACCGTATTGAGCACCTGAAGTAGTTGCTCGTTGCGAATGCCCCGCTCCATCAATCGGCAAACCATGCGCGTGCGGGTTCGCTGCGAGGTAAACCCGATGCCTGCTATTTGTGCAGCAGTGGCTATCATGCCAGTCGTCCCAGCCAGGCCGCTACCGGGGCAACACTATCCATACGCGTCAAATCAATTTGTAGCGGCGTCACCGATACAGAGCCTGCCTTTATTGCACCAAAATCGGTGCCTGGACCATCATCTGCAATCTCGCCCGCCGCACCTATCCAGTAAAGCGTCTCGCCACGTGGGCTTGATTGCCTGATAGCACTGCTGGACGGATGACGCGTTCCCAGCCGAGTAGCCTGCAAGCCTTTGACATCGGCAAACGGCAGATCCGGCACGTTGACATTGAGAATGGTATCAGCAGGCAACGGCACTTCGCGAAGATGCGCCACCAGGTTGTGCATGACCCTTGCGGCCGTCTTGTAATTGACGGGCTCATGCGTTGCCATGGATACGGCTAGGGCGGGATGCCCCAAATGCCGACCCTCCATAGCTGCCGCCACAGTGCCGGAATACAGCACATCGTCGCCCATATTGGGTCCGTCGTTAATACCGCTGACAACCATGTCCTGCTCGTGCTCCAGTAAACCGTTAAGCGCAATATTAACGCAGTCCGTCGGGGTACCTTCCAAAGAATAGATATTCGCCTCATGCTGCTTCACGAATACTGGATGGGATAAGGTCAGCGAGTTACTAGCCCCACTCCTGTTTCGATCGGGCGCTACAATGGTGGCCTGCCCCAATAGTTGCATCGCCTCGTACAAGGCACGGATACCCGGAGACAGGTAACCGTCGTCGTTGGCGATAAGAATACGCATAGAACGAGAAACACGACAAAGTTGTGATAGTTGAGAGTGAATTTAGTCCGAGTTGGTGGTTAAGCAACCCCCATTTGCAGACAATTGTCGCCAGCAAGCTTTTTAGGCCCGTAAAAACAGTCACTCGGCGCGAAAGAATCGAGCTTGATGATGGGGACTTTATAGACATCAATTCAAGCACACGAAGCAGCGGCGACATCGTCGCTCTTTTCCATGGCTTGGCCGGTTGCGTAGAAAGTAGCTACATACAGGGCGCTATCAGTACGCTGGAAGCGGCAGGCTTTCGCCCTGTATTAATGCACTGGCGAGGCTGCAGTGGCGAACCCAACCGTCTACCCAAGGCTTACCACTCGGGTGCCAGCGAGGATATCGCCTGGTTCATAAATTATTTGCGCAAACGTTTTAGCAATCAGGCAATTTACGCTGTGGGCTACTCGCTTGGAGCAAACGCGCTGCTGAAATTCCTTGGCGAGAGTGGCTCTGATTGCGCGCTGAGCGGAGCCGTATCTGTCTGCCCGCCGCTTGTGCTCTCGGAAGGGGCAAAAAAGCTCGACTCTGGTTTCTCTCGCCACTATCAACGGTACTTGCTGCGCCTGATGTGCGTACAGCATGAGCGTAAACGTATGGCCTATCCACAATTGCAGTTGCCAGTGGCGGGTAAACATCTGAACAGTCTCTGGAAATTTGATGACGCTATCACGGCCCCATTGCACGGATTTGAAGGGGTTCACGACTTCTACAACAAATGCAGTGCCAGGCAGTTTTTGCCATTGATCAACATTCCCACTCACATTCTGTGTGCACGCGATGACCCTTTTTTCACACCTGATGTACTGCCTGATGAAGCAGAACTGGCACAGAAGACAACCTTTGAGAGCTCGCCAGCAGGTGGACATGTAGGGTTTCTGAGTGCTGAAAAAAATAACCGACGCTGGCTTGATACGCGCGTCTCCAGCCTCGTTTCCAAGCTTCGAGACGCTGTTTGACCGGCACGTTCCAACCCTTAGTGGTCGGTCACGCTACAAAAGATCTAGATGATCCAGCGCCATGAATGCAGCACCTGTCTCGGTTAGAATTCCGCTACGTACCAGTCGTTTGAAGTCTTCTATGGTGAGTATTTTCACCTGCGCGCCTTCGTCTAATTCGCTCTGCTCTGGAGTAGGCTGTGCAACTTGCCTACTGTTCTGAGCCACAAATACGCGCGTTGTAACGCCATGCTCGGCAGCTATGAAATGCCCACCTACTTCGGTCAGTGTTCCTTCGTATCCGGTTTCTTCGAGAATCTCACGAGCGATAGCCTGCACAAGAGATTCGCCTTCTTCGACAGCACCAGCGGGCAGGTCCATTAGCCGTCTATGCTGCCCAAATCTATACCCTGTCGATGCGTAAAAATAGTGGATAAATGCCTGTTGAGACTTATATACGTGTGTGAAAGTGGTTAATTTCTCAGTAGTGAAACCTCACTGGCGGTGAGTTTTCAGTACGTCGATATTTGATCGATTTTCGGGTGTAGATGGCAGGTTGAATTGAGATAAAATAATTCTGCGAAAAACAATCTCACCCAACACAACCCGCCAAACGTTACATAGCAAATCTGATGTCCGTTGTAAATTCTCAGCATTGCCTGAGCTGCGTTTCGATGATCAACAGCTGATCTCTTTCTCAGGCCTGATTGTTTTCCAGCAGCTGCTGCACTTATCTCGCAATCACCTCCGCGCTCTACCATTTTCATTACCATTCTTTCGACAATTCAACTACGCTGTCACTGCTCCTTAATGATTATTTCGTAAGTGATTCTTACACTAAATTTATAGGACACCAGGGCATGTGATATCTGTCTGTCCACATTAAGGCGCTAGTGCACCGGCGAGCTTCTGGGCCGCTGCGTTGAAGGTATAAAAGCCGCCAAATGGTTCATCGTAGTCGACCGCAGCACCACGCCCTTGACTAAGAATCAGCGCGTCCGGAAAATCGACTTTTCCGTTCTCCACTACGCTATACCGACGATAATCCAGCAAGGCTCGCCACGTTATTTTCGGCTCTTGAATAACGATGTTCTCTTCCTGAAACAGTGCGGTAATTGCCTTATCCACGTCCTGCGAAGAAAGCTTGTACTTTCTACCGATGAGAGTCCAAGCAGTTTCCACTAACACCACATGACTAATGAACACCAAGCAATCACCGTAAAATAGCTTAGAAGCTTTCCGGTGTTGTATTTCATCGTCTTTAAGTAAATAACGAAGCAACACATTGGTGTCGACAGCTATCACTTAAGCGCATCCTGGCGCGATTGTTCATCAGTGACGCAGGCGTTGCCCTTAACGTGTTGCAAAATCCCGTTGGCTGCACCCTTCCGCTTTTTTATCAAGGTCAATTGTCCATGCGCAACGAAACATTCCAACTCATCCCCAGGTTCGATCCCGAGTTCCCTACACTGCTCGACCGGCAAAGTTATTTGTCGTTTTGAACTAAGTTTCGACATTGTGAGCCCCTTTACATTTAAGCACAACGTAAAGAATAACATCGCTTTACTATTAAGCCAATAGTAAAGTACGCCACTAAGATCGACACCTTCTATTTGAGCTCTTCAATGTTATTAAGTAGCTATGGAGCATACTAGCGCTACAACCTGGCAAACCCTAGCCAGAGCATAAGCGGGTACGCTACAGTGGCTACCCCCAAAGCGAAAGCCCGTGTAAAAGCACTCGGCGCCATTTCGCAGCTGGCCCATGCGATGCCCAGCCAGACTGCAATAATAACCACTGCGATGGCTAACCAGCCGAACCATGGGACACGTCCAAGTAACACCAGCCAGGTTGAGCGCTCTTTCTTTAGACGGCCGATCTCGCCTGCAGGCATTTTACCGTCGATCACGAAGTCAGCAATCGTATCCCGCATTGATTCGGCGATCGCGGCGCTGTGCTTGCCTTGAACGTAGCTCACCTCATGGAGGTTTGAGTTATTCGAAGTTGCTATAAATCCATCGTGAACAGCGCTGCCTAGATCCTGGAGACGAAGAAGCTCGAAAAACTTTGGGAAGATCGCAACCACCCAATCCGTTGTCGCCACGAAGTTGAGTACAGCCTTAACGCGAGGTGGATCGTTATTTAGATATTGTTTCCAGTCGTAGGAACTCTGGACCACGCTTCCGGCGAAGACCACGTGATCGAATGAGCAGCATGGATAGAGTTCCAGCGCTTTGCCAAGAAGGTACGTGCCGTTACTATGGCCCACGAACGAGAAAGTGGCGTTAGGGTAACGCGCGAGCGCTTCGGTATACTGATCCATGAGCCATTCCACCTTCTCGCGCCGATACCTTGGGAGCACGAAGTGGAGCATAGGAAAGTACCCATAGCTCGAGGTCTCTGTCGCCCATTCGTGAACTGGTCGCTGCGCACGCGTTTTGACACGCCGGGCGATTTTGTGTGTCCAATGTCCAACGTCTCGAATCCCATGGATAACGAACACGAGACGCTGCACACGCTCGTCTGGCGCAGAGAACTTCTCGTCAGCCGGAACGATCGCTGCGTCTCGCAACAAATTCGTCGGCTCGGTCAGGGCGCGGACGAACACTTCTCGCCGGACCCTGCCAGCGCTAGAATCGTCCATGTCGACGACGCTCGAATGTCCGGACCACGGAACGTCGAGATAGACGAAATCGCCTCCAGAAACCAGATCTATATTGTCGTCCGGAGCCACCATGTCATCCAGGGACCCAAGCAACTGAATCGCAAGAGCGCCACCGACCACGATACCCGCATCGCGGGTGTAGCGCTGCCGCATGCGAATCCACTGAATCCGGAGTTGCGTGACAAACGCCGCCCCTCTGCGAACGGAAGTGATCAACGGTTCGCGTCTTCTCAATAAGCGAGTGACGCGAGACACGACAAGGCCTAGTCGCCACAGCGAAGCTCGCGCACGACCCATGTGATGGTTTATTTGCCAACCTCGGTTAGTTCCTGCGAGGAGTATCAACCGCGACACCCTTGGTGCCCACTCACGGGCCGCTAAACGTCCATCTGTAGTCCGATCGCCGCTCTCAGCGAACACATCCTCAAGCGGCGCCGACGATATCTCACCACAGGCGGCCACATAGAGTTTTCGAGCGAGGAGCGCGCCGAGGCTGTGACCGATGAGTACGATGTTCGTGATCGGGTCGCCGGTTTTCGCGGCATGATCGACCTCGTCATCGATAATCTCGAGCAGCTCCACGACGACACGGTTCGGATCATCAACAGAGAAGATCGAGAGCGGCAGCTCGGGCAACAGACACCTCGCCCCGGGCCAGCAAATTTCGACCGTCCGACGCACCGCGTTGAGTCGCTCAGCTCGCGCCGAATAAGCACCAGTAGAAAATCTGCTAACCGTTCGATTAGAGCTTCCTCGAAATCGCTTTCTGAGTAAGTGTCTTTCAAATCCAGAAACTCGAGTACGAAAGGATCTTTAATCGCCTCCTGAGCGCTCATCTCATCGCTCGCAATGGGAATGCTGCCATCGTTGAGCATCTGCGCCTTATCACGTGAAAGCGCCGTTCTTTCGAAGAACTGTGTGTCGATCAGACGTTTCAGTTGTCGAACAGACCACCCGCTTCGTAGGGCTTCAGTCTCATAGAAGGCACGGGCCTGTACCGACTGAACCCCAAGTAGCGCCACATACGCTGACCAGGGCAATGGAAAAGCGGTTGCCAGTCTAGCAAGGGTGTCCGGTCCCGCTGGTCCACTTTCAGGCAATTCTGCAGACACTGTCTGCAGAATTTGGCTGGCTGGCCAGGCAAGATGAAATGCACGCATCTGCCACAGATTCCGAGCACTGAAACCGCGCCCGAGGCTCTTGGTCAGATCTCGTGAAAGACGCTCGATTAGCGCATCACCATAATCGGCACGTTCCCTGCCCTGCTGTTCGGTCTCAATGATCCGACGACCGATCTCCCAATACGTCGCGCTCATCAGCGCATTGACATGTCGGGCCGCTGTCTGCCGCGCGGTCTCAACCAACGACACCACGTCGCGCTGCATGGCAGCGTACACTGGCTGAGCGGGGAAGTCTGGATCTGTGGATAGACTCATGATGGAATGATGCGCTTAGGCACCTTTGTGTTATGACCGATCGGTACTGGTCATCGCTCGATCTATACGATGCGTGTTGTCTGTAACTGGTCACTGTGAATCGCCTCCCTTGAATGCTTCTTCATTTGCCAGCTCACGTTCTATTTGCTCAATACTGGGCATATCAGACTGAAGCTCAGGTGGTAAGGATTCCACAAGTTGATATTCAGCAACACCGATAGGTTGAGTATTATCGCGTAGTGCGTACTCAGCCACTACCTTGTTTTTAGTTTTGCAAAGTAATAGCCCAATAGTTGGACCATCTTCAGGGAGCTTTTTTTCTCCATCAACAGCTGAAAGGTAAAAACTCAACTGCCCCAAGTGTTCAGGTTTGAATTTACCAGCCTTGATCTCAATAACTACGTAGCAACGTAATTTCAGATGATAAAACAAGAGATCTATAAAAAAATCATCGCCTCCGATCTCCATCAAGACTTGTTGACCTACAAACGCAAAACCCGCGCCCAACTCCAATAGGAATTCAGTAACGTGTTTGACTAGAGCGCGCTCGATTTCACGCTCCTGCGCCTCGTCGGTTAAACCTAAAAAATCGAATCGATACGGGTCCTTGAGCGATTCACGCGCCAAATCTGATTGCGGCCCGGGCAAAGTTGCCTCGAAGTTGTTAACTGCTGTTCCACTGCGTTCTAGTAAACGAGTCTCAATCTGCATCACCATAACGTTACGAGACCAATTGTGCTCAATGGCCTTGGCCGCATACCATCGTCGACTCTCGGATTTCTTTAACTTGTCCAGTAACGCCAATTGATGATACCAGGGCAATTGTGCAAGCACCGCTTGCACAAATTCTCGGTCTGGCCAGGCCTCTGCAAAAGCCCTCATGTATTTGAGATTACGCGGCGAAAAACCTTTCATTTCCGGAAAGGCTGTACGTAAATCTTGTGCTAAACGCTCAATCACCTTCGTCCCCCAACCTTGATCGGCTTGTTGCGTCAAAATGTCCCGACCGATCTGCCAATACAGCAATACCAATTCGTGATTGACTACCAAGCTCGCGCGTTGCTGAGCGGTATGAATATGGCCTTTTAAATCGGCTAACCATTCGGCATATCCATCTGGAGGTGGAATCAGACTAACCGTCTTGCCGCTCATATCTTTCTAAGATTCCATGTTAATTTGGGTGGTAGTAGGAGACTCCACTATAGCTCAGCACACTTTCGCAAACACTCATTTATATCTACTCCTTCAAGTCTTCTTCGCTACTAGCGACTTCTCATACTCATCGAGTCGACGCTTAATGGTTGCAGGCACCACGCCGTACTTCTCTGCCTGACTCTTCATTGTCTTGCGCTGCTCGTTGACAGCTTTCCATATCTTCGGTATGTCGTCTGGCTGTATCTTGTAATCAGCTCCAAACTTCACGCCGCGTTCTTTTGCAGCAGCCACACCGGCGCGTGTGCGCTCAACAATTAAATCACGCTCGAATTGAGCAAGCGCACCCATCACCACCAGTATCATTTTGCCGGTAGGCGTTTCAGTCTCTACACCTTCCGTCAAAGAGCGAAACTTGATGCCACGATCTTCAAGCTCTTTCATTATGTCAAGCAGGTTGTTTATCGACCTGGCTACACGATCCAGCTTCCACACCACAAGCGTGTCACCCGCACGTAACTGACGCATTGCCTTGGTAAATTCCGGTCGATTTTTCTTCACACCGGACATGCTTTCGGAGAAGATATTTTGTTTTTCAACGCCGTACTTAAGCAAGGCGTCTATCTGCATCTGTACCGACTGATCGACAGTGGACACCCTTGCATACCCGACAAGAGTGAAGTCTTCTTCTGTAGGCTTTTTCTTCGTCATGTGCCGCGAATCGTGTTGATGTGACGAAGCATAGCATATTGGTTGTTTGTGAGTTTACATTGACTCTAGGGTATATCTTTAGTACAGTGGAATCGTTCGGGAGCGGTAGTTGGACAACTCAAAACCCTCAAATAACACGGACGTGTGATTGCAAAAGCCGCTATGCAATTGCCCCGAATCGAGGCAGAACAACGGTTGGAACGTGGGATGCCGAAACCTTGATAGCGATACGGTGGTGCGTGTGTGTTTGCCAGTATTTGCGGACGTGACAGTCGGGAGAGACCGGCATCTTTAATGGAACACAGACTCCAATTCATTTGCCCAACGGACCCAATTGCACAGCCAATTTCCAGCGATAAGGAGTACCAACGCATACAGGGCGAATTAACTGCCTTGGTGCAAGCTTCTCGTGATGCAACGACGCGCCGTGTCAATTCGCTGATGAGTGCTACATACCGGGAGATAGGTCGGCGGATCGTCGAAATCGAGCAGGCTGGCACCCGTCGCGCAGACTACGGTGAGGGGCTAATTGAGAGGCTGGCAGTCGATCTTACCAAGCAGTTGGGGCGTGGTTTCAGCAGCACTAACCTTAAGCAGATGCGCTCATTCCACTTAACTTGGC
>ENA-ORXR01000255-ORXR01000255.1-marine-metagenome-genome-assembly--contig:-NODE-255-length-80741-cov-16.235917_pt1 | contig 80741 bp, 70 predicted proteins | sample MGYA00237866_ERZ511479 | MGnify/ENA metagenome assembly ERZ511479
ACAAATCGAAAATCAAGAATCCCTAAAATTCTGATCCATAGGACATTAACATTACCTAATGCTCAATATGGGTTAATTGAACGGGATAAGAACGTTGATAAGTAAGTAAGTAGAAATCTCTTTCTTACCCTATTTCTAAGCTCGACATTGAGACTATTCATGCAACCCTAGCAGTTTGCACCACTTTCTGCATGAATAATCTCAATGTCATAAGCATCATCTATCGTTGCTAATCGAATATTGTATTTTGCATCTAGTGTATTACAGTATTAACCAAGCATAGCGCCTATCCCTCCACCAACAATAGCAAAGACAAGAATCACCCCATAGAATACAAGGACTACAGCCATTAAAATACCCCAAAACTTAAACACGGACTTCATGTTACCAAAACTGTCCGTCAAGAGCGTTTGGTCGTTTTTCTCTATAGCAATTTTCGAGTTGGTAGCGTACCGATACAGGTATAAGGTTGGAAAAAAGTAAAGTGCCGCAAATGCGAGATACATGACACCCATCAAAACGCCCATTCCAGGCATTGCGTTTGGCATTTCGCTCATAAATCCAGACATAAAAGTTGCCATGCCAATTGCAGCGATAACCATGAAGCCAACACCTATAAACCCAAGAATAGATAAGAACTTTGCCCATTTAGCAGTTTCTTTAATATAGCTGACTGATGTGGCATCTAAATTAAGTGGACCTGTGGCTAGGTCGTCAAGTGGTTGGAAATTTTCCATGATAATATTGTTTTTTGAAGTTTAAAATGCAAATTTACTAAAATTTTACAAATATTAAAATCGAATTATATAACACATAAGGCATTGCCCAACGAGCGTGTGAGTGCTAACACAAAACCCTAGCCACAAATTCCCAATACCGCAGCACTGAAAATGCTACTATCTACCTGCGGTACTTTCTACAATTCCTTCCGCAATGCAATCGGAGCAGCAATACTCTGAGTAGGAATAGCGAACGCATCGGTGAGATGCAGTGCCTGCTTTCTAATAGAAAGACAAAGTCTATTCACCGTTTTACGAATGGCCTTTACCTTAGCATTGCTTAGGTAACCATTTTCCAGATACCAAGCAAAATGCTTTTCGATGTGCCACAAACCATAAAGGTCTGACAGATCATTGAGTACTTCTTGGAGTGCCTTGTCCTCGCAAGCTTCCATTTTATTGATACATTGCTCGAGGATAAATCGTTCAGCGTGTGCATTGGCAAGTACTATAAAGTCATTCTGGCAGCGGATAAACGCATCATAGGGATCCATTTTTGATTTTATGAATCGTCGGATTTTTGAGGAGACAGCATTCAGTAATGAGCCTTCCCGGTGTCGCATGGTATATAGTTGGAAGTTGGAGCTTTTTAAGTAATCTTCATTTTTCTTAAAATCGACTTTGGCATAAAGTGATTCCCGCATCCCCTTGGTAACTAGTTGCAACATTTCCAGGTAATTGGCATTTTCGAAGTCTTCTTTCAATTCTGTCAGCAATCCCTTGGCTACCAACTGCATTAAGACCGTGTTATCACCTTCAAACGTAGTGTAGATGTCAGTATCTGCTTTTAGGTCGGCAAATCGGTTTTCAGCTAGATAGCCTTTTCCTCCACAAGCTTCCCTGCACGCTTGCAATGTAGCAGTGGTATGCCAAGTCGCAAAAGCCTTCATTGCTGCAGCCATTGTTTCTATTTCTCTTGTATCTTCTTCAGTTTTATTAGCAAATCGATCTCCTAAGTACTTTAATGCAAAATCTGTAGCATATGTAGTGGCTAGCAATGGCATCAAGCGCCGTTGGTGAGAAGGGTAATCCAACAATAGTGTTTCTGGTTCATTGTCCCGACCAAACTGACGTCTGTTGAGTGCATGGCGGATTGCGATTGTCAATCCTGTTTTAGCAGCACTGATGCCCGCTTGTGGTACAAACACTCTCCCACCAACCAATGTGCCCAACATAGTGAAGAACCGTCTGGAAAGGCTTTCTATGGGGCTTGTGTAAGTGCCATCTTCGGCAACGCCACCGAATTTATCTAATAAGTTTTCTCTTGGTACTCTGACGTTATCAAACCAAATCTGTCCATTATCGACTCCATTGAGGCCTAGCTTGTAACCGGAGTCTTCTACTCTGATGCCTGGCAGTTCCTTGTGATCAGCGTCACGCAATGGCACGATGAAGGCGTGTACTCCTTGACATTCCCCCTGAGTATACAACTGCGCGAATACGGACGCCATACGACCATGTAAGGCATTCCCGATATATTCTTTCCGAGCCAAGTTGTGTGGTGTGTGAATCACAAATTCCTGTGTCGCTTCATCGTAGGTGGCGGTTGTCTCGCAATTCCGTACGTTGGAGCCGTGGCCGGTTTCTGTCATGGCAAAACAACCCGGAAGGTCTAAGGAACCAATATCTTTTAGGTATTTATCGTGGTGTTTCTTGGTTCCTAGTTGGTGAACACTACCGCCCCAAAGCCCAAACTGAACACCAAACTTAATGGCAAAGCTAGCATCGTGACCACCAATGGTTTCGAAGACTGCACCGTATTGTCTCACATCGTCGGCACCACCATATTCTTTTGGGAAGCCAAGTGCTCCGTAGCCACGACTGGCAAATTGTTGGCACCAATCTAATATTTTGAGTCGGAATTGGTCCTTGTCTCTAATTGTTTCTATTTTAAACACTGGATCTTCTAGCATGGCACGAACTTTTTGCTTGAGATCGTGGTAGTTTCCATCTAGGAATCTAGTCATCGCTTTGATATCGAATGATGGTTCAGATGTATGGTCAACAATACTTTTAATTTGTGTTGTGCAGAGCAGATTACGGTAATCGAATAGGTCTAAATTGCCTAGTGCATCGTCAATCTGTTCTAGTGCTTTTCTTGCTTCTGGAGTGGCGCAGGGATGATTTTCATTAGTCGCTACAGTTGCCATTAGTACTCCTAACTCGACGAGATTCTCTCTTTTTTCTGGTGGTAATGAGTGTGATAGCTCTTTTATGAGTGTAACCCAAGTCGCTAATAACTCCTCTGAAGGATAGTTGGCAGGATCACACCATTCATTAATAAGTGCCTTCTCTTTGGTAGATAACCAGCTTGACTGTTTAACTTCATGTTTGATGAGTTTAATTTCACTTGGACTGAGCATTTCGTCTGCCCAACCAACATAAAGAAGTGGGAGAAACGGTAAAACGCTTGGCGTCTCTTTTTTAATGAAATCTGCTGTCATGAAAGTAGTTGCCATGAATACTAATTGTTATTGGTTAATGTTCAATTGTAACAAAGAACGAATTCATTTAGTTGTAAATTCGGAATACTTTTGTAAATATAATATGAATTGTTTAACTGATGTCAAACAAACCTCAAAAAGTACTCACAATTTTAACCAGAATGATGCGGCTAAGTGATAGGAGGTGTTGTTTGAACTAGCAGTAGCGTTGGGCTTTAGAGGAGCAGGCTACTGATAGAGAGTTCCGGAAAGCACGACCTGAACGAACTATGAGTGTACAATGATTAAATTGTACACTCATAGTTCGTGAGGGATAGCCCCATAATAACTTTACAGGTCTAGTCGTTTTCGATAACCGTTAATTTTCCTGAGAATTTGTTAGACTCGTTTTGAACGCTAAGCAAATAAATGCCACTCGAAAGACCGGAAATAGTGATATCGCCTTTGAAACTAGAATCGTTTTTAGTGATTTCTTCAGTAAAATAGGCGCGGCCCAAAACATCTGTTACGGTAACGGTATAGTTGCCAAACACATCATTGTTGAAGGTATAGCTGAATGCGCCATTAGTTGGGTTTGGGAAGATATTGAGACCACCAGCGGTAGTAATATCGTTGTAAGTTTCACCATTCCACTTCTTCTGAGAAACTTGTATATCAGTCGTATAGAGAATTAAATCAGGTACATTCGGATTAGAAATCTCGCAACTGTAGCTACCTTCTTTAAAACCATCCATTTTCTTGATCGCAAAGTCATTTGAATATCGGGTTTCTAGGAATTCACCATCTTTAAACCACTTATAGACATTACCATTTTTACTAGCCACTTCAGGTATGTTGATTACAGAAGACTGCTTTGGGTATAACTGAAGTGATGCAGGCAATTGAAGCGTAGCCTGGTCGTCATAGTGGAAAGTCTTATGACCGCAACGGTTTAACTGCGTCGCCATAGAACTTATAGGAAGCAGATCATTGAATGTAAATTTGTTATTGGCTACCTTCAAACTGATACGTGCTTTAACAAAATCCCTATCGATTGGAGCGCTCAATTGATTATTGTTTAGAGAAATAATTCGTAGGCTATCCATTGTAGCCATTGACTTTGGGACAGCACCGGTAAATTGATTATCTTCCAGGTAAAGACTCACTAATTTAGGGAGTAAACCAAGTGTTTTAGGAAGTTCACCAGAGATTTGATTGTTTTTCAGTCCTAGGTAAGCCAGATTATCAAGCAACCCAATTTCAGCAGGAAGTGGGCCAGAAAGTGTTCCATTCTGGATAAATAAACGATCCAGATTATCAAGATATTCAATAGAAGCTGGAAGATTTCCATCGAAGTGATTGTTCCCTAAGTTGAGCGATTGCAATCCAGTAAGATGCCCTAATTCATTAGGAATTTTACCTTTCAAGTTATTTCCATACAAGGTTAAATATTTCACACGACCTTCGACAATTCTAACACCATACCAATCCTTAAGTGGTTTATTGAAATCCCATTTCACTTTCCAGTCTTGACCATTGAGCGCATTATTGAATGCAACTAGGCTAAGGGAGTCATTGGCAAGCGTTTGCGCAAAAATAGACGTTGAACTTAGAAAAAGGAGCAATAATAGAAAGGAGAACATCTTTAATTTAGTCATCTTTAGCATTTTCAGTTTAGTATTTATCTATTTGACGCAAAAAGTAAGCAAAAAGTGTTAATAATTTCATAAAATAAAAACTAATTTCACCTAGTTTTCAATCGTATATACTTATCGCTGTCTTATTGCCACATATGTATGTTATAGTATCAAAATATAAAAGTAAAAAATCTATCGAGTCTATTCCTCCTTCTTCAATACTTTGGTTTTAGAATTATTTGGTTGTTGTTTGATTATTTTAAGCTTGTTACCAGATTGTGAAATTTTAATCCAAGTTTTTCGATTTTCCTGACTTTTAAATACCGCTTTTTTGCCAGAGATCTCTACTAGATCAAACACTTCATTTTGTTGAATGAGGATAATCTTGCCTCTTGACTTCTTAATCTGAATGAGATCTGTTTCATAACTTTCATTAGCATCACCGAATTCATAAATTTTCCCGATTAGTTGGCTAGCGGAGACTGTTTCCCAAACTTCTTTGGTATTGGCTTCGTTATTGATCCAACTACCTGACATCCAATCAAGTTGACTGATTTGGTAATTCTGACTTACTGATTCTGGTTGAGAAGATTTAGCTTGAGCTTCGGCAGTCACAGCACTCCCTAGCGCGATGTCTCTTAGCTCGTCTTCTTGGTCCATCATTTCTGTAGCAGCAGGAGCACTAGGTACTGCCTCCGCTTTTTTCTTTCTTTTCTTTTCTTTTGGAATACTCTGTGTTGAAAAAGAGGTAATCACCTGATTACTTTGTTCGCGAGTTCCTTCGAACTTAGATTCCTCACGTTCAATGATTTCTTCTACCATTTCTTCATCAAGCAACTTATCAGAGGGTGGTGGAAGTACAACTGGTGCTGGTGCTTTGTCTGCTCTTGTTTGTTTTTCCACAACTGTTCTATCTAATACGCTTATATCATCACCAAATACTCCGTCATTATCATTTTTGGTGTCTAATAAAGCACCACCAAAAGTCGTTATGGGACTTACATCGGATTTACGATTACTTGGTTTTGAAGGGGTTGGTGTGATAGTACTACTGGTTTTAGGAGGAGCAGGACGAGGCTCATTCAAAGCGATAGCGTTGTTTTCAATTGGTATTTCAGTCTTTTCTATATTTTCTTTTTCCGCTTTAGATAAGGGACTGGTATTGAGTTTGGACTTTTTATCATTGGCTGCAATGGGTAGATTTCCGAGATAGAATTGTTTTTCTTTATGGCTCATCAAAATGGGCCGTGCTGGTTTTGTCTCTTCATAGACTGTATTGTCCTTGATACTTTCAGCTTGAGCATAGACATCGGTGAGATGCTGTGAGCTGTTATCATGTTGAAGATAAAAGATACCTGCTACGAGTAGTAGTATAATACCGGCGGCGGCGGCGTAATAATTCCACATTACGGCACGTCGGGCGGTGTTTTTGTTGTCGAGCTTATGCTCTAATCTGTCCCAGGCCAGAGACGAGGGCGGCGCATCCAGTTTGTGCTCGTTTTCACGAAACAGATCAAATATTTTTTCGTTATTCTCCATAATCACTTATCCCGCTTCGGGATATTGGTTTAGCCGGATTAATTTTTGTAATTTCTTTTTTGCCAAGATCAATTGAGATTTAGAGGTATTGATACTAATTCCTAATAGCTCGGCAATTTCTCTATGCTTATAGCCTTCTATAACATACAGGTTAAAAATTGTACGATATCCGGTAGGCAGCATTTCCAGTAAGTTCAAAATATCCTGAGCTTCTAGTTCGTCTTGAACAGTTACTACGGATTTTATTTCGATGTTACTAATTTCTACTGACAGATTGAAGTTATTTCTTTTTCGTAGGAACATTAATGATTCATTAACCATAATTCTTCTAATCCAGCCTTCAAAGCTTCCGTTACCGCTATACATATCCATCTTACTGAATACTTTATAAAAGCCTTCTATCAACACATCTTCTGCATCCTCATTGACTTTTAGGTAACGTTTGCATACACCGAACATCTTATGAGAGAATTTCTCATAAAGTATTTTTTGGGCCTTACGGTCCTCACTCTTACAACGTGCTATGAGCTCTTGTTCAGTCAATGCGTATGAGATTAGGTTTTTTGTTAAGTTATTTAAAGGTTGCATTGAATTTTAACAACTTACTTTAATAACTAAGATGCACCTTTTTACAAAAATGGTGTGTCACCTACAATAAATTTAACTTATTTTTTCTGAGATCTGCTTATAACTGGGAGAATAGTTACTTAATTGCGTCAATTATAATCTCAGATTCTAGTACTTTTTGGAGATCTGTAATGACATCACGTGTTGGAACTACTCTATTATTCTCAATGGAGATGATATTATTTTTTGAAAGTCCAATAGCTTTTGCCAATTCTTCTTCAGAGATTCCTTTTTGATTTCTTGCAGTCATGATCTGTTTGCCTATTGAGGGGTATTTACCTTGGTTGGCAACTTCTTGAAGTTTTAAATCGAAAGCAGCTTGGTCCATGTTCGTATTAGACCTATTATGATCTATTTCACAAGCAGTTAGGAAGAAAAGAGAGATAAGTATTAATATATATCGCATGTATGAGATTATTTTGATGCTAAAATACAACATATTTTGAATATTAGCCACAAATTGGAAACTTTTTGTAGCTAATTTTAAAGAAATTAAACATTTTGTTCTGAATAACTTTGATTATTGAAACAAAAATATTTAATTTGTGGTATCTTAATCAAGAATTTACATATAATCGTATTCTTATGAACGGATTTTTAGAAAACGTCGTCAACATTAAATTTAGAGAGATTTATACTTATTTAGAGGAAAATCGTCTCATCAGAGGAAAGTCTGACATCGCTAAGAAGCTGGGCACTTATAATCATGTTGTTAATAGTATCTTGAAAGGAAAACGAAATATCACTGTAGATCAGATCAACAGATTGATTGAAGCCTATAATATTAATGCTAACTATGTTTTTGGCTGTAGTACGGAAATGATATTAGGTGAAGGTCCGTCTGGGAACAATGCCAGCCTTCACGACGCTGGTTTTGTAGGACGTACTAACATCACACTTGTTCCTTACAAAGCTGTAGCAGGATATGCGCTAGGCAAACATGATAAGGAATATCTCAATAGTTTACAGAAATTTAATATCCCAGGCCAAGAAGGGGAACTGATTGCTTTTGAGATCAGTGGAGACAGTATGCTCCCTACCATTACCAACGGCGACATTATCATTTGTGAACCACTGGAACGCGGAGAACCTGTCAAAGATAATTCTGTTTATGTGGTAGTGACGGATGTTGTTGTCACCAAACGTATTCAGCAAGTTCGTGAGAATAATATAGTCACAAGATTCCGCCTAATCTCTGATAATGATGCAGTCTACAAACCCTATGATGTGGAGCTGGACGAAATCACACAAATCTTAAAGGTGAAGTCTCGGTTGACGAGTTCGGGGATTTATTAAGATAGTACTGTTACCTTTTGATGTGTTTTTGTAGGATTGTTCATTACACTACTTCATACCTATTAGCCATTGGTAATGAAATCGGCGTTAAGTAATTGTTTTAACCTGCCTGCTAATGTAGGAAGCATGTTTTGATACTTAGCGATATAAAGTGTGTTTTAAAATACTGGTAGCACTTTCAGCGCTACGGTTCTAAGGGTGGTGCATTAATCCCAGGGTTTTACCTGGGCTTACAGATGCCGCACTTTCAGTGCTTAAAACACACTCTCAGTGTATGAAAAAGTATATTTTCTATGTTTAAAGTAGATTTTAATTTGACCTAATGAAAAAATCTCTTTTTGATTTTATCTATTCATTCCTTTCACAAACCCATATTTTTCTAGCAAATTTTGTCTTTCCTCTTTTACTGACACTGCAATAATCTGATATGGTAAATCCTATGCTGTTGATTACACTTGTAATGTCTGAGATAGATACGATTACCAGTCGATCTGTGATTTCTGCTGTTGACTCAATAATATGTAATATGTCATTATCAGACGCAGCGCTAACTAAATTGTATGGGAGGTCAAGTATCGCAACATCATACCGTTTGTTAATGTCTACTATATCGGAGCAATATATAGTAGCGGTATAGTTGAAGTGCGAAAGGTTTTCTCGTGCATTCTTGCATACCTTCCAGTTAATATCGCACCCCTCAATGTTTTTTCCTGCAAAACAAGCCTCTAGCATTACTGTACCAACACCACAACAGGCATCTAGTAGCGTTATTTCTTTGTCTGACTTTCCTGCAATATTAACAAGAGCTTTGGCAATATTTATACTTATTGAGTGACTGTAAGAGCGTGGTTTTTGTTTGTGTTTGTGCCAAGCAGTATTATTTTTAATTAAGATACCGAAATACCAAATTCCTTCATAAGAACAGATACCATAAGTAATTGTTGGATTATAATAATCAGGATACGCATCTATTGCATAGCCTACGTCCCTCAACTTATCAAGTCGTCCGGCATATCCCGTTGTGTCACCATCCAAAACTAAATATTCAACTTTGAATCCTTCAGTACTAATGTTTTCTTTTTTGATTTCATCTATTAGAGAAGAATACTCTTCAGAAACTAGAATGATATCAAGTCTTTTTTTGATAAAAGCACTCCTCGAAGGTTCTGTTTTGAAATCGGAGAAAAGCAGTTTATTGTTTTCTTCCTTATTGAAAATGTATTTTGACTCAAGTTTGCATAACTCACTTTCTGTATTTTCATAACTAAAGGAGTATATGTATTTGTTTGTGTGCATGTTTTCTTCTCCTTGAATCTTTTATCGATGATGATGACTCAAAGTAATAAATTAATTAATAGTTAACAATGAGTCTACTCCGAAAAGTCGGTTTTTGATGAATTCTTCTTGCATTGACAATATCAGCAATGTGTAAATATTGTTAATGTTCATTTTTTCTTAGCAAAAAAACGAACCGCAGCGGCGGACCGTCAAAAAACCCAAGAATTATAAACTCGGTCCCCTCAAACACTGGTTCGCCAGCCCGGAAAGGACCGACGCAAATGTAGAGACAATGCCTTGGACGTTGTCTCTACATTTGGGGAGCCCCCAAATTATTAACCTTAAGAAGTCTTGGCAATTCGGCTACTGACACCATTTCATTAATAAAAATGATTTTAATGTTTTAAAACAATATGTTTTGAATTGTTTGAATAATGAAACAAATAGATTTAAATTGCGTTAGAAAAGACTAAACCAAAAGAGATCTATACGAACTTCCATAGCGAATTCAGTCTGAGGTATGGCGTCATGCCACTTGCAGACATCCTCCAGTTTGCGAGTAATCAGCAGACTAGGGTTGCGCTTACTGATATTAATAATACGTCAGGGTGTATTGACTTTGTGCGGCAAGCACCGAAATATGGTGTCGCGCCTATCGTAGGAGTTGACTTTAGGGATGGTGCCAAGCAGTTATTTGTGGCCATCGCTAAAAATAATGATGGGTTTTATGAAATCAATCAATACCTCAGTCGCTATCTGCACAGCAAGGAATCGATACCAGAGACTGCCCCACCCTTCCAGCAAGCATTTGTGATTTATCCTTTTAAGCACAACCGACAGTTGCGACCACTCCAACAACATGAGTATATTGGGATTCATCGGGAACAGTTGAATCAGTTGCCGTTTTCCCCTTGGAAGGCGCAGATACATAAACTGGTATTGCAGCAAACCGTAACTTTCAGAGATAAAAAGGATTTCAATACACACCGCTTACTACGCGCTATCGACAACAATACGTTGCTGAGTATGCTGACACCAGAAGAACAGGGTTCGGTCAAAGATACGTGGCTACCAGAAGCACAACTCATCAATTTGTTTGAAGCCTATCCGAAAATCATTCAGAATACAAAATATCTTCTGGATCACTGTTCTATCGAATTTGATTTTACCACTGGTAAAAACAAAAAACACTATTCTGGTGACAAGGAAGCAGACTTTCGACTGATGAAACAATTAAGTTATGAGGGACTAACACAACGGTATGGAGCAACACCATCAGAAAGCATTAAGATTCGCCTACAAAAGGAATTGGATCTCATCAATGAACTGGGTTTTAACGCGTACTTCCTGATCAATTGGGATATTTTAAAGTACGCGCGTTCCAAAGGTTATTTCTATGTCGGCAGAGGTAGTGGAGCTAATAGTATTGTGGCGTATTGCTTGTATATCACGGATGTTGATCCCGTGGAGCTAGACCTGTATTTCGAACGTTTTATTAATCCTTATCGGAAAAACCCTCCTGACTTTGATATTGACTTTTCGTGGAAAGATCGAGATGACGTCACTGCTTATATTTTCAAAAAACACGGGATCGAACGTACAGCGTTACTGGCAACTTACAATACTTTTCAAAGTCGTGCAGTGATTCGTGAACTAGGAAAGGTGCTTGGTGTGCCTAAGGCAGAAATTGACAAGCTTTCTGCTAGTGACAAACAGCCTACAGATGCTATGGGTAAACTGATCTTCCGCTATAGCAAACTGATTCATGGATTACCTAATTACTTGAGTGTACACGCAGGAGGAGTGATTATTTCAGAAGAACCAATTCACCAATACACAGCGACGAGTTTGCCACCAAAGGGCTATCCGATTACGCATTTTAGTATGTTGGAATCGGAAGATATCGGGCTCAATAAATATGATATTCTCAGTCAACGCGGACTTGGACATATCAAGGATGCAGTGATACTGGCAGAACGTAATAACGGTGTGCGAATTGACATCCATGATATTCCACGCTTTAAGAATGATCCTGCGATACATGAGCTATTGCGAAAAGGCCGTACGATGGGTTGTTTTTATGTGGAATCACCAGCTATGCGCATGCTGCTGAAAAAGCTACGCGCTCACGAATACAAACATCTGGTAGCTGCTAGTTCGATTATTCGGCCAGGCGTTGCTAAATCAGGGATGATGCGGGAATACATTCTTCGGTTTCATGATCGCAAACGGATGCTTAAGACACCAAAGGCGATGCTTGACTTGCTGGAGGAGACGTTTGGCGTGATGGTGTATCAGGAAGATGTGATCAAGGTAGCGCATTACTTTGCAGGGTTATCACTTAGTGAAGCGGATGTGTTGCGACGTGGCATGTCGGGTAAATTTCGATCGCGGGGGGAATTTCTCAAGGTGAAGGACAAATTCTTCCAAAATTGTAAGGATATTGGTCATCAGCCTACCGTTGTCAAGGAGATCTGGCGACAGATTGAGAGTTTTGCGGGCTACTCGTTTTCCAAAGGGCATTCCGCCTCTTATGCTGTAGAGAGTTTTCAGAGTCTTTACCTGAAAGCGCATTATCCACTAGAGTTTATGGTTGGTGTGATCAATAATTTTGGAGGCTTCTATCGTACAGAAATCTATGTGAATGAAGCCCGAAAGGAAGGTGCTAACATTGAAGCGCCTTGTGTGAATATGAGCGAATATACCACTACGATATACGGAAAAACGGTTTACCTTGGTGTTATTCATCTTAAAGGTTTTGAAAAAGAAGGCGCGATCCGATTACTTCAGGTGCGAAAACAAGGAAAGTTTGAGAGTCTCTCAGATTTCATGAAGCGCGTGCCCCTTGCGATCGAACAGCTACGCATCCTTATCAGGATTGGGGCTTTTCGGTTTATGCCAAAGAGTAAAAAAGAGTTGCTTTGGGAAATGACGTGGCGGTATGAGGGCAAGAACCGCTTTCGTCAAAACTTAGAATTGTTTGATGCTGAAACAAAAAGCTATGATCTTCCTGCCCTAGACTATATCACCTATGAAAATGCCTACGATGAGATCGAATTGCTTGGTTTCACACTGTCTTCTCCTTTTGATTTAATTAGGGAGCGACCGGACAATCTAGTCATGGCATGTCAGTTTCCAAAGTTGATTGGTAAGACGGTTCGGGTACTAGGATATCTGGTCGCAACAAAACGAGTGACGACAAGCAATAAGAAGGTGATGTATTTCGGCAACTTCCTTGATGCTGACAATGATTTTGTGGATACGACGCATTTCCCGCCTGTGGCTGCTCGATACCCGTTTCGTGGCAAGGGCTGTTATCTGATTACGGGTAAAATCGTCAGTGAGTTTGGTCATATCAGTCTTGAAGTGGTTGCGATGGAAACGCTTAAACTGAAGACGCTTGACAACTATACTCCAGCAGATATCGAGAAGCGGGAGAGTCGTTCTAATGTACGCGCTTTGAGTAAGGCGGATGGGTGGCAGCAGGTGGGATAATAAATTAATGATTAATGGTTAGTGTTTAATGATTAATTAATTGACGCAATGACTGTATACTAGTGATTTATGACGTAATGAACTTGGAGTATTTGGTTATTGCTTCATTAATCGCTGAATAAATTATCTTCATAATTAGGGAGTCGAATGGCGCCGATCGGGTTGCCAAATTCAAGTTCCCAATCACCATCTCTGCCAGTGATGTCATCGGATGCGGCAATGGAGACATCTAATACCCATTCTAAATGGGCGACTGCGGCCTCACCACGCGGACCTCTTGCAAAGTTGCAACCGTAGATATTGACATGTTCGATACCTTCTGGTATCACTTTCTTTAACCAAATCCCCAACTCTACTCCGGCTTTCCACTCGTTGTTGATCAGTAGTTGCCCTGATTTTCCATGAGCGAAGATCTGAAATACTTCAGGATTTTCTTTATCTGCAAATTTCAGCAAAGGTAAAATCTCCTTTACAGAATGGTCTATGAAATGATTTTCCTCCAGAGGAAGTTCTTTGTATGTTGTAAATCCAAAGAGAATTGATCCAATAAGGCATAGGACGACAGGTACGAAAATGTTGCTTTTTTTCATGCTTATGATTTAGTTTAGTTCACTAAGAAGATTCTACGGAGAGATGGTTGGAATGTTCCATATGATTAGAGGATTATTGGACTAAAATTTAGAAGCCTAGGTCCAACTTCTGTGTTGATTGCCTTGTGTAGTGCTCTCAGACTAAAGGTTTTCCTGTAAGTAAAGCCTTTCGTAACTGCACACGCAAATTCACTCAATAGAACTAAGGAATCATGTAAGGCTTATTTCCCACCGTCGCGGGTCCATCTCTTTTTAAACTGTCGTTTAATTTCCGCTGTCGCGGTTCCTTCACTTTTAAACTGTCGTTTAAAACTCTTCGAGGTCATTCAGGAATCTACGGAAAAACCTTAAATTCAGACCATGGAGACGTTAGATTAAGACTGAAGGAAATCCTTCAGTAAACCAATTAGTCTGGACCAACTAAATTTTGATAAAAACTAGACAAATCTTCATCATTTTCAATTTTCTTGAAAGTTGTGCCATAAGCTTTTTCAAAAGGTTCAATATCCCAATCAAATTTTTCAATTAAAACCTTCATTGCTTCATTTAATCTTTCTAAATAGAAGAAATTCCTTGATTTTTTAGATTGAATAGATTTTAGTTCTGACAAGTCCAAATACCGATGAAACACATTAAATCCAGCTGAGTTTCCTGGAATCTGGTCGATTATTTCATTCCAATGAGTAAGACGGAGTTTAATACATTCTAATCCTTTAACTCCGAATTCTACTTGATTAGAATACTCCAACCCTACATCGTGAGATTCATGAGAGAACAGTTTTGTACTTCGAATATCATCGACAAACATAATCGCAAAATAGATATCGCAATTTAACATGCTAATTTACTTCTTCAACTTCTTTTTCAAGTCTTTATTCTCTTTCTTAAGATCGGAGATTTCGGATTCCATGTTGTCCATTTTGTTTTCCATGGATTCCATGCTTTTTTTCATATCGATGAGGTGAAGCATCATTTGCTCGATTTTCTCTTGCTGACGCTTAGTGACATCACCTACTGTGATAGAGCCATTCATTGCTTCTTCAGATTCGAAGCCGGAGAGGTGTCCGTTTTCTAGGATAAACGATTCTTCTTGATTAAGTGTTGGGAGTTTATAGCTCTCATCAAAAACGTAATCAGGCCAGTTGGCAGTTTCAACCAGGACTTCTTTAGATCTGATATTACCGTTTACAGCAAGTTTACTGGTTGGGTTGGTAGTACCAATACCTACATTTCCGTTTGAAGCAATTCGCATGCGTTCCACATTACCACTAGTTCTAAGAATAATTGCTAGACCTGAAACATAACTATAGCCATTTGTCCATGGTAGGTGTGTATTTCCATGAGGAGAATGTACTTCAAATCCTCTAGCAAAACTATCCACTCTTACTGTTAATTTACCAGAAGGAGAAGATGTACCGATTCCAACATGGCCATTAACATTAATTCTCATTTTTTCTCCGCCGTCAATACGGATAGCGGTATAAACATCTTTATCTTGTAGAAAAGACCATTGTCCATCGCCATCTAACATCCCAAAATATCTTCCACTACCTGATCCATAAAGTCTTCCATAGATATTATTGGTAGAATCTCTCATGATCAGCTGCGTAATTGTTGGATGATTGCCATCTAAATAAAAAGCGCTGGAACCATCTCCATAAATTCGGGTATTTGGTCCAAAAAATAAGGAGCGACTATCTAGCCGGATATTACCATCAACATGTAGTTTTTGAGCTGGACTTGTAGTTCCTATACCTACATTTTGTGCTATTACTGCACTTGAAATTATTAGGAAGATGAAAGGGAGAATAAGATGTTTCATAGAACAAGTATTACGATTGTTAGTATTGACGATTAAGATAGACATTAAATGAAATAAAAGGAAAGATTTACGTGAATTTTTATTCTATTAATCCAATAATTTTAACGTATATTTTTGATGGTATTAAACAAATATAATATTTCATAGATTCAAGAATAATTTACATCTAAATACGGATTAAAACAACAGAGAGTTCATTATTAATATTCTAATTCAAAAAAAAATATCATCTTTATGAAAATTCTTTGAATGAAGGCCTTTAAAATTTTCTTAAAAGTATTTGCTGTATTGAGTTCTATCTTTGTTGTAGCCTTTTTCACCTATAATCTGTGGGACGATTCTGTGCGTACTGGGCTAAAGGAAAAACCAGGTTTAGAATGGGTTGCTAACTCTATGCCCGAATACGAAGATAAGGACCGAGTAATCAGTAATCAGTCCCCCAAAAACGATATCAGTGAGATAGAAGCTGAGATTGAACGGGAAATGAAAGAAAAAAAGCAGGAAAACAGTACAACTGACACTGAGGAAACCACAGCAGATGTTAAAGAAAATCCTGAGACTCAAGAAGAGATCGTCGAAGAATATACCACCAAAGATGAAGCGGAATTAGATAAGGAGACTACTGAATCAGAAGAGACTATAGCCACAAGCAAGGAAAAACAAGATAATACTCAGAAGGAAGAAAATAGGAATTCCGCACTTGAAAACAACACCTCAAATTGCTTTAATATGGAAAATGGTGGCATGACTTGCCCCAAACTCAATGAAATCATCTACATCGAAGCAGATGGCAGCAAAGCAACCATTTATTTGAAGGAACGCAAAAAGTATTTCGTTTCACATTCTTTACCTGAGGTTTATAATCAATTGGGAACTCAAAACGCATTTTTCAAAACTGACCAATATCTTATCAACCTCGATCACTTAACAGGATTTATCCCTGCAGGAACCCACAATTCTTCTAACAGAAAAATCGATCTGGAGTTGATCGAATCCAAGGAAGTATCAATCCCCTACTCCCAGCTAGATCAACTCAAAGCCCAGTATATCAAAACAAGAGGAATAAATTAATGAATAATGCTTTTTGAGAATAAATTGATAACAACAACGCCTGTTGCGATCAAGACAATTCCTAGGATTGCAGGTAAATCAAGTTTCTGACTATATCGAAAATAACCAATCAGTCCAATGCAAACCATGCCCATGCCCGCCCAAATTGCATAAGCAACACCGACAGGGAGTTCCTTGAGTGTCAGTGATAGAAAGTAGACTGCGATACTATAGCCGAAGAGCACAATGACAGAAGGCCACAGCTTTGTAAACCCTTCACATTCTTTGAGAGAAGCGGTGGCAACAACTTCCCCAATAATCGCCACTATCAGGTATATCCATTTCATAAATTTTGTATTAAGCGACGTAATTTAACAAATTTAACTTGTGGTTAAAGATTAGTTAACTCAAAATAAACCGATTGGCGTCACGTTTTAGAGCTATACCTACCGCAGCACTCCCTCATTTTCTCAATTTATCAGAACTAGTCTCCACGAAGGTGCAAACTCGTTCGCATTAAATCAAACCGTTATGAACAGGAAAATCATTGTAGGAATTGTAATCCTATTGCTAGGTACAATGACAACGCTTGATGCACAGATCAATTCGGAGGTTAAGATAAGACCAGTATCCAAACCGCTTGAATCTGAGGTAGTATCAGCTACCTATACACCAAGAGACAGCCCTTACGATCAGATCAACTTAAAAGAACGACGTGTACTGCGTTACGATCATATTCGTGAAGCGGATGTCATGTGGCAAAAGCGCATTTGGCAGGTCATCGATGTACGAGAGAAGATGAACCTTTCTTTCGCCTTTCCGGAACGGCCGTTGGTTACGGTTATGCTTGAAAACATTAAAGCGGGTAAGATGAAGGCGTATAGTGCTATAGACGATAAATTTACGACTGAAATGTCTTATGACGAGATCGAAGATCGAATGAGTTTGGTAGACACGTTCCGAACCTACAACCCAGACACGTATGAGGAAACATTGATTGTGGCACGAAATGACTTTGATCCTGCCACTGTCAAGCGATTCAGGGTAAAAGAGGATTGGTTCTTTGACGAAGAAACCTCAACAATGAAGGTTAGAATACTCGGCATAGCACCACTGCGGGAAGAATTGGACGACTATGGCAATGTCCGTTATGAAATACCAATGTTTTGGGTTTATTATCCAGATTGTCGAGAACCATTGGCTCGTGAAGCCGCTTACAATCCTATGAACGATGTGCATGCTATGAGTTGGGAAGATTTATTCGAAATGCGCTATTTCAGTAGTCATATCGTGAAGGCGTCCAACCCTTATGATCGTAGAATCGAGGATTACAAGGAAGGGACGGACATGGTGTACGAAGCTCAAAAAATCAAGGATCAGATCAGGGCATTTGAGAGCGATCTATGGTCCTACTAAGATTATTCATAGTTGAATTCTATTTCGGGGATTTTTGCCGGTGCTGCTGCTGTAGTGCCGGCATTTTTAATTTGAAGTTAGTGTAGCACTTTCAGCGCTACCGTCTTTGGGGGTTGCTTGATAACCAGGGTTTTACCCTGGGCTGACAAATTGAGCAACTTTCAGTGCTCAATACGCACTTTCAGCGCTTTTTTAGCACTTTCAGTGCTGCTCGTACAGCGCAACGGAAGGCAGGGCTCAATGCCAAAGATTAACGCTTTGAGTATGGCTCCCTAGAAATACTGCTTGCTATACCTTGATTTTGATCCCGTTTTCTCTAGCGATTTTGCTGTACAACAAACCTGCTCCAGTCATAGTACGTTCCATCGTCTCAAAATCAACACGGACAAGGCCAAAACGGTAGGTTGGGCCCAGACTCCACTCATAGTTATCCCAAGTACACCAATGGGTATAGCCAATCAGGTCCACGCCTTCTTGAATGGCTTCATGGCAATGCGTTAGATACTCCCTAATACTTTCCTTTCGGAAGGCGTCGTCATCTGTACAAACCCCATTTTCAGTGATAATGATTGGCTTTTGATACTTTTCGTGAAATCGCAATAGTATTTCCTTGATTCCTAAGGGATAATAGCCCCACATTTTATCATTCCTTAGCCCCATTTTAGTTAATTTTCCTGGGTGATCTACTTCTGTAATGGGAATTGGAGTAAATGGGATGTAGGCGTAATAACTAAGGCCCCAGAAGTCACTTCGTTCAAAGTGAGATGCTACCTTTTCTATGAACCACCAATCAACAAACTTAGCGACTAGTTGTCCTAGGAAATTAGTGCCTTTAAAGATTCCTGTGTTCTTAGAAATACCTACTTTTTTATTCGGACATTCTTTCTTCAAGTAATTGTATAGCTGATCATGGCAAATGCCCATGACTTTCAATACTTTATTGCCTTTAAAGTAATTCCTTTTATAAGGAGGAAACTGACCTATGACATAACTGTTCATTGCATATACTCCAGGCTCGTTGAAGGTATTGAAAATAAAAGCGTGCGCCCCAAAATGCTTGACACACTGCTTGGCATAATCCATAAATATAGGAACTTGGCTTTCTTTCAACCAGGAGCCTGACTCTTCAAACCATATCGGATTAGAAAAGTGATGAAACACAAACATGATCTTGATTCCTTCATCCAGTAACTGTTGGAAAAATATTTGATATTCTGCCACCACAGTTTCGTCAAACGGTGCATAGGCTTTGGGTTGGAGCCTTGACCAGTCTACTCCACATCTGTAAAACGAACCAAACTGCTTGATATACCCTATATCTTCTTCTCTACGTAATTCGTGATCTGTTGTTCTGAGGAAGGTGAATCCGTCTTTCGACTTGGTGTTTTTCCATTGGTGCTTGTACGCCGTCTCTACTTGAGCGGCAGCGGTACTTGTTCCCCAAAGAAATCCTTCAGGAAATTGCAAATTACTCATATCGGACGTCTGATTTTGTGAGGGCTGGATTTAGGTACGCGTTCTAAAATCCCCCTTGCTTCGAGGTCTAGTTTAACTGATACCACGTACCAAACAACTTTACCGTCAAAGGTGGCGCTTAGTGCTTTCAGGGCATTGTCAGAGACTTCTCCGTATGTTGGCTCACCTATTCTATCAACCTCTTTTAGGATAAACTCTTTTATAACAGTGTAGCGGCGTCTCAAGATGTTTACCCCTTTTTTACCTTGAGGATGAAGTGTCATAATCTTCTCTTCCATTGATTTTCAGGTTTTGAGAACCTCAAGATTGGCAATAATTAGAATAAATCAAAATATGGTGTGTTATTTATAATTAAATATAATATTACCTCTAGCTTAATAACCCTCGATTATCCTTGATATAAATTAATATCATAACGTTTTACAGGAGCAACTTATGAATTGAAAATTGACACAATAATTACAATACAATGTTTCTATTGTAGTTGTATTGATTAGCTTTGCGCCCATTAATCACCATTAAATTTAAAACAAATGCGAACTTGCCTATTGTTACTTTCTTTAATTGTTCTTCTATTAGGATGTGAATCAGAAAAAGGAAGTAATTCAGACGCCCCAAAAACAAAAAAAGATCCTCATTCTCATCATTCTGCAGCTAAAAAAACACCTCAAGTATTACATTACAAAAAGGAAACTAACCTTAAGAATATCAATCAATTGACTTTTGGAGGTGATAATGCAGAAGCTTACTTTAGCTTTGATGATAAAAATTTAGTGTTTCAAGCCACAAACAAAAAATGGGGCGCCGAATGTGATCAGATTTATATGATGTCAGTAGATGGCCATGGTGACGAACAACCTCCACTATTGAGTACTGGAAAAGGGAGAACCACCTGCTCGTATTTTATGCCAGGCAATAAGTCAATCCTCTACGCTTCTACCCACCTTGCAGATGAGAACTGTCCGGAATCACCAAGAACACTGGACGGAAAGTACGTTTGGCCTGTTTATAAGTCTTTTGACATCTTTGTAAGTAATTTAGAAGGAAAGATAACCAAGCAGTTGACTAAGCACGAGAGTTATGATGCAGAAGCTACCCTATCGCCAGATGGTTCTATGATTGTGTTTACTTCCTTGAGAACAGGTGATTTAGAATTGTTTACTATGAATGTTGATGGTTCAAATATCAAACAAGTTACCAAGGGATTGGGATATGATGGCGGTGCTTTCTTTTCACCAGATGGTAAGAAGTTGGTATTCAGGTCTTCACGGCCCAAAACTGATGCGGATGTCAAATCTTATAAGGATTTACTCCAAAAAGGACTTGTACAACCAAGTGCCATGGAAATTTATACTTGTAATGTTGATGGCAGTGATTTAAAACAAATCACAAAACTTGGCGGTGCTAATTGGGCGCCATACTATCACCCTAGTGGTAATAAAATTATTTTTAGTAGTAATCATCATACCAAGTCTAAAAGGCAGTTTAACCTGTTCATTATCAACACAGACGGTACAGGATTGAAGCAAATCACTTTCGATCCGACTTTTGATGCGTTTCCAATGTTCTCTTATGATGGAAAAAAATTAGTATTTTCATCGAATAGAAACAACGGTGGTACAAGAGATACCAACGTATTTATTGCAGAATGGGTAGATTAATATGAAAATTCTTTCAGCTAAACAAGTTAGAGATCTAGATGCTTACACAATTGAGCATGAACCGATTACTTCATTAGATTTAATGGAACGAGCCTCCAAAGCTTTCGTAGGGCGTTTTGTGCAACAATACAGTACCGAGCATCCAGTATTTATCGTTTGCGGCCCAGGAAACAATGGAGGAGACGGTTTGGCAGTCGCAAGACTATTGGCTAGAAAGGATTATTTTGTCAAAGTGTACACTTTCCCGTTTGCGAGCTCAACAACAGCAGACTACGATGCTAATTTACTGCGTCTTCAACAATTAGGAACGGTAGACATTGAGGAAATCGGTGAGGGAAAACAGATGCCGCCTTTATTTCCAGCTAAAGCAGTTGTCATTGATGCCATTTTGGGATCTGGACTAAGTCGCCCTGTATCTGGTATTGTCGAATCCGTTATCAAGCATTTAAATAGTCAAAGTTGTTATCGGGTAAGTATTGATATTCCTTCTGGATTATTTGCTGACAGGCATTCAACTGGCACTTCAATTAAAGCAATCCAAACTATTAGTTTTCAACTACCTAAGCTAGCCTTCTTTTTTTCCGAAAATCATCAGCAAATTGGAGATTGGTATGTAGAACCAATTGGTTTGCATCCTAAAGCATTGGAGCAGACAGAAACCTTTTACCATTTAATAGACAAAGAGTTAATTAAAAGTATCTACCGCAAACGGTCAAAGTTTGCACATAAAGGCAAATTCGGACATGCGTTGACAATCGTTGGATCAAGAGGTATGCTTGGTGCAGGCTTATTGGCGACTAAAGCTTGTTTGAAAAGTGGTGCGGGGTTGGTCACCGCGCATATACCAAGGCATGCTGTCTCAATATTTCAGCAAGCCATTCCAGAAGCAATAGTAAGTGGTGACGAAAACACAGACCAGTTTACAGCCATCAAGGACCTGAGCAAGTACAATGCGATTGGAATTGGTTGTGGTATTGGCACGTCTGATTCCACTAGTCGCGCGCTTCAAAATGTTTTTGTGGCTTACAATAAACCAGTAGTTGTAGACGCCGATGCACTGAATATTATGAGTCAAATCAAAGACTGGGAGCGACTATTGCCAAAGAACTCAATTCTTACGCCGCATCCCAAGGAGTTTGAGCGACTTTTCGGAAGAACTGATAATGAGTTCGAGCGCAATGAGTTACAAGTCATCAAAGCACAGGAATACGGTATTTACATTGTGTTAAAAGGGGCACACACTTGTGTTGCCACTCCTGGGGGCAATTCTTATTACAATAACACTGGGAACCCTGGAATGGCAACAGCTGGAAGTGGTGATGTCTTAACCGGTGTTATAACTGGCTTATTAGCTAGTGGTTATGGTCCTTTTTCTGCATGCTTACTGGGTGTTTATCTACATGGATTGGCTGGGAATCTTGCTTTAGAAACACAAAGCTATGAATCTCTGTTGGCTGGCGACCTGAACACACATCTTGGAAAAGCTTTCAAGCAAATATCAAATTACTAATGGATTATGAAGAAAATAGTTGTATTAACAGGTGCAGGAATGAGTGCTGAGAGTGGCATCAAGACTTTTCGGGATGCTGATGGCTTATGGGAAGGTCATGATGTTATGGAAGTCGCCACACCGCAAGGCTGGAAGAAAAACCGTGCCTTAGTACTGGACTTTTACAACCAACGTCGCGCACAACTCAAGCAAGTGACTCCTAATGCCGCTCATTTAGCCTTGGCGCGGCTGGAAAAGGAATACGACGTTACTGTGATCACTCAAAACGTAGATAATTTACATGAGCGTGCCGGGCAGACTGATGTCCTGCATTTGCATGGTGAATTATGCAAAGTAAGAAGCACACTCGATCCTAATTTGGTATACGAGTGGAACAATGATTTGAATGAAGGAGAAAAGTGTGAAAAAGGGGCACAACTTCGCCCACATATCGTATGGTTTGGTGAAGCAGTACCCAATATAGAATTTGCGACAACAATAGTCTCAAAAGCAGATATCTGTATCATTGTTGGCACATCAATGCAAGTGTATCCAGCAGCAAGTCTTGTACATTATGTCCCTACCTATTGCCCAATCTATTTCGTTGATCCTAAACCAAATACAGATGGTTTGATAACATTGCCTAAGTTAGAGGTGATTGCAGAAAAAGCATCAACAGGAGTAGTAGGATTAGTAGATAAATTACTAAATGACACAAAATAATGCAAATTTGTTCATAATCATTTGACATACAGTAGGAAACTTGTTATATTTACGTTATCCAATTCGTTTCTAGTAAAGTACATTGTTTAGAATCACAATTTATTTTAAAATAATTACAACTAGAAATTATGAAATTCTTATTGCAGGTTGTTTGCTGTTTGGCAATTTTAATGTTCAACAACCAATCTACTTCTGCATCTCCATTGAACGGAGGTGATCAAATCTACTTAATACAACTTGCGGCCTCTTCGGATCCTGACTTGAAACAATTTAAGAATGTCAAGAGATATGGCTATCTGTATACCTCATCAACCAATACTGGAGTCCAAAAAGTACTTTTAGGTTCTTATACTTCTAAAAGCGCTGCAAAATCAATACTTAACAAGGTAAAAGCAAAAGGACACAAGGATGCTTATATTACTTCGCAACCTTTAGATCCTAATGGAAAAGTATATAGTGTACAGATTATCAGTTATGCTTATGCTACAGCTATTGATTGGGACAAATTTAGACAAATGGGTGATGTGCGTATCGATCCTAGTTCTGGAAAAATCAAGTTAATGCGAGGTACGTTTTATGATCAGGAATCTGCTCGCTCTTATGCTAAATCAATTGAATCTGAAGGTTATAGTGGTGCATTTATCCGTCAACTGAACGAAGGTGTTTTACTATGGACTGACAACAACTTTTTTGTGTCTGAAGGTAATATGGCCACAACAACTACGAGGTCAAGTATTTCTACTTCAGCTATTTCGACTACATCAGCTCCTATTACAACAAATACTAGTGGTTATGAAGACCCATATAAGTCTCCAATCTACACTAGCCTAAGTACTTTCGAAAAGGAAAAGGTTGTTTATTTAGACAATGTTCTTAGTATTAAGCAATACGGAAAGATTATTCCTTTAAAGGATTATGTACCTGGCACACTATCAAGTAGTACTACTACAGCACCAGGAAATGCTGTAATTACAAATACTACTACTGCTCCGATTATTACTACAACTCAGGTTATTACAACACCACAGCCTGTTACAGCTCCAATTGCACCAGTTACTGCTCCTTCAATGGTAGTTGCTGATCAAACTGCGCCAAGTGTTCCTGTAACTACCCACAGTCCTGCTGTAGGGTCAGAATTGACAATGAGTCCAATTGGTACTGGAATGACTTCAAAAGGAGGTATGGCGGTAGCAGCTACTTATAAAATTCAGTTAACAGCTGTATCAATGTATGATCCATTGAAGTTTTCGAATGTTGACTACCTTGGTACTGTCGACAAAGAAGATACTGATAGTGGCGTAAAACGTGTGATGTTAGGAACTTTCGTTACAAAGGAAGATGCTGCTCAAGCATTAAATCAAATCAAAGAAAAAGGGTTTAACAATGCGTATATCGTTGAATATAACAATGGTATCCGAAAGTAATTACATATAGAAGTAGTAAATGGGAACCGGTATCAGCGATTGTTTGGTACCGGTTTTTTTTATTTGTTCGGATTAAATTCAAAGCATCATTGGTGCAGGAGAATTGAGTTGATTATTAGACTTGTGTGATTGGGCTTGCTACAAATAGAGACGATACTCTGTGCCTTATTAGATTTGTGTGATTGGCTTGCTACAAATAGAGACGATACTCTGTGCCTTATTAGATTTGTGTGATTTGGCTTGCTACAAATAGAGACGATACTCTGTGCCTTATTAGATTTGTGTGATTGGCTTGCTACAAATAGAGACGACACTCTGTGCCTTATTAGATTTGTGTGATTGGCTTGCTACAAATAGAGCCGATACTTCAAAATTAAAAATCCTCCCTGTAAGAACAGAGAGGATCGTGTTGTATATATTTATTTTGGTTAAACTCTTAAACATCATCTTCGTCACGGACAAATCCGAAAACGAGAGCAGCTACAGCACCACCAGCAAAACAAGCCACAAGAGGCACCCAAATGAAACTTGCATTACTAAGTCCACCTACAACAACACCAACTGCTACAGCAGGGTTGAAAGCACCACCTGATAAACCACCAAGTGAATAAGCACATGCTGTTACAGTGAAACCAATAGCCAATCCATAAAATGAGTTACCAGCGGTACCTTTGGAGGTCGCAGTGTTGAGGACTACCCAACATAGAGCGAATGTACCCAAGAACTCTCCGATCAAGCCAGGGATAGGGCTGAAAGTACCTGCTTCCCATGTTTTACCCATAGATCCTAATAAGAAGGCTCCAACAAGTGCGGCTAAAGCACCTCCAACAAGTTGCGCTACAATATAGCCAGGAACATCTGAGGTTTCACATTTTCCTCTCATCCAAACGGCAAGTGTTACTGCAGGGTTGAAGTGTGCACCAGAAATATGGCCACCTGCAAAAATCATTACCATTAACATACCACCGATTGCAATTGGCGCAAAACCAGCTGGGCCAGCGACAACAGACATCATAATGGATAAAATCAAAAAGAAAGTTCCGATAAACTCTACTAAGTACTTTTTCATAGGTAAAAAATTTGGTTAAGAAAGTTTTAAGTAAAAAATTAATTCAATTATAAACTAAAAAGGTATTTTTTTAACATATTTTTGACGCTGGTTATTAACAAAGTCACAAACTTTTTAATTTGTTCAAAAAAATACCAACATATTATGAACATTGGAATCTTAGGGTACGGAAAGATGGGAAAAACGATCGAGGGTATTGCCATCCAAGACAAACATAACATTTTATTTAAAATAAATTCTAAAAATACGAAACATTTCAATATAGAAAGCTTAAAATCGGTTGATGTTGTTATAGAATTTTCCCGACCTGAGTGTGCTTATGAGAATATCAAATTTTGTCTTGAGCATCAAGTCAATGTGGTTTCTGGTACTACGGGTTGGATGGATAAACTGAGCGATGTCAAGCAGTTGGCCACTGATAACGGCTGTGGGTTTATTTATGCTTCAAATTTTAGTATTGGAGTTAATATATTCTTTGAAATCAATCAGTTGTTGGCTAAGCTGATGAACAGACAACAGCAATATAGTGCTGCAGTACATGAGATTCACCATACTCAAAAGCTAGATGCGCCTAGTGGAACAGGGATAACGCTGGGTAGTGATATCGTGAAAGTTATTGATCGTTATCTACAATGGGTGACAGAAGGTGATCAGGCGGCTCCCCTATTGAGTCTTACTTCTGAACGAATTGATCCTGCTCCTGGAACACATACTGTGAGTTTTCAATCTGAAGTGGATACTATAGAAATCAAGCATATAGCACACAGTCGTGATGGATTTGCTCGAGGAGCAGTGCTTGCTGCGGAATGGTTGCACGGAAAATCTGGTGTATATACGATGAAAGATGTTTTGGGAATATAGTTTAAGTGGTTGGTTGTGCTATTGGCTTTTCTGGTGTCTCCAAAATCTGATAATTTGCCCAACGGATATTCTCTTCCACTGAATATCCAAGCATTCTATTATGATAATAATACAATAACTTGAGATTGGGACTGATGTAATGTCCGTTTTCGTTGCGTTGTAGCGGTGCAAATGCATGGTAAATCTCCATATTGTTAATGCCTAGGTCGATAATCTTTTTGACATTTCCATGTGATACAGTAACAGATAACTGTAATTTACCTTCGTCTTTTAGGGTATTTAGAATTTTCAACACATCAATAACAGCGGCCTCCAACACTTCTTTTTCTATTAGTGTTTCTTCATCAGGAATACGCATGAGTCGGAATAAATCTTTATTGGAATTGCTTGATTTGATTATATTGAATGCTGTGAATGCCACTAAATGACTGGACAGTACTATGTTTTCCACGTGGAAACGATCTACGATTTTATCTGCTAGTATTTTGGTGTATTCCATATCTCTCTGCAGGTTTTCCGAAACGGTTCCATTCGAAATGAAGTATTCTTTCAGATCAATGATGTTGCCTCTTTCATCAATGGAGTTAGAATTTTTATCCACAAAGTTGCCTAGGACGTCAATGGGTTTTCCGAATGAGATTTGTATTTCTGAACTACCAGCGAAGAACTTCCAAAGAAAGTGAATTGTTTTCAAGAAGCTGAAGTTGTCAGATTCTGAGATGTACAGTTCCTTTCCTTCTCGCTTGAGATGATCATTGATAAGGGATTCTGCTTCAAGTACGAAGTTATAACCGATCACAAGGGGAACGACGACGACCTTTTTGTTGGTACCGTCTTCATATAAAGATCGTTGTGCTTCTGTTACTGTACCGAGCAATCCCATTTTCAGTTTTTTCTCGATTTGTCCAGTACGTTCTCTGGTTCCGCCTGGGAAAAATAGAGAATTTGTTCCTCGTTCGATAGTAAGTGTAGAAAAGGATTTCAATGTATCGAGATAGATACTATTTTTTTTACGTCTGTCAAGCTTGTATGCTCCTAGGCGATTAAAGTAATACGCCATGAGTGGATTGTTAAAAAGGTTGAGTCCAGCACCATAAGAGACTGCAGGAAGGCCAATACTGTCAATTGCCCATCCTAGCATTACGGAATCGAGATTACTGTAGTGTGTGGGCACAATTACCATAGTGCTATCTTTTCCAACGGAGCGCAGCAAGTCGATATCACCGTGTAAAATAAGGCGTTCTCTGAGTTTGTATCTTGCGGAGTAGAACCGTCTAAAATTTCTATTGGAGGCGGTGTTTAGCAGTCGATTGAGGCCTGCTGTCAAAAACTTTCTTGCAAATTTGTAGGTACTTATTTTGAAATTTCCAGCGATTTCTTCAGAGTATCTGTTGACAATGGTACGGAGAATCTCTTCATTATTTTTGTCTGCATCTGCTTCTGCTTCCTCAACGTCTAATGACCTTTTGACTAATTTTTTTCGAAGTCGGTTCCAGAAATCTATTTCGTGTGGCGGGTCGACTTTCCATGGATTTTCCTTGACGCGGGTCCGTTCTTGGTAGATCACTTTAGCTAAATCCTCGCTTAATTTATCTTTGGCGGTTTTCTTTATTCTGTTGACAGTGTAGTCTGTGAGCTTTTCTATAAACTCTTGCCTGTCGCGGCTTAGCGTGAATATTGGCCAGTTCTTAATCTCTGGTATGATGTAATTATATTCTCTGTTATTTTTATCCAATTGGCTGTATTCGTTTTTACTTGTATTTATAAAATGCGTTAGCTAAAGAAAGACATTTGTAAAATAGGTAACAATAGCCTCAAATATAAGTTTAATTCTTAACTACTGAAAGCTAAGTTTAAAAGTATCTCTGTATTCAAGGAAAATCCCTTTTAAAAGTTTGTTTAAATTAAATAAGCATAAAAAAAGGCTATTGCCAAATAAATGACAATAACCTAAATATAAGTTTATATATCTTAGAGATTACTCGAAACTAAGTGTAAAAGTATTTCCTGTTGCGAATGGGTAACCTTCAGAAATTTCAACATTCAAAATGTTGTTTGCATTATCATAAGAAACATTGATAAAGTCAGTAACTGATGCATTACTGTTTGAGTATTGACTAACTCTAAATGATTTGTCCATAGAGAAGTTGTATCTTAGGAAAGTATCAGGGAACAATGGTGCTCCGATCAAGTTGCTCCATACTGTGTTAGTGTTTTCACCAACAAGCTCAAAACTAATTTGGCTTGAAGTCATATCAATATCCCACAAACCGTAAGCATAATCTTCAAACTCTATTGCAGCACCTAAAGTTGCAGTAGCAGTTCCTGATCCAGCAGGTTGTCCAAATTGAGTTTCAATGTCAACAATAGCACCACTTGTAAGACCTGGAGATTGAATTGTAGATGTTAATGTTACTTCAGTACCTTCAATAAAAGGGATAGAAGTTAGACAGTCAGACCCTGAATATCCTTCATCGCATTCGCAAAGTCCTTCAATACAAGTACCGTTATCGTTACAAACAACGTCTTTACAGTCATCCTGACAAGAAGTTAAAAATAATGATGTTCCCAAAAGGGCAATAAATAGAATTTTGAAATTTTTCATAATAGATGTTTAATGTTTTTTTTAAAAAAGCTGTGCAAAGATAGTAGTTAAAATTTATTTAAACCAATAATTTTATATTTTTCTTGTAAAATAGTGTTAAAGTTTATCATTGAGCACTTAAGGAACAGTAAAACAATATTGTAATACACTTGCACAATAGTTCCAAAGCTTCAAAAAGTTAATTTTTTAATAAAAATTTAAAACTGATGTTTTAGCTAACAATTAAGATGCCAAAAAATTACTATGGTTTTTTAAAATGTAAAAAAAGGCTTGTAAAAGTTCTTTCAACAGCTAATAGTCAATTCCTTATTAGTTATAATCGAAAAATTGTTGTTTTACACTTTGTATATAGTCTAATAATTCTTCTTTGCCTTCACTGCTCACAGAGGAAGTTACAAAGAATTGTGGTAGGGCTTCCCATGTTTTCAGCATTTCGGTTTTAAATAGCTCTATTTTTTCTTGATTCACTTTTTCTTTGTTCTTGTCTGCTTTGGTAAATACAATAGAAAATGGAATTTGATTCGCCCCTAACCAATTGATAAAGTCCATATCGATGGTTTGAGGCGGGATTCTGATATCTATAAGGACAAAGGTACATTGCAGGGTCATACGTCTTTCGAGGTATTGATTGATCATGACTTCAAATTCTCTTCTCAGTTTTTTAGAGGTCTTGGCGTATCCATAACCAGGTAAGTCAACTAGATACCACTCTTTATTTATTAGGTAGAAGTTTAGATGTTGGGTTTTTCCTGGTTGTTTAGACACCCGTGCTAGGCTTTTTCTGCTAGTCAACATATTAATTAATGAAGACTTACCGACATTTGATCTACCAATAAATGCAAATTCTGGCTTATTGTCGTTCGGACAGATTCTATAAGTGGGAAAACTCCCAGTAAAATCAATGGTTTTCATAATCTCGCTCAAATAATAAAGTATAATTAACAATTAATAATTAACAATTAATAGTGAACTAGGAATAATTAACAATTAATAATCATTTTACTGGCTGAGTTATATTGATATCAAGTTCTTCTAAATGATCTGCATTCCAACCTTCTATATCGTCAATATTCAACCAATCACATAGGCTGCTACTATTATCAAATTCATCATTAAGCAATTGGATTTGTGTGATTGCCGTCCAATTTAAAGACAACAGTATACCTATGATCAAAAGATTTTTCATAAAGAGCGATTAAACATAAGATATAACGATTATTCTACATGATAAAGCACTTCTTTTAATTAATTGAATTGGAATATGAAAAGAACCATTAGCTAATTATAGGTTCGTTGGAGAGTTTCTCCGTTTCTAATTAAAATTATTACAAAAATAAAACTAAACTGTTCGTTCTTTGTTAAATAATCGAATTGTATCTTTAGGAACTAAAATAGCTAAACATTGAGTTATTCACACAACGAAGTTAAGCCGTATCATCACGATCAATCGGGTAAAAAGGTAGAAGTAGGCAAAATGTTTGACAATATTGCACCTCATTATGATTTGCTCAATCGAATATTGTCATTGGGTATTGATAAGTCTTGGAGAATAAAAGGAATTAATTTATTAAAAAAACGAAACCCCAAGCAGGTTTTAGACGTTGCTACTGGTACCGCAGACGTGGCAATTCAAACAGTAGAATTATTGCAGCCCGACAAAGTCGTTGGTATTGATATCTCTACTAAGATGCTTGAGGTTGGCAGAAAAAAAGTAGCTGCGAAAAATTGGTCAGACAAAATTGAGCTTATTGAAGGAGATTCAGAGGAACTTCCCTTCGAGGATAATAGGTTTGATGCGGTCACCGTTGCTTTTGGTGTAAGAAATTATGAAAACTTGGAAAAAGGACTTTTAGAAATGAATAGAGTTTTAAAACCAGGAGGGCAAGTTATGATACTTGAGCTCTCCCGTCCTACTATATTTCCGTTCAAACAGTTGTATAATTTTTATTTTAAGTATATCTTACCGTTTATCGGAAAAATGACTTCTAAAGATCCAAAAGCTTATGAATATCTATATCAATCAGTCATGGCATTTCCAAATGGTAAGGATTTTGTAGAGGTGTTAAACAAAACTGGGTACAAAAACAACAAGTGCCTTTCATTAACTTTAGGGATATGTTCACTATATATTGGAGAAAAATAACGATATTAACTACTTGCTTACTTTTTTCTATTTTTTCTTTTGCACAAGTCAAAGGTACCTACAACTATCTTGATTTCGCCAATAAGCCTTATTACTTCGGCATTACACTTGCCTACAACACTTCACAATACAAAATTGTACATGGTCGGCAGTTTATCCTCAATGACAGTATTGCTTCTGTCGAATCTCCTAGAGGTCCAGGTTTTAACCTTGGTATTATTGGCAACTTAAAAGTGGGTCGTTACTTCGATTTTAGATTCAGCCCTACCCTCTCCTTCTCTGATCGCAGCCTCATTTATGAAATGATTGAGACGCCAGAACAAGAGATCAGCAAGCGAATAGATGCTGTATTTGTTGAAACACCTTTCCACGTTCGATTCAAGTCCGAACCATATCAAGATTTTCGAGTATTCGTCATCGCTGGTGTTAAATATTCCTTTGATGTTGCTAGTAACTCAAGAACGCGTCAGTCTGCTTCTCTATTAAAAATTGCACCGTCTGATTTCGCGGTGGAATATGGTGCTGGAATTCAGATTTTCTTTCCTTACTTCATTTTTTCTCCGGAATTCAAAGTGTCACACGGAATGTCTAATCTACTGATTTCTGACAATAAACTAATTTTCTCTTCTGTACTTGACAAACTTACTAGTCGCACTTTTACGCTTTCGTTTCACTTTGAGGGATAATATTTTAATGATTAATGTTTAGTGATTAATGATTAATTATGACGTAATAACGTGATTAATGGTTAATGATGACGTAATGATCGTGATTAATGGTTAATGGTGACGTAATGGTCGTGATTAATGGTTAATGGTGACGCAATGAACGTGGTTAGTGATTGGTGGTTTTATTCTTTGGCTAGGGCAATAGTTTCTTTGTTGGTATCGTTTCTTTAGGGTTAAATTAACTTGGTGCTGAATAATAGTGCTGTCATTAACTCTAGGAATATGTTCGATTTAAAGTGGAGAATATTAACGGTACTAATTCTTTGCTTGTTGTTTTCTATTCTTTCTTTTGGTCAGGTAAAAGGTACTTATAACTATCTTGACTTTGCTAATAAGCCTTATTACTTTGGGATGACATTGGGCTTCAACAGCTCACAATATAGAGTGGTGCATGGTCAAGAGTTTATACAGCATGATACTATTTATTCGGTTGAATCTCCTAGAGGGCCGGGCTTCAATCTTGGTTTCATTGCCAATTTAAAAATAGGTCGGCATTTTGATTTTAGATTCAGCCCTGCTATGTCGTTTGCCAGTCGGAGTCTCATATACCAAATGGAGAAGTCTGCAGAGCAAGAAATGAGTAAGCAAATTGATGCCTTGTTTTTAGAGGTGCCATTCCAAATAAGATATAAGTCTGAGCCTTATCAGGATTTTCGACTATTTGTCATAGCAGGAGTTAAGTATTCGTTTGACGCAGCTAGTAATTCGAATACACGGCAGTCTGCTTCAATATTAAAAATTGCACCTTCCGATTTTGCGGTCGAATATGGTGTCGGTATTCAGTTTTTCCTTCCATACTTCATTTTTTCCCCTGAGTTTAAAGTGTCGCAAGGTATTTCTAATGTATTGATCACTGATAATAAATTGATTTACTCTTCTGTATTAGATAGGATTACTAGTCGTGTGTTTACGCTTTCTTTGCATTTTGAGGGATAAATTTTTAATGATTAATGGTTAGTTCTTTTGTCCAAACCCGAAATGTCGGACCACATCGTTTTCAAGAATTTCAAAGTCCTCGCTCTATCTTCTACTTACAGGATGTTGAGCTATTAACAAGAGTTAACTGCGGCTCTAAAATTCTTTCAGCCTCGATTTTGACCAAAATAGTACTTTTCGGAGTAGACTCAATGTTTAATGATTAATTATGACGTAAAATTTAATAATGATTCACTCGGCCTACTATTCCACATTGTTGATGTACGAGTTGAAAATATTACTGTAGTTTGACGTAGGACATTAGTTAAAGCCGTATAATGTTCGAAAATATTTTATAGAAACTTAAATAATTGTACTTTTACGCGAAATTAGAACCATATACGGCTAACAATATATTATGTACAAAGAAAAAAAAGTTGTTGTTGTGCTACCTGCTTACAATGCAGCCCTTACCTTGGAAAAAACGTATAGTGAAATTCCCTTTGACCTAGTAGATGAGGTGATTTTATGTGATGACTGTAGTACTGATAACACGGTAGAAGTGGCCAAAAGAATTGGTATTACTCAGATTATTAGTCACACGAAAAATACGGGATATGGTGGAAACCAAAAATCACTGTATAATAGAGCTTTAGAGCTTGGTGGTGATATTATCATCATGGTACATCCCGATTATCAATATACTCCTTTACTGTTGCCTGCTATGATTTCTATTATTGGCAATGAATTGTACGATGTGGTTTTGGGAAGTAGGATACTTGGCAAGGGCGCTCTGAAAGGTGGAATGCCAGTTTATAAGTACATTGCCAATCGATTTTTGACGTTTAGTCAAAATGTATTGGTCAATCATAAGCTATCTGAATACCATACTGGCTACAGAGCTTTTAGCAGGAATGTTCTTGAGGGCATCAATTTCAATGCTAATGATGATGATTTTGTTTTTGATAATGAAATGCTATCTCAAATCATTTATGCGGATTTCGGAATCGCAGAAGTAACTTGCCCTACAAAATACTTTGAAGAGGCTTCTTCTATCAACTTCCAACGAAGTGCGAAATATGGATTGGGGGTTTTGTTGGTCTCCGTTGTACACCGATTGAATAAAATGGGGATCCTCAAGTCTAAGATTTATCAGCAACCGACGAAAATAATGGTTAATGATTAATGTTTAATGTTTAATGAATTACGTAGGGAACTTTTTAATGATTAATGAATTACGTACGTAAGGAACTTATGTACTATAATTATTAATCAGTCGAACTAAGGTTGTTTTATGTGGAGTTGGATGACTTTTGTTGTTGTTGAGTTTACTGCAAATCGATGATCGATTTGTCGACCAATTACCCAGCAAATTCTATCTCCTGATACGACAAGCAGTTGTCTTTTCTTCTGAATAGAGTTGAGTTTCCAATCTGTAAAGCAATCACTGAGTTTCTTAGATTTTCCATTCATTCCAAGGGGCTGAAATCGATCTCCTTGTTGCCAATTTCTGATAATGAGGGGTAGTTGTACACTATTGGCATCCAGGAACACCTTACGAAATCCTTGGTTTAAAGCGCTAGGAGGTTTTGATAAGCGTTCTACACATAATTCGACCTCTTGTATTTCTTTTGTGGATGGGATTTCGGTAATCTCGATCCTGATGGCTTGCTCTTGCGTCTCTCCTAGCGGTAACACGGTGATCTGATAACGCTTTACTGTGGTCAGATGTGAGTGGCTCATGAACCGGGCTTCCTCAGCATCTGGAATTGTGGCTACGATATTTGTAATTTGGGATGGGTTAAAACCATACTCGCGAATCAATTCAAATAACACGGTTTCTGGAGCAGGGCATTCTAAAATCGCCTTTCCGTCTAGCACCAATTCGTTTCCATTGCCTTTTATCAACTTTGGAGCGTTTTGTTGCATGTAGTGCTCAAAAACGGACAAATAGCCTTGAGCACGCTTAAAATTTCCTAAAAATGTGTTTTCGAGAGATGGGTTGAGTGTTTTCAACTTAGGAATAACCTGTAATCGGATATAATTTCGTTGGTAATCTGCTTTTTCATTGGAACTATCCTCTCTATACGCTATTTGCTGCTTGGTAACATAGGCTTTGATCTCTTCCTTAGAACATGAAATGAGTGGTCGAATGATGTTTTGATTTATAGGTGGGATACCACGCATCCCTCGTAGTCCAGTGCCTTTGGTGAGATTGAGTAGTAGGGATTCTATGCTGTCATTGAGGTGATGAGCAGTGATAATCCAGTCATAGGGTGTGCTTGCTGCTACTTCCTGAAACCATTGATATCGTAGCTCTCTTGCTGTTTCCTGGATGCCTTTTTTCTGTTGTGTGGCTAGGGATCTAGTGTCTGCTGTATTTCGGTGGAATGGGATATCCCACTGTGCTGCGAGCTGTTGGACGAACCGTTCGTCTTGGTCTGATTCGTCACCACGCAGTTGATAGTTGAAGTGTGCGAGTCCGAAGTCTATTTTATCTGAGTACAGTAAGTGAGCTAGAGCGACGGAGTCCATCCCGCCACTGATAGCTAGGAGGAATCGATCTGATTTCGGGATATTGAATTGGGACCAAAAATCTGTTACCTGTGTTCTCATTACTGGCAAGTTACAGATAAATCTTAAATGTGTGAAGTCTTCTGTGTTGTAATCTCTAGCGGGGTAAATTAAAACAAATCAATAAAACTATAAGTAGTTGCTATAATTTCCAGTCGTTTTTATTCATAATTTAGTTTCATTTTTCTACCCCAATCGAGTTTAATGGATACTGGAAATCCATCTTTATTGTAATTATAATTGGTTTCACACGGTCGACAAGCTATATCATAATTACCTGCATGATCAGTAAAATCCATTTCAGTGACATTATTTTCGCTCCAGTTTATCAGGTCTGATATTTTTGTTGGATAATTTAAACTGTAATTGTTTTTATCATCGTATTCGTAGAAGAATTCGTAATATAATTCCTCATCTCCATTAAAATATTCAACTTTATTGATGTTATTTTCATTCCAATAATATTTTTCAATTGAATTATATTTTCCTTGGGATACAAGCGAGCAAAATTTTTTAGAAACCTTATTATCATTATCATATTCGTATTCATACTTCCAAGACAAGGGTAAATTTGTTCCTGAGTTTTTTGAAAAACGGTAAATTGCCATTATAGTTCCATTAGGATTGTAGAGAATGGAATCCCGAAAAACTAATTTATTTTCATCAATAACAAATGTGGTAAATTCCTTTAAGGTATCATTATGATATTCAAATTCATACCTTCTACCCAATGACCGAAAATCTTCAACCTTACTAGCTTGTTATCTGAATCATAAGTGTAATTCTCAACCCAACTGTTATCATCTTCTGTATAATCGATTGAGACTAATTTTGTCCCTGAAGATTTAAATAATCCATTATCTTTTGAGCAAGAAAATAAGGAGAGGATAAGAATTATAGTGATTAACTTTTTCATATATTTATATTTAACAACATTATAATTAAAAAATACAACTAGACTAAGTGACACAATGAATAACTTACCTTTCTTCCTTTCCATCTTTTTATTGTTAATATCGAGAAATAAATCTTCAATCCTTTCTTCTAATGTAGTTACTAGATTTCATTCTCAATCATGATTTTTCGGCTACTCGAAATATCACTTCTCTATAAGATTTTTCAATTTCTCAAGAATAATTTGGTCATTTATTATTAGTAAGAAGATTAAGTATAGTACTCCAAATAAAAACTTAAATCATTGTTATACAACCACTTAATTAAGTCGCAATCAAATCTTGAAACTTAATAAATTAAAAAAATGGGATTGCTAGTTCTTTCTCTATCATGTTACTTTGTTATCAGAAACAATGAAGGAAATTAGTTTTAAACAAACAACTAATATTTAAAGACTAAAACAATCTCAACAAAATCTAATGAAATTAGAGACTGCATATACAGATAACCGAGTTATCACTTGCCTATCTCTAAGAACCAACCACAAAAGTATAACTGCTTGAAAATAAAAAAACATAAAGGAGAACGCTGAAAATCCTTGATTAGAGTAGGCAATTAATTAATTTATAAAATTTATTTAAAATGAAAAATTTAACTTTCATAACAGGAATTCTATGTCTTATCCTCACCTTTTTTTCTACTGGAATCAATGCTCAGATAAACGTTTTGTCTGATAACTCTGCATCAATTGGACCATTACTAAGTACAAACAATTCAAAATTAAGAATTTACAACACGAATGAAACGTATTCTTTACAAGTGCAGAACCGAAAAACTACAGGATACCAATTTGGTATTACCTCACTCGTTCATGCTACAAGTACTGGATCTGCAATTGGAATTGACTCAAAAGCATATCAAAAGGCAGGATCTACTCAAAGTATCACGGCTTCTAAAAGCGTCGCTCACGCTAGAGGATCTGGTAAAACGTATGGAGCATACAACTATGCCTATGGATATGATGACGCTACAGGAAGTAAGTATGGTTCATACAATTATGTCTATGACAGAGGAACAGGAACAAAGTATGGTGTCTATTCCAGAGTTTCCAAGAGTTCTGGTGGTTCAGGAACCATGTACGCTGGCTATTTTTTAGGTGATGTTTATATCAGTGGAACAACCTTGCTTTGGATTCCTAAACCAAGTACAAATCAAAAACAAGCAGTATCCAACGTACTTGATAAATTGACCTCAGTTAATACATTTGCCGCTACTAATATGGAAAACGGTAAGCAAAAAACAAGCTACAGCCTCGACCCTACAAGCTTGAAACAGGCTTTTCCGGAATTAGTCGTTGAAGTAGACAGAACTAAGGAAACAGTCCCTCAGGAGCTTACTGAAGAAGAAGCGGCTACAGGAATTGAGGCAAAAGAGACAACTGAAAACAATGGCATCGATACAGCAGTAGATGTGAACAGCCTTATCCCTGTACTAGTTGAAGCCATCAAAGAACAGCAAACAGCCATCAAGAAACAGGAACTAGAAATCGAAGCATTAAAAACACAGATTAAAGCGCAATAGTCGCAACAATCAAGCAGTTTTTAATAATCATTAAAATTAAAATCATGAAAAATATAATTCTTAGCATGGTCTGTGCGTTTTGCTTACCGCTTGCCATGTTTGCGCAGCAGCTAAAACAACCGTTTTACTACTACAAAGGCGATAAAGTGATGCTAGAGTACAACACCAAACACATCTTTGTTTCTAGTACTGATTTAGCAAAGCTTAAAATGCTAAATCCTGGCACCTCAAAAGTGCTGAGTAGCACAAACGTTTATAGCGGGAACGCCAGTAAAACACTTACACAACCGGAAAATTATAAAGTTTCCAATCCTAATCGTTTTAGTCAGGAAATTACTATCAGTGAAAAAGAAATGAGTGTAGCCCAGTACTACGATCATATCAATAGTTTGAAAGACAAAAACAATCAGCTCATTGTAGCTCCGTTTTTCAAATCAAATAGGACTGATAAAATTGGATTGTCTAACTTCTTCTACGTAAAATTGAAGCACCAAGATGACTTCGAAAACCTTACTGGACTTATCGAAGAAAACAATCTGGAACTGATTGGACACAACATCTTTATGCCACTTTGGTTTACGATCAGTGTTACTCCAGAAAGCAAGGACGCACTTCACATGGCCAACATGTTCTACGAAACAGGCCTTTTTGAAGCGGCTGAGCCAGACCTTATGACTGAAAATAAAATACTAAGCGCGGAAGATAAGGTGCTTAGTACGGAAGATAAAATGGACTTCATGCCTAACGATACTTACTTCGCTAACCAGTGGTCTTTGAAAAACACTGGTCAGAATGGCGGAACAATTGGTATTGATATCAATGCTGAACAGGCATGGGATAGAGAAACAGGTAGCCCAAGTATTATAGTTGCAGTAGTAGATCATGGGTTTTCAAGAACTCACCCTGATTTGATAAATAACAATGTAGGATCTGGATACGATACTAAATTAAATTCTACACCTGCTCGGGTTAGAGGACCACATGGTACCGCATGTGCAGGTATCATCGCTGGTCAAGGTAATAATGGGCAGGGAATTACTGGTGTTGCTTATAATGCTAGCCTCATGTCTATTAGCAACACACTTGTAAGTACACCAAACTCAAGACAGGGTAGAGCTAATGGAATAAACTGGGCAGTCAACAATGGTGCTCATATCATTAGCAACTCTTGGTTCTCCACCGTGCAAACACAACTACTTGATGATGCCATTACAAATGCACTTAATAATGGTAGAGGTGGGCTAGGATGTATTGTAGTATTCGCTGCTGGTAATGATAACGGTGCAGTTAACTATCCAGCTAACTCTAATCCTGGTATCATTACTGTAGGCGCAATGAGTCCTTGTGGGCAACGAAAATCACCAACTTCTTGTGATGGTGAAGGCTGGGGAAGTAACTTCGGTGCTCAATTGGATGTTGTTGCTCCTGGTGTTTTGATGCCAACAACTGATCGTCAAGGGAGTGCTGGATATAATACCAATGGCGTTGGTGATTATGCAAACAGAGATTATACCAATGATTTCAACGGTACTTCTTCTGCTTGCCCTATAGTTGCTGGTGTTGCAGCACTTGTTCTCAGTGTCAATCCATCTTTAACTAGGCAGCAAGTAACTAACATCATCGAAAAGTCTGCTCAAAAAACAAGAACAGATTTATACAATTATGGCACCTCGTCTGCTCGTCCTAACGGAACATGGAACAACGAGATGGGTTACGGTCTTGTTGATGCACTTCAAGCAGTATCTTTAGCTGAGGATTGCGCTACAACACTTGACATTACTGGCACAGTAACTGGCGAATTGACTTATCATGCAGGGAGTTATCTAAATTCTAATCAGGAGTTAACAACAAGCTCAGATATTACCTATCGTGCAGGAAACAGAATCACCCTTGAAGCGGGATTCAGAAGTAATGGAGAATCGTCGATGAGTATTGCAGCCTGTGGCAGTGGTAACAAGCAAATTGGTACAACTGATTCAGAACCGATCTCTTATATTTATAAGGGCAACACTGCTTCCAAAATTATGAGTAAAACAGCAAGCACTACCGAATTGAGATGTTTTCCAAATCCTTTCCAGTCAAACACTACACTGGAATACGAATTGAAGCAGGACGAACAGGTGTTGCTTATAGTCACAGGTGTGAATAACCGAGTTGTTCGTGTTTTGGTGGATGAACAACAGTCTGCAGGCATACAGTCTGTAGATTTTGAAGGAGGTGAGTTACCAAGCGGGATTTACTTTGCAAAGCTCAAATTCGGGAATACATTGAATACAGCCCGACTACTGATTGCGAAATAGACAATACTGTTTTTTGTAAGTAGGAGGCTGTCTGTTGTGGGCAGTCTCTTATCTTTTGTTTCTAACGATTCTAGCAAAGTAGAGAATGATGATGGATCCAACTGTTGCGGAAACGATCATTCCAACTAAGTTTTGAGGCATGGTTACTCCAAACGTATTTTGAAGTGCTTTTACGATATTGGCTCCTGGGGTAATGCCCAAAAAATTGAATAACGCCCCACCAACTATGGCTCCTGCAATTCCTAGTAATGCGTTAGTCACAAAACCGAAGGTGTTACCGCTCATAATCCTTGCAGCAAGTGTGCCAGAAAGTGCTCCGACTATCACCATTATTAAAATGTTCATTGTATCCACAATTCTATGTTTTTAATTCGATCGCAAAGTAACGCAAGAAAATTAAATTAGGAAAGATTCTGAATGAATAATCACGTTTAATACGAATTAATCATCAGAAATTGAATGTTTTAATAAATCTAGTCGATCAATCAATTCATTTTCAATGTTTTGACCATCATCTTCTTGAAAATAAATCAATTGGGCACTTTCGTAGAACGGTAGTCTTTCTTTCAATTGAATTTCCAGAAATTGTTTCAACTCTTTGGTGTTCATTTCCTTTACTAAAGGTCTGTTTTCCAATTCGTTGAATAGCCTCTTGATCAATAAATCAGTGGGAGTTCTGAGGTATATGGTGAGTCCATGATCATTCATAAACTTCATATTCTGAAAGAAGCAGGGCGTACCGCCTCCAGTAGCAATCACAGTATTCTTACGTTCTACTAATTCTAGTAAATGGAATTGCTCAATTGCTCTGAATTTTTGTTCTCCTTGTTGGTCGAAGATTTCTGAAATGGTCTTGGCTTGATTTGTTTCTATGTAATGATCTAGGTCAATAAAATCAAACCCCAGTTTCTCAGCTAATTTTTTTCCTGTGTGGGATTTTCCGGACCCCATCAAGCCAATAATGAATATTTTCATGAATAATTGTTTATCCAAATTTCTGAAACTTGGTCATTGAATACTCACTCTTGGGTCTAAATAAGCGTACAATATATCAATTAATATGTTAATTATCACAAAAACAATAGCAGCAAATAAAACACATCCCAGTACGACTGGAATGTCGAACTCCATTAAAGCCTTTACAGTCAACAGCCCTAGACCATTGTAATTAAATACGTTTTCAATGAAAAAGGTGCCAGCCAACAGTGCCGCAAACCAGCCAGAAGCTGCTGTAACAACAGGATTTAAGGCATTTCGCAATCCGTGTTTAAAGACAACCGAGTAGAAAGACAATCCTTTTGCCTTAGCCGTCCGAATGTAATCCTCGTTCAAGACTTCCAGCATTGTGCTTCGCGTTAGCTGTGTGATCAAAGCGACAGGTCGGATACCTAATGCTATAGCTGGCAATATGAGGTTCTTCCACACGTAAACTTCCTCACCAAAGGTATCTAGATCATCAGAGATATCGACAAGTGGTCCTTGTAGATTCAATCCAGTATAATCTCCCAGATAGTAACCAAAAATGATGGCAATGATGATCCCGGTAACATAACTCGGCAATGAATAGCCCAACACTGAGATGATTATCGCAGCATTGTCAAACCAAGAGTGTTGCTTAAGGGCTGCAAGTACCCCAAGGAATATTCCGATGAATATGGCAATCGCCATCGAAGTAAAAGCTAGTATCGCTGTTCTGGGAACCCGTTCTTTGAGTAGTTCAAAGACAGGCCGTTTGTTTTGAAAGGATTCGCGCATGTAAGGCGGTTTGACCACTAGTGCTTTCTCTCCTATCGAAAATAGTTTGGTGTAGTTGTATTTCTCTTGATTCTCAGGTGTATGCTCGTAGGTCGAAATTGGAGACAAATCACGTAAATACTTAACAAGTTGTACAGATAAGGGTTGATCTAACCCATATTCCTTAGTCTTTTGTTCTAGTGTTTCCGGGTCAAAGCTCTGGCCAAGTGTCATCCTAACAGGATCAACAGGTGCAAGGTAAATGATACTAGAAATGACGACCACTACCAATACTAAAACGAGGGAACCATACCCTACTCTTCTAGCCAAATAGCTAGGATTTTTAAACGCAAATGAAACAACACCAATCGTAGTACCAATAAGTGCAATGAGCCAAATTGATCCGAAGAAATCTCCTCCTTTGTAAATAAATACTACTAAAGAAAATAGTAGAAATGCCATAAGTTTCCAATTGGCGAATATATATATTTTTACAAAAGAGTCTGACATCTATTTCATGTAATTTTTCTTTAGAGTAGCGTAATCCGACAGTTCACGGTGATGAAACTTGTGGATAATCGTCCCATTTTTCAATAAAATCAGTCCTGGGTTGGAACGGATAATGGTTTTAAGCATAATGTCATCTGCAGTATAAAACGGATATGCTGCTTGTATTTCGTGCCTGAATTCATCGATTTCTCCTTCTTTTGCTTGAAAGTTGGTGACACAAAACGCTTTTTTCCCTTCCTTTTCAGCGGCATTGATAATTGAGTTAACACGCTTGAAGCCGTCTTTATTCGCTTTCTTTCTGCTGTAGCTAATCACCATAAGGCTGTAATCTGGGTTGGACATTGTTTCTTCCATAACATCCATTCCCTGATCATTCTGGTATTCGAACTCTAGTAACTTGGAGTCACTGCCTTCCTTGATTACTACTTGTCTGGTGCGGGTTTTATCCACACTCCAGGGAGTAGGCTTTTTCCAGTATTCTGGTTTTGCGGTATATTCTGTGGTAAGAACTTCCTTCTCTTCTTTCGTTTCACTGTTGACAATTGTGTAGTAGGTGTTACTCATTGGCTTATCCGCCTCTTCTAGCGCTTTGGCTGCGGGGAGGTTGGTCCCATTAGCAAACGGTCTAAAATCTGTTGAGGGCAAGCCGGTGTAGAAATTACTGAAGCAAAACCATGTGGTGGCTAGTGTCACGAATCCAACAATCCCAGGACTGATAAATTTGTTTTTGGCAAACAGTGGCGTGATGTCTCTCCACTTCCAGACTAGGAGTGCAGTGGCAATCGACAATCCAATATCTTTCATGAAGGAAACAATCGGTTTCAGTTTCAAGAAATCGCCGAAGCAGCCACAGTCCGTTACATTACCAGTGACGGAAGTATAACCTGTAAGCAGTGTAAAGACAACCATCAGCGGAACTAATGTCCAAACTGTCAGTTTCCTGTAAACGCCAAGTATCAAGGCGGCTCCTAGTACTAATTCCAATACAATCATCGTTACTGAACCGAATAATGCGAGTGGTTTCAGAAACTCAAGAATTGGAAATTCTGATAGGTACTGTTCCATTTTGAAAGCGGTGCCCATTGGGTCAATGGCCTTCACATAGCCAGAAAAAATCAGTAAACAACCGACGTAATTTTTCAGGTAATCCATTCCCCAAGAAGTGGGTTTTCTTATTAAACTGGTTAAACCAGAAACAATTGCGGCAGCTATTGCAGTGTAAAGTATTAGCGTGTAAATTGTCATAATATGCTTAATTTTCCTAAAATAGGAGCTTTGTGCCCCAAATTTATTAATATTCGGATAACAAAGGTAATAGAAGCCTATTTTTCTACTATTATTCCTTCAATAGCAAAGATAGTTAGTAAATGATTCTTCTTCAACTAAATTATTAGTTATTAACGTTTAGTTAACATTCTAAATAAATAGTTAATATCTTTAGTCCTATTTTTACCCTGAATAATGAATTACAATATGAGAATCATAGTCTTAGTCGTGCTGTTTTTATGGAGTCTGCACCTTACAGCACAGGATTTATCAGCCTTACAAGTTACTAATGTTCGCACCACATCAAATACGAAAGGAATTGAAGTAAAATTTGATTATTTCTATCCTTCGAACTTCCCTGACTCCATGAATTTTGCTATGATCGCTAGACTCAAGTCAACTAATTCTAAGGATCTTGGTGTTTCAAAGCGGATTCATTTCATGAAACATACTAGATCTGTAAAATCAAGTGATCGAATCATTACGATTCCCTACAGGGATATCGAGCTAAATGAAGGATCTCACCTAGTACAAATAGAGTTGGGAGCCTTTCATGAAGAAGGAATCATTCATATTTTGGCGGCTACCAATTTTTCTTTTCAACAACCTAAACGATATCTTTTTAAAATTGAGATCACTGGTGGACAAATTTCTACTTTAAATTCATCAGGACAAACCTGGGATACTTCCCGTTTGTTTTCCAATAAAAAAGAACATAAACTGCCAGATCCTGCTTGGTGGGTTTACATCGAATCTACCTACTTGAACACCCCTTCCAAAACAAATACTAACTCTTTTGTAGCACCCGATGCGGATTTTAGGATTGTCGCATTACAATCGGAGAAAATCTACGTAAAACTTTTTGATGAAGATGATTTTATTAATAAAGATGACCATATTGGGACCTTTAGAATACTTCATCCAAATGAATTAATGGACCTATCGTTATTGAATCAAAATGCGGAGAATGTCTCTGATTTTAATGTAAAGGTGAAAAAAACATTACATTTAGTCGAAAATTAAGTTTTCATATTTCCTTCAAAATTCTCTACTGAAAAACATTCACTTCCAAGCTGGCCGTTCTTATTTATTTATGATAATGTGTATCTTTACACATTTAAATTAACAGTATTCTATTATAATAAGACATCAACCTAAATCAAATTTGATCCTTTTGAATCAAAACTATTCTACCAAAAAGATAGTTTTTACTTTTGAATTTCTTTTTAATGCTTAAATTCGCACACTTTTACACTGACGATTCAGGAATTTAACCAAAAAATGAGTTTTCTTGATCTTATAAAAAATTCGAATGTTTATAAACGCCTTCTCGACATCAATGAGGAGTTGCAAATAAAGACAGTTCGTAAAATACACCCGCTCTACTTGTTTCTTTTACAAGTGGAAAAGGAGAAGAATTATTCTCTTGAGATCATAGTTATTCTACTTGCCATAGAACATCATTACGGCAAGAACGATTATGGTTGGGAGCTACACGCCAAACTCAGAAAACTTCAGGAAAAAAGTAATAACAGAGTAATCCTAGAACAATTGTTTGAGGCCTTCGAAACCCGCCCAGAAGCTGCCTGTAAGCCATCCATACATATTAATGAAGGAATGTTACTCGTTGACGATGTTAGTCGATTAGCGTGCGGCCTTTACTTTAAATTGGATACCCTCACAACTAAAATTGAGTTCACAGGTGACACTAGGAACTCTACAAATTGGTTCATCTATAACTTTGAGAAGGAGGACTATAAGCTAATCGAACAAAAGTATGAAGAAATAAAAGCATCAATAGATATTAAGTTGTTACTGGAAGATATTTTTAATCGGGAACTTAAAAACGAAAATCGACAACAGTTTTATCAGTCTCAACCGGACCTTGGCATCACTGGCATGCGGTCTACTCTTGACCGGTTTCGCGACTATCAACTTGAAAACTTTTTAAACAAGGATCATGATGTTTTGGAGATAGGGTGTAACGTCGGTTTCTTCTCCAACTATGTAGCCAAATATGTCAAAACGATTAAGGGAATAGACGTCAAACCTTTGTTTTGCGAAATCGGAAAAGTCACTTCCAGTTACTTGGATTACCATAACACCAACTTTAAGACAAGCGACTTCATTAATTATGAAACTATAAAGGAATATGATGCAATTTTCTCATTCGAAGTCCACGACTACCTCAACTTACCACTCAAGGAATACCTAGAACGCTTAGCTGCCATGCTGAATCCTAATGGATTTATTCTTCTTGAAAATAAGATCAAAGAAAACGAAAACGAGAACTTTGAAGCCCTGTTACCAGAAATGGAAAGTGCGGGCTTTTCCCTAATCCGCCTTGGTATCCACTACTCTTCTAATCATTTTGACAAGCAGTTTGTCCTATTGCGTAAAACAGTTAGCCCTGAGATTCCTGCTAATAACGATTAGACATTACTACTAACATAAGCACTAGCAACTCTTAACTCAAATACTGCAAGGGAGACCACAATTATAACTTCAACAATAATATAAACCCAACCTAAAAATAACATCTCTTGAAAGTGTAAAAATGCTAGTATTATAGACAAGCAGCAGTATAGAATATTCATAATAGCAATTCCTTTTAAAAACTTTCCTATGTCTTTCTCTATTTTGAAGTAACAGTACATATCATAGACAGCAAAAAAACAAGGAATAGCTGCTAATAAATGTAAGGTTGGTCTTGGAATTCCGATGAGCCAATCGAGTTGAACTAAAACAATCCCTAATAAAATCGCTGAAAGTAAGGCCCCAGCGACATCTAGCAAAAAGAGTCTTTTTACATTTTCTTTTTTCATTAATAACACTACTATTTAGATGATAAATGTGTTCAGATTTGATTGGAATTCCTTTGACAATTATCAAAAAATAAATTAGGGCGCTTTTCTAATTCTACATAATGTTTCTTGAGTAATTCCTAAGAAAGAGGCGATGTGATTTAAATTGACTCTTTGCAGAAGAGACGGTTGGTTTGAAACTAACTTAGCATACCGTTCTTTAGCATTATGAAACATTAAATTTTCTACACGTTCAACGAGGTCGATGTAAATCTGTTCTAGGTGATACCTCATGTATTTTTCATATACTGGTTTCTCTTCTAATAGATTTTCTATATCCTGAAAAGAGATAAATCCAATTTCAGAATCTTCTAATAATTCAATATTATATCGACTAGGCTTACGTTGAATAAAACTATCTATTGCTGTAATAAAGCCATTTTCAACTTCAAAATGAGCAGTGATATCTTTTCCATCTTTTAAGTAAAAGGACCGAACAATTCCTTGTTCTACTAAAAATATATGATTGCAAATTGTTCCTTCTCTATGAAGCTTATGATACTTTGGAAGTGATTTTTTAATTGAATCCTTTGAAGATCAGCAAGTAATTTGCTCCATTCGAATTCATTGGTATTTTTTCATTTTCCAAATATCATAAATGAGGAATATTTAATTCGAAAATATTGATGCTCAATCTACAATTCAGCTACAGCTCGATTTCCATTGGCGCTTCTCGCTTGCGTTCCTTGAGTAGTATGGCTTCATGCATAGCGCAAATGCTTCCTAAATTCATGAGTTTAGTGCCCACTTTAAAGAAAATAAACAGTTGTTGGAGAAAAAAGACTGTCAGTATCTTAGAAAACGTGCTTAATCCTATCCACTCACTAAGCCACCAGTAGCCAAGTGTAACCACCACGAAAGTCAATAGATACAACAGATACAAGGGCAGTGTGCGGTGCAAATGCCGCAATACAAATCGGAAACTAGGTATAAGTTCTTTGAAAACACTAGTCCGCTCCTCCTTGACCAAGCGAACTTTTGTGTAATCTGAAACCATTGCAATGAAAATCGCAAGAATCAAATGGATAACAACCGAAATCTTGACGATCCGATAAAAGGATAATTCATTTTCAAGTGAACCAAATCCAGAACTGACCAATCGGATAATTGGTAAATAAACTAGGAAAGCCACAAATACTTGGATTAGGGAAAAGATAACGACTACCTTAGTCAATAACCAAAAATATTGTAAGCAGCCTAGCCAGAATCGCTGAAAGGTAAATTTTTCGGCAATCATGTCATACGTCTTTAGGATACCTCCTGTTAACCATATAAACAAAATAAAGAATACCAGAGCTGTAAATGGTAATCTTCCAGTGACGACAGATAATTTAGCCCCATATTCATGTATGAAATCATCAAACACTGTATGATTGAAGCCTTCTAACAACTTTTGAGCCGCTAGAGAATCACTAAGGCCAGCACCGACGATGTCAGGAATGGCTAATGTTGCAGTAATACCAAACAATAAAGTAATAGCATAGAGCAACACCCACATTTTCATGCGTCGAATAGCATACCAGATTCCCACTAAATATCCGACAAAAAAGTTCATATCAAATCAATACCGTTAACGTAGTAATTAGGTTTTCTACCCAAAACATAAATTTTGAAGTAAATTTCCAGACCACAGTAGTTTCTCGTTCTGCGCGTTTGCTATTATTATTGAGATTTAAATCCATCAAATTTTTACTTTCCGGATCTAGATGTGCCCATTCTATTTTCTTAGATCCGGAGTATGACGATTCATAAGTTGGTTCAAGTCCATCCCAGTGTTCCAGCACCTCAGAGCCATCATCAAAACGTACTAAAATGTCCACAGGATATTTCGCCTGTCCTAGACGATAAATCACTACTTTCGAAACATATAGGCTATCCTGAATGTCTTCATTTGTTTTTACAAATTCCTTATCTCCTCCACTATCAAAATATCCTATTTCATTAGGAATCAACTTATTATTCACCTCATGAATCATATAGTCACAAATCTCATTACTATAAAGTACTTGTTCAAAAAACCAATCCATATTGACACCAAACTTATCACCATACCGTTTCGGTACAATTTCATTCACAATATCAATAAAATCCTGACCAGAAGGATGCTTAAAACGCCATCGCTCGAAGTAGGTTTTTAGGATATTATCCATCACCTTTCTTCCTACTATGTTTTCTAGCGTCACCAACCAAGTAGCCGTCTTGTGATACGCCATTGAATTGTAGCCGCCATGCTTGAATCCAGAGGCAGGACGGAACACCTCAGCTATTTGTGGATTGCTCATTCCAGTATATGTAGTTCGTGATTGCTCCATGCCACCTACCTTGTACCCTAGCAAGTCTATAGATGCCGTTTGATCACCATAGTAGTGATCCATAATCCGATTTTCGAAGTAAGTAGTGAAGCCTTCATCCAACCAAGGCTCTTCATACTCATTAGAAGCAAGCATTTGCATGAAATATTGATGCGCAAATTCGTGAACCGTAATAATCTCAACCGTTCTAATCGCATTAGGCAGCCCTGCGATACTAGCACCGGTAACAAGTGTTGGATATTCCATTCCGCTAGAGCGAATGCCATAAATTGGTGGATCCACAATAGTCAAAGTGGTATAAGGATATTCCCCAATATACTCAGCAAAATATGTCATCGCTTGCTTGGCAGCTTTGATATAGCGAATCGTGTGTTCCTTGTGCTCTGGCTGAATCAGTAACTTTATATCAACATGATTCCACTTGTCTTTTACTTCATGAAAATGGGGAGAAGCGGTCCAGGCAAAATCAATCACATCCTCAGCACGATATACATGAGTCTTTGTGCCATCGTCGTTGATATTACCTGAAACAAACACCCCAGAAGCGCCTACTATCATGTTTTCAGGTACTGTGATGCTTACATCGTATACCCCAAAATTCGCATAATACTCAGATCGACTGTGATACTGATGACAGTTCCACTGGCCTTTTTCCGCATATCTCATGCCTGCTGGCTCGTAGACTCCGAGTTTAGGGAACCATTGTACCATAAAGTAATAATCTCGACCATAGCCTGTCCTAGCAACGATTTTCGGAATTTTTGCTTTAAATTCTATCTGATATTGATGCGTCTCATTAGGATAAACCAGTTGATCTAAAGTAACTTCAACAACCGTTTGATCATGTTCATTATCGTCGTTGGGCTGAATGTATTGTAGCTGCTCCGTGATATCAGTTCCTTGTTGATCCGCAAATTTGGTAATCTGAGACCAACCCCAATTCTCAATATCGACAGCCTTCAGTGCTTCAGGTATTTCCCTAGGCGATCTACTAAGAAAGGTAGACTTTGAATTCTTAAATGCATTAAGATAAAGATGTAACTGCAACGTCCTTATCGTATCCGTCGATGGGTTGGTCCACGTAAGAGTTTGCTTGCCTAGAATCATCCTGTTTTCATGATCCAGTGTAACACTGATGTCATAGTTCGCAATTCTTTCACTCAAGGGACCGTCGGCAATAGTAGCCTGACCGAGAATAGTACTCGCAACACAAATAAACCCAAACCAGAGGACGGTTTTTCTCATATATCGGTAAAGATAATGAAGTTGGCTGAAATTTCAACATCATCCATAGGAATGCTGAATTATTGCTAAATTATGACTGTTTGCCCAATTTGTGTTTATACAATTTCCTGATTAAACTAATCTGGCCACGATGGTGAACTTCATCTTCTGCCAGGTGATATAATACCCAAGCGAGGTTGCAGCCTGTTTCCTTATTATATCCATCACGACGCTCATGAAATTTTTCAACTGAAAGCCTTCTGATGGCGTCCTCCAATAAATTTCTAGCGATTGCTAATCGCTCTTGATAAACAGCTATTGGCTCATTGGTAATAAGTTGTGGGAGGTACTTTCCCATTTCCATTCCAGGAAGAAACTCTTTTTCTTCGGATGCTGTCCATTCCTTACCTTCTATAAAATGTATTCGAAAATAATGACCGGCTGACGTAATATGGGATAACAGTGCGCCTATTGTATTCCAACCAGGGGCGTACTGCCAATGGAGTTCCTCAGTGCTGATGTCTCTGGTGTAGAGGAGCGTGGTCATCCTAGCATCTTCTATAATGCCAAGCAGATAATCAATCGATTGTCCACTTGTTTCTCCAAATGGGATTAAGAATTTTCTTTTCATAAGACAATTTAATATTATTTGAATATCTATTCTAAGGTTTTACATTAAAATTAATCTTCAAATCATTTTAGTTAATAATGTATGATATTCATTGGAATACCAGTTGTTTTTACTAAACCAAACAGAAAAGCAGACTGACAGTTACGCCAATCTGCTCTTCTTTTTTAATGTGATGGGGTCATCAAAAATCGATAATGGTCAAAATCTTCTGTAGGACTTTTTCCAATTGAAATAACATGCCCCTTTTGGTTCATTACGCGCTCAATTAGCTTCCTCATGACTTGTTTTTTTGGTTATAAAATTGTTATTCACGAGGGTAACCAATGTTTACTTCAGATAGTTCCCAAATATCTAGATTTTTACTCCTTGCATAATTATAGTTAAACCAGAATTATGATTGAGTTGGTCTATTGCATAACCCAGTTCAAATACTTTTAAGGTTGCTTTACATGATTGATTGGATGACTAATTGTAGTACAAAGTGATCCACTTTGTGTTGTGGCATCCAGTGTATACATTGTTTTATAGGAGCTAACCACACCCGAATTCACACCTGTAATAGTCACTTTCAATAAAAACGGTTTTGTCTTCAATTGAAATTGTTGTGAGGTTGTTTGATTAGGAAGTATTGCTACTGCTGTAGTAGGAAGTTTAAAAAATCTATAAGCAGATCCTTGAATACTGTACAAATCGCCTACTGGTATGTTTAATGTAGTTTTGGTCCCAGGAACGCTGAACGGTCCATTCCCGAAGTAATAAAAAACCTGCTCTACTTCAACGTTAAAGTCCGTCCAATCCTTTTGCGACACAGTATTAGAACAAGCTGCCCCAGGTATAAAACCATCAGGATCAATTCCTAGCACAATCTGACTATAATGAATCGGATCGGGTGTAACAAATTGTGATTGTCTGGCACCACAGTAATGCACTTTGATATCTTTAGCGTAAATACATTGTGCACTAGCTATTGATTTTGATTTAATTGTGCTTATTTGTCCAGAGTGGTTGGATAAATCAACTTTTTCAATCAATTTAGTTTGTCCAAATGCTCCAATAGATAAAAGGGTTGTAATAAGAATACTTAATAAAAATTTCATGATAATAATTTAATTAGATTAAAGAAATACCTACTCTTTTCTGGCTTTTCGGTGACCGCCTGTTGTAATACTGATCAATTAATTACACCACAAAACTACTACTGCACTCCAATTCTGACAAGGGTCAAAAAATGAACGTTGTCCTAAGGTTTTTCGCTAATAACACAAGGACCAAACATATTTAAATCATTTATTTACAATTGCTTTAATATGTTCAATTACGTTAACAACAATCAATATATCTCCCAATATGAAGGTCGAAAACGTATCTACAACTTCCATTTTTTATTCTTCATTTCAACAATTCAGTAAATTAATTAGACCACGTATAACAATTAACATGTATATTTATTTCATGAAAAGAAATAAGTTGTTTTTATTGTTAGCTTCTCTTAGCCCAAAAGAAATGAGACAATTCAGGAAATTAGTAGTGAGGGAAGGGACACCTCCTATGATTAAACTATTGGATTTTCTGGACCATAATATTAAGGCATACGATCCTCACTCCTATAACGAATTACGGGAAAGAGCGTTAAAGAAAATCAGTAAATCAGTCCCCACCGACCAAAACAAAAGGCGATTACTGTCTGCTGTCAACCAGTTACTTGATACGTTTTTGATTCAACAGGAGCTGTCAGAAAATGAGCAAACCACTCAGGCCCTTCTTCAAAATCAATACCTTAAGCGGCGACTCTATAACCTGTATGCTTCTTCTCATGAGAGCGCTCAGACGAGACACTTACAGCAGCCCATTCGCGATTTCAACTTTGAGCAGGGGCAATTAAAGTATAGCCACAACGCCTACTACAACATTACCAATAAATACAAGGAAAAGGACATCCTGAATGGACTGAAAGCGATTCACAAGCACCTGGATCTTGGTTTTGTGATGGCAAAACTGCACTACGCTTGTGAAGTTAAAATGGTGCAATTGGTTAGGGGGGAATCATTTCCAATTGAATTGTTAGACAAGATATTAGCAAGCATAAAAGATAACGCTTACTTTTCCAATCCCATTATTCAATTCTATCAGGATATTCTTAATCTCATCGAGCAACCGACACTCGAGAGTTACCAATTACTGAAGCAAAAATGGTTAGAACTCATGCCTTTGTTTAACAAAGATTTACAACATCATTTGTTTATAATTATGCTCAATCTAGCTTGGTTCTCCAGCAATGAACATAGAACTGAAGAGATGTTTCAACTTTATGAATTTGGCCTGACTACCGGTTTGCTAACAATTCATAGGAAGATCGGCACCTCACACTTTAATAATATTGTAGATTTAGGAAGTAGCCTTGGTAAATTTTCTGAAATTCGATCATTTGTAATAAAGTATAGCCCACATTTGGATGTAAGCGAAGATAAAACCGAAAATATTAAGACGCTTTATGAGGCCTTCATCTTGTTTGGTGAAGGAAAACATGAAGAATCTTTAAAACAATCTATTTTTCTAGAGTTTAATGATGTCTCCTACGGTTTAAGAGCATATTTATTGATGCTCAAATGCTTATACGAAAGCAAAAAATCTAAAGGTTTCAAGGAAATCGAAATGCGTGCAGAGGCATTTAAACAATACCTTCAACGAAAGTTCAAACAAGGTATGCTCAATAAACAAACCAAGCAGGAAAATCTCAATTTTATTAAATTAATAAGATTGCTTCCCCTAGCTTCTGCTAGCCGATTTGCGAATATCAACCAACAAGATTTATTAAAAAAACTTCAAGGAATGCCTCAGGTCGTTAGTAGAAACTGGCTTCTAAAAAAGATCGAACAGTTATCTAAATGAGCATTGAAAGTGTGCAGCTAACACCACAGAGCCGGACGCTAGCAAATAAAGAACCTACTATTCAAAACGAAGGATCAACAACACAAATCGATCAGATGATCATTTCTTTCATCTTGTCTCCTGCCCAAACCACCAATCTATTGATTCCATCTGGTAGCGATAATTCTGAAAAGTCCATTTCTGGTCCGCTATCCTTAACTTCGTGTAAAATTGCACCTGACTCAGCAATTACATTCACATTCAATGTATCTGATGTTTTCATTTCAGGAAAAGATATTTCAATTGGATCAGCAGTTAATCCTTGTGCAATGACTACAATTCCTCCTGATTGACTAGAGTTATCATCATTGTTTGGTTGAAATGTTGGAGAATCTCCCATAATATTTTGTTTTTAGTTATTTCTTAGTACAAATGTACATCAGGAAGTTATTGTTCGCAACAGTCACAAATCTTTGTTTGTACAAGTATTATTTATGTAATTATTACAATTTCATGCTTTAATAAATTAATATTCAACTATTTAATCAACTCCCATTTATTAGAAACAATCAAATAAATAAAGGAAAATTAAATTAAATGATTATTGATTACAATATGTAATACTCGCGATCATAGCATCAATATCCACTAATACATATTTACATACATCTAGCATAATGATGGAAATCCCATAAATCTTTCCATCATTAGAATGGTTTAAATGCTGTTTAAAACTACCTTAAGTCCCTCAATTATAGAACTCCTATAATCTTTAAGTATTCTTTAACAATTGAAATTTATTTTTTTTCGTACATTTAGGTAATTTTCCTTAAACTATTATCTTTAAGCAATGAGAAAACTAATTTTATTTTTGTCCGTTGTCACGCTACCATTCCTTGGAATTTCCCAACATCTAGAAGTTGGACTTATGGGTGGAATTGCAAACTATATAGGTGAGGTCTCTCACCAAAATATGTATTTACCTGAAACGCACCCTGCATTTGGATTGTTTTTTAGATACAATGCAAATCGGTATTTAGCTGCTAAGATAAGTGTGGCTCATGGTAATATTTCTGGGAGTGATACCTATTCGAACGACCCTGATTTAGAAAACAGAAACCTTAGTTTTAGATCTCCTGTAACTGAATTTGGAATAACTGGAGAGATCAACATTTTAGGATATGAGCCATATGGTTTAAAAAAGATTTTTTCTCCTTATGTCTTTATTGGTATTTCGGGATTCCATTTCGATCCTAGTGCAAAATATGATAATAGATGGGTTAAACTTCAACCCTTAGGAACAGAAGGGCAAGGGTTTATTCAAGGAAGAGATGACAAATACAATAAGCTTAGTTTCGCCATTCCCTTTGGTTTGGGTGGTAAATTTGCCATTACAGATAAAATCAACGTCGGGGTGGAATTCGGCCTACGCAAAACGTTTACCGACTACTTGGATGATGTAAGTACATCCTACATTTCTGAAACAGACATCATGGCTTCTGGTCTTCCTGATGATAAAAAAGAGTTAGTTGTTGCACTCTCCAATCGTACCGGAGAAAATGGTCAGTATGTAGACTTTGCGACTGGAGATGCCCGTGGCAACCCAGATAATGATGACTGGTTTTTCTTTGGTATGGTCACCGTTTCCTTCAATTTTATGGATAATGGTCTTGTAGGAAGCCGAAACAAAAACAGAGGTAAGAAAGGCGGTTGTAAAGGAATGAGATTCTAATCTCTTTTTCTGATTTGGGCCTATGGAACCAATTCAAATCCTTCAAAAATATTGGGGATACAACGATTTTAGACCATTGCAGTCCGAAATCATACAATCCGTTATCAGTAATAAGGACACGCTGGCATTGCTTCCTACTGGTGGTGGTAAATCTATTTGTTATCAGATTCCAGCCCTAGCAATGTCTGGTATTTGTATTGTCATTTCTCCTTTGATCGCGCTAATGAAGGATCAGGTAGAACAATTGAAACGGCGTGGGATACCCGCCGCTGCAATCTACTCTGGAATGCATATCAGCGAAATCGATCGCACACTCGACAATTGTATTTATGGTAACGTCAAACTGCTCTATCTTTCTCCTGAGCGTTTACAATCTACACTAGCGTTTGAGCGGATGAAGAAAATGAAAATCAATCTCATTGCAGTAGATGAAGCGCACTGCATCTCACAATGGGGCTACGACTTTCGCCCTTCTTACCGTCAGATTGCTGAATTTCGTGAATACTTTCCCAAAGTACCATTTCTAGCAGTCACAGCGACTGCAACTCCTGAGGTGGCAACAGATATTCAAGAGCAATTGGAGTTTAAAAAAGATGCTAATTTCTTTCAACAAAGCTTTGAGCGATCCAATCTGACTTATGTAGTCTTGCAGGAGCAAGCAAAGACCACAAAACTCCTTGAAATACTCAATAAAGTAAACGGATCAGGAATCGTCTATGCCAGAAGTCGAAGAAAAACTAAGGAAATTGCTGAAACTCTTAAGCGAAACCAAATTTCCGCTGACTTCTACCATGCAGGACTAAAGCCCACAGAGCGTTCCTTTAAGCAAGATCGTTGGATCAAAAACGAAGTCCGTATCATGGTAGCCACAAATGCTTTCGGTATGGGGATCGATAAATCAAATGTTAGAACAGTCGTGCACATGGATGTTCCTGATAGCTTAGAAGCCTACTTTCAAGAAGCAGGTCGAGCAGGAAGAGATGGGAACAAAAGTTATGCTGTACTCCTCTACCAAAAAGAGGATAAACTAAGGATGGAAAAGCAGTTTGAGCAAGCATTCCCTACCATGGCCCAGATTCGGAATGTCTATCGCGCACTAGGCAGCTATTACCAGTTGGCAGTTGGCGGTGGATTGGGCAACTCCTATGACTTCAACCTTAGTGAATTCGCACAACGGTTCGACTTTGAAGCAATCACTGCTCACCATTGTCTGAAAATATTAAAAGATACTGAGTGGATCGATTTGACAGACGCCGTATTTGTTTCTGCTAAAGTTATGATCACCGCTTCTAAGGAAGAATTATACAGTTTCCAGCTAGGAAACAAGAAATTTGATCCTTTAATTAAAACATTGCTCCGTTCCTACCAAGGCGCCTTCAGTCATCATGTCAAAATCAATGAAGGTCAGTTATCTAAATTTTTAAAGATCCAGATTCCTGTCCTCCATACCATGTTTAAGCATCTTGCAATGGAACATATAATTGATTATCAGCCACCTAAAGATAAACCCAGCTTGATTTTCCTTAAAGAACGCGTCAGCGCTGAAAATTTATTGATTGACACCAAGTACTATCGGGAGCTACAACAACGTAAGCGTGAAAAACTAAATGCTGTATTCAATTATGTAAATGGCAGTCAATGCAGAAGTAGTTTGTTACTGGATTATTTTGGAGAACGCAACTCCAATCGGTGTAATCTTTGTGATATATGTACTGGCCGAACTAAAACCAACTTATCCAAGGAGGAATACAAGCAATATTCATTCAAAATTAAGGATGTATTAACAAACAGACCACTACCAATTGAAGACATCATGTCAAAATTTTCAGCAAGACATCATAATAAAGTCCTTAAGGTTATCAACTATTTATTAGAGAATGAATACCTTGGTCAAAATTCTGAGCAACTGTTGTATTGGGATTCAAACGAAAACTAACGGAAACAGGCATTGAAAAAAATCATTTTTACAGTAACAAATGATCTTACTTACGATCAACGGATGCAAAGAATATGCACCTCAGTTAGTCATGCTGGATACGACGTATTGCTAGTAGGAAGACGCCTAAAAAACGCTATACCATTAAATACATTTTCATTTAAACAGAAACGCCTGTCCTGTTGGACTACCAAGGGAAAACTCTTTTATTTAGAATACAACTTAAGACTGTTTTTCTACTTACTGTTTACTCGTTTTGATGCCGTTTGTTCCATAGATCTCGATACGATATTGCCTGGATTTTATAGTGCGAAACTCAAGCGCAAAGTTTGTGTTTACGATGCACACGAGTATTTTACGGAGGTGCCTGAAGTCGTAGAACGCCCGACTGTCAAGCGGGTTTGGGAGTGGGTTGCACAGCACACTATCCCAAGGCTCCGACACTGTTATACGGTTTGTGATAGTCTCGCAGACCTGTTTACTGAAAACTATGGTACGGCGTTCGGTGTTATCCGCAACGTCCCTGTTGCCCAAGAAGCACCAAGCACAAGGCAAAAGAACGATAGAAAGGTAATACTGTATCAGGGTGCACTCAATGACGGTCGCGGTTTAGAAGAGATGATTACTGCCATGCAAGTACTTGACGCTGATCTCTGGATTGCTGGAGAAGGGGATTTATCTCAGGAACTAAGAACTCTTGCGGAAAAGCTGAATTTACAGGAAAAAGTCAAATTCCTTGGTTTTGTAACCCCAGATCGTCTTAAAGCACTCACATTTAAAGCAGATATTGGCATTAATTTATTAAAAAACAAAGGTTTAAGCTATTACTATTCGCTAGCCAACAAAGCGTTTGATTATATACAGGCAGAACTCCCATCTGTTAATATGAATTTTCCAGAGTATCAACGGATTAACATCGAATTCAAAGTTGGATTACTAGTTGATGATTTGGAAACATCAACCCTAATCAATACATTCAATTCATTACTAAATGATTCAGAGTTGTATGCTGAATTGGTTAACAATTGCAAAAAAGCAAAAAAAGTTTTCATTTGGGAAGAAGAAGAAAAGAAACTAGTTCAAATTTATAATCAATTGTTTATCTCATCGACAATCACTCATGACTAAGGAGCTTACAACAGTTCATATGATTTCGTTTAATGTCCCCTACCCTGCTAATTATGGTGGAGTTATTGATGTATTTTATCAACTTAAGGCGTTATCAAATTTAAATGTCAAAGTCATTTTGCACTGTTTCGAATATGGTCGTAAACAAGCACAAGAGTTAGAGCAGTTTTGTCAAAAAGTGTACTATTACAAAAGAAAAACCGGACTACTCAGTCAACTTTCCAGATTACCATATATTGTATATTCTAGAAGGAGTAAAATACTGTTAAACAATCTATTGAAAGATAACTTCCCCATATTATTCCAAGGTACACATTGTTGTCATCTTCTCAATCATCAACAATTCAAAAGTAGAGTAAAAATCGTTCGATTACATAATGTAGAATGGAAATATTACCAGAGTTTATTCCTACAAGAAAAAAATTGGATTAAGAAACTTTATTTTAAATTAGAATCAACAAAATTGAAGCGTTTTGAAGAACAATTAGTAGTCAAATACGCAGATCATATTTTTTCGATTTCAACTAATGAAACTTCCTATCTCAAAACCTTTAATCCTAAAAACTTAGAATACCAACCCGCTTTTCATTCAAATGAAGAAATTATTAGTAAAATTGGATATGGAGAGTATATCCTTTATCATGGAGATCTAAGCGTTAAAGACAATGAAAATGCTTGTTTGTTTTTAATGGATGAAATTTTCTCAAAATTAAAGCTAAAACTTGTTCTTGCTGGTTTAAATCCCGGACCACTATTACTTAATAAGGTAAAACATGTGATGAATGTTGAAATAAAGGCTAACCTAACTAATAATGAAATGGAATCTTTGATTCAAAATGCGCACATCAACATCCTAATTTCATTTAATAATGCAGGAATGAAATTGAAGCTATTAAATGCACTATACAAAGGAAGACATTGCTTAGCTAATCAGGCAATTATCGAAAATACTGGTTTGGAAGAGTTGTGTTATATCAAGGATTTACCAAAGGATATCATTGTGAAAATCCAGGATCTAATGAATACGGAGTTCACTGAATTGGAGATTCAAAAAAGGAAAGAATTGCTCTATCAGACTTCATTTTCGAATGTCACTAATGCTAGGAAAACACTCAATATTCTAGCTAACCGCTCGAACCTTCACCAATCTTAACATTTTTTTAACGGTTTTCTTCTAATAAGGTCAACGTATTCCCAAGAATTCGATAATATTTTTCTTAGTTTTGTTAGGTTAGTGTTTAAACATAATTAACCAGCCTATCCACCCAAAACTAGCTTTGATATGCAATCGAAAATTACGACCTTGTTATTTATTTCCATTTTATTATGGTTTTGTTCGCCACTAAATGGCCAAACCACTATAATAGAATCGAATACAATCCTTCAATCTCAGCAAAATCAGGGAAGAGTTACTGCCTTGAGCCCTCCTGTCATTAAAGACAAACGCTGCGCTTCAGTTGAAATGCATAATTGGCGGCAAGCAAAAGACCCAACTATCCAGAGTGATCAGCAATTCGAAAGCTGGCTAGCGGCAGAAGTCCAGAAACGTAAAAAGAATAATGCGAAAAATGTAGTGATCACGATTCCGATCATTTTTCACCTTATTCACCCAAATCAGGCTCCTGGAACTGGAGATAACATTGGTGCGAATTATGTTAATGCTCAAATTGTTCAACTGAATAACGATTTTAGAAAGATTGCTGGTACCTCTGGAGATAACAATAACCCAGTCGGTGCAGATACAGAAATCGAATTCTGTCCAGCTGAAATTGATCCACAAGGAAATACACTTGCAGAACCAGGGATCAACAGAGTTTCCACATCTTCTCAGGGTTTTACCAATCCTCCATATAATACCGGATATGTAGATGGTACAATCAAACCTACGACTATCTGGAATCCAAATGACTATTGTAATGTTTGGGTATGTAGATTATCAGGCGGTATTCTTGGATACGCACAGTTTCCTTCCAATTCTGGATTACCCGGAATGCCAGCAAATGGTGGTGGTGCTAATACAGACGGTGTTGTTTGTACTAGTACTTCAATCGGTAGTACAACTCTCCCTTTTCCTGGTGGCGCACCTTACAATCAAGGAAGAACATTGACTCACGAAATTGGTCACTGGGTAGGTCTTCGACACATTTGGGGAGACGGTGGTTGTGGTGTTGATGATTTTTGTGCTGATACGCCTACTTCCGATGCCTCTAATTTTGGATGTCCTAATGGTCATACCTCCTGTGGTACAGTCGATCAGATTGAAAACTATATGGACTATACTGATGATGATTGTATGAACATTTTCACCTTGGACCAAAAGACCAGAATTCAAACTGTAATGTCTTTGAGCCCCAGACGTTCTACACTTGGTAACTCAACTGCTTGTAGTAATGCTTGTGGTAGTTTGACTATTGCAACCAATGCCACACCCTCGGATTGTAATGACAATGGTACTGCTGGTGTTACAGTAAACGGTGCAACACCGCCCATTACCTACATTTGGAATACGGGAGCGACTAACCCAACCTTAAACAACTTACCTCCTGGGATTTATACTGTAACAGTGGCTGATGGAACAGGATGTTCCTTAGTTGAATCTGCAGAAGTATTAAGTACTTGTACAGAAGTTTGTGATACATTAAAGAACTTCATTGCTGGTCTACATACGGAATCTCTAGATGCTTCTAATATATCAGGATATTTAACTGGACACAACAATTATGGTGATATTGCAAAAGCAGATTATTTCGATTACGCTGGTGGTGTTCACTCTCATATCAAAGGCGCCTACCTAGAAATTGGAATTGTAACTGCTGGCTCTAATTTATCTACGTTTAATGTTTCTGTTTGGGCTGGAAACGCTGCTGGACCACAAGGAGCACCTATATTTCAAATGCCTGTCACCTATGCTTCAATGCAGACACTTTTCGCTGCAAATGGTAATCAACCTTTTCTTCATTACTTTGAATTCCCCAATTTCGTAGCAATGCCTGCTGGAAAGCAATTTTATGTCGGAATTGATTTCATTTATGGTGCAGGAGACTTAATTGCTATAACACATACAGCAAATGGTCAAGTAATACCTTCTACTGCTTGGGAACAGCATAGTGACAATACCTGGCACAGTTTTACTGAATTCCCAGTCTCCTGGGGGTATAATGTTGCCATGAAAATCTGGCCAGTTATCGGTACTCCAGCAACAGTCAACATCACGCCTTTAAATCCTTCTGTTTGTGAAAACGTAGGAATTAACTTTAACTGTTCTGGATCCAACTTAACTGATCAGGAATGGATATTTCCTGGTGGTACTCCTGCTGGATCTACAAATCCGAGTGTTACCGTAACGTATGGTGTTCCTGGAAGCTATACGGTTTACCATATTGCTAGGAATGACTGTATGATTGATACAACAGAACTAGTAAACTATGTAACTATTAATCAATGTGGTTGTAATGTAAATCCAACAACCTCCTTTACTGAACCTAACTGTAATGCCGGATGCGATGGTACTGCTACTGTAACACCTGGTTCAGGAGTCCCACCCTATACCTATGTTTGGGACGGTGCAGCAGCTGGTCAATCTACTGGAACAGCAACAGGTTTATGTCAAGGAGTCTATAATGCCACTGCTACTGATGCCAACGGTTGTTACTCCATAGTCTCCATAACTATAACAGAACCAATGGGAATGATTGCTACAGCAAATGTCATTACTGATGTGTCTTGTGGTGGTGGATCTGACGGAAGTGCTTCCGCTTCAGCCAATGGTGGTGTAAATCCCTACATTTACGATTGGAGTAGCGGTGAAATGACTCAAACAGCCGTTAACTTACAAGCTGGTATGCAAACGGTCACAATCACTGATGCTAACGGATGTACTGTATTAGACACGGTTACCCTGACAGAACCAATTCCTATTACCGTTACAACAGCAGTAGGACAACAACCAACCTGTGGACAATCAAACGGCGTAGTCAGTGTTCAAGGTTCTGGTGGTATGCCTCCTTTATCTTACCTTTGGAATAATGGCCAAACGACAACAACTCTAATTGGTCTTGCTGCTGGAACATATACAGTTACAGTGACTGACAACATGGGTTGTACAATGGTAGGTAGTCTGACATTAACCTCTCCAGGTGGTGTCTCGGGTGCTACTAATGTACTTCAAAATATTTCTTGTAATGGTGGTAGCGATGGTTCTGCAACAGTTAATACTTCTGGAGGAACACTGCCGATTACTTATAATTGGGGTACTATTCCGCCGCAAGCGACTCAAGTAGCAACTGGCTTACCTTTCGGGAATACTAGTGTCACGATTACTGATGCTACAGGTTGTAATCAAGTGCTTACGGTAACGATTACACAACCGGACGGCGTTATAGGATCAGCTATGGTAGTTAGTAATGGTTCTTGTAGTGGTCAAAACGATGGTGTTGCTACAGCTAGTGCCTCAGGAGGAACTCCAGGGTACACTTACCTTTGGAATGATCCAGCGAACACAACTTCTGCAACCGTTTCTAATCTAGCACCAGGTGCATGGATGGTAACGATTACAGATACCAATGGTTGTACTGGAACCGCAATAGTAAATGTCAACAATGTACCAGGAGTCAGTGCCAATGCACAAACAACCTCTAATGTATCTTGTGGTGGTGGCGCTGATGGTCAAACCGCAGTTAATGCAACAGGTGGAACACCCGGATTTACTTACTTATGGAATGATGCAGGAGCCCAAACAACGCAAACTGCAACAGGTTTAATGGCTGGAACTTATATCGTTACTGTTACAGACTCAAATGGCTGTACGGCAACATCTCAAGCCACAGTTTCTGAACCAGGAATAATTAACGTAACAGTCATTACCGTACAAGATGCTAACTGTGGTGTTGCAAATGGCGCGTTGCAATGTGCTGCAGGTGGCGGAGCAGGTGGATTCTCTTATATATGGAGTAACACACCACCTTCAACAACTCCTAACTTATTTGGTGTTCCCGCAGGATCGTATACCGTGACAGTTACTGACTTCAGTGGTTGTACTCAAACAGCGTTAGGTATTGTAGGAACAATTGGTGGTCCAGTCTTGACTACCTCTTCTACAGTAGAAACCTGTAATCAAGGAAATGGTACAGCTACTGTAACTGGTGCTGGTGGCGCAACGCCTTACGTCTATCAGTGGGATGCCGCTGCTGCAAATCAAACTACTCAAACAGCTATTAACCTAGGTTCAGGTATGTATAGTGTTTCAGTAACAGATGGTAATGGTTGTGTTGTTGTAACTACAGCCACAGTTTCAGATAACTGTGGTAGTTGTAATATAACGGTTAGTACAACTACCAATAATGAATCCTGCAATGGTCTCTGTAATGGTGATGCGACTGCTAACCCAGCCGGAGGCACAGCTCCTTACACTTTTAATTGGGATACTGGACAAAATGGCTCGACAGCTACAGGACTTTGTGCAGGTGTCTTTACTTTCACAATAACAGATGCTGCCAACTGTTCACAAACAGGATCAGTGACTATAAATGGCCCAACTGCAATTACAATTACTACTTCTTCCACTAACCCATCATGTGGAAGTGCTAATGGGTCGATAGCGGCTTCTGCGATAGGAGGAACTCCAGGATACTCCTACAATTGGAATAATGGTCAAATGACGCAAACTGCTATTAATCTTGCTGCGGGTACTTATATGGTAACAGTTACAGATAGTAATGGGTGTACTTCAACCAATTCAGCAACAATTTCAAGCCCTGGAGGTCCTACAGCGACTGTTTCTGGTACAAATGCGACCTGTGGTGCTAACAACGGTAGTGCAACAGCAACTCCGAATGGTGGATCAGCTCCATATACTTATATTTGGAGCACTAACGCTAATGGTCAAACAACGCAAACTGCTATTAACCTTGTTGCGGGTACTTACACAGTTACTGTAACTGATAGTAATCAGTGCCCTGTAGTTGAAACGGTAATAATCACTTCAACTGGAGGTCCTACTGCAACTGTTTCTGGTACTAATGCGACCTGCGGTGTTAATAACGGTAGTGCAACAGCAACTCCAAATGGTGGATCAGCTCCATATACTTATATTTGGAGCGCTAACGCTAATGGTCAAATGACACAAACTGCTATTAATCTTGTTGCAGGTACTTACACTGTGACTGTAACTGATAGCAATCAGTGCCCTGTAGTTGAAACGGTAACAATCACCTCATCTGGAGGACCGAGTGCTACTGTTACTGGTACAAATGCAACCTGTGGTGCTAACAATGGAAGTGCAACAGCGACTCCGAGTGGTGGATCAGGTCCTTATACTTATAATTGGAGCGCTAATGCTAATGGTCAAACGACGCAAACTGCTATTAATCTTGTTGCAGGTACTTACACAGTGACTGTAACGGATAGTAATCAGTGCCCTGTAGTTGAAACAATAACGATCACATCTATTGGCGGACCTAGTGCTACAGTTACAAGCAGTAATGCAACTTGTGGTAATAATAATGGAAGTGCGACTGCGACTCCGAGTGGTGGATCAGGCCCTTATAGTTATAATTGGAGCGCTAATGCTAATGGTCAAATGACGCAGACAGCAATTAATCTTGGAGCAGGTACCTATATAGTAACTGTAACAGATAATAATAACTGTCCTGTAGTGGAAACCGTAACGGTCTCCTCAACAGCAGGTCCTACTGGAACTGTTTCAACAACAAATGCAACTTGTGGTAACAATAATGGAATGGCTACTGCTAATCCAATGGGTGGTGCGGGGCCATACTCCTACAACTGGAGCGCTAACGCTAATGGTCAAACAACACAAATAGCTTCTGGATTAGGGGCAGGAACATTTACAGTTACTATAACGGATACTAATAATTGTACAATAGTTACATCTGGGAATGTAAGTGGTACAGGAGGACCAATTGTAACGGTCTCTATTACAAACTCTACTTGCGGATCTAATAACGGTAGTGCCACAGCGACTCCTCAGGGAGGAACAGGACCTTTTACTTACAACTGGAGCGCTAACGCTAATGGACAAACAACACAAACTGCATTGGCACTTGTAGCTGGAACATATACTGTTACAGTAACAGATGCTAATAACTGTATTACGGTAGAAAACACCACTATAACAACTTCAAGCATACCTACTGCCACGATATCTACGACAAGTAGCACATGCGGCAACAATAATGGTACTGCTACGATAACGCCATCGGGAGGAACTCCAGGATATACTTATTTATGGAGTAATGCACAAACTGGACAAACTGCTAGTAATCTTGCAGCAGGACCTTACTCAGTAACCATGGTAGATATTAACAACTGTTCTGTTGTATCCACACTTGTAGTTTCTAATATTGATGGACCAACAGCAACGATTACTTCTACAGGTGCAACATGTGCAGGAAGCGATGGTACTGCAACAGCCACTCCAACAGGTGGTACGTTACCATACAGTTATCAGTGGGATGCGAATACAGGAAGTCAAATAACTCAGGTAGCTAATAATCTTGTTCCTGGTATTTATTCCGTAACAGTTTCAGACGGAAATGGTTGTACAGTAGTTCAGCAAATATTAGTAGCTGATGTTTGTGTCTGTAACCTTGCTGTAACAGGAGTTGCGACTAATACCACATGTGCAGGAAACGATGGTAGTGCCACAGTGACTGCTTCAGGAGCACCTCCATACACCTATCAATGGGATGCTGCTGCAGGTGGGCAGATTACACCTACGGCTTCAGCACTTGGAATAGGCGTTTACTCAGTGACTGTATCAGACTCCAATGGATGTGATGTTACGACTTCATTAGCTGTAGCAGATGGCTGTGTTTGTAATGTAATGGCTACAATAACGGCGAACAATACCACCTGTGCAGGTAACGATGGAAGTGCTACTGCCAATCCTATGGGTGGAGCAACACCTTATACTTACCAATGGAATGCTGCTGCAGGTAGTCAAACGACACAAACAGCAACAGCTCTAAATATTGGTGGCTATAGCGTAACAATTACAGATGCAATTGGCTGTTCCATAGTTCAGCAGGTTACTATACTAGATGGATGTGTTTGTAATGTATCTGCCTTTGTAACCGTAATGAATACTACTTGTGCGGGAAGTGATGGTTCTGCTATGGCAACACCAACAGGAGGAACAACACCTTACACTTATCAATGGGATGTAAATGCGAATAATCAGACTACTCAGACTGCCGTTAATTTAACTGTTGGAGCCTATGTCGTAACGATTACGGATGCCAACGGTTGTGCGACAATTAATCAAATAGCGGTATTGGATGGTTGTGTTTGTAATATGGTCGGCACGATCTCCTCAACACCTACAACTTGTGCTGCAAACGATGGTACTGGAACTGTAAATGTAACTGGAGGCTTAGCGCCATTCACATATCTATGGGATGCTGCTGCTGGAGGTCAAAACACTCAGACTGCTATTGGTCTTATTGTGGGTGGATATGTAGTAACGGTCACCGATGCCAACGGATGTACTGTTGTACAACAAGTAACTGTAGCCAATGGTTGTGTTTGTACAGTACAAGGAACAACTAGTGCGACATCAGAATCCTGCTTTGGAAATGATGGAACAGCAACAGTTGTTGCAGTGGGAGGAAATGCACCTTATACTTATCTATGGGATGTATTAGCGGGAAATCAAACAACCCCAACCGCAATAGGACTAACGGCTGGCAATTATTCAGTTGTGATAACAGATGTCTTTGGTTGTAACGTCACCGTTCTGGTTTCAGTAGTCAATAGTTGTAATTGTAACATTGCAGTTTCAATTGCAACAACGGGAACAGTTTGTGGCGATGCTTCAGGATCTGCAACAGTAAACGCAGCAGGTGGCGTTCCTCCATTTACTTTCCAATGGAATAATGGTGCTGTGACTCAAACAATCAATAGTATCCTTGCTGGTACTTATACGGTAACTGTGACTGATTCAGGAGGTTGTTCTCAAGTACAAACAACAAATGTAACAGATGGTGGGAATATTGCTGCTCAGGTCGCCACCTCAGACCTTTCTTGTAATGGTGACAACACTGGTTCTGCTACAGTGACCAATGCTGGTAACTTTTCCTACTTGTGGAGTACTGGTCAGAATACTGCTACTATTAATGGCTTACCAGCTGGTTCTTATTCGGTAACTGTAAGTAGTGGGACCTGTTCTGATGTGGTCACTGTAATCGTTAACGAGCCTGGGGTTCTGGTGGCTACTGTTCAAAGTGGCGACAGTCAGTGTTCTGCGAATGGTGGTACTGCAAGTGCAATTACTGCAGGCGGTACAGCACCTTATAGTTATTTATGGAATACTGGAGAGACGATGCCATCAATTGGAGGTTTAGCGTCAGGTATTTATACTGTTACGATTACGGACACCAATGGCTGTGAAACTGTTGGTTCTGGTACCGTTACCAGTGTAGCAAATGGCCCAAGCTTATCTGCATTACAAACAAATATAACCTGTAGTGGATCTAATGATGGTACAATTGACTTAACAGTTAACAGTGGAACAGCACCATTTACTTATGATTGGAATGGCTTGAATGTAGAAGACCTCAGCGGCCTTGCTCCTGGGAATTATACTTGCGTAGTTACTGATGCTAACAACTGTACTGCAGTAATCACCGTAAGCATTACTGAGCCATCACCGATGACTGTTTCTTGGTACTGGACACCACCAGGTCCGACTAACGACATGGGAACTGCTGCAGCAAATGTTATTGGAGGTACACCTTCCTACAGTTATATCTGGAGTAATGGACAGACAACACAATTAGCGACTGGACTTGCAGCTGGAACATATACAGTAGATATTATTGATGCCAACGGATGTGTAGTTTCGGATACAGTAACTATCTGGAATCCAACAGCGGTAGATGAGATTGAATCATTAACCTTGTTTGAATTGTATCCAAATCCGAGTAACGGAATATTCACCGTAAATCTTGAATTCAATGCAGTAGAAGATGTTGAGTTTACAATTTACACTATTCTGGGACAGCAGTTAATGAATGTTTCCATGCGAGGATCGAGTTTATTCCTTCCAGTAGACTTATCATCTTATGCTGCAGCGGGATCATACTTTGTCTCTGTTAAATCGGATGATGGTGGTGAAGTTGTCAAGCGTTTTATAATTACAGATTAATAAATTCACAACTTTTATATAAAACCCTGGCCTTGTTGGTCGGGGTTTTTAGTTTACCTTTCATGAAACATAAAATCTTAATCCTATTATATATTGTTTTGAATGTCCAACTTAGTTGGGGTCAAATAGGTGGTCAATTGTCAGGTCATGTTGGGTATATCATTCCAAACAATCGTGTTTTCCCTGAGATCAATGGGCCATCCCATATGATTAGAGGATCGGTATTACAACATACACGGAATAGTTCTTTACGATGGGCTCGATATTACAACACTCCTATTCTCGGGTTTAATTTGAGTTATGAAAACTTTGGAACCAAGGATGCGCTTGGCCAAGCGGTAAGTCTTATTCCTAGTCTTTCTTTTTATTTAGTTAACAAATCAAAGTTTAATTTACGCATACAAAGTGGTCTTGGAATGGCTTATCTGACTCATCCATTTGATAAAATCAGAAATCCTGAGAATACGGTTAACGGTTCCCATCTAAATTTTGCGGCGTTGACCTCATTGGTTATGTCTTTTGAGCTCGGTGCTGGATTGTTTCTGGAGAGCGGGCCCTCGCTGACGCATTACTCAAATGGGAATTATGCGAAGCCCAATGTGGGCTCAAATCTGCCAGATTGGTCTGTCGGAGTACGGTATGTGTTGAAGAAAGAGACTGAAGATGTGTCTACTGAGCCTCTAGCGGCTTACTCACGGCGTTATCACCCTTTTTTCAGGCTTGGGGTTGGCGTGACGGAAAAAAGCCTAGACGGGCCTAAATATCCAATTCTGGAGGGCACAATAGGTATCAACCGTCAGTTTGGGGTTGTCAACAGGGTAAATACTGGATTTTCAATGTTATATGATGATCGTGCGTATCGCTTTCAGGAGCATTTGGGATTGAATGAAGACAAGCGATTCCGTATGTCTACTCGATATGTCTGGTTTCTAGGTCATGAGTTTTTGTTTGGTCATGTCGGATTTTTGACTGAGGGCGGTTTTTATCTCAACAAATTTGAGGGCAAGAGCAGTTTTCTGTCTGCTAAGCTCGGTTTTAATTTTTATATTAATAATACGCTACAAAAGACTAGTTTTCTGCCGTATTTGGGGATCTATATCCATAGTTCATTTGGAGAGGCGGAGTTTATTGAATTGGCTACTGGTTGGATGTTTTAGGTATACTTAGCATAATGAGTTTCCTCTAAAAAGGTTTCTTTTGATTAAAAAATCAGTTGCATTGAAAATATCAAAATGTTGAGTTGCTGTTATTTTGTGCCTGACCAAAAACTCCAGTTTTTAAAGCAATGAACGAGCGACCTGTTACTTCCGGGAGCCGGCCCAGTTAATAGTGAGAGGTCTTTACTACCTAAAAATCAATGCTTAATGGCTTGCAAAACCTCTCACTTCTGATAGCAGTAACAGGTTCCTCGTTCTTTATTCATTAACTAATGTGATCTGATGCAGAGTCTCCTCTGTGCGGACAGAAGTCCCAGCCATGCCAAGGTCAGCGCAACAATCCTTTTTCGATAGAGCCTTCTCCCAATGGACCTCCTTGATGTGGACATTTGTTATCCATTGCTGTATATTTGCCTTCGTAATGACTTAAACATAGATCTTTGTGCCCAGCGGTGACAGTCATTACTCTACCCTCTTGCAGTTGACTTTTATCTTCCAGCACTTTGTGCTAAATTAGATTATTCTTCATTTTTTATTAGTTTAACATAAAACATAATGAAGTAAGAACAAATTTATATTGTAAAATAATGTGGTGATAAATAGGTTTTTATTATTATATTTTAACACTCAATTGCAGTTTCTGTTTTTAACCCGGATCATTCCCTTCCAAGATATTAATATAAGGATTCCAGACTATTAATTTACGGTACTAGATTTATTCTGCCTTAGGTTGAAACAAAATAAAGGCATATTCTTGTTTAGAATCAAAATATTTCTGAATTATGCTAACTTTGGAGTCATTAGCAATATGTAATATCTCTTTCCAAAAAAACTTCTTAGAAACTTCAGTATGAATCGTTTCAAATGCATCAAAAGAGGCGGTATATCCATCTGGAAACTGAACGTTCTGTTCTATTAGGCTGATTATTTGACTGGAGGCGATACCGGTGGTTGGATTGTAGAAAGGGAAATGATCAAACTTAGAAATATCAAAATTAGCACCCAATTCTCTATTTATTCTAACTAATAAATTGAGATTGAAATCTCTGGTTGCTCCTTCTCTATCATCATAGGCCGCACGTATTTTTCTGGGGTCTTTTGCCAGGTCAAATGCAACTAGAAAAAAATCATTTTCACTTAACTTAGATTTAATAAACTTAAAAAACTCAATGATTTCCTCTGTATTATAATTCCCGATGTTTGCACCTAGAAACAGTACTAATCTGCCGTGTTGAGTAGGAGATAAATTTTTGTACGTTTCAAAATAATCCCCTGGAATGCTTATGTGATTTATGTGCTTTAGTTCACTTTTTATTTCCTTTCCATTGATAGATAAAACATTGGAAGAAATATCTAGTGCTACATATTGCATCGGGGTAAAGTTCGGATCAAAAATTTTAAGCAAGTGCATGGTTTTAGTACCATCTCCTGCTCCCAGCTCAACGATCTGTAGTCCGCTATGGAATTTAGAAATATCTTTTGCTATTTGTTCACTTTGAGACTGGATAATTTGCATTTCACACCTAGGAAGGTAGTATTCATCTAGAGTCATTATATGTTGAAAAAGTTGATCTCCTTTTTCATCGTAAAAATAGCGTGAGGACAACTTTTTTTGAGGTTTACTGAGTCCTTCCTTTACGTGATTTAAAAATTCCTGCATTTATATTACTTTTTCGCTAATCGAATTCCAGAAAAAATCCATCTACTTGAAGCGTGAAAAAAATTACGATAACTCAATCTTTCGTGACCTTTAGCGGTACCAACAGAGGCTCCTCGCAATACGGTTTGATTGATCATAAACTTACCATTGTATTCGCCTAGAGCTCCCTCTGCCTGGACAAATCCGGGATATGGCAAATAAGCAGAGTTGGTCCATTCCCAGAGCTGCCCCCAGTTCAATTTTGGAGCGGCTACCTCCCATTCAAACTCTGTTGGCAGTCTTCTTCCTTTCCAAGCAGCAAATGCATAGGCTTCGTACATAGAAATGTGTGATACTGGAAGATTAGGGTTTAATTTTTCAAGGCCATTATAGTGATAAACGTGCCATTCTCCATTTTTTTTATGCCAATAGAAGGGATGATTTATCTGATTATTTTGAATAAAATGCCAGCCTTCATCATGCCAGAGATTAAAGTTATTGTAGGCACCGTCCTCTACAAACTCTAGATATTCTGCATTGGTCACTAGTTTATTGCTTATATCAAATTCTTGTAAAAATACTTTGTGTACTGGCAACTCATTATCAAAACAAAATCCGCTTCCCTTATACCCTATTTCGTAAACTCCTTCTTTGAAATTTAACCATTTTTGATCGACTTGTTCTTCCTTAAGAGCATATTGCTTACCGATACTTGGAAAAGTTGGCTGAGTTCCAAGAATATACTTGATATCGTAGGTTAACAATTCCTGATGTTGTTGCTCATGATTGGAACCGATTTCTATTAAGCTTAAGACTTCTTCCTGTGGACTGCTGTCTATTAATTTAAGAATAGCCTCGGTGACATATTTTCGATAGTTATAGATTTCAGCAACGGTGGGTCTGGTCATAAAACCACGATTATGGCGCAACGTCCTTTCCCCCATATTATTATAATAACTATTAAACAAAAAGGCAAAATCCGGGTGAAACACTTTATAGTTTTCAGCATGATTCACTAAAACAAACTGCTCAAAAAACCAAGTAGAGTGAGCTAGATGCCATTTGGGTGGGGATACGTCAATAACTGGCTGCACCACATAATCTTCGATTTCCAGAGGTGCGCAGATCGACTCTGTAGTTTGTCGTGTTGTTAAAAATAAATCTCTAATCCGCATTATTCTTCAATTTTAACGCCTTTCCAAAAAGCAAAATATCCTGTAATCTCTTTTGCTGCGTCTTTTGGCTTGACATAATACCAGGCAGCGTCGACGTTGGTTGCTCCATTTACTAATAGTGTTTTATAACTTGCTTCGCCTTTCCAGGGGCAGGTAGATTTCTTATCACTATCTAGTAAATATTCTTCCTTTACACTGTCGGCGGGGAAATAATGATTGTTTTCAATAACAATAGTTTGATCACTTTCTGCTATGATTTGATTGTTCCAAATGGCTTTCATTAGTTTTTTGATTTAGAAATGTGATTGAATATATTTTACAGTTTTTCGAGGTTATAAGATAATGTTTGAGCGCTTTGACGAACAAAGAAATATTGGTGGTTTTTATCATTTACAAAAATGGGTTCTACAGAAGCAGAGCAATCCACTCTTAGAATCTTTTTTCTTTTAAATTCAACACAGTTACCTTGATATAGGATGCAGCATTTTTACCTAGATTATCGTTAATTAAGTGACCTAAATGTAGTAAAATTTTATCCGTATTTTCAAAATTATCTGGTTTCAAGCCTGCTATGCTTCCATCATCTGCTACACCAATAAAAAGTACACCACCATGGCTATTCATAAATCCGGCAAGAGTTTTTAAAGATGCCAGTTCAATCTTATCATCTTTTGATTTTGTATGCCGGTTCGTACGTAGCGTTTCTTTTAATTCTACATGATCGTTTTCACCTTGATTTATAAGAATTTCTGTAGCCTTTTGAGTCGGTGTTTGCAATTTTGCGATTATGGGCTTTGTTAGTTCTAGGACTATTTTTAATGCAATTTTAGCCGGAAAAAGTTGAGCGTTTTTTAGTGCTTCATAATCTATAGTAATACATGTTGTGTCTAGCGAACATCTGTCAATTCAAGACCAATATAACTACCACCTACGATGAGGAGGTGTTCTGGTAGCTCTTCGAGTTCCAGTATGCTTTGATTTGTTAAGTATGGGACACCTTTATAACCATCAGGAATAAATGGTCTACCTCCTACATTAATGTATATATCTTCTGCAGTTAATAGGTCATCAATGACTTTTACTATCCTTTCTCCTTCAAAACGCGCTTCACCTTTAAAGAAAGTGATGTTTTCATTCTTTTCTACTCCTTGCGTGATACCATCTACAGATTTCTTGATGATCGCATCTTTCCTTGCCTTTATTCATTGCATGTTAGCTTTTGCTCATGTTAGCATTTGCTCCTGAAGGAAATGTCAATACCCAGATCTTCTCCGTTTTGAGCATCCCACATCCGTCTGGCACTAGGGACGTAAGTTTTAGTAGGCGTGCAACCAATGTTAAGGCAAGTGCCACCAAAATGTTCTTTTTCAATAAAGGCTACTTTTTGGCCCTTGGAGGCCAATTTGAAAACCAAAGGCGTTCCTGCTTGACCATAACCAATAATTAATTATAGCATCAAATGTTTTGGTTTCTTTATTATTCATAATTATTTAGTGTGTTTTTCTTACAAGGAATAACTTATATGACGACGGATTTCCCTTCAAGCTAATTGATAGAATTGGTCATTTAATTTTTCCGAAAAAAGTTATTAAATACATTGAAAGAACAAGAAAATTTGAGTTTTGTTTACTGTTCTATCATCCATTTATAAGTGGTTTCCAAGTACTTATTCACCTGTTCAATTTTTTCTGGAGTTGATAATTTATGCAATTCCGGTAGACCGAGAATGCACCCTTTAAAATTTTCACCGATTTCCCATTTCCAATTTCCTTTTGGTAGATTATTGTAGTCTATCTCTCTCCCTTCTGGATAGGCACTCATATAAAAATAAGGTGCTCCGACCATTTCATCTTTTATTGCAAGTCCAAAACCAACCCCTAAGTCATTTTTTGCTTTGAAGTAAACTCCTGTATCAAAATGGTGAGGCCAAATTCTTATTTCAGTCCAGGTTTGCGCATGCCCTATTAACGACAAGCAAACCTCGTTGGCCAATTGACGGTATTCCTTCCAAATTCTAAGACCTTCTGGATCTATGGCGCTAATAGGCTGATCGGTAAAATCATATTTTGGCATATCATAGTTCATCTTGGCAGAATATTCACTAGAGTCCAGCCCTAGGTCCGACAGGTGCGTTTTGATTTCTTTCTCCACCTCTTGCAGTTTTCTTGAAGTAGTTGAGGTACTAGATACTACATTGAGGGAAGTATCGAGAAGCTCAAAATTCAGGGTATCAAGATGGATTGTTGGTAAAATGTTTCCTTTTTTTGTCTCCATCCACCTACCAGTTAATCTATTTCCTAGGGCATCGAAACAGATGTTGGTGTGGCTATCATCGTCCTCAGCGGGTACAAAGGTTCGCCCAGCTTTTGCCAGCAATTGACTTAATACGTGTAGCAGAGTGTCCGTTTTGTTATATAGGTTCATAGTTATTTTATTCCAAATACATTATTGAATTCCAGAATATTTGATTCCAGTCAATTTGTTCATCTCATAATTCAATGTTGTTAAGTCCTTAAAATTGAATTTTTTCACATCATCATGTCCACAAGCTCTTGCAACAACCTTCATTAACTCTGTGCTCGCATGGAAAAAATTGTGCAATTGCTTAGCAGATTGATCGATGATGAGTCGTTTCCTTAAGCCCTCTTTTTGTGTCGCAATGCCTACCGGACAATAGTTGGAGCCACATGCGCGCATGCCAAGACATCCGATTGCTTGCAAAGCTGAATTAGAAACGGCGATAGCGTCAGCTCCAAGCATCATAGCTTTCGCGAAATCTTCCGCTACCCGCAATCCACCAGTAATGACTAGGGTAACATCTGTTGCTTTAACTTTATCTAAATGTCTTCTGGCTCTTGACAATGCAGGAATGGTTGGCACATTGATGTTATTCCTCAAGATTTTGGGGGCAGATCCAGTTCCTCCACCCCGTCCATCCAGGATTATATAGTCAACACCGACGGCAAGTGCGAAGTCGATATCCTCTTCTATATGACTAGCAGCCAACTTAAATCCTACAGGAATACCGCCTGTTTTTTTCCGAACCTCACTCGCTACTTTTTTGAAGTCTTCTACTGTTTTAAGATCTGGAAAAGCGGCAGGCGAAATGGCTGTTTCACCTTCTTTTAATCCACGTACTTCCGCTATTTCTTTGGATACCTTGTTGCCGGGTAGATGTCCACCAGTTCCGGTTTTGGCTCCTTGTCCAGCTTTAAAGTGAAAGGCTTGGGCTTTCATTACTTTGTCCCATGAAAATCCAAATTTTGCGGAAGCCAATTCGTAGAAATAGCGGGAATTGTTTTCCTGTTCTTCTGGCAACATGCCTCCTTCCCCACTGCAGATACCGGTACCTGCAAGTTCAGCTCCTTTGGATAAGGCGATTTTAGCCTCCTTGGATAATGCCCCAAAACTCATATCGGATACAAAGACAGGAATTTCTAATGCTAGCGGTTTTTTGGCATTCGGTCCTATGACGACTGCTGTTTTAACTTCGTCTTCATCAAACAGTGGTCTGGATGCCAATTGTGCCGGAAGAAACTGAATATCTTCCCATTTGGGCAAGGTGTTTCGATCAACTCCCATTGACGCAGAAGGTCCATGGTGTCCAAAGTTCTTCAGTCCGTTTTGCGCAAGTTCCTTTATAAATCCTGAGTAAGGTTCGGTGTCTTGAGGACTTGTATCGGCATATTGACCCAAATATTCATCTCGGTTGAAAGGTTGTGGGTGTTCTATCAGAAAATCTTTGACCTCCTGCTCATCCACCCATACAAAATCGTCCTTTATCTCTGCGGTGAATTTGTGTAGGGCTTCCTCATTGTTGTATTCTGATACACCCGTATCATACCTATAATCCCAACCGTGAACGCCACATATTAGGTTTTCCCCTTCAATGTAACCATCTGCCATCAAGGCACCACGGTGTAGGCAACGGCCATATAGCACTGATACGTTGTCGTCATATCGTATGACGACCAAATCGAGTCCTTCTATCTGATGAGGATGAGGCTTTCTGTCCTTTAATTTAGCAAATGGTACTATTTTTTTCATAGGTTTGATTACTTCAGATTTAAAGCAGTTAACTTCTTTTCTTATATAAATGAATTAGAATAACACGTGACATACACCAAACATAATAATCGAGACGATTAATCCACCTAAAAATACATCATAAGCGAAACGTATATATTTGTGTCGTCGACTCAGATCTACACCTAAAAAGTGAATGTCTCTTTTTATTGTATTATATAATAATTTTCTATCTGACATTGTGTTTTCAACTGCCTCATTATAGTCACTTTCCGACATTTTGTAAAAGTCATCAAATTTCATTAGACCAATTGTCTTACTAGTGACATTTTCACTGGTTAAGTTACCAGTTTCAAGGTTTTCGTTAGAAAAGTGACCACTCCCAATTTTAGGTCGGGTGGCAAAGACAGCATAGGAGATCGAAACAATATTGGTTAATACCATAGTAAGTCCTGCAGCACCGCCACCAATAATAATACTGTCATATACCTTTTCTTCTTGAACTTCATCCAGTTTAAGTGCTTGGCGGAGTGCTTCATTTTCGGGCTCTACTAATACAATATCGTCATTTATAATGATTGTTGTAATTTTCCGCTTGCCATTGTTTAACTTGGTGATTATTGGAATGACCCATTCATTTTTGTCAGTATCTAAGAATTGATAGTTTACTTGTTTACTTTATTATTGTCCAAAAATGCCTTTGATTTTCTACAATCAGGACACCAATCAGCACCGTAAACTACAACATGAAAGTTTTCATTAATCCCTAGCACTGAGGCTAACTGAGCATTATTAGGATTAGTATAAGTACATGGATTCTTAGAACAGTATATTAATTTTCTACGATTTGTGCCCGCCACTTTGGGACTAAAACTTGGTGGTTCAACAACTTACGGGGAAGAAACTATTCCTTTTTACAAACTACAATACTTAGGACAAATCAACAATCTCAGAGGATTTGATAACAATAGATTTACTGGAAAATCGACTACTTTTTTTAATTCAGAATTGAGGATTCGACTAGCTAAATTTAAAACATCTTTCCTCCCTTTAGAATTTGGTGCCAAAGGGTTTTATGATGTTGGTAGAGTCTTTTCAGAATTTGATGTAAATAATGACTGGAAAAATGCACATGGTTTCGGATTCTATTTAGTACCATTGACTTCCACCTTCTCGATCAGTGTATCTGCAAGTTTTTCGGAAGAAGCGAAAGGGGCTATTTTGATTGGCATAGGATCTAGCTTCAATTAAACAATTCTACCTTGTTAACTTTTCAATAAACGCAATAATAAAATTAATAACCTAGAATTTCGTACATATTTTTTTCTGGTTAACTTTACTTCAAATAATTAAAAATGGCTTATCATAATACAAAATATTTCAATAGAGATCTTTCATGGTTAAAATTTAATCACCGCGTATTACAAGAAGCCTCAGACTCTAGAAACCCGCTATACGAAAAGCTCAAATTTCTAGCGATTTATTCCTCCAATCTAGATGAATTTTTTGAAGTAAGAGTATCTAATATACGACAGATAAAAAAACTAGATAAACCGTTTAGAAAGAAATTGATTACCAAGCCTAATAGGTTGCTTAAGGAAATAAAAAAAGAAGTTTTTAAGCTCCAAAAAGAGTTTAAAAGAATTTTCGAAGAGCAGATTTTGGTTGACCTGAAAAAAAATGGAATCGCTATACTTACGCATAAGAATTTCACATCAGAACAGAAAGCTTTTGCTAAAGACTATTATGAGCAACATCTGGCAGCTTCCCTCACACTAAAATTGAAGGAGGAAAACAAAGAGGAGGATAGGCTTTTCATTGAACATGATAAGCTATACTTGATAGGCCTTCCTTCTGATAATGAATTGACTTGGGTTAAAATTCCGGAAGAAAGCCACCGATTTGTCGAGTTTCCTTCAAAAAATGGTCAGCACCCCATCAGTTTTGTAGATGAAATATTGAAACATCAATTATCTCAGTTTAATCAGACCCCCTTTTTTAGTATCAAAATTTCAAGAGATGCTGAACTTTACATTGATGATGAATATTGCGGTAATCTTCTGGAAAAAATAGAAAATTCACTTACTAATAGAGATACAGGTCAAGTTACAAGAGCTTTGATCGATGAAAGCATGCCTAAGGAAATACTGTCAAAACTAAAACACGATCTTGATATTAGTGATCTAGACATTGTACCTGGTGGCAGATACCATAATCTACAAGATTTTTTTGGATTCCCTAACCCTACTGGTAAACAACTTTCGTTTGATTCGCTCGAGCCCAAAAAACAGCCGGAACTTGCTAGTGCTAGTTGTATTTTTGATTTGGTTAAAGCAAAAGATCGCTTACTTTATTTTCCATATGAATCTTTTGATGAGGTGGTTAAATTCGTGGAGGAAGCGGCAGAAGATCCAAAAGTGGTTAGCATTAGAATCACGTTGTATAGAGTTTCAAAAGAATCAGCTATTGCCAAAGCTTTATTGACAGCGGTTAAGAATGGAAAGCAAGTAGTTGTCTTCATAGAAACTAAAGCCAGATTTGATGAAGCAAATAACATCAAATGGGGAAAAAAACTAGAAAAGCATGGAGCAACAGTTATTTATAGTTTCCCTGGAATAAAAGTGCATTCTAAGATCATGTACATCGAACGGCGTGAAGATGGCAAGACTAAAGGTTACGGTTATATTGGAACTGGCAATTTTAACGAAAAAACCTCCCGTATCTATACAGATTTTGGCTTGATGACAGCAAACCAGAGCATTACTAATGATCTATTGCATGTCTTCCAGGTACTAGAACGAAAAATAATTGTTCCTAAATCAAAAAAACTATTGATTTCTCCCTTCTCCTCAAGAAGTATTTTCACAGAACTTATAGAGTTTGAGATTGAACAAGCCCTCAAAGGAAAAGAAGCAAGTATTGTTTTAAAACTCAATAGCCTGCAAGATCAAAAAATGATTGAAATGCTCTACAAAGCTAGTAATGCTGGCGTAAAAATCAGGCTACTGGTAAGAGGAATTTGTTGTCTCGTTCCTGGTATACAAGGTCAAAGTAAAAATATTACAGTAACTAGTGTTGTTGATCGATTTTTAGAACATGCCAGGGTATACATTTTTGGTACTACAGGAAGAGAAAAAATGTATATCGGATCAGCAGATTGGATGACACGTAATTTAGATCATCGAATAGAGGTTATAACTCCAATTTTAGATCAAGATATATATCAAAAAATATGGAAGACTATTCAGTTGCAGTTAGCTGATAGAACAAAGGCAAGAATTATTGATGCAGAGCAAAGCAACAAATATGTCGCTTTTTCAAAAAAGGACAGTTCACAGATTTTGATCTATAAAAATATTTGATCAGAATGATATTGTGTAAATTATAAACAACTTCCTTGTATAAATCAGAAAGATAAGACAATCATCAATTAAGAATAAAATAGTATGTCTCCTAGAAGAAAAATAGCACGCAAAATTAAAAATAGCAATTCAAAAATTAAAAATTAAAAATTTATTTAATTTGGACATCTCTTTTGGTGTTTAGCGTTGGATACCAGACCTCCAACGCACAATTTACTTCTAAAGAAGAAAGCAATTGGGAAGAGACTACTCTTCCTACAATACCCCTAAAACATACCACCTTTCTTAAAGGAGATGCTGGAGAACCAAATCTTAAAGGTATGGCTACTCATCCTCCGCTTAAAGTGCTTAAGGAAGTAGATTGGCACCAAATTCTTATTAATAATTTCATTGAATGGCTACTCATCCTCCGCTTAATGTGCTTAAGGAAGAGCTAAATAAGGCAGGAGAATCAAGCTCAGTGGTTTATCTTGGAGACAATGTCTACCCTAAGGGCTACCTAAAAAAGACAAACCTGATCGCTCACGTGGTGAATTAGCTTTAACCCACATTGAGCAAATGCGTCTAAAAAATCGTAATAAGTGTTAAAGTTTAGCCTTTTTTCAAGGAAAAATGTG
>ENA-ORXR01000256-ORXR01000256.1-marine-metagenome-genome-assembly--contig:-NODE-256-length-80730-cov-11.079427_pt1 | contig 80730 bp, 63 predicted proteins | sample MGYA00237866_ERZ511479 | MGnify/ENA metagenome assembly ERZ511479
GCTTACTTTTTTTGCAATTGAAAAAAGTAAGGCCCGCACGGCGAGTGCAAGTAAGCTTTGCATCTATAGAAAATGTGCTTATGCTTTACTTCTGAATATCCCTAACGAACTATGACTTAGGAGCTATACTATTTCCACTCATAATAGCCTGACTCTAAGTTCTTTGATTTCTTAACAGCTTGGAAGGCATTTAATAGAAATACACTGGATGTGGTTGATAATCTATTTGTCAAGGCATGAATCCATCTGATCTTGTATATCTGACATAGTTACTATCTCTATATCTGGATACCACTTATGATTCATGTAGTTGATTAGGTTAGTCATTTCGGTAGCGGTCATGCTTTTAGCGGACGGCATTTCTTCATTGTAAGTAGTACCATTGACTATGATCTCACCTTTCATACCATTGACGATGTTGCACACAAGATCGCTATAGTGAGCTACATAATAATCTGATGACGCTACGGGGGGAATAAGTCGCTTCAGTCCTTGGCCCTCCTCCATATGACAGTTAGCGCATTGGCTTTGATAAAGTCTTTCTCCCTGAGTGAAGACTTGAGATTCACACTGAATAAGTGTGAAGGATGCCATGAAAAAAGAACAAATAATATAATTAAATCTAATCAATGGAAACTTCTTCTAAAAGAACATCAATTGTCTCTAGAAATTCAGTAACCGATTCTGGATCAGTGCCCTCGGCGAATCCCCTGACATGTCTATTCTGATCTACCAAAATAATTTTGCCGCTGTGATTAATACCACCTGGAGCATCATCATCTTCATATGCTACGACGAAATATTGCTCATTTAACCCGTAGATGTCATCTTTTTCACCTGTCAAAAAATGCCATTTATTACTTTCAACACCAATTTTGGAAGCGTATTCAGCAAGAGCCTCTACCGTATCCCGTTTAGGATCCAAGGTATGAGAGACGAGCTTTACACGTTTATCGTCAAGGTATTTATCATGTATGCGTAGCATCTGTTGCTTTACCTTAGGACAAATCGATGGGCAGCTAATAAAGAAGAAATCTGCGACATATATTTTGTCTTGAAAGCTGTCGTTGTTTATCACTTGACTATCCTGATTTACGAAGCTAAAATCTGGAATTTTGAAGTGAATAGTATCGCCATTAATGATCTCTGAGCCGCCGATATAAGGAAGGGGGCCCATGTGCTTCTCTTGACAGGAGAGGGCGCATACGATTAAAAGAAGTAAGAAGCTCAATTCTTTCATATAGAATTCAGGTAATTTTCAGCGTTGGCAATCGCAGCTTTTATATCGCGATCTACTTCCATGATCTCCTGCTTCTCCTCCGCATAGATTTTTCGTGCGGCGGCTTCATCTTTATAACTAGGTTTCTTAAAATCACCCATCCAAATCATCATTGCCTCCTCAGCATCATTCAATCTATAGATGAGGTCTTGAATTTTGTCTTTGTCCACTTCTTCTTCATTCTTCAGTTTGTTCTTAAGGCGCTTGCTCAGTGAGTTAATGGTTCCAAGCTCTGGCATGACGGCGTCGTGTATTGCCATAACTTCTTGATGAATATTGTCAAGTTTATACTTAACATCGCTGTCTATTCCGGAAGAATTGCACGCTATAAGGAAGATTGAAATAAGTAAGGTCCATCTAAAGTGATTCATGTTGAGTTGTATTAATTGAATACGAAAATAGAACATATAATAACTTAAATTGTTAATTATAAAAATTTTTCATGCAGAATAGAAAGGCGATTGTTTGGTTTAGACAGGACTTAAGACTCCATGATAACGAGGCTCTAAGTGAAGCGCTAAATTCTGCTGATGAGGTATATCCAGTATACGTTTTCGATGTCAGGTCAATGGAAGGAACTAGTCCTTATGGCTTCCGTAAAACAGGAAAATTTAGGTTAAAATTTCTGATCGAAAGTATTCATGACCTAAGACAATCCCTTTCAGAAAAAGGCTTAAAGCTCATTGTCAGAGTGGGCATACCCGAAGATGTAATATTTGAATTAGCAAACGAACTTAAGACGAGCTGGGTATTTTGTAATCGAGAGCGGACCACGGAAGAGTTATATGTGCAAGATCAATTAGAACGTAAGCTCTGGACGATTGGCCAAGAAGTAAGGTATTCAAGAGGTAAGATGCTCTTTTATACCGCTGATTTACCTTTCCCTGTGACTCATACTCCAGATTCTTTCACTACATTTCGTAAGGAGGTAGAAAGATTCACCAATATAAGAAAAACAATTATTTGCGATTTTGAAGACGTCGTGGCATCAACAGAGTCCATTGATGTAGGAAATATCCCAAAGCTTTCTGACTTTGGTTACCAAGATGATTTTGAAGCCTTCCTGCAGGGTGGTGAGACAGCAGGCCTTGCCAGGCTGCAGCACTACTTGTGGGAGTCAGATCGCGTGGTCTCCTACAAAAATACGCGTAATGGATCGTTAGGTTTGGACTATTCATCTAAATTTTCTGCCTATTTAGCACAGGGGTGTCTATCGCCTAAGCAAATTTATTGGGAACTGAAACGCTATGAAGAAGAGCGTACTAAGAATGAGTCAACCTATTGGTTAGTTTTTGAGCTGCTTTGGAGGGATTTCTTCAGGCTTATGGGTAAGAAGTATGAAGAGAAGATTTTCCTGAAAGGTGGGCTCAAGGATGCGGAGCGAGATGATCTGACGGATAACATGAATATGTTTCAAATATGGGCTGAGGGACGGACAGGATACCCATTCGTAGATGCGAGTATGCGCCAGCTGAATGCCACAGGTTTCATGTCTAATCGGGGCCGCCAGAACGTTGCCAGCTTTCTCATTAATGACTTGCGAGTCAATTGGCAAATAGGCGCAGAGTACTTTGAGTCATTGTTAATCGATTACGATCCATGTAGTAATTGGTGCAACTGGAATTATATAGCAGGAGTAGGTAATGATCCGCGTGATAATCGCTACTTCAACACGATACTACAATCTAAGAAATACGATGCAGAGGGTTCTTTCATCAAAGCGTGGTGCCCTGGACTAAAGAAGTTGCCAACTTCACTTATCCATTACCCAGCTGCGTCAAGCGACGAGGAGCTGCTCAAATATGACATCATCCTTGGGAGAGACTACCCTAAGCCTGTCCTGAAGAGTGAACAGCTGGCTTAATCCTTATGATGATGGTCTGATGGCCATCCATATAAGTGAAGTCAATGTCTACGCCTAATCGAAATGCCAGTTCATGAAAGTCTTAAGTCTTATCAGCCATGAGATTTCTTGTGCCTATTTTTAAGATCATGACTTGGTAGTGTTTTCTATATTTGCAGCTTAACAATCAATATGAAATTACTTTTCAGTATTTTTCTGCTGCACTGCCTTTATGTGAATACATCTGCTCAAGGATTATTCCCTGTACAGAGCAAACATAGCAGTACTAAAGAGACAGTTAACATCATAGTTACCTTAGAAGATGGAAGTACAGAACAGCTCAACCATATCTTAAATGATGATAAAAACTATGTGATCAGCATCATGGCTAGTTGGTGTGGACCGTGTCGAACAGAATTAGATGCTTTTCAGAATGTAGCAGATAAGTGGAAGGACGAATTAAATACTGAAATTCTTGCCATATCTGTAGAGAAACCAACCGACACTTATAAGCTATTCCAATTAGTAGACAGGCAACAGTGGACCATGAGAGTCATGCACGATAAGATGGCGTATACCAGTCGCGAACTGGGTGTTTTCGCCATCCCACAGACCTTCTTGGTCAATCAAAAGCGAGAAATAGTCTACACTACTCAGGGTTTTAGTTCTGACCTAATAGGTGATTATAAGAAGGAGATTCAAAAACTAAATGATTAGTGAAGTAGCTTCCGAAGAGCCTCGCAGATTTACTCCAATTGAATTAAGAGTATTTAGGCTAAATAAGTAAACTAAAGTTCAGCATATCCTCACTCATGGAAGCTGAGGTAGCGCATGCTGTCAGCTTTAATTCTCTCCCTTAGGAATGCTTTTAATTTTTTATCAGAGTTGATCTTAGACTTATATGATTTTGGCCAGACCACAGTAGCCACGGGCAGCTGGATAGAGCTGCTATCAGCGGTACTCACGACGGTGGTCCCGATGTTAATATCCTCCAGATCTGGGTAAAGAATTCTAATTTCTTTGATCACATCACGATAGTCTATAAGTCCTAATCTGCTAGAATTCCTCAATTGAAGATCTGTGATGAATTGCTGATGCTGTCGCGACTGAGCCAGCAGCGTATCCAAATCACTGTTAGTATCTGAGAGGCTTGATATCTTGGATTCCAGCTCCTTTATCTTTTCTAACTTTATATCAGAAGTAGAAATGAATTCGTAGCTCATATTCTTTAATCTTTCCTTCTCCAGACCCACTTCAAAATCAGGGGCGTTCTCCAGCTGGATAATATCCTTATACACTTTGAGTATTAAGACCTTGGAGCCATCAGGTTTATCTCTGATGATCCAGTCGTCTAAGTATACATTATTCTCCCCAATGTAGCGATCAATGAATCGATTGACCTTTACTTTTGTATTGGCTTTAAGCCAGACGTTATAAAATATGAACATACTGGGAAAAATCATGATAAGCGTAAATATATAGACGAATTTCATGTTCTTCTTTTTGTCTATTTCATTAGCGTATTCTTTGACAGGGAATCCCATATACTTGATGACGACGTAGGTAGCGAAAGACACGAAAAAGGCATTGAGAAGAAATAGATACAGCGAGCTCATCATGACTGAGGGTAGCTCATTAGCAATGCCGAAACCTGTCACACAGAGCGGCGGCATGAGAGCCGTAGCAATTGCTACACCAGGCAGCGTAGTGGAGATATCTTTTCTGGCGATGGATATGATACCAGCTATACCACCGAATATTCCAATGAGAACATCCAATATCGTTGGCTCCGTCCTTGCTTGAATCTGTGGAGTTAACTCTTCTAATGGAGATATCATAAAAAAGAGAGTAGAGGTCACTATGGCGATCACAATCGCGATTCCAAAATGGATCAAAGACTCACGAAGCGTCTTTCGATCATTAATAGCCACGCCCATGCCTATTCCTAAGATAGGCGACATCAGCGGGGATATCAACATCGCACCAATAATTACAGCCTGAGAATTAGTATTTAAACCTATAGAGGCGATCATAATTGAGCAGATCAACATCCAGGCATTAGCACCAAACATCGACTTCTTTTCTGAGATTTCTTTGATGGTGGCATCGTAATTGACCCCTTTATCTAAGTCGAGTATTCCCTTTAGGAATGTAAAGATGTCCCCCTTAGAAGGTTCTACATCAGCAGGGTCCTGTTCTTGCTGTTTAATCATTTAGGTGTAATGTACCATTGGACAAATTGTAGCACCTGTCACTCATGTTAGCCAAATCGTTATTGTGAGTGACTATGACAAAAGATTGCTTAAAATCATCTCTGAGTCTGAATAGTAGCTTATGCAATTCTTCAGAGGAGGCTTCATCAAGATTTCCTGAAGGTTCATCTGCAAATATAATCTGAGGATTATTGATCAATGCCCTGGCGACGGCTACTCGCTGCTGCTCTCCGCCTGAGAGCTGAGTAGGCTGATGAGTAAGTCTTTCATCAAGGCCAAGATAGCTAAGCAAAGAGCTGGCCTTTTTTATGGTTTCAGACTTATTTTTCTTGCCAATGTAGGCTGGAATACAGACGTTTTCCAAAGCCGTAAATTCTGGCAGAAGGTGGTGAAATTGAAACACAAAGCCAATTTTTTGATTTCGAAATTTGGCTAATTCATTCGCAGATAAGGTATTTACGATCTGGCCGTCAATGATCACTTCGCCCCTGTCAGCGGTATCCAAAGTACCCAAAATATTTAGAAATGTACTTTTTCCAGATCCTGATTTGCCAGTAATGCTGATGATCTCTGAGCGACCGATGCTCAGATTTGCTCCTTTAAGTACTTCGAGCCCTTTATATGATTTATAAATATTATTTGCCTCTAACATGTCTTTCTTACCTGAGGCAAGGTATGATGATTTTATGTATTCCGTACATTCGATGTGTTATTGATTTCATTTTCTGCACATATTTCAAGATTCTAAAATTGATAATATAACCAGTATGACGCCACTCAGAATACTACACATTGTGAAAAAAGTTCCCTATCCTGTAAAGGACGGAGAGGCTGTGGCCAATAACAGTCTTTCACGTTCAATGGAATCAGCAGGTTGTAATGTCGATCTATTGGCCATTAATACTAAGAAGCACTATACCGATCATTCCTTAGCTAAGGCGCACTTAGATCAATACACTCAAATTGAAATTGTAGATATCGATACTACACCCTCATTAATAGGCATCCTCAAGAGTCTATGGAAAGGAGGTTCTTATCTCATAGATCGCTTTGATCATCCTGAGGTCCATAAAGCGCTGATCCAGATGATCAGTATGTCTAATTATGACATTATTCAGTTAGAGAGTATTTATACGGCGCCATATATTAATACTATCAGGATGCACAGCACAGCTAAGATCGTGCTACGGGCTCACAATGTGGAACATGTCATCTGGAAGAGGCTAGCCGTGGGAGAGCGAAGGTGGGGTAGACGGTGGGCTATGCGTGGCCTAAGTCATCAGTTAGGATATTACGAACGTCAAGCGATCAATAGAGTGGACCTCGTCACCTCGGTATCACCAATTGATCAAGTGCAGCTACAATCTTGGGCAGTTGGAGTGACAGTTAAGTATCAACCCATTGGAATCAACTTAGATCTATATAAAGTGCGGACTGCAGAAAAAAGCGGTAAGATCATCATAGGGTTTATCGGTTCACTGGATTGGCGACCTAACATAGAAGGCATTGAGTGGTTTCTGGGTATGTCTTGGCCCACTTTACTCAATAAACATCAAGCTGTAGAGTTTCGCATCGCTGGCAGAAATATCTCTGACGAGCAACTCAGAACATATGCTAAGATCGCGGGAGTCCGAGTATTAGGTGAAGTGGAGGACTCACACGACTTTATAAATCAATGCGATATACTAATTACGCCCTTATTCTCAGGCAGCGGTATGCGTGTCAAAATTATAGAGGCTATGGCATTATGCAAGCCTGTCGTGACCACGGGGATGGGATTAGAGGGTATACCAGCCATTGACCGCCAGCATATTATTGTTGCCAATACAGCTTTAGAATTCGCTGATGGTATCAGCGAGATGATAGATCAGCCCGCACTAAGAGCTCAGATCGGAAGAGAAGCGCGTAGCTTTATTGAGCAGAATTTTAATATTGATCAATTGACAAAGGATTTAATCTCCGAATACAGTAATTTATAGTTTTGAAGTATAGCAATTGATATCTTCGTGTCGCATTGTCCATTTGATAGCTGATAATTGAAAATATCCATAGTCACTTCTCGATTCCCGTTTCCACTTATCAAGGGTGATATATTAAGGATATTTCATCAAATTAGAATCTTATCAAGAACACATGAGATCAGTCTAATTGCCCTAACGGACCGAGAAATCAGCGCTGCGGATTATGACCATATCAAGGCCTTTTGCTCAGAGCTGCATGTCATCAGACTTAAGTCAATGAGACGATATAAGTCTGTGATGAAGCATCACTTAAAGGTCATGCCTATGCAGGTATCCTATTTTTATGATCCTCGTGTGAAAGTACAGCTGCATCAGCTGATTCATGAATTTCAGCCAGACATAGCGTACTTCCAGCTGATCAGGACAGCACCTTATGCAGAAGGCTTAGATTGTCCCGCAGTTTTAGACTATATGGATGCCTTCTCTACGATTGCGGTTAGAGATGCTGACTTTTCTTCCGGTATAAGATCAGCCATATTAAGGCGAGAGTCCAGGCGACTGGCTCACTACGAGAAATTAATATACAACCAATTCAGGGGTCATACAGTCATCTCTAAAAGCGATGCCGAGCTGCTGGATGTCGGGCCTCTTGAAGTCGTATCGAATGGGGTAGACATAAGCTACTTTAAGCCCTCTGACGAGCCTAAAAAGTTTGATCTTTGTTTTGTAGGCAACTTAGGCTATGCGCCTAACGTGAGAGCCGCAGAATATTTAGTGACTAAGATTTTGCCCAGGATCAGATTCCGATACCCAGACACGAATCTATTGTTGGCAGGAGCCAGACCATCTCATAATATATTATCTTATGCATGTGATCATATATCCGTATGGTCAGAACTGACAGACATTAGAGTAGCTTATGGCGCGTCACGTGTATTTTTAGCGCCACTGTTCACGGGTGCGGGACAGCAGAACAAGATTCTGGAGGCAATGGCCATGGGCCTCCCGTGTATCACCACAGCAATAGTGAATTCCTCAATTGAAGCAGGAACAAGTGTGATTAAAATAGCATTTTCAGATAGTGACTTTATCAAGTACAGTATCCAACTGCTGCAACAGCAAGATAGTTACAGTGCTCAGCGGCAAGCTGCTCTTACGTTCGTCGCCGAACATTTCTCGTGGGAACAGCAAATCAGAAAGTTAGAGGCATATTTTCAAACCATCGTTAACAAGCAGTAAATAAGCTTAATTATGATAAAGCTAAATTTACTAATTGGGGAATGCATTTTAATATCGAGCTGTTATTATACTAATATAATAACCAGCGATCTCACAAAGAATTAGGACTTAATATTCACTCCAGTCATCCTAATTCTCATGATTGATGGATTTTTTCTTGAAAAAAGCTTATAAGTATGAAATATAAAATTGTTCTATCAGTAGCCATCTGCCTTATTGCATTCTACGCTAATGCTCAGAAAATGGGTTTCATCAAGGAGGATCTGGCCAAAGCTAAGCGACTCGCAGCCGAAGAGAATAAGCTCATCTTCGTAGATGCCTATACCACATGGTGCGGGCCATGCAAATGGATGGATGCTAATGCTTTCAAAGACAAGGAGGTCACCAAACTATATAAGGAATCATTCATCAATCTTAAACTCGATATGGAGCAGGGCGATGGTTTAGCATTCGCTCGTCAGTATCAGGTCAGAGCTTTTCCCAGTTTTTTCTTTTTGACCTCAGAGGGTGAGGTGGTCCATACAGCCAGGGGCGCTTTCGCAGCTTCGGAAATGATTAAGATTGGATCTGACGCTAACTCATCTACTAAGAGCTTGAGAGCTTATCAACAAAACTATCAAGCGGAAAAATCTGATCCTGACTTTCTATTGAACTATAGCATGCTGCTGAAGAAGCTGCGACTGGACGAAGTGGAAAGTATAGCAGAAGATTTTTTGGCCACACAGAGTGATTGGTCTGGAGAGCGCAACACTAAATTTATTTTCGATTTGATCGGCATTGATATAGAGGATAAGAAATTCAAATATATGCTGGATCACGTAGATGAATTTTATGAGCACATCACACCATCCAAGGTAGATACAAAGATTCTGAATGCGATCCACGGTAACTTGGGACCAGAAAGCACGCCAGATGATCTGGAAGCGCAGCTGGACATGCTTATCCCTGATCAAGCTCAGCGCTTAAAGGATAAGATGTATCTGGAGCAAATGTTAGGTGAAGAATATATAGAGGATGTAGAGATTTTTGTTAATATGGCCTACTTTTATACGATGCACTGGCAGCCTTCTGACTGGGAATACACAAATAATCTCGCTTGGATCATATATGAAAATGGAGTGAATAAAGAGCAATTTGAGAAAGGAAAAGAAATAGCACTTCAATCCATAGCCACAGAAGACAATTACTTCAATAATGATACTGCGGCAGCTCTATTCTACATGATGGCAGATAAAGAACAAGCACTAAAGTATGCAAATAAGGCCCTGGCGCAGAGTAAATCTGCTGGTTTAGATAGTGGCTCGACGAAGATTTTGATTCAGATGATTGAAGGATTATAAATGACAGAATGTGGTATAGAAATTTATCCCGCAGTAACCACTATAAAAGTGACTCCAACTTGTAAAGGACATGCCTAAAATCTGGGGCAGAAGAAATTTTCATTTTCATATTCACCTGTATAAGTGAATGAGAGCTCGAAGATGCCTTGATTTCTAAAGCCATTTTGGATGCCCTTAATTCCGAATTCATAGCTAAATCCGATGACTTTTCCACTGAGGTCTAAACCCAAAGACAGTATTGCTGATTCTAAGCTTAATGCATCCAAATCATTGACCAGTCTGATGCCTCCGCCTATAATGAATGAACTAGATTCTTGGTTTGCTAACTCACGCTTAAAGTTACTGCCTACCATCAACTGCTCGTGGGGGCCCTGTTTCACATATACGGCTCTTGGTATAAGACTCCACCCATTCGCTGCCGTAAGCGAAAATCCACCGTGTACCTGTATCTTGCGAAATAGGTTTTCATTAATCTCGAAGACACCTACAGTAGTGGAGGTATTGCGAAAGAAAGTGATTCTGGGAGAGCCTATGTGATAAAGTGAGCCCCCAGTGAATACCTCAAGACCCTTGAATGGGGTAATGCTGTAGTGCAACCCCATTGAAAAATCAACAAATCCAAAATTATTAGACGGAAGAATCTCCCCACTCGCATCAGTATAACCATCTATACCATTAAACTCATCTTGGAAATTTAAATTTTCGTAGTTGATGTTGCGCTGATTCACGGCTGCCTGTACTCCAAAGCTTAAGTATTGATTAAGTGCTTGATCAAGTGATTTGTGAAATGCAGCTGATAAGCCTAATTGATTTGTCGAGTACGATATGAGTCCAACTTTATCACTTATGAAAGCGATGCCGACCCCAACGTAGTCCTTATTACTGCGCTCTTTACTCTTTAAGGCAAATCTGCCATCACCCGTAAGTGAGAAAGTTGTAAATGGCTTATCCACGAGTGACCTCCACTGATCTCTGTAGACACCTGAAAGCCGATAATTTCCATCTATTAAGCCAGCCATGGAGGGATTCAGCGTTAGCGGAGATGCATATGCTTGGTAGAATTGGGCATCTTGAGCTCGTAGTGATTGAGATATCAGCAAGATCATTACAACAAGTACACATTCAATCTTCGCCTTCATATATAGTTGCAAATATAGTGTTGTTTTGTGATCATAAGATTACTAATGATTCTATCAGTTCTTTAGTATTTTTGAAGGTATTAATTTTTAAGTTTGAAGAGGCGAGACATAGGTAAATATGGGATATGTAGTCTGAGCGCCATACCCGCCAGGATGAAGGCAGATCGGTCTTCCATGTTGTTGACCCAGATTCTTTTTGGAGAATACGTAGAAGTAGTAAGCGTAAAGAACAAGCATTGGATTAAGGTCATCTGTCTGTTTGATCAGGTTGTCGGGTGGGTTGATCCGAAGCAGATCTTGTTTTTATCTGCTGATTTTGATCCTACCGAAGTAATTGATTTTGGGGTCTCTTTAGAAGTGGTACAGCCTGCATATCATAAGGATTATTCCATCCCAATCCCAATAGCTTCATCGTTGCCCTATTTTGACGGCATCTCATTCTATCTGGATAGAAAAAAATTTAGTTTCAGTGGCCAGGCCATTCGCCGATCTGATGATCTGGTTCATCCTGAGCTGTTCATAAAAGTGCTTCGTAGGTTTCTTACGGCTCCTGAGTCCGCTGGAGGGCGTACTGTATTTGGCCTTGATAGCAGCGCCATGACCCAATTGGTCTTCAAGATATTTCATATATCTCTGCCTCGATTGGCCCAGTATCAGATTAAATTTGGTCGTGCTATATCATTTCACCACGAAATGGCTTTAGGCGATTTGGCTTTTTTTGAAAATAAGCAGGGTCAGATTAATCATGTAGGAATAGTCTATGGCCCTAAGAAGATCATCCACGTGCACGGGCATGCCAGAATAGATAAGCTGGATCAGAATGGCATCTTTAATATAGATGAGCGTCGCTACACTCACAAGCTAAGGATCATACAGCGGATGGATCATTTTATAGATTTTGATACCTTACACGCACTTAATCACAGCTAATTATGAAGCAATATACGAGTATCATCGATTGTATAGATTTAGCAGCAGCCATAGCTGACTCAGATAATTTAGTCATCATCGACTGCCGGTTTAATTTAAAGGGTAAATCTTGGGGAAGAGAGGCATACGCGGGTGGTCACATTCCTGGCGCTATCTACGCTGATCTGGATGATGATCTATCTGGCGAGATCATACCTGGCGTCACTGGCCGGCATCCATGGCTCGGGGCGGAGTCGATCAGAGGATTATTCGCTTCTTGGGGTGTGCGAGAAGATAGCCAGATCGTGGCCTACGATCAAGGGCATGGTGGCATTGCGGCACGACTATGGGCTATGGCCAGATTCATTGGGATCGATACGGCCTGTGTACTTAACGGCGGCTGGCAAGAGTGGACTCGCCTTGAGTTACAGGTAAGCACCGCCTCAGCTACTCCAGCGGCTTCGGATCTACTTCTGGCCCCCTCACTCTTAGAGGTCATTCCTGCAGAGCGTCTGTCAGAGCTGACGAAGCTCATAGATGCCAGAGCAGAGATACGATATGAAGGCATCGAGGAGCCAATAGATACCATTGCTGGTCATATACCGGGTGCGATAAATGTACCTTTCTTAGGTAATCTGACGGCGACTCTATTATGGAAATCTCGTGAAGAAGTAGCAGCAAGATTTAAGCGCTTTGAGGCTGATAAGTCCGTCGGAGTATATTGTGGATCGGGTGTCACTGCATGTCACAATCTTTTAGCTATGGAGTACTCAGGTGTATCAGTAGACACGAAGCTTTATGCAGGTTCATGGAGCGACTATATCACTGACCCGATTCGTGAAGTGCGATTGGGAGCTCGTCCATGATAGTAATGAAAACCTTCACGGGAGCACATTTAGATGAAGTATACTTTGTACTCGGGTAGTGCGATTAGCAATATTTGATGGATAATTTAACGAAACGTGACACCACCCAACTTGCAATGTAAGAGACAAAATTATCCTGCTCTTCTTATCCCTATCCAGCTTTAGCTCATACTTCTTCATCAACCCGAAGCTTAGCCATATCAGAATTTTTCAGAAGCATTCCCGTATATTTTTCTGGGAATAGTCTGACGAGCCGATCTACCTTCTTAGCGTCTGAGCCGATCATGATTCTTTCCTTCTTGCGGTTGACCCCTGAGATAATGATGTCAGCTGCATTACCAGGGCTGGTGATGAAGGCCTTTTCTATATCTGCTAATTTTTCATCATTCTGCTTAGCCATTTGCTCTTCCATGCCAATGGCTACCTTAGAGTCCTTCGCAATATTAGTCTTGATGCCTCCAGGGTGAATCGAGTGAATTTTGACGTGTGGGGCTTCTACGTGCATCTCCATACGCAGTGATTCATTAAAGCCCCTGATGGCAAACTTTGTGGTGCAATAGGCTGTCTGGTATGCAATTCCAGCTATACCAAATATACTAGATACGTTAGCAATGAAGCCTTCTGTCTGTTGCTTAATCATGGGTAAGTAGGCTTTAGTACCGTAGACCATACCCCAGAAATTAATACCAAAAATCCAATCAAAATCTTCATAAGATAATCGATCTACGCTGACTGTGCCCAGTGCCACTCCTGCATTATTGATACAGCCGTCCACCTGACCGAAGCGCTGCAGTACCTTCTCCGAAAATGCGTATACTGACTCACGATCTGATACGTCAAATACCTCAGCTATATGAGGTAAATCTTGATTAGGCAACATGCTAATCGTCTCTTCGAGTCCAGAGACATTGTAATCATTCAGTGCTAGCTTGACTCCAGCAGCGTTCAACTTAATGGCCAGCGCTCTACCGATGCCTGAGCCTACACCCGTGATACATATGACTTTATCTTTAAATTGCCTCATGGGACGAAAATTTCATTGGATTATAAATACTTGTTTAGAACACGCTAACAGACTAATGCAAAATAACTAAAGTAATCATGGCGATCTGTCTATTGACATGTCATGATGCTGAATAGCGTTAGATGACAAGCTTTTGACGAAGATTTAAGAAGGAGCTGAGATGACTTAGTTAAGCGGAACAATAGATCTGCCATGAAATGATCGCGTTTTTATTTTGTTCTGCAGTTCTGATAAATTTTTTGAGGTCACTTTTCCTGCTGCGATGATCTCCAAGTGTCCTTCAGTCGCTTCGATCATATGGTTAATGTGCTTCATACCGTCAGCTGCGGTAAGCCTTCCTCCTGAGGTCAGGATGGCGTCCACTGACTTAATTCCTGCGATCACCTTTGCACTTTCAACAGGGTCTAAGGTAAAGTCAATTGCTTTATGAAATGTGACATTGAGCGGTTTGGCAAGCTCGGCCAAGCTAGCTGTATTCTCGAAGTCAACCGTATTCTGATAGTTTAATGCTCCAAAAACCACACCGTATACGCCCAAGTCTTTCATGGTACACACAGAGGCTGACATCTTGATAAGTTCTCTCTGTGTATACCTGAAGTGGCTCTGCCTCGGCCTGATCATCACCTTAACGGGAATGGAGACTTTGTCAAGGACTTCCTTAACGACATCAATAGCTGGAGTCAGCCCATCCACTTCTAAATGGCTACACAATTCTAATCTATGAGCACCATTCTTTTCAGCCAGCATGGCCTCAGATGCATTTTCTACACAAGCTTCAATTATCACGATAACTCCAGCTTTAGTTTTTCCAGTTGTTATTCTCTTTAAGTCCCCTCGGTGTATCCATACAGTCCAGCTTACCTTTCTTAATACCGGTGAATCTGATTTCAGAATTAGGGAGATCGCTTACACTAAAAGTATCACAGGATTTAATCTCATCGTCCCGCATAAATATCCACGATGGTTTACCAGGAAAAGATGCGGTGTTACCCACGATGACATTACGCATCAGCACGAGATCTACGGCACTGACGCTGTTCGATTCATCTACATCGGCCGCTATGCGATTTTCAGGACATGCCTCGACTAAGTCTAATACGATGCGCTGTGCACGAAATATTTGTACTGCTGAAAGACCTTCCGCCGATGGGGCATCTAAGGACACGCAAACCTTTATTTCATCATCTACATTTTCTAAAGTCTCCACGGAATACTGTAAAAAGGCTGACTGCATAATGGTACTTTGGCCGCTTTCAGAAGTTATGGTGATATCTGCATCTGAAAGTGTATTACCATCTGTATCTGCAATTTGAAAACTCATCTGACGACGGATAGTCTGAGCGCCAACATCACTACTTGGTTCGAGAGTCTTGTTAGTGATATACATAATAACACCACCTCCCTCTGCTCCAGCCATTGCTCTAAATATGGATAAGTGTATTTTACCCTCGGGATCAAGCCTCAACGATGTCAGCCCTCCCAATCGGGTCGGTTCAGCTGATACATCCAGGACCGTCTCTATATCCCAACTATTACCATCGGAGATGGCCATCTTTAAGGCATCCATATCAGAATAGGCGACATGATCTGTTACACCTTCTCTGACTAAACTAACCACGTTTCTGGCGTTGCCTTGATCTACGTTACTGAGCGTATCGATCACGGAGAATTCCCAACCGACATTAGCTCTGTGCGCGAGCTCTACTGATCCAGTAAAATCAGTTATCCTACGATAAAAAGCAATCTTGATATCACCATCATCACTGACATGGAGAGAGGGATACCTGCCTCCAATGGTCACTAACTCTGTGGTCCAGTTTCCATCGGTTCTGGTAGCTATCATAAGTTCGTCTGTCGAACTCTTGTATCCCACCGCATATACTACATCGTTCACTACTTGGATATCTGTAGCATATCTGTATGTCGTGCTGCCGATACCCAGCTGTTCGACCACCCACTCATCACCATCTTTATAAGCGTATTCAAGATCTGAATTTGGATCTACGGATAATAAGTGCAGATCACCATCGTCATCCAAATAAAGAGAATTATCCCAGCCGTCATGACCAGGAGAATCAATTGTCTCTATGGACCAGCCAGACGCACTTTCCGTCGCAAGTGCATACTCTCCATCTCCAACATCGTGGTCATGATAGCCGATGATACCAAAATTATCAGCTGTAAACGTTAAGTCCAATGGAGCATAGAAATACCCTTCAGATACCAGCGTTGATTCGAATTGATCCCCGTTGAGAGCAGCAATTTTTATGAATCCTGCATTATCTTCATTAATATAAGCGATGTGAGGGATGCCACTATTATCAAGTGATAAAGAGGGCTTGATGCCTTCGCCAGCATCTATGGTAGTCCAGACATTCGAGCTGTCATCATTTACATTCTCTTCTTCTTCAGCTGAACCATCATGACCACCTGTTTCTTCTTCCGCTTGCTCACCTTGGGGTGCTCCAAGCTTAGCTGCTCCCCACAGAATATTAGCATTTGTACATTGTACGATTACATATTCGTATTCAGCGATATTTACATCTGACGGTACCACGAAGCTCATTGGACCATTAATGGGAGTGCTCATCGCTGATCCCTCGTCAAGAGGTGCACTACTGATTTTGTAGTCATCAGTTTCATCATAATCTCCGTCCGTTGATAAAAATACTTCGAGCCGTATACCTTGAATGGTTGCGAAGTTATCTTCAAATTTTACGGATTTTTCAGAGCTATTGACTTCCGTGTATGTGGCAGTCCCGCTTATCGGATAGATATTACTATTCTGAATAAAATCTCCAGTTCTGGTGACCTGGGCATACATAGTCAAGCTCAGGCAAAATAAGAGTGAGGCAGTAAGCGTAATTTTCATATGAATATATTCTAACAATTGTAATATCACAAAGTTATTGCTTTCGGCTATTATATTCCTAATACTATACAACGAATGCTCCCCTTGGACAATTATATGAGTATTTGTATTTATATTTATACGGCCCTTCTCCTGATTTATTTATAGAAATTACCACATAATACTTTTGCTATGGCTCATAGTAATATTTTATTTTTCTGCATGCTTACAGTCTCATTGGTAGGTCAAGACATGTATCACAAGGAGCTGATAAGCTCATTACAAACTGATTATGGAGTGAGTGATCCGAGCTTTACTCTTTATGATAGTGAGGCGACTACTATTGATGCCATGTTCTTTTATGGAAATGGTCAGAAGTCAGTAGAGGATACACCAGACGATGGGTGGACCAAAAAAGCCATTTTTGAAATTCTCGCACTTGGTAATAATCAATGGGATGCGGGTACCGGCTTAGCCAATCAAGATATAGTAATGGCAGGCGATGTTCTCATGCTGACTTTCTGGGCAAAGAAGAAGTCTAACAAGTCTTTGATATACGTCTTTGCAGAAGACATTGTGACCTTCGATAAGCAGATCTACTTTGAGATCGAAGCTACAGCCGACTGGACACAATATTTCATACCATTCAAATCTACTGAGAACTTTTCAACAGGTGCTATGAATTTTGGTTTTCATTTGGCTGGGGAGATACAGACGGTTGAGCTAGCAGGGTTCACCGTTCTCAATTATGGAGACCGCTATGATCTTGAGGCTTTTCCATCTACATTTAGCGCGGCCAAATATGGTGGATTCGAGGTAGATGCGCCGTGGCGATCAGCTGCCGCTGACAGAATAGAGTCACTTAGAAAGGCTGAGCTGAATATCAGCGTAGTTGATGCTGGCGGTGATCCTATAGAGAATGCCTCGGTAACTATAGAAATGCAAGATCACGAGTATGGCTTTGGTTCAGCTTTTGTCAGCTGTCGTTTTCCAGGAAACGACTGTGCTAATGCGAAATATTTAAATAAGATTACTGACTTAGATGGGAAGGGTCATGGATTCAACGTAGGTGTCATGGAGAATGCGCTCAAATGGGATGGGTGGGAAGAAGAATGGATCGGCTCACCAGAGGAGACTGTATCAGCTATAAGGTGGTTGGCTGATGCTGGAGTCGAGATGAGAGGACACACATTGTTCTGGCCAGGCTACGAGATGATGCCTGATGATATTCAGCAGAACCAAAATAATCTAGATTATGTCAGAAGTCGAATCGATGAGAGAATTAAGACCATGATGGAGAATCCTGTACTCTCCGCATTAATTCAGGAGTGGGATGTATTAAATGAAATCACTCAGAACCGAGACTTGGAGCGGATGTTTCAATCCGATCCGCAGTATATCACGGGTCGAGAGGTATACCAAGAGATTCTATCTAAGATTAAAGAGATTAATCCCGATCAGAAAAACTACATCAATGACTACATTACCTTATCTGGAGGTGGATCCAGTCAAGCTGTTGTAAGTCGCTACAAAGAATATTTAGATGAAATATATAATTCTGATGTACCCTTTGATGGGATTGGATTTCAGTGTCACATAGGCACAGTGCCCACTTCGATCATTAAAATTGAGAATACTTTGAATGAATTCTATAAGCGATATCCAGTGCCATTTAAAATTACGGAGTTCGACCTGGAGCCCAGTATTGATGAGGAAGTACAGGCCAGCTATATGGCTGATTTTTTGACGATGGTGTTTAGTCATCCCGCTGTGGATGCCTTCATCATGTGGGGTTTTTGGGATGGCAATCATTGGAAAAGTAATGCTCCAATCTTTAATCTGGACTGGTCCTTGAAACCGAGTGGACAGGCATTTATTGATAAGGTATTTCATGAGTGGTGGACTTCTGAAACTCTGACGTCCAACGCCGAAGGGATGGTTAATGCCAGAGTATTTAAAGGAGAATATATCATATCAATAGCGGTCGGGGACTCTCAGGTAGAACAAGCAGTAACGATCTCTGATACGCAGAACCTAAAGATAACAATCGATGCCACCACAAGTACTGAAGACGTCTATGGTCGTACATTTCAGCTTGTGCCTAATCCTATAGTAGATCAGCGGTTTTCCATTATTTATCCTGATGGTGTCCTCAAGGCTGATCTCAGACTATATAACATCACTGGACAGCTGGTATACCAGCATAGTAACTATACTGAAGGTCAGATGATTGAGATTGATCCATCCTTATCGGGCCTATATATTCTTCAGATGGATACAACAAATGGTCAAGCGATCAAGAAAGTTGTGATCAAATAAAAAGCGATACGCCTTGTGAATAAAAGCTTCTCAGGGCATTCTTAGCCAGCCTAATACATCGTGCTCAGCTATTGTAACAATATTATTGTACACCACTATTTTGTAATTGACGCGTGTCTTATTGCCATAATTTTGCTGCATCAATTCTAATTCGTCATCGTCCACTCGTGATATAATACCACAGTGTCCATAGGGATTATCCCTATTGCCCCTAAGCACCAGCAGATCGCCTTGCTGAGGCCAGGAATATCTGACATTTCTGAATTGCAACAATCCTCTCTTTTCATTATATGCTACGTCTGCGAGGCTTTCATCGAATAGATCTTTAGCGTGGCCATAAGCGTCAGGCATTTTGTGCTTGTATTTGACGTAGTAGAACCGCTTTACATATTCTACGCATTGCCACTTTAGCCCCAAGTTGTATCCATCTGGCGTCTTATGCCGACCATGAACATCTCCTATTTTTCCATTGAAAAATATAGGGACATTCTGGTAGCTATCAATGACCTCTCCAGGTTGGGATTTTGTCAGTGACGATAGTGATACTAAGAGTAGCAGAAAGAGCTTATACATGAGTGAAAATATATCGAAGCCCAAAAGTATTATTTGTCAGCATCTTTTTAAAGCATTTTTGGATTTTGGTGTATGGTAACACTAAAGATCTATGCTTTCTGAACGCAAGGCATACTTTTCTAAAAATCTTATTCTCTTCCTACAATCTTAACGAGCTTTGATCAATGTAGATGATAAATCCAAGGCTATGGTCAATTTCTTGATATCTCATGAATTAGATAGATATCTATCACAATATGAGATGAGCTGGACTTCATAAATTGGGGGAATAGTACTTTTAGCTTAAAAAAGGAGGAATAGTCCTTTTAGCACATATTCGATTTTAATAATGAAAACGAATCATAAACCTATAAATGATTTCAATATTAAATACACCTAAAAATCTGATGGAAGCGATGCATTTAATAAGTCAATAGAAAAACATAAATGCATACTTTTACACTATGAAAATTGTGATATTAGATGGTCATGTGACTAATCCTGGAGATTTGAGCTGGAAGTCCGTTTCAGATTTGGGAGAGCTGACAGTCTATGAGCGGACTGGAGAGGGTGAACTGATGAGCAGAGCTAAGGCAGCTGAAATATTAGTGGTCAACAAATTTGTTTTAGACAGCGCTAAATTAGCACAGCTACCTGATCTTAAATGCATCTGCCTCTTGGCCACTGGGTACAATAATATTGATATCCAGGCTGCAGAGGAGCAGGGTATAATCGTTTGTAACGCGGTGAACTACAGCACTGATTCAGTCGCCCAGCATGTATTTGCTCTACTGCTAGGCTTGATTACTCAAGTCGAGCGGACCAGCGCAACAGTAAAAGACGGGGAGTGGTCATCCTCAAAGGATTGGAGCTACTACCCAAAGTCTCTAACTGAGCTATCGGGTCAGGTACTCGGCATCTTCGGTCTCGGTCGTATTGGTAAGCAGGTCGCCGCGATAGGTCAAGCATTTGGTATGACAGTCATTGCGACCAAAAAATCCAAGCAGTCTGGAAGCTTAGGTAATATAAAGATCGTGGACAACGATGAGTTACTAAAAGAAAGCGATATTATCAGCCTGCATGCGCCTTTGACAGAGCAGACGGAAGGTTTTTTTGATAAGCAGCGCTTTTCCAAAATGAAGGATACCGCATATTTGATCAATACGGGCAGGGGAGGTTTAGTTAACGAAGCGGATCTTTATTACGCCCTGTTAGAAGGACAGATAGCTGGTGCAGGAGTTGATGTATTAACAGAAGAGCCCCCACCTCCTGACCATATATTGCTACAGGCTCAGAACTGTCTGATCACGCCGCATCAGGCTTGGGCTACTCCACAGTCAAGAGCAAGACTTATTAAGATTGTAGCAGCTAATATCTCAGCTTTTATAAATGGGGATCCGATTAACGTGGTGAAATAACTTGAAGCCAAGCATGTAATCTTATTATCTAAACACGTCAGGGTGATCAGCCACAGAGATCTCTGTAATTTTCATTTGACCACGATCGCCTGAGAGTTTGATGTTACCATAGTCTTGATAATCCAGCCATGGGATTTGAAATCTGGGAGCTTCATCGTCAGCATCCGTATAGAAATCCCATTGCGTAACTAAGTTAGTACTGGGATCTACGTAGACCAGGTATTTGTTATCAGGTGTCACACCCACATTAGAGAATGTCAGCGCTAATATCTCGGCATCAGCTCCTAACTGAGTCTGACCTTGCCCAACATATTTTAGTGTGACACCTGAATCTTGTAGCTTAAAGGGAAAAACGATCCAGTAAGCATCATTCACCCACCATTCATATCCTTTCTGAAGATATTTACTTAGTGTGTCTTGATTCATTTGCTTTCTATCATCGATCCAGACATCTCCCTTCTTTGTGTTGATATTCATTTTGACCTTGATCGGTTCTTTGATCGATTCAATGTAGACATCACCAGTAGGTTTATGCCAGATATGCTTTCTTGACCCGAAGAAATTCCAGGATAAGTATTCGGTATTTCGATATTGGTCGGCTCCGCCGCTGGCAGCGACTACGGCATCTGCTATGTCCATGGCCTTCTGGTCTGAAGAGGCCATATTAAAGTCTTCCGCCCTTAGCGTAGCAGAGCCAGTTGATGAAGTCTTGCTGGACTTACATCCCATGCTCAGACTGAGCACAAGTGTGATGCTCATTATAAATAAATGCTTCATATCTATGGCTTGATTTTAAGTTTCGAGTGGTAATAAGAGCTATATTTGTAGTGATGTTGGTGATTTATTACACCTACTTCGGAACGCAAAATAAGAAATAAAGCCATGTTTGATAGTTTAAGCGAACGATTAGAAGGAGCCTTTAAGAATCTGAAGGGCGAAGCTAAGTTGACAGAAATTAATATAGCCACTTCTATAAAAGAGATCCGGAGAGCGCTTGTCGGAGCTGATGTCAATTATAAGATAGCGAAGGAATTCACCGATAATGTCAAGGAAAAAGCTTTAGGTAGTGAGAATGTCCTGAATGCCGTGAAGCCTGGCGAGCTGATGGTGAAGATTGTCATGGATGAGATGGTATCTCTGATGGGAGGGCAGGCTGCTGGTATTAATATCAAAGGCAAGCCTGGCGTGATTCTAATTTCGGGATTACAGGGCTCAGGAAAAACGACCTTCACTGGTAAATTGGCCAAATACCTGAAAGAAAAGAAAAACAAAAAAGTTCTCTTAGTAGCATGTGACGTCTATCGACCAGCAGCTATCGATCAGCTCACTGTACTCGCAGAAGCCGTAGGTGTCAAAATATATAAGGAAATAGAAAATAAAAATCCAGTAGAGATTGCACAGAATGCCATAGCGCACGCGCTGGAGAATAGCTGCGATGTTGTCATCGTGGATACAGCTGGTCGACTGGCTGTTGATCAGGAGATGATGGACGAGATAGAGGCTATTAAGGAAGGCATTGATCCTACGGAGACTCTCTTTGTGGTCGATGCCATGACGGGCCAAGATGCTGTCAATACCGCCAAGGCATTCAATGAGCGCATCAATTATGATGGGGTTGTCCTCACGAAGCTGGATGGTGATACCAGAGGTGGTGCCGCTTTGACAGTGAAGTACACCGTGGGTAAGCCGATTAAATTTGTCAGTACTGGTGAGACGCTTGAGACTTTGGACGTATTCTATCCAGAGCGGATGGCTCAGCGTATTCTTGGCATGGGTGATATCGTCTCCTTCGTAGAGAAAGCTCAAGAGCAGTTCGATGAGAAGGAAGCAAAGCGCTTAGAGAAGAAAATAAAAAAGAACAAATTTGATTTCAACGACTTTATAGGGCAGCTCAATCAAATCAGAAAGATGGGTGATCTCAAGTCACTTATGGGCATGATTCCTGGAATGAGTAAAATGACTAAGAATCTGGATATCGATGATAAGGCATTTAATAAGGTAGAAGCTATCATTCAATCTATGACCTTAGAAGAAAGAGGCAAACCTGAACTACTCAATATGAGTCGTAAACGTAGAATAGCGAAAGGTTGTGGTCAGAATATCCATGAAATTAACATGTTCATCAAGCAGTTTGATCAAATGCGCAAGATGATGCATATGATGAGTAAAGGAAATAACATGGAAAGGATGATGCAGCAAATGCAGAGTCAGAATCCTAATGCCTTTAAGTAAATCTGTTGGCTCGCTATATTAATGTATATGGTACTTCGACAGACTACTTATATGCTCAACGATCTACCTACAAATCTTTATAGATTCTAATTTTTCGTGGGGTGCTTAGAGCACGTAGTGATTTACATGGAGCGGGGGTTACATATATATATGCAGGATTAATTCTTTCGACATCCTGTCAAGATTTATCCATTGAAGACTGGAGAAGACTGACGATAGCATCGTGTCCATACTTAGTCGCATAGGTGAGAGCGTCAACTTCATCCTTATTTTTGATATTGACATCGGCTCCTTTAGATACTAAAAGAGAGGCTATTTCAAGATTGCCTTTAAAGCATATTCCCATCAAGGCTGTATTACCAGCGGAGTCTTTAGCATTTATATTTACCCCCTGGTCTAATAGATACTCCACAATCTGTAGTTGACCTAAATAACAAGCCATGATGAGTGGCGTGAACCCTCTTGCGTCTGTCTGGGATGCAGCCTTCATATCCTGGGAGACTATCGCTTTGACCTCCATTAATTTACCCTGTCTGATGCTGTCGTAGATATTCATTAGGTATGTTGATTTAAGGGCTAAGATATAAAGTGATTGGTATAGGAATAGGTACTGAGCTTCAGAAATATGCTGATCTATCTCACAACAATTCATAACTTATATCTGATGACTTTCGTTTTAGGACTCAATTTTTTTGCGCTACATATGAAATAATTTAGACTATAGCCTAAGATTTAAATGGCAATAGCAATGCTCTATCAACAATTTTTCCTTGATCCTTGCTAAATTACATATGTGTTACACCACAATCTCACGTTAAAGCATCAATGTATAGATATGTATCCCGCAGCTTTATATTCTTTAAATATTATTTAAAATACACATTACACATGAAAAAGTTACTCTTATTTACTTCCTTAAGCATTCTATCAATGCTGATAGCTTGCTCTCCAAAGACCTCAGGCGTGGTCGACAATATCAGTACGAAAACACCACCACCTGTGCCAAGCGTCGAGCCAGTTACTGAAAGTACGGCGATAATGACATCTATTCCTGTAGATGAGAGAGTCACTATGGGTACTTTAGATAACGGGATAAAGTACTACATCCAAAAAAACCAGAAGCCAGAAAATAGGGCGGAGCTCAGGCTCGCGGTTAATGCCGGCTCTATACTTGAGGATGAGGATCAGTTGGGACTGGCTCACTTTGTAGAGCACATGGCGTTTAATGGCACTGAAAATTTCGAAAAATCAGAACTTGTAGATTATCTCGAAAGCGTAGGCACTCGATTTGGACCAGATCTAAATGCGTATACCTCCTTCGATGAGACGGTCTACATGCTGCAGGTCAGAACAGACAGCACTGAGCTATTCGATAAGGGCTTGCTCATCATTAAGGATTGGGCTAGTGGAGTCACCTTTGATCATGAAGAAATTGATAAAGAGCGGGGAGTAGTTGAATCAGAATGGCGGACACGACTGAGTCCTGATCAGCGCATGCAAAATGAGACCTTCCCAGTCATGTATCAAAACTCCAAATACGCTGAGCGGCTTCCTATTGGTGACCCTGACATCATAAATAATGCAGATTATGAAACTGTAAAGCGCTTCTACAATGACTGGTACAGACCTGATCTTATGGCAGTGGTAGTGGTGGGTGATGTGGATGTAGCAGCAGTCGAAAGACAGATAAATACGCTTTTTGGCAGTATAGAAGAACACCCAAATCCAAGAGATCGAGAAACATATGACGTACCTATGCACGATGAGACTTTAATCAAAGTAGTATCAGACGCTGAGGCGTCATTCACTAATGTCTCCCTGATGTATAAGCATGATCAAGTGAAAACGGAGACCATGGAAGATATGAGGTCTTCTATAGTGAGAAGAGCTTATAATGGTATGCTAAATTCCCGACTATCGGAATTAACTAAATCAGCAGATCCTCCATTCATTTATTCATATACAGGATACAGTAGGGATGTGGGAGATATCGATAGCTATTCATCATTCGCTATGGCTCCCGAAGGTAAGGCAGAGGCGGCATTAGAAGCCTTGATGACGGAGAATAAGAGAGTATTGGAACATGGCTTCACTGCTACAGAATTAGAAAGACAGAAAGCGGACATGTTAGAAGTAGCAGAGAGCGCTGTCAAGGAAATGGATAAAACCGATTCTGGCAGATTGGCAATGAGATATGTCTACCATTACTTAGATGAGAATCCCATACCATCGCCAAGGGCGTCCTTGGATATGATGGAGAAATTTTTGCCTACGATAACCGTGGATGAGATTAATGCCCTTTCAGACGACTTTATCAAAGACGATAGTCGCGTAGTCATCGTATCAGGACCTTTAAAAGAAGAGACCCCACTTCCAGAAGAGGCAGCTGTCAGAGCATTGGTAGAGAAAGTCTCTAATACTGAGGTAGAGGCCTATATGGATGACGTAGCTACGACTCCGTTCTTCGCTGAAGAGCTGACTGATAAAGCCATTGTTGAGACAGAAATGTACGATGAACCGGGGATCAAGTATCTTAAATTAGAGAATGGTGTCCAAGTATACCTTAAAAAGACAGATTTTAAAAATGATGAAATACTGATGAGCGCCTCAAGTGAGGGCGGTACCTCCTTATACTCCGATGCTGAATACCCAAATGGATCTAATGCAACTCGGATCAGCACTGAGTCTGGAATTTCTACTTTCACCAGCACGCAGTTAGGGAAGATGATGGCAGGTAAGAATGTCAGAGTCAGCCCATTTATCGGATCGCTCAATGAAGGCATGAGCGGATCAGCTTCACCAGATGACATGGAGATTATGTTTCAGATGATCTACCTGTATTTCAATAATCCAAGGTTTGACGAAGATGCATTCACATCTTATATCAATAAGCAGAAGGGGATCTATAAAAATCTAATGTCCAATCCTCAATATTTCTTTAGCGACTATGTGATGAAAAAGAAGTATGATAATCATCCAAGAATGGGTTGGCCGAGTGAAGAAAGCTTAGATAAAGTGACATTAGCTGATGCTAAACGCATTTATCATGAGCGATTTGCAGATGCTTCTGACTTCGTATTTTCCTTTGTAGGCAATTTTGATGAAGTGCAGATGGAAAACTTCATTAAGAAATATTTGGGGAATTTACCCGCCACTGATCGAGAAGAAAAGTGGAAAGACTTGGGAATCACAGTGAAGGATGGCACTGTGAAAGACAGAATTAAAATGGGGAAAGCTCCTAAGACCAATGTTCAAATGTACTTTCACGGCCCTTTCAAGTATACACCAGAGAATAGTTATCAAATGAGCTCTATGTTAGCTTACATGAGGATCAAATTAAGAGAGGCACTCAGAGAAGATAAGGGCGGCGTCTACGGTGTTAGATTATTCGGGGGAGGCACCAAAAAGCCTAGAGAAGAATATAGCATCACTATATCTTTTAATAGTGATCCTGGCAAGACAGACGAGTTAATTGAAGAAGCTAAAAAGGTCATCCAGCAGGCAGTGGAATCAGCACCATCAGATTTGGATATGACCAAAGTGAAGGAAACTCAGAAGCAGGGTAGGATAAAGGACTTGAAAGAAAACCGATTCTGGCAGGGCCAGATCATGAAGAGACAGGAAGAAGGCAAAGATTTTGATAAGATATTAATGAATGAATACGAATCTAAAGTTGATGGCCTCACTGCTGAGCAAATCAGAGCAGCTGCGGGTCTTTACTTTAATTATGATCGATACATGGAGTTTGTAATGGAGCCAGAGGATCAAGTAGAGAATTAGAACAAGAAGACTAATTGATGATTTGAAAGTGTGAGATGATTGTTTCATCTCGCACTTTTTTTTTTGTCGAAATTATACCATTGACCTTAGATTGTACAAAAAGATATGGAAGCCAACATTTTAATTAATATATTACTTCAATGGACCTTAATTACTATGCATTCTTCGCGATAGCTTTTCTGCCGCTCATCATAGGATATTTTTGGTATCGACCAATGGGTCGTATAGCTCTCTGGGCTGGCGAAGTGGTGCAAGATCTTTCCTCTATCTCAGTGAAGCAAATGTTATTATTGTATTTAGCGAGTCTCGGATTAGTCTATGCCTACATGAACTTGATCATTCATCAACTGGGATTCTATGAGTTGTTTTTTACTGATATTATGTTAGGCAAAGATTCTGCAAATGATATAGTAGCAGATTTTTTGGCCACATATGGTAGCAAGCATCGGCATTTCGGACATGGAATTCTTCACGGCGCAATTAATGCATTTCTCATCGCCTTACCCCTGACATTGGTTCAGGCTATTCTCTATAACAAGGGACTTAGATATTTCATGTTTCATTTTTCATATTGGCTTCTGACAAGTGTAATTGTAGGTGGATTGATATCAGAGTTTATCTGATTAGAAATATAAATTCTATAGCTGTTGTGGTACAACAGTTTAAAAGGGGCGAGTTGGCTTAATGATTGTCTGAAAATGCACTCCCTATGAAATAATGATTATGAAATATTAATGATCAGCAGTTATGACTACTATATAAGCATATTCAGAAGTCATCATAGTGAGGTGGAATATCTTGGTAGCATAGCACGAAGTACTGGGAAAGAAAGTAGAGAGAGTCTTTGGTTGGCGAGATTTTTGATAAAAATCATGAAACCAATTTTACTGTGACCCCGTTTTTCTTTCAGAATTATTTATCACAGTGTAACAGTTCAAAGCATATTATCACAGCAGCATAATTGACAATCTTGAAGCTATTAATTATCAATCATTTAAAGTTTTCAATTTCAAGCATCAGGTTCTTCTGAACATGCCTACATAGATGCATTCATCGTGAGTTATTCCCACAATGTTGACACTTTTTGCGCCCTGTGATATTCTATAGGTTTATATCCATCCATCATACTCATTTTTACATATTATTTAAGCGTAGAGGATATTCAATTATAAGCTTTATCATATTTTGATATAATCTATCACTGTCGATTTTGTGATTTAGTCAAGTATAATGACTTACCCAAAGGGCAATAAAAAAAGGGATTGAGAATCACTTTTGATCTCCATCCCCTTTGCTGTTATATTACGATCTGATTCAACTAGAATCCTAAGGTTTTATTACCCTTCCTTGCAGGAGGAGTATAAGCTGGTTCTGTCACTACTTCTTCCACCTCTTCCACTACGCTCTCTACCACTTCAGCTGGTGTCTCTATGATTTCTTCCACAACTGGAGGGACGACGGCGGCAGTATCCGCTCCGCATCCATTCCCACATTTAAATAAAAGCCATAAGATAGCTAATAGAAGTAGCAGGCCTAATAACCATGGCCAATATCTGAAACAGCCACCATTATCATCTCCTCCACCTGCGGCGGCCGCGGCTGCTATTGGCTCACGCTTTTTCTCGATGACTGTTTTCTTGTCAGCCTTTTTTGGAGTCACATTTGTCTTTTTGACAGAACTGGTCGTTTTAACTGCTGCTGCTGTGGCAGTCGCTGCGACCGCTGCGGCAGGCAACCATCCGGCTGCTCCATTTTTCATAGGGCATGATCTGGCTATCTCGTGCCCTCCTGATGAGTGCAGGACGGCGTACTCCATGCCTCTCTTCTTTTCAACTTTATACCGATCGCGGATGTCCTTGTTTTTAATCACTGATAAGATACCGTTATCCCTATATTCAGCGGTGGTATAGCCTTCACTCCGCAGGAATATTTTACCTCCTTTCACCAGAGCGAAGTAGTGCTCTCCATTGTCAGCTTGGAAGGTGATGAATCCTGGATGTTTAGATGACTTGGAGTCATTAATTCTATCAGTGTACTTGCTACACACCAAATAATCATCCTCATCTCCTTTAGCTTTAGCTGCCATACCGACTGCCCCAGCCCCCACTGCTGCGGCTGTCGCCAAAGCAGCTGTTTTCTTCCTTGAGATTGCTTCAGCATCTTCTATTCTTTTAGCTTCGGCTGCTGCCTTAGCCCTGGATTCTTCATCCGCCTTACGCTTAGCCTCAGCTGCTGCCTTAGCCCTGGCTTCTTCTTCAGCCTTACGCTTAGCCTCAGCTGCTGCCTTAGCCCTGGCTTCTTCTTCAGCCTTACGCTTAGCCTCGGCAGCTGCCTTAGCCCTGGCTTCTTCTTCCGCCTTACGCTTAGCCTCGGCAGCTGCCTTAGCCCTGGCTTCTTCCTCCGCCTTACGCTTAGCCTCGGCAGCTGCCTTAGCTCTGGCTTCTTCCTCCGCCTTGCGCTTAGCTTCGGCTGCCTCCTTAGCCTTAGCTTCTTCCTCTGCTTTACGCTTAGCCTCAGCCTCCGCTCTTAGTTTCGCTTCCTCCTCCGCTTTTCGATTCGCCTCTGCCACTGCTGCCGCCTCTTCCTCTTTTCTCTTATTCGCCGCCACTGCTGCTGCCGCTGCCGCTGCCGCCGCTGCCGCCGCTGCTACAGCTGCCTTTTTATCGGCATCAGCTTTTGCCTTAGCCTCAGCTTCAGCGCGCTGTCTGGCTTCCTCCTCTGCTTTCCTCTTTGCTTCTGCTTCTGCTTTGAGTTTAGCTTCTTCATCAGCCTTGCGCTTGGCTTCAGCCTCAGCACGCAGCCTCACTTCTTCTTCGGCTTTTCTTCTGGCTTCCGCCTCGGCCCTCAGCCTGGCTTCTTCTTCCGCTTTTCTTTTAGCATCAGCCTCCGCTTTAAGTCTTGCTTCTTCTTCAGCTTTTATTTTGGCATCAGCCTCAGCTTTTATCCGGGCTTCTTCATCGGCTTTTCTCTTTGCGTCGGCCTCAGCTCTGAGTCTTGTCTCCTCTTCGGTTTTTCTCTTAGCTTCTGCTTCAGCTCTGAGTTTAGCCTCTTCATCAGCTTTCCTTTTGGCTTCTTCCTCAGCTCTCATCCTAGCTTCTTCGTCGGCTTTGCGCTTAGCATCTGCCTCCAATCTCATTCGAGCCTCTTCGTCTGATTTACGTTGAGCTTCGACTTCCGCTCTCAGTCTGGCCTCTTCAGTAGCTTTAGCAGCAGCCTCCTTCTCAGCTTTACGCTTGGCTTCTTCAAGATTGGCATCTTCTGCTCCTCCAGCAGACATAGCACCCAGACCCACAGCTGCTGCTCCTAATCCTGCTGCTGTAGCAGTTCGTTGCGCTCCTGTACCTAAAAATAAGCCTACAGCCGACTGCATATCTTCCTCGGTACCATAGAAGAAACTTTTCGCAACATTTTTTTGATTATTATCCTTGAGATAGAAATAGTATTTTCCATTACGAGTAGCTTTACCCTCATAATTTTTTTCGTAAGGGGCGTGGCTGATCGCTTTTTCTACAGCTGATTCTGCTTCAGCCTGAGTCTCGTAGCCACGCACATCACTATTCATCATAAGAGTCTTTCCTTCTGGGCTCTTAAAGGTGAAGTAATGCTTATCATTTCCGCTTCTAAATATCTGATAGGTGATATCATTGAATAAATACTTTCCATCAGATAAGTATACTTTTTCAGCCTTTGGTTTCTTTGTCGTAGACCGCTTTTTTCGCTTCTTTTTTGGTGCTCCCTCAGTCGAAGGTGGTGGTGCTGCGACCCCAATATTAGCTACTCGATTAGCAGCTATCAGGTCTCCATCACTCATACCGACTCCTCCGCCCGTTCCACTAAGGCGGTCTACAGCTGCATTAGCATCACTCTCTGAGCTAAACCAGCGGCTAGTGGCTATCTCTTGGTTATTTCCAGCTCTAAGATTGATAGAATATTTCCCATTAGCTAAGCCATTGACCTTATACCGATTGCGATTAGTCATGTTTTTTTCGACACTCTTGATGCCATTATCTCGGGATGCAGCGGATGAATATCCTTCTGATAGTAGGTATACGCTACCATCGACGTTATATGAGAAGTAGTGTTCTCCTTCTGCGGAGAACGAATCAAATCCATTAGTGGAGCCACTGCCATTTTTTTCATAGAATGCCAATGGTTTGTAGTCGTCGCTTTTACCGTCAGTCGCGTAAGGTTTCATAGCCTCTTCGAGTGCGTCATTCCTATCGCTCTGAGAATAAAAAGCATCACTTTCCATCTTTACCTGATCATTCTTATCAATGATCTGGAAGAAAAACTTCTCTCCACGTTTAAATTTTCTTGTTTTCATGATAATCGCTGGTTTTATAAAGACATTTAATAGAATGATAAATTATCTATTTGTTACGTAAAAAGAGAATAAAACATTGAATATTTCACTTTTACAGATTTCAAGTTATGTAGATTAGTAGTACGAGCGAATTATAAGGTGAGTTTCGTAAGCATCGATGGTAGTATCATTTGGTTTTCTGTAAGAGTTGCCAACGGTTCTTTACTATGTGATACTCAACTTAAGACTTATTTTACGGTTCTCCCACTTAATTTAGATGAATAAGTTCTAATATTGTCACATTTTACAGCAGAACTTTCAGCATATAGTGCTGTTTCAAACATATGTCTCGAAGATCAAGAGGTGCCAGTACTACGAATGATGACCTTCCCAAGGTGAAACTCACGAAAGAGCTCTTTCTCGAAGGCATTAAAATATTTAGATATATCACTCCCTATCGGTGGTATTTTATCTCAGGTCTTGTCTTGCTCTCGATCTCAAGCCTAATCTTCTTAGGGATGCTTCGTGGCGCTGGGCTTATGGTCGACATCGCATTGGATCAATCACCTTATGATATCTCGCTTAATCAGGTAGGTATTTTGTTATTCGTTGTCTTTTTACTTCAAGGAGTGATCTCTTTTTTGAGAATATATTTCTTCGCGATAGTCAGCGAGAAAGGGATAGCTTCGATTAGAGAAGATTTATACAGTAAGTTAATTACTCTTCCCATAGAATTTTTCGAAAAGAACAGGGTGGGTGAGCTCATCAGTCGAGTTACCTCTGACGTAGAGAAGATGTACAGCGTCTTCTCCATTGTCTTGGCAGAATTTCTAAGGCAAATTATCATGCTCATAGGGGGAATAGCATTTTTAGCTTATATCACTCCGAAGCTATCTTTTATTATGCTGGCTACCTTTCCGATCATAGTCATTGGTGCCATGTACTTCGGTAAGTTCATCAGGTCTCTATCAAGAAAGAGACAAAAAGCTCTCGCTGAGACGAATGTGATCATGAATGAGACGGTCACGAATATTCAATCTGTCAAGTCTTTTACCAATGAGGCTTTTGAATCTAAGCGCTATTATGATTCGATTCTAAACGTAGTAGATATCTCTCTTAACTATGCTAAATCCAGGGGTGTCTTTGCCGCTTTTATCGTATCGATATTTTCAGGAGCCATATTTTTTGTGATTTGGTCAGGTGCTAAAATGATTCAAACCCAAGAGCTCACTTCAGGGGAGCTCGTCAGTTTCGTATCAATTACTGCGGCCATAGGTGCAGCTATTGCAGGATTGGGAAATTTTTACACGGAACTACTTGGAGCTTTGGGTGCCACCGAGCGTGTAAGAGACATCATAGCCTCACCAGGAGAGCTATCTAACGTCGACAACGGCGTCAGGACTTCAATTTACGGCAAAATAGAATTCAAGAATGTGGATTTCTTTTATCCAACGAGAAAAGACATTCAGGTGCTGAAAGACCTTAGCCTAACCATCGAACCAGAAAAAAGTGTCGCTCTTGTAGGTGTGAGTGGATCTGGAAAATCCACAGTCATGTCTCTATTATTACGCTTTTATGAACTGGATGCAGGTGAAATATTGGTCGACGGTAAGCCCATTTCCGACTTTGACCTGCAGGCATATAGGCGTAACTTCTCTATCGTACCTCAAGATGCCATACTATTCGGAGGTACCATCCGGGAAAATATCATGTATGGTGACTTAGAGGCTTCTGAAGAAGATGTGATACAAGCTTCAAAAAAATCTAACTCATGGGAGTTTATCTCATCCTTTCCTGATGGGCTGGATACCATCGTCGGAGAGAGAGGCGTCAAACTGTCTGGAGGTCAGAGGCAGCGGATATCAATAGCGAGAGCTATTCTTAAAGATCCTGCTATCCTATTATTAGATGAAGCTACATCGGCTCTGGATTCCGAATCTGAAAGAGTGGTCCAAGATGCTCTAAATACGCTAATGCAGGGTCGAACCTCGATCATCATAGCCCACCGCCTGAGCACTATTAGAGATGTAGATAAGATCTATGTGTTACAGGATGGTCAGATCATCGAAAAAGGGAATCATGAAGAACTTATGCTCATCCCCAGCGGCCGCTATAAAAATCAAGTGGAACTGAGTACCATGGAGTAAGTAACAAACCTCAGACCTCTAAATTTTCGCTCAGTAAGTTTCGATCCACAAATGGGGAGTGCCTATGCGAGTCATAGTCAAGATTTTAAAATTTAGATTTCGGCTCGATGCCTCGTTCAGTGAGGAATGAATAATAACTCTCTTATATACAGCTTACCGCATCAGAAATGGCGCATCAATTTCATAATATCTCCATGTCCAAAAAGAAATCAAATTAAGCTTATGAAGCCGATAAAGCATAGAAGAAATATTTTCTAATTATACTTTGCAACGATGTTGCATTTATATATATTTGCGCTGAATTAACAATAAACTAATTAACCATGTATAGAATATTTATTTTGGCAATTTCGCTAAGTATTATGCTCGCCTCTTGCAGTAAGGATGATCCAGTCATACCTAATGAAGAGGAAGTTATTACTACCCTAATATATACGCTGACTCCCGATGCAGGCGGCACAGCTGTGGAGTTACAATTCTTAGATGCAGACGGTGATGGTGGAGATGCACCTGAGATCACAACTTCTGATTTAAGTCCTAATACACTTTACGTCGGTGCTGTAAGGCTGTTAAATGAGCAGGAATCACCAGCAGAGGATGTCACAACTGAAATCATGGAAGAAAACGAAGATCACCAATTCTTCTACGAGACCACAGTGGATGGGTTATCTGTCAGCTACGATGACTTAGATAGTAATGATCAGCCTGTCGGGATACGTACCATGCTTCAGACTGGGGATGAGGGTAGCGGAATGCTGACCATCACTTTACGGCATGAGCCCAATAAGTCTGCAGATGGAGTCGTCATATCTGATCCATCAAATGCTGGAGGCGAAACGGATATAGAAGTTCGCTTTCCGATAAATGTTCAGTAAATATTGGTTCCTAATCATTGGCTTATTAGTCTCAGTAGAAGTTGTTGGTCAGCAATGCGAGCTAAACATCAGTGGCTACGTCATTGATTCTGGTAGCGATGAGCCATTGGAATATGTTAATATTATAGTCAGCGAGACGGGTACTGGTGCGACTACTGACAGTACTGGCTTCTTCAGGATAAACGATCTTTGTCCAGAAGAAGCTCATTTAGTCATCAGTCACATTGGCTGTGAGACACAGCAAGTATATATTAATGTTCGAAGAGATACAGTCCTGACCTTACTGATGGACCACTCAGAGAACCTGCTGCATGATGTAGTGATCACAGGTGAGGCGATAGATAAGTCAACTCAAATTAGTCAGGTAATCACTGCACAGGTCATGGCTGATCAAATAGACAAAGACCTATCTAATATGCTGGAAGGCATAACTGGTGTCAGCGTGCTTAAGAACGGAAGCGGTGTAGCAAAACCAATCATCCATGGTTTATACGGCAATAGATTATCCATTTTAAATAATGGGGTCCTGCAAAGTGGCCAACAATGGGGAAATGATCATAGTCCAGAAATAGACCCTCTCATCGCTCAGAAAATCAGAGTGATCAAAGGTACGGCCGCATTAGAATATTTTGGATCTCAACTTGGTGGAGTCATTCTTATAGATGTAGATCGTTTAGATGAAGAGCCACACCTGCATGGTAGACTAAGTTACTTTTACGAGACTAACGGACGGGCTCACGGTACTAACTTACAGCTGCAGCAATATAATCCAAAGTTGAGCTGGAAGCTGAATGGTACCTTAAAGAAAAATGGGGATCGAAGCAGTCCAAACTATTTCCTGAATAATACTGGTGTCCAGCAGGCTAATCTTGCTTTCCAGCTCCAAAAATCTATTTCTCCTAAATTAGAACTGAGCCTCTATGGAAGTACTTTCAATAGTGAGATCGGTATCCTCAGAGGATCACATATAGGCAATATTACTGATCTACAGACAGCATTAGCTCGTGATGAACCATTTTTCACTGAGCCCGAGTTTAGTTACGGAATAGAAGCTCCACGTCAAGTGGTAAGTCATCACCTGCTCAAATTTAGTGGCAAATATGTGTTTGATGATGATCGCATAATTGAAGTCAGCACTGCAGCACAGCTCAATGATCGAAAAGAATATGATGTGAGAAGAAGCGGTCGGACTGAGATCCCAGCCCTATTTCTGCGCCAAGGTAATCTGTTCGCACAATTTAAATACAGAGACCTGGATATCTTCCGAAATTGGGGTATGAGTACTGGCCTTCAAGTGGATCTCACGGACAATACAAATCAGCCAGAAACGGGTATCCTACCTCTCATTCCTGACTATCGATCTTTTAAGACAGGCGCATTTGCACTATTTAACAGGAGAATAAATAAATCATTCGTGGATGTCGGTCTGAGATATGATCAGGTTTTTCAGAACGTATTGGCTATCAGTAGTACTATACCCCGTGAAATTATCAGATACGATAATGGTTTTCACAATTTTAGTGCATCCTTTGGCTGGCAATATCTCTGGTCCAAACACTTTACGGTCTCGTCTAACATTGGAGTTGCTATGCGTAATCCTGCCATTAATGAGCTTTATAGCGTTGGAGTACACCAAGGTGTCAGTGGTATTGAAGAGGGTGATCCAGATCTAAAAAGTGAGCGATCTATTAAAGCCGTGGTCAGCCTTAAGTGGAAACCGACTCCTCGATTATACGTCGAGTCTTTATTTTATTATCAAGAGATTAGCGATTACATATATTTGAGACCAGAAGAAAAATTTAGATTGACTGTCAGAGGTGCATTCCCCGTGTTTATTTATGACCAGACGGATGCCCAGATATATGGTATGGACTTTACAGCAGGCTACGAGCTGAGCCCTACCGTCAGTTCTAAGCTGGCTTATAGTTATATCAGGGCAAATGACTTAGAGGCTAATATCGAATTAATTAATATCCCAGCCAATAACTTAAATGCATCGCTTCAGTATGAAATGAAGGAATCCATCAGCTTAATAGGCATCCAACTCGATAAGTGCGCTTTCACAATAGACAGTAAATGGATATTTAGAAAAGATGAATTACTCTCTGATCAAGACTTCACAGCTGTTCCAGACGGCTATCAGCTGCTCAATGCTAAGCTTAGCTTTGACGTCAGTCTGCCGCATGCTAGACTAAGGTGGCTCTTGCGCATAGATAATATGTTGGACCAGAGTTATCGAGACTATCTTAACCGGCAGCGCTATTTCGCTGATGACTTGGGAAGGAACGTGGTCTTAGGACTTAACGTCAGTTTTTAGACAGTTGTAGCATAGAAGATGCGAGCGCGATTTAGCCTATATTATTACAGTTTAGCTCGGACGATGCTTCTGATGCTATCTACATTGTGAAGGGGCAGCAGAAGATCTATAAAAGGCATAGCCGCTGTCATACCAAGTACCTCTGGTTTCCACCCACGATTCTGCATGAGTGGATTCAGCCAGATGACTTTCATAGCTCGCCTGTGGATTACAGCCATGCTGTCAGATATGAGCTCGGGGTCACCCGTATCCCAGCCGTCGCTGAGTATGAATACTACAGTCTTAGAGTTAAGATGTCTGTGCCCATAGTTTTTAACAAATGTTTGTAAGGATTCACCGATTCTGGTACCGCTGGACCAGTCATCTACCTTCTTGATGATCTGATCAAGAGATTTAGAAAGGCTTTCCGCGCTGATCTCTTCTGTAATATGAAATAATTTGGTACTGAATGCGAATAATTCAGTCCGCTGCATCAGCTTCTTAAAGGCGTACATGAACTGCATGAAAAAGCGGCTGTAAAGGTCCATGGATTTACTAACATCACAGAGTAGCACTATCCTTAAATTTTTCTTTTTGATCTTACGACTCAGCTTGATGATCTCATCGTTAGTGAGCAAATTTTTTCTAATTGATTTTCTAATATCGATGGTCCCTCGGCTATGTGATGATTCATACCTGCGAGATCTTCGGTTGGCAATCTTATGTATGACCTGATTAACCAAATGAAAGATTTCTTTTAGATCCTTCTCATCAGGATGGATCTCATAAGTGCCCTGCGCCGAGATGGCTGATTCTTGAGCTAACTCATATGTATCGCCTGACCGATGGTTATAGAGCCAATCTTTAATATCTTGAATGGGAGGGGGGCGCTGGGGTGTTTGTTCATTCTTTTCATCCTCTAATTCTTTGATCTTTGAGTCGGTAGCTCTGTCCATTTCTTTCCAAAATTGCTCATAGAGTAGGTCGAACTGTTCGACTTGCAGCCTCGACTTGCATAGCTGACTCTTCAGACAGCGTGCGAATGTCTCTTCATGGCTAAGTATATACCTATCCGCCAGAGATAGAAGAGCATCTTTTTCTTCTGTGGGTCCAATATTATAGCCTGCCTGCCTTAAATATCGACAGAATCTTAAGATCAAGTCTGGTAGATTAAGCGTGCGTGATATCAAGCCTTAAGCTTTTGGATCACACCCACACGCTCAAATAATTCAGACAGCGAGTCCTGAGCTGTCCTGATATCTTTCCAATCTTTAAGGACGATACCGAGAGTGTCTTCAATCATAGCACGCTCAAGGTGCTCTATGTGCATGCCTGACAGCGCGAATGCCCAATCTATGGTCTCACTTATGCTAGGTACTTTATTAATCCTCATCTTCCTCACTTCTTGGATGAATACGCAAATCTCGCGGCTGAGAGTTTCGTTTATTTCTGGCACTTTTCGCCGAACGATTTCCTGTTCTTTTTCTAGGGTCGGGTAGTCCAGCCATAGGTACATACACCTGCGCCTGAGGGCTTCTGAGAGTTCTCTGGTCCGATTACTCGTGATGATCACTTGAGGCTTAGTTATCGCCTGGATGGTTCCAATCTCTGGAATACTGATCTGCCACTCAGATAACAGCTCTAAGAGAAAACTCTCGAACTCTTCATCCGCTCTATCCAGCTCATCTAATAGTAGGACTGGAGATTTATGTTGACTGATAGATTGTAAGAGTGGCCTGCGTAGGAGATATTTATCATCGAATATTAAGCCTTCTTTTTCAGATAGACTGAGACTGTCAGCCTCTATGAGCTTCAGTGCTAAGAGCTGGCGGTGATAGTCCCACTCATATATAGCGTGCTCGACACTTAGCCCTTCATAACACTGTAGTCTGATCAGATCCGTATCATATATTGCTGAGAGCACCTTAGCTATCTCTGTCTTACCCACACCTGGTGGACCTTCTATAAGGAGTGGCTTACCCAGCTTAGCTGCTAAGTACACTGACATATTGATAGCATCAGTGGATATATAGTTTTTTGACTCTAATTGTGTGCTGACATCCGAGAGATCTTTCCAGTACATAGCGCTTATGCCAGATTGTGAAATACATTAGTCACATCATCATCCTGCTCTAATAGATCTACTAGTTCCAGCACTTCATCTATCTCCTCTTCGGAGAGCTCTTTGATGTGGATAGGGATTCTCTCTAACTCTGACTTCTCTAATTTTATTTCTAAATTTTCGAGTGCTTCTTGCATGTTACCGAAGTCCTCGAATGCTACTATGATTTTATACATCTCCTTGTCGTCTACAGTATCCTTCTGTATTTCTTGAAGACCAAAGTCTATCAATTCCAACTCTATCTCCTCCACATCCTTAATGTCCTCTTCCAGTACGTAGAACACACCTTTACGGTCAAATAAAAAGTCGTGCATACCCTGCGTGCCCAGGCTGCCATTTTTCTTTTTGAAGTAAGACCTAACATTTGCTACCGTTCTGGTAGAATTGTCTGTAGCTGTCTCTACGACTAAAGCGACACCGTTAGGAGCCATACCTTCATAAGTTATTTCATCAAAGTCTGATGTATCCTTATCTGAGGCTTTTTTGATGGCAGTGGCTATTCTGTCTTTTGGCATCTGGACAGACTTAGCATTCTGAATAGCCCTCCTCAGAAGTATGTTAGCGTCTGGGTCTGGTCCACCTGACTTCACTGCCATGGTGATCTGCCTGCCAGCTTTAGAGAATGCCTTAGCCATCTTATCCCATCTGGCAAATTTTGTAGCTTTCCTATATTCAAATGCTCTTCCCATGACTAAGTTGGATATTTAATTACAAATGTAATATAATCGAAGGATTTAGAAAAAATCTACCTTATGATGGGTCTGACTATCCTCGGTTCACCTGTGTAATAATCTACGCTTAAAACGCTCATATAGCGGTAACTCTGGGCACGTATTCATTGAGGGATTTTCTCGGGCTTAGTTATGCTATCGTAGTGCAGGCCCTCACAGGAGTTTAGCAAGATTGGCTGCGTCAATTTACCTTGCCTCAGCTTTATAGCGTCTTGTATATAATATTTAAACCCATCAGATAATTGAAAGTTAGTCGAATTTTCTTATCTTACGTATACTTCCACACCTCTTAACTATCTGATATACTAACTTCAACTAAACTTGACGACGATGTCCGAAAATAATGGAATATCAAAGATAGATGCTGTAAAAGAAATACTCTTTGGTCAGAATATGAAAGAGTATGACGAACGATTTGTATCATTAGAATCCACGCTAAGACAAGAAGGGATCCATAAACATGATGCGCTGATAGCTGAGATCAAGACTTTCAAGGATCAGTATAAAGCTGATAAATCTGACTTGGAGCAAAGACTAAACCAGCTGGAGAAATTGCTGATAAAGAAAATAGATCTACTGCAAGAGCAGAAGGCCAACCGGAAGGATCTACGAAAGTACCTGTTGACTTTGGCAGAAAAAATTTAGTATGACTACTCAGAATGATTCATTCGATCAGCTGAGATCGATTCTTCTATCTAAGGATAAAGAAGAGATGTATGAAATCAATAATAACTTAAGAGTCGAACTGATAAATGAAATAAATTCAATTAAATCTCAGCTGAATGATCCAGTCCTATTCTCGCAGAAAATAGAAGGTGCTCGGCCGCAGATCATTGATATACTTGGCCCTGTCATGGGGCGGATGATCCGTAAATATCTTCAGAGCGAGATCGAAAAGCTGAATGATTCAATTCAGCAAAGCAAGGAGCGCCTATTTGCAAAAGTGACATGGAAAAATTGGTTTGGTGGGGGTGGGTCATTTGACCTAAAGAGTATGAACGCACCCCGATTATTAGAAATTTTACTGATCAACAAAGAGTCTGGACTATTGATCGGTAAATATTCTAAAGAAGAAATTTCAGATCCAGATGTCGTCGCCGGCATGTTTACAGCAATCAAGTCTTTTGTAGAAACTGTCTTCGATCAAGGTAGTCACGAGTTAGGCTTAATAGATTATAGTGATCATAAAATACTATTGCAGACCTATGGATCATACTACTACGCGATCATTTTTTCTGGAGTGAATAAAGCTTCTTTTAAGGAAGTTGTTTTAGCAGAGGTTGGTTTATTTTCTGAGAAGCACCTTATTCAACTACAGCAAGGAGCAGTGTCTAATTACGAAATTTCAGATTTAACAGCACAAATGGAAAATCATTTTGATAAACTATGCAAGAGATTAGAGCAAAAGTAGTACTCATAGGAAGCATAGGTGTAGGTAAGACCTCAGTTGTAGAACGCTTCGTACACCGGAAGTTTTCTAATAATTATCTGTCTACTATCGGTGTCAGAGTAGACTCAGCCGAAGTGAAACTTGCAGATGCAAAGGTGAAATTATTGATTTGGGATTTAGCAGGAGAGTTGTATCTCTCGGAGCAATACAATCAGTATTTAAACGGATCTGCTGGTGCAATCTTGATATACGATATCACTAGACCCGACACATATGATGAAATTCAGTCTGTGGCTAAAGCTATATCAAAGGAGTACCCAGCACTTAGTCTGGTGATTCTTGCTAATAAATCAGACCTGCGAGATGATCCTCAGTATAGGGACGGTATCTCGGATGATCATAAGTTTGACTACATGACTAGCGCTAAGACAGGTGAAAAGGTTGAGATGGCATTTCAAAAAATAGCTCAAAACATATTAGAGAATACATCTCATGTAAAAACCATAGAACGATGATAGTATGTAAGAATGAAAGCCGAAAATAGACGACTAATCATGTCAGCCGCTGCCGCGCTAATCCAACTATGCGAGAGCTATATTAAATGCTTGTAGTGGTAATAAATTGACCGCATTATGAAATAAAAGCTGAACTGGTTCTTCCTTAAATAATGAAAATGAAACAATTTAACATCTTAGTTGACCAAAAAGGTAAAGTAAAATCATCAGACTTTACGCCGATGATAGATATCGGCGATTCTATAGGGGATGTTCTGCCTATCTATTCATATTTAGAAAGTTTTCGAAAAAGTGAACCTTTTCTAATCGAAGGTTATGACTTTAAGATAAATGACATTAATTACATCGTAGACACTAAAATAATATTCGAAGATCCCCATTATATGATTAGTCTGATTGATCGAACGGCACACTATCAAAAGAGAATTTTAAACCAGACTTCACTTAATAAAGTTAAAATAGAGAAGGAATATAAAGAAATAAAATACGGCATATTAAAGGTAGATTCTAACTACTTAAAGAAAGTCTCTGATTGTCTCAAAGTCGCTGTAGCTCATACACTATCAGACATAAAAAATAATTTTAACCAGCTTTCAGATTATTCAAAGATAATTATTGAGAATGATGCGGAGCTATCACTTTTCGTGAATAACTTACATGTTAAATTGCAGCAGTTAGAAAGTAAGCTTCTACTCACGTCAAAAATAAATAAGATTAATCCCTTAGAATTATTTGAGCACCCTAAGCGGCTCACTCTCAAGAGAAAAATAGATGAGGTCATAGACCAAAGTGACCTGACATGTATCAATATACAGAACAAAACATCAGACCAAATATCTATTTTTTGCAATGAAGACTATGGTAAAAATGTGGTGAGCTACTTTCTTGATCCAGATAAAATCCACCGATACCAGGATGTAGAAATAGAATCACTCGTTTCTGAGACTGGCGTCGTAAAAGTTCAATTTAACTATATAGAAGAAGAGCAGGAACCAAATCAACATCACACAGATATGCAACAGATACTGCTACCGGCAAATGAGGGAGTACTAAGAGATAGCGAACTTATGCATTCTATTATTCAAAACCTCAGCGACATCTATGTCCAGGAAATAAATGCCTGCATGACTTCAGAGTAAATTTTTATTTTCATCGTGCGGTAGATCAATTTACTATAACTGCACTTGATCTGTATGAATCTTGATATCCAGATATCTTCATTATCTTGTTGATATGGCTAAAGTCAAGCGTAAAGATTTTTTCAAAGGTCTCGCAGCAGGTACCTTATCACTACCCTTCATGATAAAGGCGCTCCGACCTGGTATAGCTCAGCATAACGCTGGGCCAAATATCAACCTAAATAAAAATTATAAGTGGAAAATGGCCACGACCTGGCCACCTAATTTTCCAGTGTTAGGTGAAGGATGTGTCATGCTCGCTGCATTAGTCAAAAAGATGTCTTCAGGTCGGTTAGATATACAGGTATATGGTGGGGGAGAGTTAGTTCCTCCTTTAGAAGTATTTGATACTGTCAGGAGTGGGGCGGTAGAACTTGGCCATGGCGCAGCCTACTATTGGGCAGGAAAGCTACCTGCAGCACAATTTTTTGCTTCCATTCCCTTTGGTATGAACGCTCAGCAAATGAATGCTTGGCTCATAGGTGGTGGTGGATTAGAACTATGGCAAGAGCTATACGCGGACTATGGGCTGATACCGATACCCGCTGGTAATACAGCCGTACAGATGGGTGGCTGGTTTAACAAACAGGTGAATGAGATCGATGATCTAAGAGGACTTAAGATGAGAATGCCAGGCATTGGGGGAAAAGTGCTATCCAAGGCTGGGGGAAGTCCTGTGCTATTAGCGGGAGGAGAGATATACACTGGACTCGAACGGGGGATTATAGACGCTGCTGAGTGGATCGGCCCATATCACGATTATATCATGGGATTTCACCAGATAGCCAAATATTACTATACACCAGGGTGGCACGAGATGGGCACACAGTTAGAACTGATGATAAATATGAAAGCCTACGAGTCCTTACCCACAGATCTACAGGCCATACTACAATCTGCTACCTATAGAGTAAATCACTGGATGCTCTCAGAATTTGAAGCAAAAAACAGCGAATATCTGGCAAGAATTATAGAATCACCTGGTGTGGAAATTAGGCAGTTTTCTAATGAAATATTGGAGCAGCTCCGCCTATTTACCGATGAGTCCATTGAGGAGTTAATCTTGACTGATGCATTCACTAAGCGCACCTATAAATCGTTTCAGGACTTTAGGAATAAAATCAGTGGCTGGAGTGCTATCTCAGAAAAAGTATATTACTCTGATATTATATAGTTCAAGTGAGTTATGCTTACAATCACCACCAAGGACCGTAAAACACCGCTACTGTGAAGGATTATTTCAATAATTAGTATCTACTCATATTCCATAAGCTTGTGTTTATTCTTGACCAATTCTGATGATGTTTGCCTGTCGACATACCATTAAATATAAATTGATGACATGTGCTACCCCATGCAGAGATGTAGTATTAAATAAGCCAGAAAAGACGCACTTTGAAAATATTGACTATTAAATCAGGAAGATGAGTTTTGGGAAGGCTGCAACTATCATGAGTAGTATTGCCTGAATGCAGAGAAATGGTATGATGCCCCGATATAGCTGCCCTGTGGTTACACTATCTGGAGCTACGCCCTTGAGGTAAAAGAGGGCAAAGCCAAATGGCGGGGTCAAAAATGATGTTTGAAGATTGATAGCTAGCAGTATACCTATCCAAATCAGATCAACCTCTAAGGCTATAAATATTGGAGCCACGATCGGGACTATGATAAATATGATCTCGATAAAGTCAATAAAGAAGCCAGCAATGAAGACCACGACCATCACCAGAAATAGAAATGCGTATGGGGATAGATTTGAATTTTGAATGAGCTCAATTAAAAACAGATCGCCCTCGAGCTGTCGAAATACGAAGGAGAATACAGTAGCTCCCAGCAGTATTGTAAAGACCATGCTGGTCAGCTTAGTCGTCTCCTGCATTACCTCTTGCAGGACTGTCATTGTAAATTTCTTCTGGTATATAGTAAGCAGGATCGCTCCCATAGCTCCGACTCCCGCTGCTTCCGTAGGTGAGGCTATTCCTGTGAATATAGAGCCCAGTACGGTTATGATCAGCAGTAGAGGTAATATAAATGAACTTATTAATCTGGAAATGTAACCCTCCCCTTTGAAATTTTCAATTTCATCTTTGGGTATAGCAGGGGCCATATCTGGTCTCAACTGAGCGATGATTAATATGTAAAGAACATATAAGGTCACCAAGATCAATCCTGGAGCGATAGCTGCTCTGAAGAGGTCGCCTACTGATACGCTCAGCACACTGCCCAACAACACCAAGACTACTGAGGGCGGTATGATCTGACCAAGTGTCCCTGACGAGGCTATCGTGCCTGTGGCCAATTCAGGACTGTAGCCACGCTTCAGCATAGTAGGTAGGCTGATGAGCCCCATGGTGACTACAGTGGCCCCGACAATACCCGTGGAGGCTGCCAAGAGTGCGCCTACAATAATCACAGATATAGCTAAGCCTCCTCTTATCGATCCAAATAGAATTGCCATAGACTCCAGCAGGCCTTCGGCAAGGCCAGATTTTTCCAGCATGATGCCCATAAAAATAAATAGTGGAACGGCTATTAGCACATAGTTAGTCATGATACCCATGATTCTAGGAGGTATAGCTGCGAGGCTCATAGGGTCCAAAAAGCAGATGGCATATAATACAGAAAGGCCTCCTAGCGTGAATGCGACAGGAAATCCGTAAAGTATCATGACTAAAATGCTGAGGAATAGAATTAAGGCAATTATCTCCATGAGCCACTATTCAGTATCAGAAGTTATATATGTCATCCAGTTTCGAGCTATCATAGAGATGGCCTGTAGCAGAAGCAATATCATGGATATCGAAATAGAGCCTTTGATTAGGAAGCGATAGGGCATACCTCCTGGATCAGCTGACCTTTCTGATATAAGCCATGACTGGGTCATATAGGCATAGGACACGTAGATGATCATGATACAGAAAGGCAGTAATAAGAGAGTGCCTCCCACTATATTGACCAGAGCTTTATCTCGCGCAGAAAATCGATCGTAGAAAAGATCTACCCTCACATGCTTATCATGCTTTAGTGTATACCCTGCTCCTAATAGAAAAACTAAAGAGAAGAAATGCCACTGAAGCTCCATTATCCAAGCATCAGTCTGCTCCAAGAAATACCTACGTAGAACATCAATACATACCAGTATGACTAATGCCAAAGTCAGCCATGAGACTGCTCTACCAATCCACTCATTGATCTGATCAGTCATTTTAATGAAATGTAACAGCATTGACCTTAGCTTTAATTACGACATGTGTAGGAACGGATTAGTTAAGATAGTTAATTTGATGATGACATCAGCTATTCGACGATAGACTACTTATATACACGTGGCCAGTACATGATACAAATGAGCAGACCATAGAAAGTAGAGGATCTTTTAGTCATTAATAATCATTCAGTTTTCATATGGTAAACACTTGAATCAGACCGAGCATCAGTTTTTCTATGTATGAGAACTGAAGTATGCTAATTTATAAATTTTGGATGATATCATATTGAGTGATCACTTGATATGCGCCGGATGTATCTTTAGTCAGTACAGCAGGAATTTCTTTAGTGATATATTTCCTAAGGTCACTGACTGAAAGCTTATTATCCACGATAGGGAACTGTCCACCCATGATAGAATCTATAGAAGCTTCGGCATTCTTTAGTGGATTATCTAGTATAAATGAGAGCACTGAGGTCTCCGTAATAGACCCGATGATCTGGTCATCTTCCATGACTGGCAGTTGTGAAATATTCTGCTCTTTCATAATGTCCAATACGGATCGAACTTTGGAGGCTTTGTCTATAGATATAAATGCTTTATTGTCTTTACTGGCGATGAGATCCAAAACTGTCAGGTCAGCTTCTAAAAAGCCTCTTTCTCTCATCCAGTCATCATTGTAAATTTTTCCAACATAGCGGCTACCATGATCATGGAAGATGATGACTACCACATCTTCAGGTGTAAGTTCATCCTTCAGCTGTATGAGACCTGCCATAGCTGATCCGCATGAATAGCCCAGTAAAAGACCTTCTTCCTTAGCTAATTTTCTGGCGAAGAGAGCTCCATCTTTATCACTGACCTTGACAAAATGATCGATCACAGAAAAGTCCACATTCTGGGGTAAGATATCTTCTCCAATACCTTCTGTGATATAAGGATAGATCTCTTTCTCATCGAATTCTCCAGTCTCATGATATTTTTTGAATACAGATCCGTAAGTGTCTACACCCCAAATCTTAACGTCAGGATTCTGCTCTTTTAAAAATTTGGCAGTGCCTGAAATGGTGCCTCCAGTACCGACACCGACGATGAGGTGGGTAACTGTACCAGCTGTCTGTTTCCATATTTCTGGTCCAGTAGACTCGTAGTGAGCTATGGCATTAGATGCATTATCATATTGATTACACCAGAAGGAATTTGGGATTTCTTTGCTTAGCCTTTCCGCTACAGAGTAATAACTATTTGGATCTTCAGCGCTGACATTAGTTGGACAGACGATGACTTCTGCACCCATGGCTTTTAGAATATCTATTTTTTCTTTGGACTGCTTATCAGTAGTGGTGAAGATGCACTTATAGCCTTTTACCGCACCTGCAAGTGCAAGTCCCATGCCCGTATTTCCTGAGGTACATTCTATAATAGTGCCTCCCGGCTTCAATCGTCCGTCAGCTTCGGCATCCTCTACCATCTTGAGCGCCATACGATCCTTAATGGAGTGGCCAGGGTTATAGGTTTCTACCTTAGCCAGGACGGTAGCTGGGATAGACTTAGCTATTCTATTAAGTTTTATCAGAGGCGTATTACCGATCGTCTCTAAGATATTCTGTTTAATGTCCATGGCTCAAAAGTACAAACATGGAGCCTCATAGTACAGTCGACTATGACTATTTTACGAATTTCATTTCTGTGAGGAATCTTGAATCCATCACGCCAAGACTCTTCGCCACTGCCGTGGATACCACCATTTTGACATCTGCCCCATAGACATTATCAGGCAGTCTTCCTATGACCTTGGCAATAACCACTCTACCGATCATAGGATTGATAATTTTCATGTAGGAATTCACCTTGGCAGATTGATGTAGAACATATAGATTTAGGGGCTCATTATCTTCTCTATCCCATATAGCCATGCCTTTATCGCTGAGCAGATTAGGGTCAGTGAGAAAGCTAAGCTCTGGTGAAGCTGCCTCAGATCGGATAACGATGGTCCCAGGGGATGAGGCAGGCTTAGAAGGCGAAGTTGCACTCGTAGAAGTAGCGGATGAATCTGCCTCTTTTGCGATAGCTTGTGTGGTAGGGGTCGAGGTACTTTGATTTACGATCACTTTCTTTACCGTCGATGTAGCAGTCTGTGGTGATATATGGCTGTCTACTTCCGAATCAACCCTTGATGAGGTCTGCGGACCTGAGTTGTTATTGGTCGTGGCTGTATTTGATTTGGCATTGTTAAGATTCCCACTTGTGGAGGTTTGATTGGTACTAGAGTCCGTGGTTTGATTCGGCAGCTCAGTGTGTTGTACGATCCTGTATGTTGATTCAGCTGACTGACTAGTTGAAGCATTTTCTGCGTAGCCCTGAGATGCGACTGATGTGGTTGTCTCAGAGGCGTTAGAGCTGGCCATAGGGGTTACTGGTGTTTTCATTGAGGCGCTACTGGGAGTAGAGGCGTAGTTAGATGAAGTCTCACTTATCGAAGTATTATTCACCTTCATCCATCCGATATGTAGTAGTTGGCCAGGACTCAAGGTCAAATTAGGGAGATTGTTGCGAGATACTACCGCGTCAACTTCTTGATTAAAGTATCGCTTAGCTATTTGGAATAAATTGTCTTTCTTCTGAACTTGATACATGACTTTACGCACAGATCCTGGTACTCTTGTAGAAGAAATAGACTCATTATTTACCGGTACGATGATCGATTGACCTATGCTGATAATATCAGATTTTTTTAAATTGTTGATCTGATAGATTTGGTTCACAGACACACCGGCTTGCTTAGATATGCTATATATCGTTTCTTTCGGAGCTATAGTGTGGCTGTAGTGGACTCCATATTCCTGAGAGAATTGAAGAATGAGTTCGTTTTTGCCGTCAGTAGCCATTCCTGCAATGCTCAGCAAGAGGCTGATCGAAATAGTAATAATTGATTGAAAACTCAACATAGATCAATGATATTTAGGGGCAAATATATTAAAGAAATGTGTAATATGTTGTTAAAATTTGATTACTTATAGTTATTATTTCAGTGATGTGCCGTTGAAGCTCATAGGAAGAATTCGCTGGACAGAGTTGATCATGACTATTTTAGACCGACCGTACATATAGATTGCTATGTCTCCGCCGTATCTGTCCTCTTGTTCTCTTATGATCTGCCTGCACGCACCACAGGGGGATGCTGGATCATGTGTGAATGAGCCTTTGTGGTGTACGGCGACTGCCATTGCGATAATTTTAATATCTGGATACATTGCGGAGGCTGATGATAAGGCCACACTTTCGGCACATCTGCAGAGTGGATAGGAAGCGTTTTCTTGATTGGCGCCTGAGACGTAGCTTCCATCTTCTAAGAGCACCGCGGCTCCTACAGCATATCCAGAATACGGACTGTAGGACTCTGATGTCTTATCCATAGCAGCCTGAATGAGCCGCTGGTACACATCTTCTATTTCACTCAGATCTTGGTATTCGGTGGCTGTCCATCTATGCTCAATTATTTCCATAGTAGCATTGTAATGGGCATAGCTTTGTTAATATTGTGTAGCTAAACTTTTTAAATGCTTTACTCTCCATTCTGATTGGATCGACTGCTAAAATATACGAGCAATGTATCTGCACTACAATTTTATCAGATATGCAGATTTGCTGGAGTCATCACTCTGAGTATCATTTATGTGAAAAGTGCACTCAGCACTAAAGACGTATCCTATATTGAATTCTTTCTCTTTAGTGCTAATCTATTTAGCTTCTTTTGGTCATTTGGATTTAAGAATGCATTCTTAAGTTACTTTCCATCATTAACAAGAGAGGATCAACGTAAATTCACATTCACACTCTTCGTGCTGTACGTCCTGTTTGGGCTGATAGCTGCGGCAGTGCTCTATACATCTATCCATCAGGGCATATTGTTTAACTGGGACCTGACTGAACAAGGATTTGCCCCCTTACTAGTCATATACCTATTATGTAATACTCCCACCATCTTAGTGGAGCACATTTTCATTTTACATAATGACCAGCGGAGGCTCATTCAGTACGCCATCTTTGTATTCATAAGTCCTATTTTCTTTACTCTGGTTGCCCTATTAATCTCTGTAAGTATTATTGCTGTCTTTTATGGATTTCTACTTTTTGCTGGGTTGAAGCTACTATATCTGGCATACGTGCTCACTATCTACAGTGAATTTACGATTGACCGAAGGTATATGCTTCCTTATATAGCTTTCGCTATGCCACTCATATGTCACGCCCTGATAGGTAATGGTGTAGAGTACGTCGATGGTTACTTGATTAGGCATTATTTTGATAAAGAGAGTTTTGCTGTATTCAGGTACGGCGCCAGAGAATTACCATTTGTAGTGCTATTAGTCGGAGCGCTGACCACAGTGCTGGTGCCAAGAGCCGTCAATAATGCCAGCAAGACACTTGTAGAGATAAAGCAGCAGACGACTAAACTTATGCATTTCTTATTTCCGCTTTCTATCATTTTGGTTTTATTTAGTCCATTAATTTTTCCATTGGTGTACAGTAGTGATTTCAAAGAGTCTGCTTATTTATTTAATATATACGCTCTAATCATTATATCTCGAATACTACTTCCCCAGGTCATTCTATTTGGCCATCACCTGAACCATCTCCTATTATCCATCACCGCATCTGAGTTTGTGCTCAATGTCGGTCTTAGTCTCCTTTTAATGCAAGTCTGGGGTATGAAGGGGATAGCAGTGGCTTCGGTCATAGCGTTTTCGTTAGCTAAGGTGGCTATGATCATTTATAACCGATGGCGCTTCGGTATCAGACTTTCAGAATACACTTCCATACCATTATATCTTGGATATTCATTTCTTCTGATCGTTAGCTTTGTTGTGTCAATGAGTATATCATGAATATTATCTTAGGAGGCCCTCCGAGCAGCGGCAGTTCGCTACTTTCAGTATTGTTGAGCAGGCACAGTAAGATTTATGTGGAGCAGGAGACACATTTGCTGTCTAAAGCAGGACTTTATGTTCAGTGGATAAGAAAACGAGAAGCGATATATAAAGATAGGTATGTATACCTGCCAAGCCCTGGTTGGCACATGCTGAATGGCGTAATACTACCGTCGTCGCCGAGTGTGATGCAAGCTAAATTACAAGAGATGGTAACTGGGGCCGCTGATCTTGCAGCCTTTGTAGATATGTATTTTAATGAGCTACTACAGCTTACGGATAGTCAAATCTGGGGAGAGAAGACACCCTCTAATATTTTCTTTTTTGATCGGATTCAGCGTGTACTGCCTGAGTCTATCTTTCTCTGTCCGATCAGAAATCCTTACGATATTGTAGCTTCATTAGTCCATCGTGGGCTATCTACTTACCGAGCTTGTGGACTGTGTCTGACGCAGCTCTATATGGTCTACATACAGTTACATCACGTTGATGCACTGCTGGTGAAATATGAAGATCTCGTTAGTGAGCCAGTGCAAACCATGAAGGAAGTATTCGCCTATATAGGAGTATCATACGAAGAGGTACTTAGCTCTGCCACAGCACAGGTGCGTTTGCCAGGATGGAAATATTATGAAGACGGACATGTAGGTAAGGGCAGTATTGATCGTTTTAGAAGTTTAGATCTACAACAACAGCAAGATATATTATATTTTACTGACCACTTCACCGTCAATGAAACATTTATTGATCAGGTAGTGCCGAAATTAAGGTCTCATAACGCTGAAATAGGTATAAATGATTTGACAACTTTTTTTGGATATGAACCTCCAATCGTCAAGCTCGGCAATCACACAAGTTTTAAAATTGACAGACTGCAGGATAGATTGAGGAGACTGCTTAAATTGCATCCGAGCTTCATTCATTATCCTATTAAAAAGAAGCAAGCACATTAATCATATTTAGAATAAAGTCTTTGAGCTACCTTAATCCATCTTCAGCATATCGATTTCTAAAATATAAATTGGCTGAAGTCTATGAAGAGCGAGAAGCAGCAACCATCTTAGATTATTTTTTTCAAGACTTCTTCAGTATGAATCACCCATCTCGTATTGACTCATGGCCCATGGCTGATGATGCTAAAAAATGTGAGGCTCTTGGCGACAGACTTATCAATCGTGAACCATACCAGTATGTATTAGGTAAATCTAATTTCTATGGCTACGATTTCAAGGTGAATCAGAGTGTACTCATCCCGAGAGCTGAAACAGAGGAATTGGTATATCTGGTGCTGAAGGATCTACAAGATTCGCGACAGCAGCTGGATGTCTTGGATATCGGATCTGGTTCTGGCTGTATAGCCATCACTCTGAAATTAAAAAAGCCTCAGCTAAGACTATTCGCTGTCGAGGATAGCTTGGATGCGCTGAATGTATCGAGGATCAATGCGCGCCGATTAGACGCATCTATCCAATTTCTACGCCTGGACTTTACAGATCAGGAGATGTGGACATCACTCTGCAAGATGGATATTATCGTGAGTAATCCGCCTTACATTACACATGATGAAAAGGGTCAGATGAGCAAGTCTACGCTGCGATACGAACCCGAGGAGGCATTATTCGTGGAGAATGATCCCATGATTTTTTATCGTAGAATCGCAGAATTTGGAGAATCTTTCTTGAAAGATGGTGGATGTATCTATGTTGAAATAAATGAGTTTCGAGCTGTGGACACTATAAAGATATTTCAAGATTACGGATACCGACTGATAGAGTTGCACCATGATCTGCAGCAGCGGCCAAGAATGCTCAAGATATTAAAGTGATTACAACGTATTGCTGACTAGCCCGCCGTCGATAGTAATGGTCTGCCCCGTGATATAGGAGGACATTGGGGAGAATAACCAGGCCGCTATACTGGCTAAATCATCTGGTTGTCCCAAGGTGCCCGTCTGAGTCTGGTCTTTGAATGCTTTCTTAGCCTCCTCAATACTGATATCCATTAATTCACTTTTTTTAGTAAATAATCTACCCATAGCTGCTGTATCGTGATATCCCGGCGCGATTATGTTTAGCGTGATACCATCTTTGGCAACCTCTTGTGAGAGGGTCTTTACGAACCCTACGACGGCCAGTCTTAGTGAATTACTCAGTACAAGATCCGCTATTGGCTGCTTCACAGAGGCACTTTCTATGTATATGATTCTACCGTAATGATCAGCTCCAAGTACAGGTAGCATGGCCTTAGTTAGCTTTACTTTCCACCTGAGCACGGACTTATAGGCTTCATCCCATTGATCCATCTCTGTCGATACGAATGATGAGGCAGGCGGACCGCCAGCATTAATCAGAATACCACTAAGTGATCTGTCATCTACTTGTCTAATCAGTTTAGAGATGACGGCATCGCTAGTGATGTCACCAGCAACTATTTCGATTTGATCTGGATGGTCATTTTTAAAAGCTACAAGCTTTTCTTCGCCTCTGGCATTAATAATAATGTGGGCCCCCTCTTGAATGAGAACTTCTGCTATGGCACGACCGAAGCCACTAGTCGCTCCAGTGACGACGAAGAGTTTATTTTTAATTTTGAGATCCATTATAGGAGTTTATCAAGAAAGAGCATCAAGCTTTTTTCTAATTTTGAAATATGACCGTCCGCACTAAACTGCTTTTTTATAATAGCTAAGATTTCTTCTTTGCGATCCAAAGTAGGGTAGTATAGCCCCTTGTAGTCCATGATAGTCTGAATAATTTCAAATTCACCCATCTCTTCATATCGTGCGTAGACTTCTTCAAAGGTCTCAGCACTCACTGATTCTATAATGGCTTCTCGCTCATCATCAGTGAATTCTAAGTCGGCGTGCGAAGCATGAATTAGGAGGAAGGTCCTAAACTCCTGCTCGTTCCATTCTTCTTTGTCTGACATAATCTGGTCTTGAGCTGACAAAATAATCAATCTTTTGGTATCATCGAGGTTTAGACAGCATGCTTATAGGCAAACAGTAAAGTTATATTCAGCCGCTGAAAATCTCAAAATCCTAGACTCACAAAATTTTTAAGATGATGTGATGACAGTTATCATAGGGTCTATCAGTGGAATGATTATGTCGCGCTCATACTGGGGATGTGATCAACCAGATGATAGGAGCTCAGCTCGTAGTCCATGTAAGCGCAGTAACTATGTATGCCATTAGTGATGACCAAGTATTTAGCTTGCAGTGACTGATTATACATTGATACCTGATGAAAAGTAGCATCGCTGATCTGCTCATTATGACTCTTGCATTCTATGACCATGTGTGGCTTTAAGCCACCATCCAGTACGACGATATCAAATCTCAGAGACCTTTGATTGACAATGATCTCTCTTTCTATCTGTATTCTATTGAGGCTATAGCCAGAGGATGTGATAAGGTAATGGACCATGAGTTGGCGCACGTACTCCTCAGGGGTGAGCATGACAAATTTTCTTCTGATAGTGTCCAGGACCTCTGTGTGAGTGGCCAGTCGACGTAGCTTTAGTCGGTCTTTATATTGACTTAGTGAGAGTTCTATGAGCATCGTCATCTATGTAACTTCGGCATGTTGTGCCTCTGGCAGATGCCGGGTATCATGCTGAGCTGCTATGGTCATAACGTGATAAGCCAGATCTCCCTTAACAAAAATTTCTTCGAGCGAGATATTTTCGTGCTGATAGCCTGCTCTTTGCATTAATGTGATGAGATAGTACTGGTATTCTACGTGAGCGCAGTCATACGGATCTATCAAATGATCTTGGGTTATAAAGCTGATTTGGCTGGGATCATTTAGAAATATGTCACTGAGTGAATAGTTGAGATCAAAGTCGATTAGAAATTCCTTTACGTTATAGTCGACATAAATAGATTTCATGCGAGCCGCGTGTTCCATATCGAGGAAGCTGATGTAGAACCGATCATGTACTTGTAGAATCTTAATTCTATCCTTGAATAGCTCAAGCTTGGAGGAAAGACTTCGAGCGAACTTGAGCAGATCATCATCTGTCCTGATTGCAGGGTGCGTGATGTATTCCTTGGTGTCTATACTTAGTATGTCTTTGGCATTAATATCATTGTTTTGACTTAGTGCATAGTGGTCTATGGGATGCTTGATTTTGATGTATTGTCTAGCATCTATGGCTGTGGCGTCATTCTCTCTTTGAAATTTGTCAGTGTCAATGTGGATAAAGCTATCCCAACTTACGCCTGAGAATACTTGGTCTTGCAGCTGATTTTTATTGACGAAGATGACAGGAAATAACTCATACAAATGAATGACACTTGACAGATTATGGATGCCTATTTCTGAATCATCATACTTCTTTTTAAAAAGTGCTTTATATAAATTTTGGTCTATAGATTTAACCTTCTCCATCACACTATCAAAAGATTGTCTCTGAATAGAGTCAATCGTGGCGCTGCAGTTTTCGCCCTGAGTGCTCATTCTATTGTTGAAGAGAGTGGCGTATCGTTCCGATTTATGACTACTGCTGATGAGTTGACTTTCTAAGAATCTTTTAATGTAGTATTTCTTGAATGTAGCTTGCCACAGTTGGCTATCATCTATTTCGGAGATGAGTGCACGAATCATTCGTGATTCAGTAGCACTGAGCTTGGACATGTAATTCTCCCATGTGAATACGTCCGGATGCTCATTGCACAGCTGTATACAGTACGATATTGATTGTAGTAGGGCAGAGAGGTATTCTTTTTTATTAAGTATGTTAAATGAATTGTCACAAAGTGGCTTACTGATCAGATGAGAGTGATTGAGTTCTGACACATAGTTAGCAATATCACTACAAGTGTCTCTGATAGCGTCACCACAATTGTGTATGTTTAGCTGTTCCACGCTAAGATGAGATGCTGAATTCCGATGATCATGCAGCTTAGAAAGCTCAGACGTAATGAATTTGCTCGCGATTTTCAGATTAGCGGTAAGTGTACTGTCTTCCGCTTGAACGAATATGGCAAATAGATCTGGCAGCAAGCTGGCGAAGCGATCTCTCCATGCTTCGAATTCTACTCCAATAATCTGATTTGCTTTTGATAGTGTATTTTTCTTTTTGAAGCTGGTCGATATGCCGAGCAGACTGTAGCTATCTGACTCAGCTACTCCTGCTTGTAGTAGAGCAAATTTTTCTGTTATGTTGTCTAATGATTTTTTCAGCTCTTGATGGTGTCTCAGTGATTCATTCAGGCTGTTAATTTGCTTTTTCTGATATTTAAATAGCTGATCATTCAGCTGATATAGCAATGCTTTACCTTTAAGCTGGACGGCTGTTAAATTTTTTCGTAGGGCATTTTGATTCAATTCAGACTCTACAGTGATGAGATCTTGATGACCAATGAGATTGTAGATAGGATGGTATAATTCTGTGGCCCGTTTGATCATCTTGAGATAACGGTCTAATTCATCAACATCAAAGTTTAGATTGAGATTTTGAAGTGTGAATTCTAATTCGTTAATGGCTAATGAACGATTAGCATAATGTTGCTTCTGGATCAAATGAATCAGTCGATCGGTGCCAAAGTCAGAATTATACAGTGATCGAAAGTGCTGCTTAGTTTCATTGAGAATCTGCTCTTGTTCTAACTGATCTTGCTGATAGGCTATGGAATCAAGTGGACTATAATTATGGTTCATCCTGATCCTTAATTTGGAGATTTCGAGTTCTCCTATTTGGGACGTTCTGCTTAGATCTAAGATATAATGTTTAAAGGAATGCAACTGTTGAGCGAGATGGGGTATTGATGATACATCTGATACAGATATGATTGTGGATTTGCCACACAATAAGTTATTTCTGATGATGTATTCTAAGAAACTAATGAGGCAGGACTCATATTCTATATATTTATTTTGCTGATCTGCATTCGTCTCTACGTCTATGGAGAATAAGGAATCAAAAACTAGAGTAGTCATATGTAGCAAGGTATAGTCTACTCAAATATATTAATATTATTTATACATATTAATATTTATAATTTGTAATACCATGATTTACATTAGTTAGTCTTAATCATACCATCATATCGGTCTATTCCTCTTTTTTTATTAATCCTCCACTGACCACCTCACCATCTTTATATATATAGGACATTATCAGATTTTCCTCTTCGTCATAATATTTTAATGCGCCGTCCAGCTTTCCATTCTTATTATTACCACTTTGGGTAAGTTTACCCATATCACTCCACACTCTAAAAGGTCCATCCTGAGTCCCTTTGTTGTAGGTGATTTCCTTTAGCGGTCTTCCGTATTTATACTCTCCGTAGAGCCCATGATATTGATTATCTAAATATTCAACTCTTTTTTCAAGCTGACCACGATTATTAAATTCTAAGTGAGACCCATTTAACCCTCCGTTGATGTAGCTTGTAAGTGACTTAATACTCTCGTTTTCGTGAAATAAGGTCCAAGGACCATCCTTTTGTCCGTCTCTGACGATGCCTTGCTCTAACATCTTGCCAGAGTCATCTTTCTTGGTGATGATGGTCGCTGTTGAATTGGGTACTGGCATTTCTGTGAAGCCACTCATATTAAATGAGTTAGAGCTTTGAACTGATTCGGTAGGTGATTGACAAGCATTTAGCGTGAAACAGACTGACGCTATAAAGATCATATTTCTCATTTAGCTCTAATTTTGATGGCTAATATAATAAAGAAGAAAATTTAGAGAAGCATGTATAGGTTACATTTTAAGCTGCAGTACTAATTAAGATTTTGGCATAGTGAAATAAAAAAGGGCCCAGTAAATATAAACTGGGCCCTTAAACAGAGATTTTAATTATATATGAGAGGACTATTTCTTCTCTTCTTTGAATACTCTAAGATTTCCATTAGAACATCCTTCGATGAACGCATGGAACTCAGCTCCTTTGACAACTTCAAATCCAGGATTTAATTCAATACAGGTGCCAGCTGTATAGTCTGTCACTGATTGATTCACTAATCCTGTAGATGTTATCTCGATAGCAGCTTCGTATCTACCTGGCGCAACTGGAACGTCTGGAATATCCAGAAAATCTACACAGCAACTCTGTGCTTCTACTGATGCACCTACAATATCGATACTGGCACAGATACCCTGAGATCTATAAGCTGATCTAATATCAAATGCTGTGGATGTACCAATGGTAAATTGAGTCAAGTTGAACGTGTTAGGATTGTACACGATGGAGTGAATAATGTACACACCAGGTGTATTAATCACAAAATTCGGATTTGTGCTTGTAGCTTCAAGAACGAATCCCTCAGATGTAAGCAAAAATTCTTGTACAAAGCCAGACGGGATGTTCGCACTTACAGAAGTAGCAGACGCCAGCACTCCTGAGTTTTCATCCACACAGCCACTCGTCATAGCAGAATTCATAGCTCCAGCTTGAGCAAGGCAGCACTCATTTAATGATAATTCTAATCCAGCTACCAGAAGATCTGCACACGCGCCGCTATCATCTATCAGTGTCAATACTTCAGCAGCCGTCGTGACGCCAAACTGGACACCTGACAAGTCAAGAGTATTCGGATCATAGACTAAGGCGTGTATGGTATAATCTCCAGCTGAAGTGAAAGTGAAGGTAGCCTTAGTATCATCAGTCACATCAAGAGCTTCTATCACTAAGCCTGTACCAGATGTCAGCACATATACTAGCTCATATCCAGCTGGTACGATAGCTGAGTTATCAGGAGTAAATGACCGTGTGACGCTACCGCCAGCTATGATACATCCGCCAAGACTTCCAGGTAAGAAATTACCAGCATCTAATGGAGGACACAAGATAATCTCAGTATCATCTCTATCAGTCACCTGAGCACCTCCACCTTGAGGTGTAGCTACAACTACCGCAGTATTCGTATAACTTCCAGCAACACTACTATCCGTGCACGTATACTTGATAACTTGGCCGGCCGTCATCATGCCTAGATTATTATCACAGCTAGGGGATAAGGCATCTGATACAGTGACATTAGTCAGGGTCGTACTACCAGTGTTAGTCACGATAATTTCAAATTTTGCTGAATCACCAGAATTAATCGTTTGGCTATCTGACATATCTATGGCTCTCTTGACAATATCGATATCTGGGTTCAAAACATTAATATCAGTATCGTCATCGGCCATTACTTGTGGATCACCATTTTCAGGTATCGCTGTGACCATAGCTACATTGACATAATCAGCAGTCACACCAGGATCACTACAAGCATAATTAAAGGTGGCTCCAGGTGCCAAAAATGCAATTGTAATATTACAGGCTCCTGCCTCTGGATCTGTCACTGTAATAGATCGTAATGGAATATTACCATCATTAGTCACTGTGATGCTGAACTGCGCTGATCCTCCTGATACGACGTCCTGACTATCGGTACCGTCTGATGCCATCTTATCGATAGCAATAGATGGATTAGGATTAATATCTACAAAATCTTGGTCAACGACATTACCACCCGGAGGTAAACTGACGTTATTTATCGTGTTATCATTTGGTCCATCTACATCAGATACAGAATCGAACCCTGTTGGGTCAGTCTCAGTGATGGTGTAGTCTCCTGGTGATACAGTGAATGAATAATCTCCGTTGCTATCAGTAATTGTAGTTAAACTATTGCCATTAGCATCGGTAAGTGTAATTAACACTCCCGAAATTGGTTGATTAGGCATGCCGTCACCGTTAGTGTCTTCCTCTACCGTACCTGATACCATTGCAGGACGCTCCTCTACGAAATCTTGATTAGGGACATTACCTCCGATAGGCACAGCTCCACTAATAATGTTATCGAGAGGATCACCTTCTACGTCACTTACCGAGGTGAATCCAGCAGGTTGTATTTCGGTAATAGTGAAATTACCTGGAGCCACTTCAAATTCATAGTTACCATTTGCATCAGTAGTGGTGGTCTGCATATTGCCAGCACCATCTACAATACTGATAACAACGCCCGATAGGTCTACATTCCCTACGCCATCATTGTCAGTGTCTTCTGATACGTTACCGGAAACAATAGCTGGCCTTTCGTCTACAAAATCTTGATTTGGCATATTGCCTCCAAGCAGCACTGTATCTTCAATCACATTATCTAATGGATCTCCTTGTACATCAGACACAGAGCTAAATGTAGGAGGATCAGTTTCTGTAATCGTATACATTCCAGGTGCGACTTCAAATTCGTAATTACCGTCGGGATCTGTCACCGTCGTCTGGGTAACACCTGCTCCATCGACAATCGTTATTACTACATTAGCCAATGGTAAGTCACCGATATCGTCATTATCTAAATCTTGAGATACATTACCAGAAACGACAGTCGGTCTTTCGTCGACGAAGTCTTGGTCAGGTGTAGTTCCCCCTGGAGGCACTGTACCCATAATGGTATTGTCATTAGGACCATCTACATCAGAAACTGAATTAAATCCAGCAGGATCTCTCTCAGTAATCGTGAACGGGCCAGGAGCTACGGTGAACATATACTCACCATTAGCACCAGTCGTCGTCGTCTGCATAGCACCAGTGGAATCAGTAATAACTATGGTGACACCCGGAATTGGGTCTTCACCTATATCATCATTATTGATATCTTCTCTCACGGTACCAGAGACCGTAGCTGGCTGCTCATCAAGGAAATCTTGATCAGGTGTAGATCCCCCTGGAGGCACCGTACCCGTAATAGTATTGTCATTAGGACCATCTACATCAGAGACTGAATCGAATCCAGCAGGATCTGTCTCAGTAATCGTGAACGGGCCAGGAGCTACGGTGAATATATAATCACCATTAGCATCAGTGGTCGTGGTCTGCATAGCACCTGTGGAGTCGGTGATGACAATAGTCACACCTGGGATAGGCTGATCAGCGACACCGTCGCCATCAGTATCCTCTTCTACGGTACCAGAGACCGTAGCTGGCTGCTGATCGATAAAATCGTTCATAGCTTGAACTCCACCGGGAGCGACTGTACCTGTGACAATATTATCATTAGCTCCATCTACGTCGGATACTGAAGTGAAGCCTATAGGGTCCTCCTCTGTAACTGTGAATGATCCAGGAGCTACAGTAAACATGTACATACCGGATGCATCAGTAGTCGTAGTCTGAGTTACACCAGCTCCATCTACTACTTCAATAACCGCACCTACAATAGGTGTATCACCTACGCCATCACCGTTAGTATCCTCAAGTACAGTACCTGAGATTTTGGCAGGCTGGTCAATAGTGGTGTTAGTGGGATCGTCTGTGCCATTCGTTTGGTTAGGGTCACCAGGATTAGCAGTATCTGATAGATCATCTACAACTTGGCCTGATGGATCATCGCCGCTTACGATGGCTTGGTTATCCACCATGCCGCTATTAATATCGGCTTGTGTGATGGCATAAGTAGCAGTCGAAGTACCTGACGCACCAGCCGTGAGGGTAGATGGGCTTACTGCTGAAGGACTTGGTAAAGTCCCAGTACCTGTGAACAAAGCGGCGTCCTCTGAAATTACTACATCGGTTAAAGTCGCAATTCCACAGTTAGTGGCAGTATAAGTGTAGGTTATAATATCTCCGACAGAAGCTACAGCGTCAGGACCTAAGTCCAATGATGAGGATTTTTGTAATGAGATACATGGAACGATAATGTTAGTTGGATCACTGTCGGAAACAGCTGCATCTCCATTAGCAGGATCCGCAGTCACCTCCGCTATATTAGTAAAGTCAGCAGTGACATTAGTCTGTGTACACGTATATGTATTTGAATCACCTGGATTCAAAGTTCCTACAACTTTATTACAGCCTGCGGACAATGCATCCGTCACTGTAACATTGTTCAAAGGAATATTACCAGTGTTAGTTACGACAATGTTAAACGTAGCAGTATTGCCTTCTAAGACATACTGTACGTCGGAGCCATCTGTAGCTCTCTTTACAATGGATATACTTGCTTCATTTTCTATTGGAGTGACAGTAGGATCGTCTTGTCCTGGAAGATCATTAGGATTACTCGAATCGGAATCATCTTCTACGGGCTGACCAGATAGGTCGTCACCGACTACAGAAGCTTGATTATCGACCATGCCTGCTGTTATATCTGCCTGCGTTATCGCGTATGTTGCTGTGGACGAAGCGGTTTGACCTGGTGCCAATGTAGAAGGATTCACAGCTGATGGGCTTGGTAAAGTACCCGTTCCGCTGAATGAGCCTTGCACTTCTGAAATCGCTACATTATTCAGTAAAGCATTTCCACAATTAGTCACTGTATAAGTGTAAGTGATAATATCACCGACAGAGGCAACACCATCTGCGCCTAAGTCTAATGAAGAACCTTTTTCAAGTTCAATGCATGGAACGATAACCTCAGTAGGGTCTGTATCAGTGACAGCTGGGCCACCTCCATCTGGATCGCCAGATACATTAGCAATATTAATGAAGTCATCTGTTACATTGTTTACCGTACACGGATATGTGGATGATTGACCCGGCATCAGCGTTCCAATGACATTATCACAACTTGGTGTTGTTGGGTCACTTACATTGATATTATTGAGGGTAACGTCGCCATCATTAATTACTGTTATTTGAAAATTAGCGGTATTACCCGAAAGGACATATTGTATATCAGATCCATCAGCTGCAGTCTTAACGATACTAATACTTGGTTCAAGAACCACCACATCAGAGTTATCACTTACGCTCAACTGTTGTCCTCCATTAGCAGGATCACCAGTGACGGTAGCTGTATTAGTGAAGCTTGCAGTGACATTAGCCAAAGTACAGTTATACATGAACATGTCTCCAGCTGGCAATGTACCTATAACGGCATCACATGCAGGTGCTAATGGATCACTTACAGTCACATTATTGAGTGCAATATTACCTGTATTCTCTACTACAATCTTATAGATAGCATCTCCTCCTTGAATCACATTTTGAGTATCAGTTCCGTCAGTTGCGCTTTTGGTTATGGTTAAACCTGGCACAATATCTACGACGACATCAGTCTGATCAGAAGCTGTAACTGCAGGTCCGCCACTTACAGGATCACCAGAGACATTTGCTACGTTAGTGAAGTCACTTTGGACGTTAGCCGCCGTACAAGTGTACGTGGTGGTTTCGCTAGGAGCCAAGGATCCTATAGTATTATTACACGATGTGGCAAGAGGATCAGATACTGCTACATTGTCAAGACCTACATTTCCTGTGTTGGTGACGACTATCTCGAAAGTAGCAGTCCCGTTGAAGGCCACATTTTGGCTATCTGTTCCATCACTAGCTCTCTTGATGATTTCTATTTTTGGATCGGCACATGCATCTATATTAGATGCAGTAGTCCAAGCTTTATCTACTGGAGTCTCGCACGTCGGCGCATTCCCGTTAAATACCAAGCCGCAATCTGGATCTACTGGTGCATTAGCGTAGTTATCTATGTTTACATTTCCATTAGCTGGAGCTATTCCAGCTTCAACAGCATCCGCGCAACCATCACCATCACTATCTAAATCTCTGAAGTCAGGTATACCGTCCATATCTGTGTCCACAGGTGCATTTGCACATAGACCCTGAAGAACTCCGCAGTTTTCGCCATTGTTAATGATGTAATTACCGTCACCATTATTATCTAACCTACAATCCTCAAGAGTCAGATTAATATTGCAGCATGCCTCTATAGCATCAGGAATTCCATCATTGTCAGAGTCCAAATCTAAGTAATCACATATGCTATCACCATCAGTATCAACACATGAGGCAATACTTTTGACCTCACATCCCTCTCCCCATACTAAGGTGTAGGAACCACCATTACCTGTCGCGGCATTATTATAAAATGTTAAACTTATTTCATCTATACACCCAGTAAATGTCACTTCTATCATATGAGCTACATCTCCACTCACTTGCTGATTGACAGTAGATGAAAATATGCTTCCATTCTGAGAGACGTTAGCACCTGTAGTCGCTGTTAACGTGACTGGGGTACCATTTCTACTTCCTACAACAACTAATTCATCAGTTCTATCTATATCCCATATTGGTAAAACCAACTCACAAACTGGTTCACTAAAGGTATAAGTCGTCACCATATTTTCAGCGGGAGAGTTAGAGTTAACTACCCCCTGTCTCAGTCCAATCTCTCCTCCAGTTTGGCTGTTATTGATAACATCTTCATCAGTAGCAGCACCTCCATTAAAGGTACGGCTGGCAGTGATAGTTGCATCTCCAACTTGTATGTTAGCTGCATTAAAATCAGCTATACCGTTAGTACTGTTATTCACTGGGGTAAGATCAGGTGTCTGACATATATCATTATATATTACACCCTCATCTACGTTGAGGATTCCATCATTATCAGAGTCTTTATCGTCTAAATCAGCTACTCCGTCATTATCTTTATCAGCAGGGGTACATCCTTCGCCCCAGGTGACGGTATAAGAACCACCGGCATTATTACTTCCATCGAAGTTATAGAAGGTATAGTCTACTTGATCTATACAGTCGTCAAATGTAATGACCACAGCATGAGCTGGATCGCCGCTGACTTGTTGATTCACGACAGAAGTGAAAATATTATTATTTTGAGCTACATTACCACCTAAATTGCTCACTGTAAAAGATACAGGTACGCCATCATTAAAAGCTTCAATAACTAATTCATCAGTTCTGTCGATATCCCATACTGTCATTTCTAAAGGACATACATCCTTATCGAATGTGTAGGAATTTAACATAAAGTCAGCTGAACTGGAAGAATTCTGGACACCTTGCCTGATGCCGATGATTCCAGAAGTTTGGCTGTTGTTAATGACGTCTTCATCTAAACCAGCTGATCCACCAAATAGGCGAATGCCAGTAATGGTGGCTTCACCAATCATGAAATTTTCTGCGTTAAAGTCTACAAGTCCGTTGTTGCTATTGTCTATGGGCGCTAAGTTCGGCGTGGAACAAGACTGGCCATAAGAGTGAATACCAATCAAAGACACGAGTAAAATAAAAGCAGTTAATAGTGCATTTAGTTTCATTGTGTAATTGTTAAAATGTTAATGGTAAATGTGTTAATACTGTTATTAATAATAATGACGCTCTTATCTGCCAATAGCAGACATGGTAATTCGAAGTAAAGGAGTGGTCAGCATGACATTAATAGCAGAAACGCAAGAAGAGGTATACACGAGTATTAAGAAATGGTATGCATCTTAAGTACGATTCGTACTGGGTGTGTGCAAAGCTATGATATTTTTTTTGGTTTAATGTAGGTCAAATGTTAAATAATGTAGCTTTAGTGTAGTGTCAGTTAAACTATGTGCTGGTCATGCTGCAATATTTGACTCCTTTTCAATTTCTGCGAAAGGGTTTAGCCATTGCTGATAATTTCCGTTCTCGTCAAATTCAATAGTACATGATTTGCAAACATGGCTATAGCGATACGGCCATAGGTCTGAGCCACCTATTGCTAAGCTACCTTGCTTAGCAGATAGAAATGTATCTACTGTAGGGATGCCATAGAATATTTCAATGACCTCCTGGACTGCTGAGCAGGATGGACAAGTACATGCTTTTGTAGAGGGGGCTGATGTAGATGCTGATGTGGTGAATGTATGTCTCATATCAATTAATTTTGATACAAACATAAATTACATCGTGCATTCTATCTGCACGGAAAATTTAGAAGCCTATTTTATTATCGTGGAGCTCAGGATTTTGTGACAGGCACATCATTTCGATGGCTGTCATGGCTGCCTCATCGCCTTTGTTACCGTATTTGCCACCAGCTCTATCTTCAGCTTGTTCTTTCGTATTAGGAGTCAATACGCCAAAAATTACTGGCTTTCCACTCATGAGAGACAGATTCATGATACCAGAGGCTACAGCTCGATTTATGTATTCATCGTGCTGAGTCTCACCTTTGATTACACAACCTAAACAGATGACGGCGTCTAATTTAGATTTGCCCATTAAGAACTTTGCTCCGAAGGGTAGTTCAAATGCTCCTGGTACTTTCAGCAGGTAAAGATTATCTTCTTTCAGTCCATGGTCCTTAAGCGTCCTAACACATGCCTTCTCTAATGAATCGGTTATTTTGGCATTCCACTTAGAAGTGATAATTCCGACTTTCTTTCCAGCAATATCGAAGGCTGATTTCTTATTGGAAGATAAATTTTGATCTTTCGAAGACATGTGCAGTAGGATAGCGGTTTAGCTATTTAAATATTTATCCACCATTTGCCCTTCACTGGAATTAGGAAATTCCTCTTTGAGTCTCGTAAAAGCCTCCTGCGCTGCCTCCGCATTGCCTTGTTTCATCTGAAGTAGTCCCAGTTTATTTAGATAATATGGAGTAAGTAAGTCGTTGGTTTTTGCACTCACCGCCTTCTCGTATAGACTGATGGCTTTATCGAACTCACTTTTCTCCGAGTGAGCATCGGCTAAGGCACCATATTTAGTAATAGGTAGTACCTCACCTGAAGGGCTATAATTATTTAAGTATTCGATGGATGCATCATACATACCTAAATTTAAGTATGAGATACCCGCATAGTATTTGGCAAGATTAGCCGCTTTCGTGCCGTTATAATTATCGATGACGTCAAGAAATCCATCAAAGCCGCCGCCCGGATTTTCAAGTGCCAAGGCGAAAGAATCTCTCTTGAATTGTTCTTCAGCTTTATACATAGCAGAAGCTGCTTTCTTCTCTCTTGGCGCTTTATAGAGCAATGAGTAGGCTAAGATACCACCTACGATCAGCAGAATGCCGACCACAGATCCTAATACCAGAAACTGATTTTTCTCTAAAAACCCTTGCGCTGATTCTTTAGCTTCTACAAGATCTACGAGTGTTTCGTCCTTCTTTATATTTTTCCTTCTACTCATTGGAGTTAATTCAAAATTTGCGCAAAATTAAACATTTTAGGCGATACCGTATCTTAAATATATAGTTGTTTGAGAATAATAGGTAAAATGTTCATTCACTACAAGTAATCTATATCTGGTGAAAAGGGGTATCTCATGATCATATTCATCGCCCTATCAATACTTAGCCCCTCAAAGACTACTCGATATATCATTTGTGTGATCGGCGTCGTAGCCTGAGTTTTTTTAGATAACTGATTAGCTATAGCTAATGTACGGACTCCTTCTGCTACTTCATCCACGCTACTCATCGCTTCTTCAAAGCTTTGTCCAGCACCCATCCGGAAGCCGAAGCTATAGTTTCGGCTATCCTTACTCGTGGCTGTAGCAAAGAGATCTCCTATGCCGGCAGTACCTAAGAACGATTTCACATCAGAGCCTAATAACTGAGATATATGTATCATCTCACGAAGTCCTCTCGTCAATAATAAGGACTGTATATTCTTACCATAGCCATGGCCCTCAAGGAGACCAGAGCCTACAGCAATATAATTCTTAAAGGCTCCCGCGAGTTCAGCCCCTTTTAGGCCTTTACTACCAAATACAAAGAAGGAATGACTGTCCAACACCTGACGTCCGAGCTCTATGACTTCATCAAATTCACTGGCAACTACTGTGGCAGTGGGCTGTCCCATGATGATTTCATTAGCTATGTTCGGACCAGAGAGGCAGCCCACACGGACGACAGAGCTTTCATCAATGATCACCTCACTCATAGTCATTACGTCTTCTGGTCCAATATTCTCATAGTCGAAGCCTTGTGCCTCTTGTTTAATATCCAAGCCTTTGGTGCCATGGATCATGATGTGCTCTGGTCGCAAGTAGAGCGATAGATCTTTCATCATGGATCTAAATTTCGCCGACGGGACGATGGGAAAGATGAGTAGACACTCCGCCGTGAGCTTGTCCATATCAGAGATGACATGAACGTTATCGGGTAGTGAGACGCCTTTATGGTTCTTGGTAAGGTTGATTTGGTCAGCTGTATCTGGATTACGAGTGTACAGCATGACATTCGCTTTTTGGCTGATAAGTTTAGCTACGGTAGTGCCAAATTTCCCTGCTCCTATGACCCCCACAGGTTGCTGATATTGAAGTGCATTTCTCATTAGTAATAGACTTCGATGATCTGCCTGCGTGTGATGATAGTCATGAAGCTATGCTTATTTCTTTTTCTTAGATTTTTGATCCTGGGCTATCTTCTGCTGCTGCTTCATCGCTTCTTCTAGCCTGGCTGAGAATCCCGACTTCTTCTTGGGTTTTGACTTTTCCTTGTTAAGCTCAGCCAGAATTTTCTCATCATTGAAGACGAATTTCTTAGTGATCACCGTCTGAAGTATAGTGAATAGCGTACTGAAGAACATATAACAGGTCAGACCTGAAGCATAGTTATTAAAAAATACTAAAAACATGATGGGCATAAAGTACTGCACATATTTCATTGCCGGATTAGCTGACATATCCATATGCTTGGTATTGTAGTATGTGTAAATTACTTGTGTAATAGCCCAAAGAATAGTGAACAAACTGATGTGACTTCCAGCCATCGGGATCTCGAATGGCAGGCGCATGAAGACATCGTAAGAGGACAGATCATCCGCCCATAAGAAAGGCACCTGTCTAAAGGTAATGTCTGCTGGAAAAAATCTAAATAGAGCATAAAAAACAGGCATCTGCAGGATCATAGGCAGGCAGCCACCTAAAGGACTGACACCATACTCCCGATAGAGCTTCATCGTTTCCACTTGTTTCTTCTGAGGTTCATCCTTGAACTTCGCAGTCATCTTGGCGATATCTGGCTTCAGGGCGCCCATCTTAGCTTGCGAATGAAGCATTTTATAGTTGAGCGGATACAGCAACATCTTAATGATAAAAATCAGTACTATGATTACTACGCCTTTAGCTGAGAAAAACTGAGCAAGCCAATTAAAGAATGGACGTATGACGTAGCGATTAATTGTCCCAAATACGCTTCGACCATAAGGGATGATCTGCTCTAATTGGATATCCATAGCCTTCAGTCGCTCGAAGTCATTAGGTCCAATGTAGAGCTGCATAGCGAAAGATTCATCAGCACTGTGACCGTATGGAATACCAAGCTTTGACTCTAATTTCTTTAAATCTTCAGCCTTTTCATCCATCATCTTTATCTTAAATAATGCACTGACGAATGGCTGATCTTTTGCTATAATAGAGGAATTGAAAAATTGATTAACTCCAGAGACCCACTTGATTGATTCATCTTCTAATTCTTCTTCGTCATCGCCTCTACAGCTGCAATAGTCCGAGTCTTCACCGACTTCTTTGTAATAGGTAGTCGTATAAAATTTCTCAAAGGTTTCATTGATTTCCAGCTTATCTAAGTAGTTTACCCAGTTCATCATGATGACGTCTGTGGATCGATCAATGCTGTTCTGCAGTCCTACGATATTTAGCTGGTAGTCAAGCTTATATGAGTCAGGTAATAACTCATAGGTGTGCTCTATATAGCCACTACCCGCATTAGCTCTCAGACTTAGCTTATTTCCATTAGTCTTGGCCTGGTAAAATAGATCTGCAGTGCTGATAGACTTGCCATTAATGGGTAAGATATATTCTAATTTGTTGCGCTGGTCTTCCAGTAACTGGAGATCAACACTTGTTTTATTAAAGTCTTTATCCTGTAGAATCTTTTTATGCTCTTTAAGAGTTGCCTGTTTGATGAAGCCTCCTTTATTAGAGAAGTCGATAGTGATAAGCTCATTACTTAACGTAAATGATGACTCCTCACCTATGGTACTAGAAGCAAAGTCACCATAAGATTCTGTTAATTGACTCATGCGCAAGCTGTCATCAGCTGCCTGAGCGGGCGCGATGCGATTCATATCGATCTCATCCGAATCTGGGCCGTCCTCTTCTACTAAGTCAACTTGTGCAATCGAATCCTTTACAAATTTTTGTCGCTCTAACTCTTCTTTCGAGGGTGCTGTCATCACCGACCACCCAATAATAATTGCCAAAATAAGGGCAAATCCAATAAATTGATTTTTATCCATATAGCTCCGCGAAATGCGCCGCAAAGGTACAATTAATCAGGTATAGTGCTAATGGTTTTGGACGATTGACGTGATATAATCTATGAAGATGCATAAAAATACAGGCTCACTACAGCCGAACAAAGCAGGCGCCTTCAGATATACATCCTATGATCATAAGTTGTCTACTTCATACTCTCATTGACTGCTACATCTATAACTACCTTAATAAAACACTAACTCATGAGACTGTTAAGCTCGCAAATGGCTAATTTTATGCATTAAAATCTTTATCTATGAAATCGATATTGTGGTTTGTAACTGTTGTTTTGGTTATAGTAGTCTTATTTGTCCTCGTCGGTCTGCTATCGCCTGGACAGCGCAGTGAGGACGAAGTGACTATAGATGCTCCACGAGAGTATGTGTGGAACCAGTACTTAGACAAAAAGCTCATGTATAAGTGGATGCCAGGCCTTCAAGATATTTCGCTGGTCTCAGGCTCAGAGGGCGAGTCTGGAGCTGAGTACCTGATCAAGCTAAACTCTATTAATGAAGAAGGCTCGACCATGAATCAGGTGATCACCACCATTGATGAGTATGAGACATATGCTTTTGACTTTGACAGCGAGCATCTCACAGGCCATACCAATATAGAATTCACAGCTGAAGCTGATACGGCGACCCTCATCAATGTGACGAATTTATATAAGGGAAAGGTCTTTTGGACTAATTCACTTTTGCAATTATTCCGACAGAATATCGATAAGAATTCTAAAGAACAATATGATGGCCTCAAGAAAATAATAGAAAGAAACTATCAAAAAGAATTACAATCTATAGAGCTGCAAAACGCTGAAAAAGCATCCCCTGTAAACTCTGGCACCAATGACCTTAATTAAGAGCAGCATATCAGAGGAATTTGATGCATTTTCTAAGAATTATCGCAACGATATGATTGCGGTAGTTCCTCACTATGAGGACCTCCTAAACGCCTACATGCAGGCGATTCCAGCTGATAAAAAGATTAATCATGTCTTAGATATTGGATGTGGAAATGGGACCATTACCGAGCTTCTACAGACTAAATATCCTGACGCAGCTTACACATTAATTGATGCATCAATTGAAATGCTGAATATCTGCAGAATCAGATTAGCTGAGCTCAGCGTAGATTACGTTCAGACTTATTTTAATGAATACGTATTTCCAGAAGATCGTTATGATATAGCGGTAGCTGGATTCAGCCTTCACCATTGCCAAGCCCAGGAGAAACGCCTACTGTACCAAAAAGTCTTCAGAAGTCTGGCTGCTGATGGAATCTTTGTGATGTCTGACCTTTTCATAGGTAAGGGTGACGAAGATCACCCAGCTCTGTTAGCAGAATGGAAAGCTCATGTCTTAAATCATGATAGAACTGGCCGAAAGTGGGCCTGGCTATCAGAACATTATGCCGCTTTTGATTATCCTGATAATCTAAAAAATGTAATATTGTGGCTTGAGCAGGCGGGATTTGCTCAAATTGAAATTGTATGGCAGCAAGGTCACTGGATCAATCTCAAAGCCATTAAGTAAATGCTCAAGAAAACGTATAGTGCGATCTGCGTCAAGGATTCATACATGTTGTAGAATCACTTCGACCCGTAGTATCCGTACTATTCCTGATTTATATACGTGTCTATTACAATGTGGCTGGCGAGTGATTATTAGATCTGATGAAAAATTCAGTATTAAGTTACGCGTCATATATTGATTGAGTCGGCGTATATTTTAGATAATAAAGTGATTCAAATCGCCTAACTTTAGCTCCGTAATTAACTAAGATATTATGAGAATATTTTCGCTTTCTTGCTTCCTCATCCTAAGCCACATATGCTTCTCTCAGACAGCCGACCGCTGGCAGCAAAGAGCAGAGTACAATATGAACATTGATTTTGATGTCAGTAAGCACCAGTTTACTGGAGAACAAGTAATCAACTATTATAATAATTCTCCCGATACACTGACGCAGGTATTTTACCATCTGTATTTTAATGCATTCCAAGCTAATAGTATGATGGATGTCAGGTCAAGAACTATACCCGACCCAGACGGTCGAGTCAGTAGCAGAATTTTTGCTTTGGACGAAACGGAGATAGGGTTTCAGAAGGTGAACGCGCTCACTCAAGATGGTCTAAATACATCATTTGAGGTGGTGGGCACAATATTAGAAGTACAGTTAGCTCAGCCTATATATCCAGGGCAGAAGACAGTTTTAGCCATGTCATTTGAAGCGCAGGTACCAGTACAAATAAGAAGGTCAGGCAGAGACAATACAGAAGGTGTGGACTACTCTATGGCTCAGTGGTATCCTAAGCTCAGTGAGTATGACTATCAAGGCTGGCACGCTAACCCTTATGTGGGCAGAGAATTTCACGGCGTATGGGGTGATTTTGACGTAAAAATTAACATCGATGAGAACTATGTAATAGCAGCCTCAGGTGTCCTGCAAAACCCCCAAGAAGTGGGTGGAGATTATGCACCGAGCTCTGCACAAGTTAAGGTAGTGGGAGGTAAAAAAAGATGGCATTTTATAGCTGAGAATGTGCATGACTTCGCGTGGGGAAGTGATAGAGACTATAAGATCGTACAGAAGAAAGCATACAACGGAACTAACATGATATTCGCCTATATACCAAGTGAGCGAACTAATGAAAATTGGGAAAAACTACCGGATATAATGAGTGAAGCTCTCCGCTACTTAAATGAAAGATTCGGTACTTATCCCTTTCCAGTCTACAATTTTGTGCAAGGTGGAGATGGCGGTATGGAGTACCCCATGCTGACATTGATCACAGGAGAGCGGCGATTAGGTAGTTTAGTAGGGGTGTCTGTGCATGAGTGGGTCCATAGTTGGTTCCAGATGGTGCTCGGGACTAATGAGTCACTTTACTCCTGGATGGACGAAGGCTTTACGACCTTCGCATCTGCCGAGACAATGAATTACCTAAAAGAGAAGGGCCTTCTCGGGGAGTCTAAAGCTGTAGACAATCCGCATGAGAGCAATTATAATAGATACTATAATTTCATCAGTACAGGCTTAGATGAAGCGCTAAGCACTCACGCTGATCATTATCAGACAAATTCGGCCTATGGCACAGCAGCCTATTCAAAAGGAGGTATTTTTCTGAGGCAGTTAGAATATATTATTGGAGAGGAAGTCTTTGCATCTGGCATGTTACGCTATTTCAATACATGGAAATTCAAACATCCGAATCCCAATGACTTCATCCGAGTCATGGAGAAAGAATCTGGGATGGAACTGGACTGGTACAAAGAATATTGGATCAATTCCACCCATCATCCAGACTACGCTATATATGCTGTAGAGCCTGTTGAGGATAAGTATAAAATTATCATCGTAAAGGATGGAGTGATGCCCATGCCCCTTGATGTGGAAGTGCAATACATGGATGGAACGTCGGAACTCATTAACATACCGCTTCAGATAATGAGAGGTGAGAAAAAAATGGACGGAGGCAGATCATTTATAAATCGGCCTGACTGGCCATGGACTCACCCTGTCTATACCCTGGTGGTGGATAAAGTGGTTAAGGAGGTAAAGATAGATCCCGATCATCGGATGACAGATACTAACAGGGATAATAATGCCTGGATTTTAAATCCATGAATCTACATAGTCTATGCTAATAGAGGTTTTACTATGAGCCATAAGCTACTTTTCAGCATCGTAGTGTGGATTTAACTATTTGTATTGATACACGTTCTATAATATGTCACTTCGATGATTTATTTGTCATTTGATTAACTATTTTCGCATTCTATAAACTTTTGAACTATGTCCAGAGAACTTACACTTAGAGATTCACTACGAGAAGCTATGTCAGAAGAGATGAGGAGAGATCCAGACGTCTTTTTGATGGGAGAGGAAGTTGCCGAATATAATGGTGCCTATAAGGTGAGTAAAGGAATGCTGGATGAGTTTGGCCCTGAGCGTGTCATTGATACGCCCATCACGGAGCTTGGCTTTGCTGGGGTGGGCGTTGGTGCAGCTATGAATGGACTACGCCCGATTATAGAATTTATGACTTGGAATTTTGCAGTTCTAGCTTTTGACCAGATTATTAATAATGCAGCAAAGACACTGTCTCAATCTGCTGGCCAATATCGATGTCCAATCGTATTTAGAGGGCCCTCTGGAGCAGCTGGGCAGTTAGCACAGCAGCACTCGCAGACCTTCGAATCATGGATGGCTAACTGTCCGGGACTAAAGGTTATCTCTATCGTTGATCCCGCTGACAGTAAGGGTCTGCTTAAGTCAGCTATAAGGGATAATGATCCAGTATGCTTCATGGAGTCGGAGATGATGTATGGTCTAAAAGGTGAAGTTCCTGAAGGCGAGTATTTAGTACCTATCGGAAAGGCTGTCGTTAGGAAAGAAGGTTCAGATGTCACCATAGTGTCGTATAATAAATCAATGGAGCTTGTGAAAGAGGCTGCTACAACATTAGAAGCTGAGGGCATCAGTGCCGAAGTGATAGATTTGAGAACAATACGCCCACTCGATATAGAAACAGTCATCAAGTCTGTGAAAAAGACGAATAGGCTTGTAGTAGTCGACGAGTGTTGGCCGTTCGCAGGCGTCTCGGCAGAGGTCGCCTACGAAGTTCAAAAATATGCTTTTGACTATCTTGATGCACCTGTCACCAGAGTCAATGCAGCTGATACATCACTGCCTTACGCCCCTACCTTAGTAGAGGAATATATGCCGAATGCAGCTAAAATAATCAAAGCTGTCAAAGAGGTGAGTTACGTGGGAGCCTAACTATTTGTTCTCAGCTAATTATCATTCATATGCTCGGGAGCCTGCATCTTACGGATGTTTATCAATAACTTATTTAGTGAATGGGGTAGTGGCAAACATTTGCTATCTCTAAAATATTTTAATACCCAGAGTGTCAATATATAATGGGCTAGAGCTGACTAAGGACTGTCGCTCATACTGTTAACTATCACTCACAGATTTACAGATTAGTTCTATGCCAAGGTAGGAGGTCTTATCCGCATTTATTAATGCTAATTCATCGAATGAATTTAGGATCATAGCTTAAAGGTAATCGTTACGTTGACTGTGAGATTCCTACGCATATTCAGAAGTAAACATAGTTACGCAGTAGGTGTCATATTTTGGTAGCCCAGAACAAAGTATTAGGAAAAGTAGTAGCGGAAGATTTCGGTTGGCGAGATTTTTGATAAAAATCAGGACAACCAATTTTTACAGTGACCCAATTTCCTTTGAGAATTAAGTATCACAGTGAAATGGTTCTATATATGTTATTAAAGCAATGTGCTAAACAATCTCTAACCGAATAACTATTAGTCATTTAGAGTTTTGAATCTTAAACATCAGATTCTCTGAACATCCCTCTATAAAGAATTTCCCGCTTAGATCAGAGTAACGATGAGGGTCTAATTAATGCCATAAGCTGATATTCGCTACCTCAAAGAAGGTTTAGTATTAAATTCCGCTGATTCTACTCCATCATGTGCTTGCACTTTATGCAGCATCATCTGCGGATTGATTAGCTTAGTATTATACTGTACTATCCATGTTTTGTTGTCTTGCGTAAGTGGTTTTTGCACGTACATTTGGTACTCTCTGAATTCTCTCATCCAACGGCTGATGATGGTTCCTGCTTTGAATTGGATGATGATTTCTCTTTCTACAATTTGCTTATCTTCCTCTTCGATCTCCTCTTCGGATTCATCAGTTTTCGCCAGATCTGCTGCTGGTTCTAAAGACTTCCAGCCTGCGGTTTCTGCCACCTTCTCTAACATAGATTGCAGCTCAAGTAATGCTTCTGGTCTCCTGTCTTTACCTTTTACTGTCTTGGATAGGCCCTTATTAGTGTGCGAGATGGCAATTAAGGGTTGATCAGCTACATCACTTTTATACTCTTCATTAAGGGCAAAGAAATTTACTTCAGCTAGCTTCTTAGCTATGTCTTGTAAGTCTGATTTCTTGAGTTTCATAGAGTGCTTGCCCATCTTTTCAGTGAACCTTTCTCCCACGTAGACGGCATTACCTTGGTTATCGATGTCTAAAGTATAAACAGGGCAGCTGCCGAAGCAAGCTCCTTTATTCATCTTCACTTGAAAGTCCTCATTGATCAAGTTCTTAGTAGAACTACAACTAAATAAAGTCAAGATCAGTAATCCTGGCAAAAATCTCATATTCATGGAATGTCAGCTAATTAGTTTTTTAGAATCCAGCTGCAAAAGTATAAGTAAATCGACTATATGCAGTTCGGATAGACAGTATATAAACTCCTTTAGGTAAGGTATTCGTATTTAGCTGGTAATCATTCAGAATATTTAAGTTTTGCTTATAGATGGGTTGGCCTGATATACTGTATGAGTCTATATACACAGGGCCCTCTAATGGTGTTTCGGACTTAATATAGATGGAGTGAGCATCCTGAGAAATGCTTAGGTCTTCTAAATCAGGAGTGTATAGTGGAATTTCATCACTCACTATGATGCCAGATCTTAAAGAGGTCAGTACTGAGCGCATCAGCTTGACCTGGCCCTTAGTGAAGAAGAGTAGACACGTATCATTAGAGAAGTCCATGAAATTCATATTCATATCCACACTTCCGCATGAGACTTGGGGAAAAATTTTACAGCCCGAATAGGGGCGCTCCTGTTCTGGAGTATCCTCAAGACCATCATCATCGGTGCCGCATCCATTATTGCGCCCCCAGAGGTGAGTCAATCCAAAATAGTGGCCCAGCTCGTGCGTTAGTGTTCTGCCTTTGTTCGTTATGGAGCTTACATCTTCTAACTCACCAAAGGCCTCTGATGTGATAATGATACCATCGTCAGCTGTACCTGCTACCTCCAGTGGAGTGGTTAATCCAAATACATCCACGGTGCTGCCTATCCACACATTGATGTAGCGATTAGTGTCCCAAGCATCTATGCCGCCTAAGGTCGAGTACTTAATCACTTCTTTTTGATCTGTAGAGAGAACGCTTCCAATGTTTTTTATGTCGGTCTGTTTCCGATTGATCCCTGTAGTCGGAGCACCAAAGGGATCTTCAGTCGCTAAGATAAACTCAATGTCAGCAGAGCCAATAAACTCTTGAAATAGCGATGGGACTAATGCAATATCTGCATTCAGCTGATTGAAGTCTTCATTAATTCTAATCATCTGACTCTGTATGCGCTCATCCGAGATGTTTTCCGACTCATTTTGCCAGAGTATGTGAAAGACAACTTGAAGGGTGAAATTAGATCTGGTCTCAGCCCTTAGCTGGTGTGGTAAATCCAAACGTTCGGTGCCCAAATGATGACATCTTCCTTTTTGAGCATGTGATATAGTAACAAGGGTCATACATAAGCTTACAGCAATAATAGCTCGCCGAAACGAATGATTAATATTTGGGGAATTGGATTTTATGTTTCCGTCTATGGCTTTTTGCAAAATGGACACTATTCTGACTATAAGTTAGTAAATACCATCCTTTCTTCACATTTTCAGTAGGAATATCTTCATGATTCATCAGTTTCAAGACTTCTTCCTCACTTAATGCTATTTTTTCTATCTGATCAGACAAGTGTATAGATTGAGCTAATTGAGCAGCAGGCCTGAAGCCTTTATGCATGATTCTACCCAGTTTTCTGCCATAACTATAGATGCGGACAGATTTTAATGTATCCTTATTGACTTTTCCTGTGTATAAGATTAGGTCATCTTGGTATGTATCGATAGCTGATGGATCAGTCAGATTTACATATTCTTGTATGATTGTATACGCAGATTTAGATATTGGCTGCCTGCTGCTTTTACTAAAGTGGCTCGGTTTATCCATGTCACGCTTATGAGGCTTTCGGAGGACGGACATAAACAGGCCCTCACCTCTTAGTAGGTGAGGGTAGAAGCGATAGCCTCCTTCTGTTTTTGAGATTTGCCATTCATTGGGTACAGCTTTTTCAACGAGCTTCATGCCGTACTCTGACTGTAGCCAATCAACTTGTGCTTCGTTTTCAGTTTTGTTGTATGTACAGGTAGAGTAGACCAGATAGGCACCTTCCGAAAGTAAGGCTACAGCATCTGAAAGGATGCGCTTTTGTCGAAGGGCACAATGATTGACATGCTCTAACGACCAGTGTGCGCTAGCTTGTGAGTCTTTTCTGAATAAGCCTTCACCGCTGCATGGTGCATCTATCAGCAGGAGATCCACGTGTCCATGCAGTGCAGAGAATCTGGATAAGTCGCTGTTCGTGATGATATGGTTGCTATGTCCCCATTTACTCAAATTCTCATGTAGGATTTTTGCTCTTGATCTGATGACTTCATTAGCTATCAGGGTACCCTGACTCTGAAGATGATCTTGCAGTATCAAGCTTTTGCCGCCAGGGGCAGCGCAGGCGTCAAAAAGTATGGGATCTTGAGGTAATTCTATTTGAGTTAATATGTATGATAGAAACATGCTTGAAGCCTCCTGAACGTAGTAGCTCCCTGTGTAAAAGTCAGGCTCCTCATTAAACTTTGGCCGAGTACTCAAATAGTAGCCACCTTGGCACCAGGGTACAGGGCCTGCAATGTCAAGCGATCCATCTACAATTACTTTGTGCGGATTGAGTCTAATACTCGTAGATCTATCCCTACTTAGTGATTCTTCAAAAGCAGGATATTCATCTTGTAGGATGCCCTTCATTTGAATCATGAATGCTGCTGGAAGTTCGATCATATGATGCTCAAAAATATAAACATTTTACTCAGCACATCCTCACTACACGGCTTGTGTCTTTTATTACGGATAACATGTCAAGACTATAAGTTTTGTAACAAATTAGAGATAGAAGCAGTAGAAGGTCCTAAGTTAAATTAGAATTTGATTTGATCAATGTGGTGCGCCTCTTCAGTTTTGTTTTCTTTCTCAAACGCTTGGCCTATGATTACATTTTCACATCTATCTTTTTTGCATAGTTCAACAACTTTCACTTTGCAAATAAGTCGAGCTTGATGGTATAGAGAGCGATTCATATAAAAAATTCACAGCAAAGAACGTTTTGTGCAACTGGAAATATAATACACATTTTAATCACATTTATAAAAAGTAGGCAGTTAGTCTCATATTACTATTATGCATTTAATCATAGATTAATTATTGTAATTAATTGTTAGACAATATATTACATATATAAAAAATTGTATGTACATCAATCTTCATTCATTAGGGTCTTAGTAAAGGAATTCGTTAATTGTCATATTTTTTTTTTAGATTCGGTTGCTTGAACTAATTAAATTCTGATAAATGAAAAAATTACTATTAATAGTCCTTTGCATCTCTATAGGGACCTACTTATACGCTCAGGTAGCAATCAGCGGGGTGGTGACGGATGAGGAGGGTACATCCCTAGTAGGTGTGAACTTGATAGTGGATGGGACTCAGATAGGCACCCAGACTGATCTTGATGGCCAGTACTATCTCAATGTTGATGTGGGTCAGACCATCATTTTTAGCTATATCGGGCAGCAAGAGTATAGGCTCGATGTAGAGTCGGGCGGCGTGAAAAATGTCACTATGAAAGCAGATAGTAAGATATTAGATGAGATAGTTGTAACAGCGTATGGGGTGTCGACTAAGGAAGCTTTTACAGGCTCGGCCAATGTTATCGGAGCTAAAGATCTGGTATCTAGAACTGTGACATCTCCACTGGCAGCTATAGAAGGTAGAGCGACTGGAGTACAATTTACTTCCGCTCAAGGTCCAGGCTCTTCACCAGGCATCATCATTCGTGGTGTTGGGACGCTTAATGGTTCGACAGATCCTTTATTCATTGTAGACGGCATACAGTATGAGGGATCACTCAATACAATTAATCAAGAAGACATAGAATCATTCACCGTACTGAAAGATGCTGCTTCTACTTCCATGTATGGCTCGAGAGCGGCTAATGGAGTTGTTATCATAACCACTAAAAGTGGCACCAAGGGAGGGCTACAAGTTAATGCTTCTACACAACACGGTGTTGTAACCAGCACATCATTTCAGTTTTATGATGAGCTGAGCCCTGGTCAATATTACGAAACCATGTGGGAAGCCCTGAAAAACTCTGCTGCAGGAGGTGGCGATGCTGTCTTTGCTTCTGAGAATATTTATAACAATCTGGGATACAACCCTTTTAATGTCGAAAATGATCAAATAGTCGGAATAGATGGACGATTAAATCCGGATGCCCAAGTCGTGTATCAAGGTTTGGATTGGTATGATTTTTTATCCAGAACTGGCGAACGCCATAATTATAATATGAACATTTCAGGCGGTGGTGAGGACCATAAGTTATTTTTCTCTGCATCTTACTTGGAGGAAGAAAGTTTTGTAATTAAGTCTGGATATGACCGCTTGACGACCAGATTAAATGCAGAATTTGATGTCTCAGAAAGAATAAAAATAGGAGGTAGTGCTAACACGGCAATAGAGGAATTCACAGGACCAAGCTCAGCAGGTACAGGTAGTATTGTCAATCCTTTTGGCTTTGCAAAAAATATTGGTTCAATTTACCCAATATATGTTAATGATAGGCAAGGTATGCTCGTTAGGGATGCTTTTGGAGATCCAGTGTTTGATAGCGGAGAGGGATTCTCGGAGTTTAATATAGGATCCCGACCAATCAGTCAGGGACGTCACGCCGTGCAAGAGCTACTGCTGAATGATGAGCGAGATAAGAATAATACCTACGGCATCAGGGTTTTCGGAGAGGTAGAAGTGATAGACGGGCTTAATCTAAGATTAAATTACGGTCGTGATATTAATGAAGGCTTAGAGAAAGAATATGAAAATGCAATTATTGGAGATGCACAACCTGACGGTAGATATGGTGAAGAGCGATTTAGAAGGCAAGTGGAGAACTTTAATCAGATATTAACCTACCGTAAGAGTTTTAATAACACGCATAATTTAGATATCACATTGGGTCACGAGAGCTTTAATCGAACATTCTCGAGTAATGATGGCTTTGCTACCGTTCAAGCAGCTAATGGCATATTTGAATTTGATAATTTTTCTAACATTGTAGACTTGGGTGGATCAACTACTCAGAAGACAATAGAAGGATATTTTTCAAGAATCAATTATAACTATA